>Ga0194043_1002162_pt1 | contig 10884 bp, 20 predicted proteins | sample JunL4415m_MetaG_FD_161274 | JGI IMG/M metagenome (GOLD analysis project Ga0194043, IMG submission 161274) | Anoxic zone freshwater microbial communities from boreal shield lake in IISD Experimental Lakes Area, Ontario, Canada - Jun2016-L442-15m | ecosystem: Environmental > Aquatic > Freshwater >...
GCACGGACAGCTCCAGCTCGTCGACCTTCTTGAGCAGTGCCGCGTTGAACTCGAGTTCCGGGCGCGACTCTTCAACGATCGCCTTGGACGGTTCCGAGAAGTTGATGAACACCGAGAGCTGGTCCTGCAGGATCCGGGCGGCATAAGCAACTGCGTCCTCAGGGGACACGGAACCGTCGGTCTCGACGTTCATGATCAGCTTGTCATAGTCCAGGATCTGGCCCTCGCGGGTGTTTTCGATCTTGAACGACACGCGCTTCACGGGACTGTAGATCGAGTCGACCGGGATAAGCCCGATCGGAGCATCTTCCGGACGGTTACGCTCGGCTGACACATAGCCCTTGCCGGTAGCAACGGTAAACTCGACGCGGATCTCTGCACCCTCATCGAGCGTGCAGATCACGTGCTCGGGGTTGAGAATCTGAATGTCGCCAGACGTCTGGATGTCACCAGCGCGAACCACGCCCGGACCATCCTTGCGGAGCATCAGTCGCTTCGGGCCTTCGCCCTGCATGCCGATGGCGATTTCCTTGATGTTCAGGATCATGTCGGTGACGTCCTCGCGAACGCCGGCAATCGAGGAAAATTCATGCAGAACGCCGTCGATATGGACGGAGGTAACAGCAGCACCCTGAAGCGAAGACAGGAGGATGCGGCGCAGCGCGTTGCCAAGCGTCGTGCCAAAGCCACGCTCCAGCGGTTCGGCGACGAATGTAGCGACGCGGCGGCGGTCGCGGCCCGACTGCACATCGAGCTTCGACGGACGGATCAGTTCCTGCCAGTTCTTCTGGTTCACTTGCATCTTGTGTTCTTCCTGTCGAAAATCCGGCTCCCCGTCAGGGGAACCATGTTTTCACAAAGAGATGAACCGCCCTGAAAATGCGGGGCGGCGGCGAGCAGCGTGATTAGACGCGGCGGCGCTTCGGCGGACGGCAGCCGTTGTGCGGAATGGGCGTCACGTCGCGGATCGACGTGACCTGCAGCCCGCAGGCCTGCAGCGCACGCAAAGCCGATTCACGACCCGCACCCGGGCCGCAGACCTCAACCTCGACGGTACGCATGCCGTGCTCCATGGCGGCGCGGCCCACCTGCTCGGCCGCGACCTGCGCGGCATACGGCGTCGACTTGCGCGAGCCCTTGAAGCCCAGCTTGCCCGACGACGACCAGACGATGGCATTGCCCTGGACGTCGGTGATCGTAATCATCGTGTTGTTGAACGACGAGTTCACGTGGACGACGCCAGAGGAGATATTCTTGCGCTCTTTACGGCGCGGACGTGCAGCTTCCTTAGCCATGTTCTTTCAGCCTTTACTTCTTCTTACCGGCGATTGCCTTGGCCGGTCCCTTGCGGGTGCGGGCGTTGGTATGGGTGCGCTGGCCACGAACGGGCAGGCCCTTGCGGTGACGCAGGCCGCGATAGCAGCCAAGGTCGACGAGGCGCTTGATATTGATAGACACTTCCCGGCGCAAGTCGCCCTCGACCACGTAGTCGCGGTCGATGACTTCGCGGATCGCGAGAACCTCGGCGTCGGAAAGCTCGTTCACGCGCTTCGCCGGCTCGATCTTCGTCTTGTCGCAAATCTCGACCGCATTCACGGGGCCGATGCCAAAGATATAGCGGAGCGAAATCGCCACCGGCTTGTTGGTCGGAATATTGACGCCTGCAATACGGGCCACGCCTGTTCTCCTAATCACTTCAACGGCTTATACCGTCAACTTCGTATTTGTTTTCAGCTTCGACCGGTCACCATCAACGGCATAGGGCCGTACCCCAAGGGGTCATTCCCCCTGAAGCCAGCCTGTCCTCGACCGAGATTGAGCCGGTATCTAGAGGGGAATCGCTCTCGCGTCAACTCCAGAACCACGCAATTTCGGGTCTCAAACGCCCTTCAGCACACCTTCGATCTGGCGGGTCACCTCAGAGATGTCCGCCATGCCGTCGATCGTCTTCAGCGTACCGCGCTCGCCATAATACTGCACCAGCGGCGCGGTCTGCTTGTTGTAGACAGCGAGGCGGTCACGGACCGTTTTCTCGTTGTCGTCGGCGCGGCGTATGAACTGGGTTCCCCCACACACATCGCATACGCCTGAAACCTTTGGTTGTTCGAACCGGTCGTGATAGCCCTTGCCGCATTTGGCACAGGTATAGCGCCCGGTGATGCGCTCAACGAGCGCCTCGTCATTCACTTTCATCTCGATGACGGCACTGAGCTTGAGGCCCTTGCCCGTCAGCATGGTGTCGAGCGCCTCTGCCTGGGCCGTGTTGCGCGGAAAACCGTCGAGGATGAAGCCCTTGTTCACGTCGGACTGGTCGAGCCGGTCGGCGATGATGCCGACCACCACTGTGTCCGGCACGAGTTCGCCCCTGTCCATGATCTCCTTGGCCCTGCGGCCGGTCTCGGTCCCGGCGGCGACGGCAGCGCGCAGCATGTCTCCGGTGGAGAGCTGCTTCATGCCATGCTTGTCTTCGATAAGCTTGGCCTGCGTGCCTTTGCCCGCCCCCGGGGGGCCGAGAAGAATGATGTTCACCGCTTGCTGCCCCTGAGCTTGGACTTCCTGATCAGGCCCTCATATTGCTGGGCCAGAAGGTGTCCCTGCACCTGGGCAACGGTATCCATGGTCACGCTCACCACGATCAGCAGCGAGGTGCCACCGAAGTAGAAGGGAACGCCTGTGTAGCCGATCAGTATCTCAGGCAACAAGCACACCACAACAAGGTAGAGCGCGCCGATGAGGGTAATGCGGGTCAGCACATAGTCGATGTACTCGGCAGTGCGTTCACCCGGCCGGATGCCGGGAATGAAGCCACCATATTTCTTGAGATTATCCGCAGTCTCGACCGGGTTGAACATGATCGAGGTGTAGAAGAAGGCGAAGAAGACGATGAGCAGAGCATAAAGCATCAAGAAAAGCGGCTGGCCATGGCCAAGCATGGCGGTGAGCGAGTTCAGCCACTCCGGGCCCTGACCCTTCGTGAAGTTGGCAACCGTGATGGGCAGCAGCAACAGTGACGAAGCAAAGATCGGGGGAATGACACCCGAGGTATTCAGCTTCAGCGGCATATGCGAGCTTTCGCCCTGGAACATCTTGTTGCCGACCTGGCGTTTCGGATACTGAATCAGCAGTCGGCGCTGGGCGCGTTCCATCAGAACGATGAATGCAATCACCGCAAAGGCCAGAATGATGATGCCGAGGATCACGAAGGTCGAGACCTGCCCGGTGCGGCCCATCTCAAGCAGCCCCGCGATGCCATCGGGCAGGCGTGCCACGATGCCGGCGAAGATGATCAGCGAAATGCCGTTGCCAATGCCGCGCGAGGTGATCTGCTCACCCAGCCACATCAGGAAAACAGTACCGCCGGTCAGGGTGATGACCGTCGACAGCCGGAAGAACATGCCCGGATCGAGCACCAGTCCGCCCTGCCCCTCAAGCCCGACCGCAATTCCGTAGGCCTGCAGCGCCGCGAGCACAACCGTTCCATAACGGGTATACTGATTGATCTTCTTGCGGCCCTGCTCACCTTCCTTCTTCAGCGCCTCGAGTTGCGGGGAAACCGAACTCATGAGCTGGATGATGATCGAGGCCGAAACATAGGGCATGATGTTGAGGGCGAAGATGGCCATACGCCCAAGAGCACCGCCGGCAAGATTATTCACCCAGCCCAGGATGCCATTGGAGTTCTGGGCGGCGAACTTTGCAAGCTGGATCGCATCAATGCCAGGAATGGGGATGTAGCTGCCGAGGCGATAGACAATCAGGGCGCCGAGCGTGAACCAGATTCGCTTCTTCAAGTCTTCCGACTTGGCGAGCGCACCGAAGTTCAGGTTTGCGGCAAGTTGTTCTGCGGCTGATGCCATGTCTTCGTCCTCGCAACGGTCCCGGGGCCCCTATGTGGGGCCCCTGACCAGTGCCTGCAAGCTTACTTAGCGTCCGGAGCCTTCTCGACGGGCTTCAGCATCTTCACAGAGCCGCCCGCCTTCTCGACCGCCGCAATGGCACCGGCCGTCGCATGGTAGACCTCGAAGGCAACCTTTGCCTTCAGTTCACCCTTGCCGAGCAGGCGAACACCACCCTTGGGGGCGGAGATCACACCGGCCGCGACAAGCGCTGCGGCATTCACCGGCTGCTTGGGGTCGAGGCGCTTGGAGTCGATGGCAGCCTGCACGAGTGACAGGTTGACCTCGTTGTAGTCCACCTGGTTCGGCTTGTTGAAGCCGCGCTTCGGCAGACGGCGGTAGATGGGCATCTGGCCGCCTTCGAAGCCGGCCTTCGCGCCACCCTTGCGGGCCGTCTGGCCCTTGCCACCACGACCAGCGGTCTTGCCGAGGCCGGAACCGATGCCGCGTCCCACACGCTTCTTGGCGTGGCGGGAACCGGGGTTGTCGGTGATCTCATTGAGCTTCATCGTCGCTCTTCCTTATTCCACGACGCGCACGAGGTGCGCCACCTTGGCGATCATGCCACGAACCGCAGGCGTGTCCTGCAGGGTCGAGGTCCTGTTCATCTTGTTGAGGCCAAGACCGATCAGTGTCGCGCGCTGCTCGCCGGGACGGCGCTGCGGGCTCGCAACCTGCTGGATCGTGACCGTCTTTGGGGCTTTCGCCGGGGCTTTCGCCATGATCAGTTTCCTTCTTACTCGGCCACGGCAGAGCCGCCACGGCGGCTCAGCACGTCAGCAACCTTCTTGCCGCGGCGGGAGGCGACGGCACGCGGGCTCGTCTGCTTCTTCAGCGCGTCGAAAGTGGCACGCACCATGTTGTAGGGGTTGGACGAGCCCTTGGACTTCGCAACCACGTCAGCCATGCCAACCGATTCGAAGACGGCGCGCATCGGACCGCCAGCGATGATGCCGGTGCCCGGAGGAGCGGTGCGCAGTGTCACCTTGCCCGCGCCCCAACGGCCATCGATATCATGATGCAGCGTGCGGCCCTCTTTCAGCGGCACGCGGATCAGGCCGCGCTTCGCCGACTCGGTTGCCTTGCGCACGGCCTCCGGCACCTCACGTGCCTTGCCGTGACCGAAACCAACGCGACCCTTCTGGTCGCCGACGACGACGAGTGCAGCAAAGCCGAAGCGCTTGCCGCCCTTCACCACCTTGGCGACGCGGTTGATGTGCACGAGCTTGTCGATGAACTCGCTGTCCCGCTCTTCACGGTTATCACGGTCCTTGCGGTCACCGCGCTCCGAACGTTCCTTAGCCATATTGCTTTCCGCCTATCTTTCGCCGGAGATTAGAAATTCAGGCCGCCCTCGCGGGCAGCATCTGCAAGCGCCTTGACGCGCCCGTGATAGAGATAGCCGCCGCGATCGAACACGACGTCCTTGACGCCTGCCTTGATCGCGCGCTCGGCGATGAGCTTGCCGATCGCAGCCGCAGCATCCTTGTCGGCGCCCGTCTTGATCTTGCCCTTGAGGTCCTTCTCGATGGAGGACGCGGCGGCAACCGTCACGCCTTTCGTATCATCGATGATCTGGGCGTAGATGTTCTTGGAGGAGCGGAACACCGACAGCCGGGGACGCAGTGCACCGCGCGCGGCGAGCGCCTTGCGGACGCGGGCCTTGCGGAGCGATTGAGATTTCGTAGCCATGGCCATCACCTATTACTTCTTCTTGCCTTCCTTGCGGAAGATGTACTCGCCGGCGTACTTCACGCCCTTGCCCTTGTAGGGTTCGGGGCCGCGGAAGTCGCGGATCTCGGCCGCAACCTGGCCGACGCGCTGTTTGTCGATGCCGGTGATCACGATCTCGGTCGGCTTCGGCGTCTTGATGTCGATGCCATCCGGGATCGGATAATTGATGTCGTGGCTGTAGCCCAGCGCCAGGTTCAGGGTCTTTCCCTGGGCTGCCGCACGATAGCCAACGCCGGTGATTTCGAGCGTCTTGGAATAACCGTCTGTCACACCCTTGATCATGTTTGCAATCATGGTGCGGGACATGCCCCAGGCTGAACGGGCCAGCTTGGTCTTGTCCTTCGGGTCAACCTTGACGGCTCCCTCTTCCATCTTCGCGATCACCTGGTCGGTGAGAACGAACTTGAGTTCGCCCTTCGGGCCCTTGACCGCGACATTGCTGCCAGCAAGGTTGACGGTCACGCCGGCCGGTACGGGAACTGGTTTCTTTCCGATACGAGACATGTGTGCGACCTCAGAACACGGTGCAGAGAACTTCGCCGCCCACATTGTGGGTGCGAGCGTCGGCATCCGACATCACACCCTTGGGCGTCGAGAGGATTGAAATGCCAAGGCCGTTATAAACGGTCGGCAGGGAGCTGACGGACACATAGACACGGCGGCCGGGCTTCGACACACGGTGCAGCTCGCGGATAACCGGAGCACCATCGAAGTACTTCAGCTCAACCTCGATTTCAGCCTTGTTGTTGCCCAGCTGCACCACGGCAAAACCGCGGATGAAGCCCTCGCCCTGCAGAACGTTCAGCACGTTCTCGCGCAGCTTGGAGTGCGGCGTCGAAACCTTCGACTTGCCGCGCTCCTGCGCGTTGCGGATACGAGTCAGCATATCGCCGATCGGATCATTCACACTCATTCTTCTCTCCTGAAGTCCGTATCTGTTACCAGCTCGACTTGACCATGCCCGGGATCAGACCCAGGTTGGACATCTCGCGAAGCGCCAGACGCGACATCTTAACTTTACGATAATAGGCACGAGGACGGCCCGTGATCTCACAGCGATTACGGATCCGGTTCTTGGCAGAATTGCGCGGAAGCTCGGCAAGCTTCAGCTGCGCCGTAAAGCGCTCTTCCATGGTGACGTCCTTGCTCTGGACGATCGCCTTCAGCTTGGCGCGCTTGTTGGCGTACTGCTTCACCAACTTGCGGCGGCGGTTGTTCTTCTCTACCGAGCTCGTCTTAGCCATATGGGCTTTACCTCAGCTTTAACTGTTTTAAGCGGCCTTGCGGGCCGGCTTGCGGAACGGGAAGTTAAAGGCGTCAATCAGCGCGCGGGCCTCGGCGTCATTCTTCGCCGTGGTGCAGATGATGACGTCCATGCCCCAGACACGATCGATCTTGTCGTAGTCGATTTCCGGGAAAACGATGTGTTCCTTGATGCCGAAGGCATAGTTGCCATTGCCGTCGAAGGAACGGTCGGTCAGGCCGCGAAAGTCACGAACACGCGGCAGCGCAATGTTGATGAGCCTGTCGAGGAACTCATACATCCGAACCTTGCGGAGCGTAACCTTGGTGCCGATCGCCAGGTTCTCGCGGATCTTGAACTGCGCGATGGCCTTGCGGGACTTGGTGATCACGGGCTTCTGACCGGCGATCTTCTCGAGTTCGGAGGCGGCGACATTCACCAGCTTCGAATCTGCGGTTGCTTCGCCAACACCCATGTTCAGAACGATCTTGGTGATCTTCGGAACCTGCATGGCGTTGTCGTAACCGAACTGCTTGATCAGCGCCGGACGAACGACGTCGTCATAGTGCTTGCGCAGACGCGGCACGTAATCGGCAGGAGTGGACTCCGAACCGGGCGCAGCCTTGGCAACCGGCGCAGCCTTTTCGGCCTTTGCCTTCTTGGGCTCAGCCTTGCCTTCGGCGGCGGGCTTCTTGGCCGCTGCCTTCTTTGCCTCTTCCTTAGCCATCGATCACTTCTCCCGAACGCTTGGCGACGCGAACCTTCTTGCCGTCCGCCAGGGTCTTGTAACCCACGCGGGTCGGCTTGCCGTCCTTGGGATCGATCAGAGCCAGGTTCGAAACCTGGATCGGAAGTTCCTTGGAGACAATGCCGCCTTCCTGGGCCGCAGTCTGCTTCTGGTGGCGCTTGGCCACGTTGATGCCGCGCACCACAGCGCGGTTCTCGGACGGCATGGTGCGGACAACTTCGCCCTGCTTACCCTTGTCCTTGCCGGTGATGACGACAACCTTGTCACCCTTCCGGATCTTAAGCTTCGCCGACATCAAAGCACCTCCGGTGCAAGCGAAATGATCTTCATCTGGTTCTTGGCACGCAGTTCGCGCGGCACGGGCCCGAAGATACGGGTACCGACCGGTTCGCCCTGCGCATTGATGAGCACCGCGGCATTGCGGTCAAAGCGGATCACCGAACCATCCGGACGGCGAATGTCCTTGGCGGTACGCACCACGATCGCCTTCATCACGGTGCCCTTCTTGACGCGGCCGCGCGGGATCGCTTCCTTGATCGACACCACGATGATGTCGCCCACGGAGGCATAACGGCGCTTGGAACCGCCCAGCACCTTGATGCACTGGACCCGGCGAGCGCCGGAATTATCCGCCACATCGAGATTTGTTTCTTGCTGGATCATCTGATCACCCGTTCACTCATGGAAGCCCAGGGGCCCCTGTTCTCTTTAAGCCTGACCCGCGGCGACCTTCTCGACGAGGGCCCAACGCTTCTGCTTCGAAAGCGGACGCGTTTCCTCGATGCGGACGATGTCGCCAGCCTTGGCCTCGTTCTTCTCGTCATGCGCGTGGTACTTCTTCGAAAGACGAACCGTCTTCTTCAGCACCGGGTGACGCAGGCGGCGCTCGACGAGAACCACGATGGTCTTGTCGTTCTTGTCGCTTACGACGACGCCCTGCAGGATGCGCTTCGGCATTTATCTCTCTCCTACTTCGCGGCGGCCTGCTGCGACTGCGCCGTCTTGAGACGGGCAATGTCGCGGCGGATCTGGCGGATGCGCGCGGTGTTCTCAACCTGGCCCGTCGCCTTCTGGAAGCGCAGGTTGAACTGCTCCTTCTTGAGCTTCAGGATTTCGTCCTGGACCTGGTCCTTGGTCATGACGCGGATGTCGTTAGCCTTCATGGCGTTCATCCTTCTTATTCGCCAAGGCGCGCAACGAAGCGCGTCTTGATGGGGAGCTTGGCGGCCGCCAGAGACAGCGACTCTTCCGCGACTTCCCGCGGAACGCCGTCGATCTCGAACAGCACCCGGCCAGGCTTCACCCGGGCCGCCCAGTATTCGGTCGAACCCTTGCCGGAGCCCATGCGGACCTCGGCCGGCTTCTTGGACACCGGAACGTCCGGGAAAACGCGGATCCAGATACGGCCGGCGCGCTTCATGCCACGCGCAAGCGCACGGCGGGCGGCCTCGATCTGCCGGGCGGTGAGGCGGTCCGGCTCAACGGCCTTGAGGCCGAAGGCGCCGAAGTCCAGCGTGTTGCAGCTGGTCGACTTACCGTGGATACGGCCCTTGAAGGCCTTGCGGAACTTGGTACGCTTAGGTTGCAGCATTTTTGCTTACTCTCAATCCTCAAGCCGCGTCGCGGTCGCGGCGGCCACGGGACTGGCCCGCATCGGCCGGTTCGTTCATGCGCTTGTCCTGCGCCATCGGATCATGCTCAAGGATTTCACCCTTGAAGATCCAGACCTTCACACCATTGGTGCCGTAGGTCGTGAAGGCGGTCGCCGTGCCGTAGTCAACGTCGGCACGCATCGTGTGCAACGGCACGCGGCCCTCGCGGTACCATTCGGTACGGGCGATCTCGGCACCGCCGAGACGACCCGAACAGGTGATCTTGATGCCTTCCGCACCCATTCGCTGGGCGGACTGCACGGCACGCTTCATCGCACGGCGGAAAGCCACGCGGCGCTCCAGCTGCTGGGCGATATTTTCTGCCACCAGGGTCGCATCGACTTCCGGCTTGCGCACTTCAACGATGTTGAGGTGGACTTCCGAGCCGGTCATGTCCTGCACCTTGCGGCGCAGCTTTTCGATGTCCGCACCCTTCTTGCCGATGACGACGCCCGGACGAGCCGAATAGATCGTGACGCGGCACTTCTTGTGCGGACGCTCGATCAGGACCTTGGAGACACCAGCCTGCTTCAGTTCCTTCTTGAGGTATTCGCGGATCGCGACGTCCTCATGGAGAAGCTTGCCGTATTCGCGCGAGTTGGCGAACCAGCGGGAATCCCAGGTCCGGTTGATACCGAGGCGCAGACCGATCGGATTGACTTTGTTACCCATCAGGCTGCCTCCTTGCTTTCTACACGCACTTCGCGAACGATGATCGTCAGTTCGCTGAAGAACTTCTGGATGTGACCGACGCGGCCACGTGCGTTGGGCATCCAGCGCTTCATCACCAGGTTCTTGCCAACCCACGCCTGGGCGACCACCAGGTTGTTGATGTCGAGATCATGGTTGTTCTCGGCATTGGCGATCGCGGACTCGAGCGTCTTCTTGATGTCCTTGGCGATACGCCGACGGGAGAAGGTGAGGTAGGCCAGAGCCTTCTCCACCTTCATGCCGCGGATCTCCGAGGCCACGTCATTGAGCTTGCGCGGTGAGATGCGGATCGACCGTGTCACGGCCTTCGCCTCGTTATCGGGCAGCGCGCGGGGGCGTGCTTTCTTGCTCATGGCTTATTTCCCTCCGGCTTTCTTGTCACCGGCGGTGTGGCCATGGAAGGTACGGGTCGGCGAGAACTCGCCGAGCTTGTGACCCACCATTTCCTCCGACACGAGGACAGGAATGAACTTGCTGCCGTTGTGGACCTGGAACGTCAGGCCAACAAACTGCGGCAGGATTGTCGAGCGGCGAGACCATGTCTTGATGGCCGGCGCGCGTCCCCCGGTGCCGCGAGCGGCGTCCGCCTTCTTGAGGAGGTACCCGTCGACAAACGGGCCTTTCCATACAGAGCGTGTCACGGTCTACCTCTTACTGCGACTTCTTGCGGTCGTGGCGCGACCGCACGATGAATTTCTGGGTCCGCTTGTTGGAGCGGGTCTTGGTGCCCTTCGTCGGCTTGCCCCAGGGCGTTGCCCAGTGCTTACCGCCGTTGGTACGGCCACCGTTCGGGTGGTCGACCGGGTTCCGCGCGATACCGCGCGAAATCGGACGCTGGCCCTTCCAGCGGTTGCGACCGGCCTTGCCGATCACTTCGTTCATGTGGTCGGGATTCGACAC
>Ga0194043_1002164_pt1 | contig 10882 bp, 9 predicted proteins | sample JunL4415m_MetaG_FD_161274 | JGI IMG/M metagenome (GOLD analysis project Ga0194043, IMG submission 161274) | Anoxic zone freshwater microbial communities from boreal shield lake in IISD Experimental Lakes Area, Ontario, Canada - Jun2016-L442-15m | ecosystem: Environmental > Aquatic > Freshwater >...
CACCCCCACCACTTCGCATCGGGGGCACCCAAGCGCGCACCTAGCGCACTCAGACGCCCCAACAGAGAGTGACAATGGCTGAACCGACGTCGCTCACCGCCGCACTCGACGCGGTCGTTGAGGCGCTCGATGGTCAGCCGCGCGAAGGTCAGCGCATGATGGCCGAGTGTGTCGCCGCCACTGTGGGTGGTGGCGGTCATTTGCTCGTGCAGGCAGGTACCGGCACCGGAAAGTCGGTGGCATACCTCGTTCCGTCGATTCTCGCCGCAGTGAACGACGGCCCGGCAGTGGTTATCGCCACCGCCACGCTCGCACTGCAGCGCCAATTGATCGAAAACGATCTCCCCGTGATCGCTGATGCTCTCGAACCGCTACTCGATCGCCGACCGAAGTTCGCCGTTCTCAAGGGACGCCACCACTACGTATGTCGCGACAAGTTGCTGCGCGGCGCACCCGGAAGCCCCGACCCCGACGAAGGGTTGTTTGAACCCACGCCCTCCAGTGAATTGGGTCGTCAGGCGGTGCAATTGCGCACCTGGATCGATAGCACCGACACCGGCGATCGCGATGACGTCGGCTTCAGCGTTGACTCGCGGGTGTGGCGCGGCGTCTCGGTCACGAGTCGCGAATGTGTGGGCGCTACGGCATGTCCAGTGGGCGATGAGTGCTTCTCGGAAAAGGCGCGCGCTGCTGCGGCCGAGGCCGACATCGTGGTCACCAACCACGCGATGCTCGCCATCGCCACCGTCGAAGGAATCCCGCTACTGCCGCCGCACCGAGCGGTAGTCGTTGATGAAGGACACGAACTCGTCGACCGCGTCACAGGAGCTGTCACCGTTGAACTGTCGGTGCCACACCTCGACCGCGCACTCGCTGTCGCTCGTCGCATGCTTGACCCCGACACTGTCGATCGCGTCGACGATGCCATCGCGGTGTTCCGATCCGAACTCGACGAACGTGCCGAAGGCAGTGAAGGGCCAACGCGGCTCGCCAGCATCACCGGATCATTGGTCTCAGCACTCGCACTGTTGCGTGACGCCACCCATGAAGCGGCCGCCGAAGTTTTCGCTGGCCGCGACGAAAGTGATCCGGAAGATTCCGCGCGGCGACAGCGCGCGCGAGCTGGCCTCCTTGAGGTGCATGACGTTGCCGGCCGCTTGCTGATGGTGAGTGGCTATGAGGTTGCGTGGCTTGAACCGGGGCGTGTTCCCGCACTCAAACTCGCGCCACTGTCAGTGGCCGGAGTCCTGCGTTCAGCACTCTTCGACGAAGTTCCCGTGGTCATCACCAGCGCCACGCTCGAACTCGGTGGCTCGTTCGATCCGTTAGCTGCCAGCCTCGGCCTCGACCCAGGAGACTTCACCGGACTCGATGTCGGATCGCCGTTCGACCATGCCGCGCAAGGAATCCTGTACACCGCTGCGCACCTGCCGCCTCCTGGCCGCGAAGGTTTACCGGAAGAAGCTCTTGACGAATTGGCCGAGCTCGTTGATGCCGCAGGTGGTCGAACACTGGCACTCTTCTCCTCGTGGCGCGCAGTCGAACGCGCAGCCGAGCGATTGCGAGTGTGGCTGGGCCGGCGTACCGGCGACGACGCAATTCCGCTACTCGTTGCCCAGCGTGGCGAGCCCGTGAGCGAACTCGTGCGCCGATTCGCGGCCGAACCGCGGTCGGTACTGCTTGGAACATTGGCACTGTGGCAAGGAGTCGACGTGCCGGGGGAGTCGTGCACTCTGGTCGTGATCGACCGCATCCCCTTCCCTCGCCCTGACGACCCGGTGATGTCGGCGCGTGCGACGGCGGCCGATGCTCGCGGCGAGAGCGGTTTCATGGCGGTGTCGGTGCCACGCGCGGCGCTTCTGCTCGCTCAGGGGTCGGGGCGACTCATCCGATCGGTCGACGACCGAGGCGTCGTGGCGGTGCTCGACCCCCGCCTCGTGACCGCCCGTTACGGCCGCTACTTACGCTCGTCACTGCCGCCCTTCTGGCAAACCACCGACGGAACAGCTGTGCGAGCAGCGCTCACGAGACTGGATCAGGGTGCCAGCGCCCCAATGGGAGTGACGGACCTTCGACCCTGATTCCGCTGGCATTTCCCGGGTTACGGTCGCCTTACCACGCAAAGAGCGGGGCACGGTGGTCTGAGGACCGGCCGTTGAAAGGGGTGGTTCATGAAGAACCTACGAGTGCGTAACCGCGGAATCGCGATAGCAGCCACGACCGGAATCGGCGTGTTGGTGCTCGCCGGATGTTCCTCAAACTCCTCCACCTCAACGGTGACGGTGACCGAAAAGGGTGGCGACACCAAGACTGAAACCGCGACGGCTGCACCGGCCACGCGCGGCGACAAGGTGCCCGCGCCGCCGAGTGGTGCCACCAGCGTTGTAGGTCCTGAAGACGACAAGGGTGCCGTTTACGAGCGATACAAGACTTCGCAGACGCCTGCCGATGTCGTCACGTACTACAAGGACGCCCTGTCGAAGGCGGGCTTCACGATCACGAGTTCAGGAACCGGTGGCGGCGGTTGGGGTCAGTACGGCGGCTCCGGCGGCGGTGTGTCAGGCAACGGTGGCGGAACCTTCGTTGAGGTGAACGCCGGCGGATCCAAAGAAGGCTCCACCTACTTCGAGGTGTGCTCGGGTGCTTCGCAGGCCGTCGTTCAGGCTTGCCAGGGCAACCAGCACGGCCAGTCGAAGCAAAGCTGACGTACCTTGCAGGCACTGCTGCGTGAGCGGCGGTTCCGCGCCATGGGGTGTGAGTGTCAGGTGCTCTCGCTCGGCGGCCCCGAGGAATCTCTCGATGCCGCCGTGGCCCGAGTGCGTGCGCTCGAGGCCTGCTGGACGCGCTTTGACGATGACAGTGAGTTGTCACGTTTCAACCGATCGGTGGGGCACTTCACCGCCGTGTCGAACGATTTGATGGTGCTGTTGAGCCGGTCCCTTGAGGGCTACCGGCTCAGCAGTGGCCTGTTCGACCCCTTCCTCGGTGATCGCATGGTCTCGACCGGATATGACCGTGATTTCGAGTTACTGGCCGCATCGCCTGTTCCTCAACCTTCGCAAGCAGCGGCGCCTCAACCTGCCCGCGCCACCCATCAACCAGTCACTCTCACCGGCCTCCTACTCGATCAATCGCGGGGACAGGCCTGCTTGTCACCGGGTTTGGTCGTCGACAGCGGCGGAATCGGCAAGGGGCTCGGCGCGGAAATGACGGTGCAGTGGATGTTGGAAGCGGGGTTCACCGGAGCCATGGTGAGCCTCGGGGGAGATGTCGCCGTTGGGGGAGATCATCCAGATGAAGGCTGGCGTATCGGTGTTGCCGATCCGTTTGGGCGCCCCGATGCCGACCTGATCGTCGCGCTGCGGTCTGGTGCTCTGTGCAGCAGCGGAACCCTGCAGCGGCGTTGGACTCGTGACGACGGAACCGTGGCGCACCACATCCTCGACCCGGCTACCGGGGAACCGTTAGTAGACAGCGCAATCGTTGCGGCCAGCGCGATTGCACCCCATGGCTGGCTGGCCGAGGTGCTCACCAAGGAAGCGATTGTCGGCGGAATGCCGGCAGCACAGCGCATCGTTGAACGTCACCCCGACTGCGCTCTTGTGCTGTGGGGTACAGACGGTGCGATGACCCAGCTGCCTTAGCGCGTCACTTCCCGAAGCCCGACACCCTTGCTTTCGGGGGTTTACATATGGTTCCCTTCTGTAAACCGGCAGGAGGAAGACAATGGCAGAGGCGACAGTCACGTGGCGTGATCGCAAGCGGTACCTGTGGCCCTTGGCACTGCTGATGCCCCTACTCCCGTTCGTCGCCGTCGCAGGATGCGCATCCACCGGGCAGGCACTCTTCCTGTGGATCGGCCCGCTTGTGATCCTTGGCTTCATTCCGCTGCTTGACCTCGTGGTCGGACTCGACCCGAGCGATCCACCCGACACCGCCATTGAGGCACTCGAGAGTGATCGCTACTACCGCTGGATCACTTTCCTGTTCCTTCCACTGCAGTACGCAGGGTTCCTCGTTGCGCTCGCCTACCTTGTGCGCGCCGACCTCACGACGGTTGATCGAATTGGGCTGGCCGTCACCATCGGTTTCATCGCCGGCCTCGGAATCAACACCGCGCACGAACTGGGTCACAAGCGTGAACCCGTTGAACGGTGGCTAGCCAAGATCGCTCTTGCACAGAGCGCTTACGGGCACTTCTACATCGAGCACAACCGCGGCCACCACGTGCGCGTCGCAACGCCGAAAGACCCGGCGAGTAGCCGCATGGGTGAGAACTTCTACCAGTTCTGGCCGCGCACGGTCGTTGGATCAGCACGCAGCGCCTGGAACCTGGAAGCCAAGCGACTCGCACGGCGCAAGCAGTCGCCGTGGCGTCTTGGCAACGACATACTCACCGCGTGGCTGATGTCGGTGGTGCTCTTCGTCGGGGTTGGGCTGTGGCTGGGGGCCGCGGTCATTCCGTACCTCGTACTGCAAGCCGTTGTGGGCTTCACCCTGCTTGAAGCAGTGAACTACCTCGAGCACTACGGGTTGCTGCGCCAGCGCGTGGGGGTCGGCGACCGCGAGCGCTATGAGCGGGTCGAGCCACGGCACAGTTGGAATTCCAACAACATCGCCACCAACGTGCTGCTGTACCACTTACAGCGACACAGCGATCATCACGCGAATCCCACGCGCCGCTACCAAGCGTTGCGCAACTACGACGAGGCGCCGTCGCTTCCGACAGGTTATGCCGGAATGATCTTGACGGCATTAGTACCGGCGCTGTGGCGACGAGTGATGGACCCGCGCGTCATTGCGCATGTCGACGGTGACATTTCGCGTGCGAACATCGCACCCCGCAAACGCGACCGCATCCTGGCGAGGTACGCCGTGAGCTCCAGACGGCCATCCCAGACTCTGACTGAAGGCGAGCCGCCAGTGGTGGCGCAGTTGGAAGCCGGGCAGGTGGCACGCTGCCCTGGTTGCGGCTACATCTATGACGTGAGCCGCGGTGATCTGCACGAAGGATTCGCGCCCGGCACACCATGGTCAGCGGTTCCTGACTCGTGGATCTGCCCCGATTGCGGCGTACGTGACAAGGGCGACTTTGTGGTGGAGATGGGGACGGTCGAGGCGTGAGCCCGGCCACCACGTCAGTCAGCACGACGCGCGAGCGCATCCTGGCTGCTGCGATCGACATGGTGACCGAACAGGGATGGCAGTCGATCACGATGGCCCGCTTGGCGCAGCGCGCGGGTGTCAGTCGCCAGACCGTCTATAACGAAATCGGGTCGAAGAGTGAATTAGCTGAGGCTGTCGTTCTCGACGAACTCGCGCGCTTTCTCGCCGTCGTCGACGAGGGGTTCGATCGCCATTCGCGCAGTGTGGCGAAGGCACTGCAGGCGGCAGTGCTCGGAGTCTTGGAACGTGCGCGTGACAGCGCTCTCATGGTGGCGATTGTGAGTTCAACGAGCGGAGCAGAGACCGAACTTCTACCGCCGCTGACGACGAGGTCGACCTCGCTGCTCGACGCAGCCCGCTCAGTGGTCGCTGCGCGTGTGTCTGACTACAACGTTGCAGCCAACGAGCGCACCCTCGATGCCGCGATCGACATGCTGGTGCGCACCGTTCTCAGTCACGTCATGCAGCCTTCCGATACGCCCGAAAAGAGCGCGGCCGCTATCTGCGGTGTGGTGCTGGCTGCGCTGGCGGCTACCTGACCCTGACTTACAGTTTGCGCAGTACGGCAACGACCTTGCCGACGATTTGTGCGTGGTCGCCCATGATGGGCTCGTACGCAGGGTTATGCGGCATCAACCACACGTGTCCGTCGCGCTGGCGGTAGGTCTTGACGGTGGCCTCACCATCGAGCATCGCCGCGACGATCTCGCCGTTTTCAGCGTTGCTCTGGCTACGCACCACAACCCAGTCACCATCACAGATGGCGGCGTCGATCATCGACTCACCCACAACGCGCAGCATGAACAACTCGCCCTGGCCGACCAATTCTCGTGGCAGTGGCATGACCGACTCGACCTGCTGCTCAGCGAGAATCGGGCCACCGGCGGCAATGCGACCCACCATCGGAACGTAGGCCGGCGCGGGAGCCGAATCGTTGATGCCGGTCTCGTCGACGTGTTCGGGGGTTGCCGATGAGTTGCCATTGCGGGTTGAGACCACATGGCCGTCGGGGTGGCGCAATTCAATGGCCCGCGGAAGGTTGGGGTCGCGGCGCAGGTAACCAAGTCGCTCAAGGCTGCTGAGTTGATGGGCCACGCTGGAACTGGAGGTGAGGCCCACCTGCTCGCCAATTTCGCGCATGCTCGGCGGGTAGCCGCGGGTTTCGACCGCGTCGATGATGGCCTCGAGAACCTTGCGCTGACGCGGAGTGAGGCCGCTGTCGTCGGCCGGACCGTCGGGCAACTCGACCACCTTGGGGTCGGTTGCGGTTCCGTCGCTCCTGCGGGTGCGGGCCATCGTTCCTCCTGATCGGCGGGGCGGTGCTGTCTGAAGTGCTGTGTGAAGCGCGGTCTGAAGTGCTGTGTGAAGCGCGGTCTGAAGTGCGGTCTGAAGTGCTCTGTCAGACCCCTCGTGCATGGTGCTGTTGTGACGCCCACGGTAGCGCAATTCGAACACATATTCCGAACATATGTTCGGGCGTGTCGTAGCGAAGTGTCGGTGGGGCGTGGTACATATAGCACAGATGTTCGATCGAACAGCCGTTCGAACACTACATCGTTACCGGCAGCGCTTCCCCAAGGAGATCCCATGGCCACCATCTCGCTTAACGCTCGCAGCACCTCTGGCAGCCTGCGTTTGACTCGGCGCGGGCGCCTCACCCTCACCTTGGCGGCCATGCTCGCCAGCGTTGTGGGGCTGCTCATGGTGGCGTCGGCAGCATTCGGTGGAGCCGAACCACTCCCGACCCGCCACGTGGTGGTGAACTCAGGTGACACGCTGTGGTCCATTGCACGCGCAGCAGCACCCGAGGCCGACCCCCGCGGCACCATCGAAGCGGTGCGCGACATGAACAATCTGTCCGCCGATGCTCCGTTGGTTCCGGGGCAACTGCTGACGCTGCCGGCGGCAGGCTGAGCGACACCACCAGGCTTCGTCCTTGGGGGACGGTGTCCCACGTGCACTTTCCCGATTCTCCGGGCGAAATCGCGCGCTTAACGTGCGGAATTGCCCAGAGTTACCCGGAAACCGACAGTGCTGTGGATGATCGATGCGGTTGGTGCGCGAGATTTGGAAAGGGACGTCGCGGGCGACACTCCGCCGACACGCCGACGACACGCGCGTGACGGCGTGTGCGCTTGCATCCTCGATCGGCGAGCCGTAAGTTACCCCTAGATGGTGTAGTCACATCCCTGTAGTTAGTCCATATATAGTGTTTGTCTATCCACAACTTCCCGAGAGTTTCCCCCAAGAAATCCACTGCTTGTCCCCAGATCTGTCCCCAGATTCAGCCAGAACGACGAGGAGGTGCACACCCGTGAACTGCCCGTTCTGCCACAACTGCGATTCCCGGGTCATCGACTCACGTTCGGCCGACGACGGCTCAGCGATTCGCCGCCGCCGCCAGTGCCCCTCATGCTCACGTCGCTTCACCACGGTCGAGACGGCCATGCTCAGCGTCGTCAAGCGTTCGGGTGTGGTTGAGCCGTTCAGCCGGTCGAAGGTGGTCTCGGGTGTTCGTAAGGCCTGCCAAGGACGCCCGGTCGATGACGACCAACTCGCATTCTTGGCCCAAAGAGTCGAAGACGCACTGCGGTCCGGTGGCGCTGCCGAAGTGCCTAGCGATGAGGTGGGTCTGGCTATCCTCGCCCCGCTACGCGAACTTGATGAGGTGGCGTACTTGCGCTTCGCCTCGGTCTACCGCTCATTCGACACCCTCGATGATTTCGAGGCCGAGATCACCCTGCTGCGGGCCGAACATGAGCCCACCGGGCAGGAGCCCAGCCCCATCGCACCACCCGCACCACCACACCACTGACTTCCTCTTGTCCCCGTCCACCGCACGTTTGCTTGGAGGAACCCGCACATGACTGAGACCGTCGCCGGCGCATCCGGATCGGCAGAGCAGAGCCCCCGCGCACAGAAGCTGACCATCGAGCGGCTCTACACCACCCCGGGTGTACACCCATACGACACGGTGACGTGGGAACGTCGCGACGTCGTCCAGACCAACTGGAAGACCGGCGAGACCGTCTTCGAGCAGCGCGGGGTTGAGTTCCCCGACTTCTGGAGCGTCAACGCCAGCACCATCGTCACCACCAAGTACTTCCGTGGTGCTGTGGGTGCGGGCGACCGTGAATGGAGCCTGCGTCAACTCATCGACCGGGTGGCCAAGAAGTACGCTGCCGCCGGCCTCGAGCACCACTACTTTGCAACCGACGATGACGCCCTCGTGTTCGAGCACGAGCTCACCGCGATGCTGTTGCACCAGGTGTTCTCGTTCAACTCGCCGGTGTGGTTCAACGTCGGAACGCCCGCGCCGCAACAAGTTTCGGCCTGCTTCATCCTGTCGGTCGACGACACCATGGATTCAATCCTCAACTGGTACAAGGAAGAGGGACGCATCTTCAAGGGCGGCTCCGGTGCCGGCCTGAACCTCTCGCGCATTCGCTCGAGCAAGGAGCTGCTGCGCAGCGGTGGAACGGCCAGCGGTCCGGTCTCGTTCATGCGCGGTGCTGATGCCAGCGCCGGCACCATCAAGAGCGGTGGCGCCACGCGTCGCGCGGCGAAGATGGTCGTGCTCGACGTCGATCACCCCGACATCGAAGAGTTCATTGAGACCAAGGTTGCCGAAGAAGAGAAGATCCGCGTGCTTCGGGACGCCGGCTTCGACATGGACCTCGGTGGCAAAGACATCACCAGCGTTCAGTACCAGAACGCCAACAACTCCGTGCGCGTCAGCGACGAGTTCATGCACGCGGTCGAGAACGGCACCGAGTTCGGATTGCGTGCGCGCAGTACCGGCGAAATCATCGAGACCGTCGACGCCAAGAAGTTGTTCCGCAAGATTTCTGAAGCAGCGTGGGCATGTGCTGACCCGGGTATCCAGTACGACGACACCATCAATGACTGGCACACCAACCCCGAAACCGGTCGCATCACCGCCAGTAACCCGTGCAGCGAGTACATGTCACTCGACAACTCGTCGTGCAACCTGGCCAGCCTCAACCTGATGAAGTTCCTCACCAGCGACGACTCCTTCGACGCTGAGACCTTCCGTCGGGCGGTTGAGTTCGTCATCACGGCGATGGACATTTCCATCTGCTTCGCTGACTTCCCGACCGAGGCCATCGGCGACACCACCCGTGCCTACCGCCAGCTCGGTATCGGCTACGCCAACCTCGGTGCGCTCCTCATGGCCACCGGCCTTCCTTACGACAGTGATGGCGGTCGTGCCCTCGCCGGTTCGATCACCAGTTTGATGACCGGAACGGCCTACCGTCGCTCGGCCGAGTTGGCCGCAATCGTCGGACCGTACGACGGCTACGCGCGTAACGCGGAGGCGCACCAGCGCGTCATGCGTAAGCACGCTGCTGCCAGCGACACCGTGCGTGCCAGCAGCAGCCTCGACGGCGACGTCATCAAGTTGGCAGTGCAGGAATGGCAGAAGTGCCTCGAGATCGGTGCTGTCAACGGATGGCGCAACGCTCAGGCATCGGTGCTTGCACCGACCGGAACCATCGGCTTCATGATGGACTGCGACACCACCGGTATCGAGCCTGACTTCTCGTTGGTCAAGTTCAAGAAGCTCGTGGGTGGTGGCTCGATGCAGATCGTCAACCAGACCATTCCGCGTGCGCTGCGCAAGTTGGGCTACGCCGAAGAGACGGTCGAAGCGATTGTTGAGCACATCGCCGAGAACGGTCACGTCATCGACGCTCCCGGCCTTCGCCCAGAGCACTACCCGATCTTCGACTGCGCCATGGGCGAGCGTGCCATCAGTCCGATGGGCCACGTGCGCATGATGGCCGCGTGCCAGCCGTTCTTGTCGGGTGCGATTTCCAAGACCGTCAACATGCCTGTGACGGCAACGGTTGAAGAGGTCGAAGAGATCTACTTCGAGTCGTGGAAGATGGGCGTCAAGGCGCTCGCGATCTACCGCGACAACTGCAAGGTGGGTCAGCCCCTGTCTGACGGTAAGGCCAAGAAGGCCGACGCCGTCGTCGAGATTGCTGCGCCGGCTGAGTGGCGTCCCACGCGCAAGCGTCTGCCGAAGGCACGTCCGAGCCAGACCATCTCGTTCTCCGTCGGAGGTGCCGAGGGTTACATGACGGCCGGTTCCTACCCCGACGACGGTCTGGGTGAAGTGTTCCTCAAGCTCGGCAAGCAGGGTTCAACTCTTGCCGGTGTGATGGATGCATTCTCGATCGCCATCTCGATCGCGCTGCAGTACGGCGTTCCGCTCGAGGCGTTCGTGAGCAAGTTCGTCAACATGCGATTCGAGCCGGCGGGTATGACCGACGACCCCGACATTCGCATGGCGCAGTCGATGATGGACTACATCTTCCGTCGTCTGGCGCTCGACTACCTGACCCTCGAGCAGCGCGAAGCACTGAGCATTTTCACTGCTGAAGAGCGTGCGGCTCAGGTTGCCGGTTACGACGCGGCACCCTCTGCGTCGACGGTGCAGGAGGATGTGCAGCTCGACACCGAGACGCTGTCTCAGAGCGCCCCGGTCGAGACGGCGGCCCCTGTGGTCGAGGCAATGCTCGGTGCGCACAAGGCCCCGAGCCAGGCACACTCATCGGCCGAGTTGCTCGAGCAGATCACGGGCAAGACGGCAGACGCTCCGCTGTGCATGACGTGCGGAATAAAGATGCGTCCCGCTGGTTCGTGCTACGTGTGCGAAGGATGCGGAAGCACCAGCGGCTGCAGTTGA
>Ga0194043_1002165_pt1 | contig 10874 bp, 9 predicted proteins | sample JunL4415m_MetaG_FD_161274 | JGI IMG/M metagenome (GOLD analysis project Ga0194043, IMG submission 161274) | Anoxic zone freshwater microbial communities from boreal shield lake in IISD Experimental Lakes Area, Ontario, Canada - Jun2016-L442-15m | ecosystem: Environmental > Aquatic > Freshwater >...
AGTTGCAGTTGGTCTGCCTCAGGGGCGAAGCAGATCAACGATTTGTTCATGGAGTAATCCGTTTGAGGCAATTGCGGAGTAGACCCCCGTAATGCTTCGGTCGTCGGTTCCGTCCATGTTGAAGGAACGAGAGCCATTTCTGGCTGTCAGCACACCGCCAGCTTCGGGGATGATGACGGTAAGGGGAGCAATGTCCCACCAGGAAAAGGCAGGATCCATCATGGCCTCAATACGTCCAGTTGCAACGAGGGCGTAGCCGTAAGCATCCCCCCATGTTCGAAGGTGTGCGCCTGCAGCAGAGACTTTGCTGAACATCTCGGCAGTCCACATATAAAACTCGGTGCATGCCACGTAGCTGCCCTCGAGTTGGTCGCGGGCAGAGACTCGACACGGAACGCCGTTCATGAAACATCCGAGACCTCGGGCTGCATAGATTGTTTCACCGAGTGCCGGAAGATTGATAACGCCAATTGCTGGGCCGTGTTCGTCCTCGAGGTACAACAAATTTGAGTAGGTACCAACTCCGTGTGTAAAGGCCTTGGTCCCGTCGATCGGGTCGATCACCCAGCCACGTCCAGAACTGCCGACACGCGCTGCCTCTTCTTCTCCTTGGATCCCGTCGAGAGGAAATGCATCCGAGATGAGTTCTCGTAGCAAACGCTCCGCAGCCCGATCCGCTTGGGTGACTGGGGTTCCATCTCCTTTGGCATCGATTGCAAGTTCGGGATGATTGAACCATTCCAGCGTGAGCGCACCTGCCTGCTGAGTCCATCCAACGGCGGTTTGAAGTAGTTCTGCATCAACAGCAGGCATAGTGAAACTCTCTCGGTAGGGGATCTCTTGGTTGTCTGAATACCGTATAGGTCACGAACGGCTGCCGAGACTGCCATGATGCTAGGTACCGAGTGCGTTCCTATGAGGTACGTGCAGCAGTCACCCCCGGAGAACTTGTGGACCTACGAACTATTCTTGAACTGTCTGATCATGGGCCCGACACCTTTGTTGGTATTGGGCCTCAGTACCCATGGGGTGGGCTGTACGGCGGGCAAATTGTTGCTCAGGCACTGAGCGCCGCAACTCGAACAGTGGAGGACGAAGACCTTCATGTGCATTCACTGCGCGCGTACTTTATTCGCAGAGGTGACCATAACGAGCCAGTTCGGTACGAGGTGGATCGCATTCGCAATGGCCGGTCTTTTGCTACCCGGCGGGTTGTGGCTCGCCAGCCAGTTGGAGCAATCTTGAACCTCGAGGCAAGCTTTCAGCGCCTCGAGGGCTCTGATGATATCGAGACGGTCTCGCTTCCCACAGACATCCCTCTTCCATCAGATCTTGAACAGGATTCCTGGAGCCCAGTATTTGAGCGGGCCTTTGTGCCAGGCGATGCGATCACCGCGGGCGGCCGCGATGGGTCCGGTCGTGCAGCAGCGTGGCTTAAAGTCACGCAGGATCTACCCGAAACAGGCCCACTTCACGCTGGCGGCTTGGCCTACCTGTCTGATGACCTTCCTACTGATGCCGTGGTTCGAGCTCATCCCGTCAGGCGTGAACCGGACGATGTCTTGCACAAGGTGCTCTTTACGGCCTCGCTTGATCACACCATCTGGTTTCATAGGCCCTTTCGGGCCGATCAGTGGCAACTCCACGACTTCACTTGCCATACCTTCGTTGGTGGCCGAGGACTTGCCCTCGGCCATGTATTTGCGCTCGATGGAGCGCATCTCGCAACGATTGCTCAAGAGGTGTTATTGCGAGATACCCGCGAGCGGTCCTAACCCAGCGTTTATAACTGGGCGTAGCCCCTTTCGCAAGGTCTTTGTTCACCTTCTGTACAGATTCGTTCACCAAACGTTTGTCTGCTTGTAGGGGCGCCCGTCACTTTGGTGTTCCAGCATTTACAACGTGGCGCTGACAACCCCCGACCTTCTGGCGCTCGAGGAACAGGTTCCTCGAGATATTGCGCGAACCGTGACCCGCGGCGACCGCATTTTTCGGACGTTATGCGCCAGTGCAGCAGCAGTCAGTCTGTTCATTATCGGCGGTACTGCGCTGTTCTTGGCTATCAAGGCGGTGCCGGCCCTACAGAAAGCTGGTTTGGTCTCGTTTTTTACCACCAGCGTGTGGAACCCAACAGTCGGTGACTTTGGAGTGTTGGGATTGCTCATCGGAACGATCATCATTGCGACCGTTTCGCTCATCGTTGCGGTTCCCTTAGCCATCGGGTTGGCCCTCTTCATTAACGAGTATTCCCCGGCGAGGATTCGCCGCGTCCTGACCTCTTCGGTTGACCTGCTTGCTGCCATGCCCAGCATCATCTTTGGTATGTGGGGGTTCTTTGCACTTCAAGCCCCACTCGTGGGAGTAGCTGCTTGGTTGAATTTGCATCTCAGCGCGATTCCATTCTTTCGCCTCTCAGAAGCCGACGCTCCGCTGCTTCGTTCAAGTTTTATCGTCGGGACCGTGGTTGCTTTAATGATCGTGCCGATCATTACCTCGGTATCTCGTGATGTGATGGCGCAATGCCCTCGATCCCAATGTGAAGCGGCACTGGCGCTCGGTGGTTCGCGATGGGGAATGATCAAAGAAGTGCTGCTTCCGTTTGGGAAAGCTGGAATCACGGGTGCGGTCCTGCTTGGCTTTGGGCGAGCACTCGGAGAAACCATTGCGGTTGCACTCATCATTGCGTTCACTGTTCAAGCGAATCCGCATGTGCTTGAACAAGGGGGCGGTTCTATTGCCTCGCTGATTGCAATCAAGTTCCCCGAGGCCCAAGATCTAGAGATTTCGGCTTTGATCGCTGCAGGCCTAGCGCTGTTTTCCATGACCTTGATCGTCAACCTTGGTGCCCGTGCGATTGTTCGCCGAACCCAGATTGCAGCCTGAGGTTGATGTTCACATGAGCCTTCTCGATGAACGCCCCGTAGATGAAACCCCCGTTCCAGAAGAACCGGTGCAAGAACCAGTCGAGGAGCAGGTTCCGTCTCGGCCTCGGGCGCTAGTTCGCTCCGAACGGGTCGAACTACTGCTGGCTGTAGCTAGCGGTCTGACTGGCAGCGCAGTGATGTGCCTGTTGTTTGACTGGACCCAGCCGCTCACCTTTGCCATCTGGGCGCTGTTGTTGTTTCTGGGCTCTACCTATCTGCTTGCCCGAGACAGCCAGAGCCCGATCGTTGCCACTGACCGACTTATCACCACACTGGTCTGGACGAGTGGTGGTATCGCAGTTTCGGTTCTGCTCTGGATGCTCGGGTATGTGGTTGTCAAGGGAATCGGGGGGCTGAACTTTGAGTACTTGACCTCGGACTTGTCCAAGGTCGGGCCTCTCGATGAGGGTGGGGGAGTGTTCCACGCAATAGTTGGAACGCTCGAGCAAATGATGATCGCGTCAGTACTCAGTATCCCGATTGCAATTCTGACTGCGGTCTACCTGCATGAGATTCGTGGCCGTCTGGCCGGAATTGTTCGCTTTGTTATTGATGCCATGAGCGGGCTTCCTTCTATCGTGGCTGGTCTCTTTATCTACACCGTCTGGGTTTTGCAGGGACAAGGCCCCTCGGGTCTAGCCGCCGGCCTAGCACTCGCAATCCTGATGATCCCCACTGTTACCCGCACAGCGGAGGAGATGCTCAAAACGATTGACGATGGCCTGCGTGAATCAGCGCTCGCACTCGGAGCGCCTCAGTGGCGCAGCGTTATGCAAGTAGTGCTGCCGACTGCTCGTTCGGGTCTGATCACGGCATCGATTCTGGGTGTTGCCCGAGCGGTGGGCGAGACCGCCCCAGTGTTGCTGACGGCTTTTGGTAGTTCTTCAATCAACTGGAGCCCATTCAATGGTCCCCAGGCGGATCTGCCGTTGTACATCTATCAGTTGTTGCGCCAGCCCAACCCGGCGCAGATTGCTCGAGCATGGTCAGGCGCTTTGGTTCTGGTGTTGCTTGTGCTCATTTTGTTCGTTCTGGCCCGCGTCATTGGTGAACGCGGAGCCAGAGTAAGAGGAGGGTCCCGATGACCACAATTCAATCCCCACAAACAGCCGAGACCCCAGCGGCAAACCGTCAGGTGGTGAGCAGTGAAATCCTCCCAGAAGAGCAGCATCCGTCTTCTCGCATCGATGCAACTGACGTCACCTGCTGGTTTGGTAAGCGCAAAGTTCTGGAGCGCTGCACGCTGTCAATGGAGCCAGGAGAGGTCACGGCTCTGATTGGGCCGTCAGGCTGTGGCAAGTCGACCTTCTTGCGGTCTTTGAACCGCATGCATGAACTCGTACCCGTTGCCGCCATTGCAGGCACCATTGAACTTGACGGGGTTGACATCTACTCCGAGGAGATGAGCCCGACCGAGGTTCGATCCCGAATTGGGATGGTGTTCCAGAAGCCAAACCCCTTCCCGGCAATGTCAATTGCTGACAATGTGCTGGCCGGTTTGAGCCTATCGGGGATGTCGAACGAGGATCCCAAGGCCCTTGTAGAACAGTGCCTGCGACGGGCGGGCCTGTGGGCAGAGGTGTCTGATCGCCTGAACGAAGGCGGCATGTCACTCTCGGGTGGTCAACAACAACGCCTGTGTATTGCTCGTGCACTAGCGGTGCACCCCGATGTGTTGTTGATGGATGAGCCGTGTTCTGCACTCGACCCCATCTCGACTCGGGTCATTGAACAGACGATTCGTGAACTCTGCGAGGAGATCACCATTGTGATTGTGACGCACAACATGCAACAGGCTCAACGAGTCAGCGATAAATGCGCCTTCTTTTTGGTCGAGTCAATTGGCGACCCGGGGCGCATTGTTGAGGCAGGACCCACGGCTCAAGTCTTTGAGAATCCATCGGATCCTCGCACATACGATTATGTGACTGGGCAATTCGGATGAACTTCGTGCGTCGGCGGGCGCTTGTTACTCCAAGTATTCGGACTGCTTCTGCAATAACTCTTTCGGCGATCGTTGCCGTTTCGGTTTTGTGTACCGGCGTCGCGCATGCAGCCGGGCCAACCGTGACGGGAACTGGATCATCCTTTGCTGCGCTCGAGATTGAGCAGTGGAAGAGCGACGTTGCAAACGAATATGACATTGCAATCAACTATCAGGCAGGCGGGTCGACACAGGGACGACTTAATTATCTGAACGGGACTGTGGACTTTGGGGCATCGGATATCGAATACCAGCCCGATGAACAGAACTTGATTAACAGTTCCTCTCGTAAGGACTTTGTCTACGTGCCGGTCTCGGCTGGACCCTTAGCGCTGATGTTCAATCTGACTGGCCCGGGAGGTCGCATTAGCGACCTGAGTCTGAGCCGTCGCGATGCCTGCAGAATTTTTACTGAGGCAGATATCAAGTGGAACGATCCTTCGATTCAAGCAACAAACCCCGGGGTTGCGTTGCCGGATAAAAAGATCCGCCCAGTTGTCCGAAATGATGGATCGGGCACAAGTTTTGTGCTGAGCGAGTACTGCATCAACGTGGCGGGTGATGTCTGGAATGCCTTCAAGACCTATGTCGCAAATAACGATCCTGATCAAAACTCAATCCCGCTTCGAGAGGGTGGTCCCGTTTCAACTTGGCCCCAGGGAATCGGCAGCGCAACAGGAGCGACAGCCTCGACTGGTGTGGCTCAGACTGTTCAGTTGTCTCCGGACACGATTACCTATGTCGATGCTGCCACGGCCATCACTACCTTTATTGACGGTGCGACCTCACCCGTAGCAAGCGTAGAGAACGCCGCAGGTGTATATATGAAGCCAGTCCCAGCAGGAGCAACCATTGCGCTTGGCTACGCTGAGGCCAGAGCGAATGGAACATTCGCTTTGAGATATGACGGCGCTGACCCCGGCGCTTATTTCCCGTCGACCTATTCCTATGTGATTGCCCAAACCGCCGGATTCGATCCGGCCAAGGGCAAGGTGTTAGGAACATTTCTGAACTACGCAGTTACCGCTGGGCAACGCAACGTTGAAGAACTGAGTTACTCCCGACTCTCATCGGTTCTCGTAAACCTGGCTCTGGACAAGGTGCAGCAAATTCCGGGCGCTCCGGCTCGCCCGACTGATCTGGCTGGTGCACCTCCACCGCCGGATGTACTCGGAGGAACGATCGCAGCAAACGGTGCTGCGGGTGCTGCGGGTGCTGGCGGAGTGGCTGGAGCGGCTGCAGGAGCGGCTGGTGGTATTGCAGGCGCAGCGGGAGCAGTGCTCACCCCCGAACAAGCTAAGGCAGCTGCTGCAGCGGCGGAAGTAGTGGCAGCACAAGCGAAAGCTGCCGCCGAGGCCGCAGCGGCTGATCAATCCGCAGCGGACGAGATCCTCGCAGTGCAAACGAACGGTCCTGGTGGCCGCGAAGTGATCTTCACTCTGCTTCAGGGAGCGCTGTTAGTAGGCCTCGGAGTATTTCTGTCGAAGGGAGTTCGAACCTCATGGCAAAAGAAGTAGTAACCCGTAATACGACCGCAATGCAGCAGGCAGGGCAGGCAATGAAGAAGAACAAAAAAATTGGAGCTCGCAGCGGTCTGCTGCCTCGGGGCATGCTTGCAGCCGTCGCCGCGTTGGTTCTGGCCTGGGCCGTTGCTCCGTTTGTAGCGGGAGCACAAACTGATCCGGCTGAACCAGTTGAGTTGCGAGTTGCAGTCACTCACGAATCCCTTGCACCGGCGCTTACCTGGCTTGGCGCAGTAAAGAATATTCCCGGCTCGACGACAGCACGGCAGATTGCAGGTGGCGACGCACAGTCCAAAGAGCGGCTGATCACAGGCGGTGCAGACATTGCCGTGAGTGGTACACCATTTACTGAGGCGGAGACCAAGGCTCTGGAAGCTACGGGTCGGTCAGTGATTGAGGCTCCGATTCAAGCCGTAGGTATGTCATTTCTGGTTTCAGGGCCACGCCCGACGGGAATCGACCTGTGTCAATTTGTCGAGCAGAGTATCGAGGACGATCCGTTGAATGAACTGCCACCGGATTGTTTGAAGGTCCGCGACTTTGAGGGACCCCTTCGACTGACCTCGGAAAATCTGGCCGACGTATTCCTAGAGAGCTCGGTTAACAATTGGCAAGACCCCGGGTTTTTAGCTCTACTCGCCGAATTGCAACCCGGTGGACTCTCGATGGTTTCGCCACTTCGTCCGGCCTCGGCAGTACTACGAAGCGATGCTGGGATGCCGAACCTTGCCCTTGGTACTTATCTCAGAACTACCCAGCCAGCCAAGTGGTCAACTCGTTCGGCCGGCCTATTCCTCAATCCAGAGCCAGCACCCGATGCGACTTGGCCCTTTACTCGAGCACCTGCCAAGCAGGGTCTGCCCGACGCAGTTGGCGTAATTCGGCAGTGGAAGACGGCTTCGGCCGCAGTGGATGTCCCCGCCGAGAGTGGTGCCATGACTATGACCACACCACTTGCTGCAGCCCAAGCCATTCAAGCTGAGGCAGAAGAACCGCCATTTGATGCCACGGGCGAAGCAAATCTGAACACCGACTTGTATGTGGCACAGATGAAGAACGGTGCCGGCGAATGGCTGTCGCCCACCCCCACGGCCATAACAACTTCCCTGGCTGCAGGCCAGGGTGCGCCTCTGTTTGCGGCAACGCAAAACGTGCCCGGCGGGTGGCCATTGTCTTGGGCGAACTCAATCTATGCACCGGATTCGGGCCTGACCGGGGTAGAGGCCAACACCGTTGCGGCTCTTATTCGGTGGCAGTCAACAGTGGGAAGGCAGCGTTCGGCGGAACTGAGCGATGGACAGGTGCCCGATGTACTGGTAAAGCGGGCCCTTTCCGCAGCTGACAAAATCGTCAGCTCCAACTGCACTGCTGCAGGACTCAAGACGGTGCTCACAAGTGACGTCGCACGGTTTGCTCCTGCGGGAACCTTGGCTGAGCTTGGCGAAACCCTCTGGTGTGATACTCCTTACGATGGCAGTCCTGTTGTCGATGAGGGGCCCGCAGTGGACCCGTTTACGGGGGCTGTAGTCCCCGTGGTGGCGGGGATATCCGCCTCGTCTGGTTCAACTTCGGGGACGAACCGCCCTCTTTCGGCGAGTTCGGCAACTCCTTCATCAGCAAGCGCCACCGTGGGTAGCGCAGACCTCTCCACTGAAAGTGCAAACACTGCCACGGGTGGTATCGCTGCGAGTTTGCCGCCGGTGAAGGTTGCTCGAATCATGCCGTTACCCCTACCGGGCTCGGACCCGCGCTTTGACCGATTAGCAACTCTGGCCCTTGGTGGCCTGATGTTCTTGGGCGTGAGAGCGTTGATGAGACGATCGGGACTGATTTCTGCATGACTGACGTTATTGACCTGCGACCAGATCCAGATGAAGCGGAACCGAGTTCTGTAGAGGAGTCGACCCTTGAGTCCGATCAGGAGGATGAGGTCACGGACCCTGCCGCATCGCTGAAAAGGCGTCGAATCATTCTTGCAGTCATTGCCTCGTTAGTTGTCTTAGTTGCTGCCGATGCAGTCATTGGCGCAGCAGTGCATGCCGAGCACCAACGGCATCTAGCAGCAGAATTCGCGATCCCCACCGAAGAACTCGCAGTTGGCGATGCTGCCTTTGTGCTGCAGATACCGGCGCTGGGAGTAAATGAGGTTGTTGTTGAGGGGGCGTCTGCGAGCGAATTACGGGGTGGTCCAGGTCGCCGTTTGGATTCCGTACAGCCCGGAGATTCTGGCAACACAGTTATTCAAGGACACAAGACTCGTTTCGGTGGGCCGTTTGGCCAATTGAAAGACCTGAAGGGTGGAAATTCGATCTACCTTCGCAGTCGATCGGGCGAGGTCACCGTGTACAAGGTGACAAAGGTTCGCACCGTAGGAAGTGATCAGGTCAAGTACTTGGAATTCGCCGGGCCAAATCGACTGACTCTGGTTTCGAGTGCTGGCGGCCCGCTAGATGGTTCGCGAGTGGTGGTTACTGCAGCTGCGGATGATTTGTCGGCTAGTAATGAGAATGCAGTCGAAACAGCAGTAAAGGACGCCGTGCCTAGTGCCGCTTCTGAGGAAGACACTGCACCTATTCAAACCTATGACGTTCGCGGAATTGGCGGAGCGGTCCTGCTGCTCACTGGAATTGGGCTGATCGCAGTAGGCGTTCTGGTGGGGTTTGACCTGCGAAAGAGGTACGGCTGGGGAGCCGTGCTGTTGGTGGCTGGTAGTTCAGTAGCCTTAGGAGTAATTCTGCTGCTCTTCAACATTTCTATGGTGGTTCCAACTACCTACTAGCAGGATAAATAGTTAAATTTAAATTTATCTATTGTTTACTTTGGGGACATCTCGTGTTTGATTCCTATTCTGATTTCGGCGCGCCTTGGTGGGCAAGTGAACGACTAGGGAACAAGTAACAAACACTCGTGCGTAGGTCTTGATCTTGGGTATTTCTCCATGCATAGTCACTCATGGCGCTCTGCTGTGGAGAGTCAATGACATTGAAAGGCGTACATAGTGAAGGCTCGATTTATTATGAAGTCAGTAGCAGGACTTCTCTTGGTGATGGGGACCGCTGTAGCGATCGCCGTGCCAGCAGGTGCTGCTTCTACAACCAATGTGACCCCCAACCCGGTCACGGTTACTCCAAACCAGACCACGGCAAACGTCACGGTCAACTGGACTGGCCTTGGCAACAAGACTTTGGTGTTTGTTGATATCTGCAAGAAGTCAATAGCTGATCCATCATTTGACGTTGCTGCTGACTGTGGTGCCTACTCAGGTATCACTCCAAACGGCAACGTCAGCGGAGCAAACAGCTCAGTACTCGAGGTCTTCCGTGGCCAAGATCCAGCTGGTGAATCATGGGGATGCTTTGCAGCGGGCGACACTGCTCCTGCTGGAGTAACCAAGTACACCACCTGCTATGTCCGTGTCACTGACAACGTTGTTTCGAACAATGACAATGATTCCGAGCAGGCATTCACTTTCTCGGTATCAAGTGGCGCCATCCCAGAAGCTCCGCTCACCATCTTGTTGCCAGTAGTCGGCACGCTCGCTGCCCTCGGTGGCTTTGTCCTCATCCGTCGTCGTCAGACCGTCTCGGTCTGAGATTTCTTTAACAACTTCTAAGGAGAATTGATTATGAAACTGAAATCACTCATTGGGGCTGCTCTCGTAGCAGGAACCCTGTTGTCAGGAACAGCAATGACTTCCATGGTCAGCGCCTCACCAGAGCCCTCGGGCTGGGATGACGCAAACGACCGTGTTGTCGGCACTGGATCAGACACGACTTACAACTTTATGCAGCGCGGAGAGGTGCTCTACAACCAAGCAAATGGTTGTGATACCGATAACGCTTCGCCAGCGGCTTCGCCGGCAGCCTACAACCTCGGTAAGTGCTTGACTGGTGTGGCTCAGACTGCCACGACTACTCAGGGCAACTGGGATCATGACGTATTTGCTAGCACCTACCCAACTGGCTCAGGCGCAGGAATTACTGCACTGAAGAACTCTCAGGTTGACTATGCCCGCTCCTCACGTGGACCAAAGTCCTCGGGTGAGTCTGCACTCAACTTCTGGGCGTACGGCAAAGACGGCTTGGTCATGGTTACTTTCGGTGACCGGACTCCTGGCAACCTGACCACTGATCAGATTAAGGGTATCTACAACTGCAGCATCACTGACTGGTCCTCAATCGACGGCCAAGCTGCCGGCACCATTGATCCCGTCGGAATGAATGCATCCTCAGGAACCAAGGCTGTATTCGATGCCTATCTTGGTTTCGATGCTAACTCCGGTGCTTGCAAGAAGACCTTGACTGGTGGAGCGTACCCATTCGAAAATGACGTCAAGCCACTCTTGACCGATGCCAACATCTCGGTAAATAACGGGATCTGGTGGATGAGTGCTGCTGAGTACAAGGCATTCTCGTACAAGCGTCAGACTGCACAGTCCTGGAC
>Ga0194043_1002169_pt1 | contig 10852 bp, 8 predicted proteins | sample JunL4415m_MetaG_FD_161274 | JGI IMG/M metagenome (GOLD analysis project Ga0194043, IMG submission 161274) | Anoxic zone freshwater microbial communities from boreal shield lake in IISD Experimental Lakes Area, Ontario, Canada - Jun2016-L442-15m | ecosystem: Environmental > Aquatic > Freshwater >...
ATCGCCGAAGCCGCTGATGTCATTGCCCACCACCGCTCCGGCGGCGAAGCACTCCTTCGCCACGCTGGCTCGCCAGGTGTCGATGGAGATCGGTGTGTCGAACCGCTCAGCGAGTGCCGCCACCGCCCTGACCACCCGGTCGAGTTCCTCGGCTTCGGTGACCTCTTCGCCGGGTCCAGCTTTGACGCCACCGACGTCGAGCAGGTCCGCTCCGGCGAGCACATGGCGCTCCGCCTTGACCAGGAACTCGTCGAATCCCCACGTGGCTCCCTTGTCGTAGAAGGAGTCCGGCGTCCGGTTGAGGATCCCCATCACCAGGGCGCGAGTGGTGATATCGAAGGATGTGGAACCAAGGTCGAGTCGTGTCGCCGAGATCGGCGAGGTCAGCGCCACCGATCAGAACAGCCTGGCGGCAAGCGCCTTGCGATAGGAGGCGGTCAGCGGGTTGGTGGCTCCGAGCGTCTCGAGGAGGTCGAGGTACTCCTGCCGGGCACCTTCGTCGGCCGCCACCCGCTCGAGCAGCTCATCGAGCTTCGGCACGATCTCGGCCTCCGCTGTCGACACGTTGGCCTCGGCGAGACGAGCCTCGGCGTTGAGGGCATGGACCTCAGGTGTCTCGGGGATCCGAGCCAGCATCTCGAGCGCCTCGGTCGGGCGAGCAGAGTCGATCATCAGTCGGGCGAGGGAAGCAATGGCCACCACGTGGCCGGGATCGAGTTCGAGAGCCCGTCGCAAGGAGTCCTCGTCGCCCGCTGCCGCCAGCTCATCGGCCTCTGTGGGCGGAGGTACGAGCTGCTCCACGAAGGCCTGGACCTCAGCGGGCGACACGGGTCCGGAGAATCCGAGATAGGGCTTGCCCTCGACTACCACGAAGGCCGCCGGCACCTCTTCGACGCGGAAGGCCTCAGCGATCTTGGGGTTGGCATCGATATCGATGGCCACGAGGCCCACCGCATCGCCACGGGCCGCAATCAGTGCCTCGAGCAACACGCCGAGCTCATTGTCCTCGTCAAAACGAGGTGACCACAGCTCGACCACCACCGGCCGCGTCATGGAGGCCTCGATGACCTCGTTCTGGAAGCTGGCCTCGGTCGCGTCGTTCACGCTCTCCACGTTACCGGGAGGCCGATACCCCCGGGCCGCCGAAGCGATAGCGTGCCGAGCATGGCAGACCAGACCTCCGCACCCATCGGGATCAACGTCGAGAACGTCAGTGAGTGGCTAGGGGCCAATGTTGACGGTCTCGTCGGACCCTTCACCTTCGACCTCGTGGCGGGAGGACGATCAAACCTGACGTACCGGGTCACCGACTCCACCGGGCGGTCGGTGGCGCTGCGTCGACCGCCGACGAGCCACGTCCTGCCCACCGCCCACGACATGGTGCGCGAGCACACCATCTTGTCGGCCCTTGGTCCGGCAGGAGTGACCGTGCCGGCCACCTACGGCCTCTGCGTTGACGAGTCGGTGAACGAACGCCCCTTCTATGTCATGGAGTTCGTCGAGGGGCACATCCTGCGTGATGCAGCTATCGCCGAGGCTGCCTTCAACGTTGAGCAGCGCCGCCAGATCGGACCGAACCTCGCCACCACGCTGGCCGCCCTCCATGCCGTCGATGTTGACGCCGTAGGCCTCGGTGACCTCGCCCGCAAGGAGGGGTACATCGAACGTCAGCTGAAGCGCTGGCGAGGTCAGTACGAACAGATGGCCGTCGCCGGAGTCGACCACGGAGGGCTCGTCGAGGCCGTCGGTGACCAACTCGCCGCCTCCATCCCGGCTCAGCAGCGGGCCACCGTGGTCCACGGTGACTACCGCCTCGATAACACGGTCCTCGATAACAATGGCCGAGTGTCCGCCATCTTGGACTGGGAGATCTGCACGCTCGGCGACCCACTGGCCGATCTCGGCCTGCTGCTCGTCTACTGGGCCGAACCCTCCGACGGCGCCGTGGCACTGCTTGGTGCCGCCCCGACGGTGGCCGAGGGATTCTCGACTCGCGCTGAGGTCCTCGCCGCATACGAGGCCGCGTCCGGCCTCGATGTGAGCAAGGTGGCGTACTACCAAGCCTTCGGCTACTGGAAGCTGGCCTGCATCCTCCAGGGCGTCTTCGCCCGCTACATGGCCGGAGCCACGGCTGGAGATGCCAGCAGCGTCGATTCCTTCCCAGAGCACGTCGCCCTCCTCGCCAGGACCGCCGCTTCAACCCTTGAGACGCTCTGATCCATGGCCTTCGACGACGAGTCCATCTACGACATCGTCAGCGAGCCTGTGCTCGCTGAGCCGGTGCTCATCGTCTGCCTTGAAGGGTGGGTCGATGCCGGCCTCGGTGCCTCATCGGCCATCGCCTCGATGCTCGAGACCTCGTCCACTGAGCTCGTGGCCACCTTCGACGGCGATGTCCTGCTCGACCAGCGGGCCCGCCGGCCGATGGTGCGGATCGTCGACGGGGTGACCACCTCGCTGACCTGGCCAGAGATCCAGCTGCGGGCTGGGGTGGACCTCGCTGGGCGAGACATCCTCTTCCTCATCGGCCCTGAGCCTGACGTCCATTGGGGAAGCTTCGTCGAAGCTGTCTATGAGCTGATCATCCGCTTCGATGTGAACCTCGTCATCGGTCTCGGTGCCTTCCCGGCCCCGGCACCCCACACCCGACCCATCAAGCTCGCCGCCACCGTGCCCTCCTCATCGATCAGGCTGCTCGAGCACGTGGGCCTCGTGCCCGGCGAGCTCGAAGTCCCGGCCGGTGTGACCTCGGCGCTCGAGATGCGCCTCGACGATTCCGGCATCGACATGATCACCCTCTGGGCGAGAGTTCCGCACTACGTGGCAGCTATGCCGTTCCCCCAGGCCGCAGCGGCCCTCATCGAGGGTGCGGCCAACGTCGGCGGGTTGTCGCTGAGTGCCGGCAGCCTCCTTGCCGCAGGCGACTCCTCTCGGCGCCAGGTCGACGACCTCGTCTCTTCCAACCCTGAGCACTTGGCCATGGTCAAGGCACTTGAGGTGTCACTCGACGCCACCGAGGGCAATCCACTTGGCGTGGACCACATGCCCACCGGCGATGAGCTTGCCGCCGAGCTCGAGCAGTTCCTTCGGGGTGCCGACGAAGCGTGAGGTTCCGATTTCTCGCTTTGATCTAGAGGTCGAAGCGGGCCTGGGCCTCAGTGGATCTCTGGTCGGAGCGGGGCCGAACAGTTGATCTCGTCGGATCATCAGGCTCGTCGCCAGGCTCCGTACCCTCCTCAGATCGACTCCGACCCTCGAGGCCGATCTGGAGGCCGTCGAGGAAGAGGCCAGCGTCTCGCTGACGAGGATGACGATTGGCAAGTGCGTGGAACGCCGCCGAGTGATCAGGCACGGCGAGATGCGCGAGCTCGTGGACCAACACGGCATCGAGGACCCACGATGGCGCCACTCGGAGCCGATCGGACAGTCGGATCACCCGGCTCTCCGGCGAGCACGATCCCCATCGACGGTTCTGATTGGTCACAAAGCGCACCGACTCGATCTCCACCTCGAGGTCATAGGTCGAAATGAGTGCTCGAGCCCGCTCAAGCAGCTCGGGATCGGTGGAGAATGTGGCTGGCCTCCGACGACGAGAACGCTCGATGAGCCACTCGATGAGATCCTCGCGGGCCGAACCACGAACCCTCGCCGGCACTGCGACGATCAGCACGGAGCCCTCCCACCAGGCAGTGGCGGTCTTGGTCCGGCGAGCGCTCGCCCGGATCTCGAGCTCTGGACGCTTCCCTTCGGCGGGGCGACGCTCGATGGAGGATGGCACTCCTGGGCGCCGGCCGGTGGCCATCAGGACTACGGGACCACGTTGACGAGCTTCGGTGGCCGAGCGATGACCCGGGCCGGAGCGGCGCCGGCCAGCTCTGCGACCACCTTCTCCGAGGCGAGCGCCAAGGAGACCGCATCAGCCTCCGTGATCGAGGCATCGACCTCGATTCGGTCACGGACCTTGCCGTTGACCTGCACGATCATCGTCACCGAGTCCGAGGCCACCAGGCTCGGGTCGTAGGTCGGCCAACTCTGTTCATGGACGTGGATGCCGTGGCGAAGCTCATAGAGCTCGGCCGAGAGGTGCGGGGCCAGCGGGGCGAGGAGCAGCAAGAGTGAGTCGACAGCCTCGGCAAGGACATCGTGCCTCGGTCCAGCCTCGTCGCGCACGTAGCGGCCAAGGAGATTCACCAGCTCCATCATCTGAGCAACTGCGGTGTTGTAGCTCCAGCGCTCCAGGTCCTCGGTGACCTTCTTGATGGTCTTGTGGGTGGTCCGCCGAACCTCATCGTCGAATGACGACATCGCCGTTTCGGCCGGTCGACCGATGTGCTCCTCGGTGGCCAGGCGCCAGAGTCGATCGAGGAACCGGCCGCAGCCCTCGATGACTGAGTCGGTCTGGTCGGTCCAGTCGAAGTCATCGGCGGGCGGTCCCACAAAGAGGTGAAACAGCCGGAGCCCATCGGCGCCGACCGTCTCGTAGTACTTCGTAGGAGCCACCAAGTTGCCTTTAGATTTCGACATCTTCGAGCCGTCCATACGGATCATGCCCTGAGTGAAAAGGCGCTTGAACGGCTCGCGGTCGACTCCAGCAGCAAAGCCGGTGTCGATCAGGGCCTTTGTGAAGAACCGGGCATAGAGCAGGTGCAAGATGGCGTGCTCGATGCCACCGATGTACTGATCCACTGGCATCCAGCGGGCTGCCGCTTCCGGCGAGAACGGGACCGATGGATCGAACGGGTCGGTGTAGCGCAAGAAGTACCAGGACGAGTCCACGAAGGTGTCCATCGTGTCAGTCTCTCGGCGTGCCGGCTGCGTGCAGTTCGGGCAGGCCACAGAGACAAACCCCGCATGGCTGGCCAGCGGCGACTCCCCCGACGGAGTGAACTCCACGTCATCGGGGGCCAACACGGGGAGCTCGTCATCAGGGACCGGGACCACACCGCAGTCCGGGCAGTGGATGACCGGGATCGGGCAGCCCCAGAACCGCTGGCGCGAGACAAGCCAATCTCGCAAGCGGTAATTCACGGTGCCGATGCCCTTGGCCTCCTCGACGAGCCATTCGATAGCTCGGGCCTTGGCCTCAGGGACACCCATCCCATTGAGGAAGCCAGAGTTCACCTTGATGCCGTCACCGGTGAAGGGTCCGACGAAGTCGGCCGGTAGCCCGTCGGCTGGCTCGGTGGTCCGCATAATCGGCAGGCCGTGGGTGGTGGCGAAGGCGAAGTCTCGTTCGTCTTCGGCCGGCACGGCCATGATGGCTCCGGTCCCGTAGCCCATCAGCACATAGTCAGCGATGAACAGCGGGACCGGATCTCCGGTGAACGGGTTGATGACGTGGCTGCCCGTGAACGCCCCGCGTTTGTCGAGGGCACCGCCATCGGACGATGTGCGCTCGATCTCGGTGGCACCAGCGACCTTGGCCTTGAGCTCCTCGACTACTGGGCGCTGGGCATCAGTGGTGAGATCGTCGACGAGCGGGTGCTCGGGAGCCAACACGGCATAGGTCATCCCGAAGCTGGTGTCGGGTCGGGTGGTGAAGACCTTGATTGCGAGGTCCGGACGCCCCTCGACCACGAGGTCCATCTCGGCACCCTCGGATCGGCCGATCCAGTTGCGCTGCATGGTCTTGACGCGCTCGGGCCACTCAAGGTCGTCAAGGCCATCCAAGAGCTCGTCGGCATAGTCGGTGATCTTGAAGAACCACTGCTCGAGGTCTCGCTTGACCACGAGGTCGTCAGACCGCTCGCACGTCCCGTCAGCCTGGACCTGCTCATTCGCCAACACCGTGCTGCAACCGGGACACCAGTTCACCGGAGCGTTTCGGCGATAGACCAGACCGGCCTCCATGAGGCGCAGGAAGATGGCCTGGGTCCAGCGAATGTAGGACGGGTCGTGACTACGAACCTCTCGACGCCAGTCGAACACCGCACCGAGCTTGCGGACGCTTGAGCGCAACTCGACGATGCGCTCGTCGGTGAAGATCCTCGGGTGAGTGCCAGTCTTGATGGCGGCATTCTCGGCTGGAAGGCCGAACGAGTCAAAGCCGAACGGCGACAAAACGCCATATCCCTGCATTGTCTTATAGCGGGTGATCAGATCGCCGAAGGTGTAGTTGCGCACATGTCCTTGATGGGCGGACCCCGACGGATAGGGGTACATGCACAGGGCATAGAAGGGGGGACGAGGATCGTCGTTGTCGATCTCGTAGAGGCCGGAATCAGCCCATCGCTGCTGCCACTTCGCCTCGATCTGCTCCACTGGGTACTTTCGTGCCATGAGTGCCAATGCTACGGGAATCATCCGGTGTCGCCGACAAGAGCCTCGGCGGTACAGCGATCCTCGAATGCCCTCATCTCACTACTCCGAGCAGAGAGGTGGCGCGGCACTGAGAATTGTGAGCGTTCACCCCTTCTTCGCTTCTGACTCAGCCCCAGCGACGCCCTGAAACCCATCCGCCATCGGCTTGACGCACCGGGGATATCGATCGACGAGGTCGGCCACCGTACGCGCAAGGCGACCAGGCGTGTCAATGTTCACCAACCGCGTCTCTTGTCGCCGACGACGCACCCGCCGCGTTCACTCCTCTGCCGCGATCGTCACCACCTCATGGCGCTCGACACCATCGAGCACCGACATCACCTCAGTCGAATCCATCCGGCACGTCGGTTCCGGCCAAGGGTCCAGCCAAGGTTCCGCATCAGGCGGTGATGCCGCCCAAGCGCCTCTGACGTCCCGAGGGGGTCCCCCTCAGCACCAGGACATCGGCCCCGAGCATCGGTCGGTGGTCATCAGTCGAAGCCAACACGCTATCCATCTCACTCCTCGATGGCAGGGCCGCGACGGGCTGCCTGGGCGACGGTTTGGATTTCTTGCAGTGAGGCCACGGCTGCTATGGTGAGCACTCCTTCGGGGGTATAGCTCAGTTGGTAGAGCGCTTGACTGGCAGTCAAGAGGTCAGGGGTTCGAATCCCCTTACCTCCACCAAGGGGTCCTCATTGGAACCCTGGTTGAATCACCCCGGGTTTCTTCGAAAGCAACTGTCGGCGCCTATCGAGGCTGCCTGCAACGAAATCGCGGTCCTTCGAGCCGACCGATTCGAAAGGCTGAGCCGAGTGAGATCAGCCCCTCTGAATCGCGTCAGCAGCCAAGATGCCGTCATAGATCATCTGGGCACTGACGGTGAAAGGTTCATGATGGGCAGTCTCGCTCTCAGCGACAGCACGCTCGGCTACAGCCTCGAGCGTTTGGCGAGCGGTAGAGGTAAGGCCGAGGTCAGCCAAGGAGACTGGGAGGCCGACGGAGCGGTTGAATGCAAGAACGGTCTCGATTTCGGACGAAGGCCTCCCTTCGACGACGAGTTGGACGAGGAGGCCGAAGGCCACTTTCTCGCCGTGCAGATAGTCGTGCGTCTCGCGCGCCGTGGTCAGGCCGTTGTGCACCGAGTGCGCAATGGCGAGGCCGCCAGACTCGAAACCGAGACCCGAGAGCAAAGTGTTGGCCTCGACGATGCGCTCAAGCGCGGGAGTCACCGCGCCGACCTCGACGGAGCGACAGGCATCAACGGCATCTTCGATCAACGTGTCGTAGCAGAGCCGGGCTAAAGCAGCGCCGCTCATGGTGGTTGTACCATGCAGCTGATTCAGGCTCCGAGCCTCAACCACCGTTCGAGCTTCGAACCAGGTGGCAATGGCGTCCCCGAGGCCACCGATCAGGTAGCGAACCGGTGCGTTGGCGATCACCCTGGTGTCCACAAGCACTAAATCGGGATTCTTCTTGTAGAAGATGTAGTGGTCGAAGTCGCCATCATCGGTGTAGACGGCGGAGAGAGCACTGCACGGAGCATCCGAAGAGGCAAGGGACGGGCAACACACGGCCGGCAAGTCCAGGTGACCAGCGATCGCTCGAGCTGTGTCGAGGCACTTGCCACCGCCGGCACCGATAATTACTGATGCGGCGCTCGCCTCAGCCGCGGCGCAGCCAGCATCGATCTCTGACTGCGAGCACTCGCCACCGAAGGTAAGGATTTCGAGGGCAATGCCTTCTTCATCAAGCACCTCTCTCCAGATGGCTTCGAGTTGTTGACGCACTACTTGGCTCGCGACCAGCAAGATCGTCCCACTGTGGCCCAGCTGGCGGAGCTCTTGCCCGAGCAGGAAGGTGGCGCCATCACCTTGGACGTAGCGCGAGGGGGCGCCCAGGACTTTGAGTGCTTCACTGGGTCGCATAGGAGGGGTGGAGGCTTGTTCAGACATTATTCTCCCGTAGTTGGCGGTCTGGAGTGGCCTAAGGCCATGACGTGATGGTGGTTGAGTGCAGCGTTCTTCAAGCGACACACCCGACGAGACGACAGCCTTTCACGAAAGTCAATCAACTTCGGGGAAGGCGATCAATAAGTATCCCAACCGGAGGAAACTCCATTCAGCTTGAGCGGAGCGCTTGGCTGGCAGTCAAGTGGTCAGGGGTTCGAGTCCCATCACCTCCACAACGTTGTCGGATTAACAACGCTCTCACCCGAGGTGAGTTCTTCCTGCATCCTCGGGATCCAGAAGATTTCGGTTGCCTATTTCTTCAGGGTGAATGCGAAGACAATGACCGGGGACACTGCCACTGCATAGATGCCGCTCGACGCTTTCGTAGCTTTCACTGAGCAGTTCCCCGCCTTCGTGAAAGTACCGAGAGAGTCCTCAGGCGTCAGGAGTTTGCCGAGGCCTACTCTGAGCCCACGCCACGGCCCACTCATCAAGCGGTTTCAACGCCGTTCCAAGCGAGGTGCCGGCCGAAGTCAACTCGTACGATTCATTCGCCGTTTGAGTGACAAGGCCAGCTTCGGTGACCTCTCGGAGCCGAACGTACAACACGCTCGACGACATATCACCGCAGCGCTCTCGCAGGGCCCTGGCGCCCAAAGGCCCATCGCGAAGCTCCCACAAAATCCTCAACGTCCACCGACGTCCGAGGAGATCCATGGCTGCCATGATCGGCCGACCCGTTGTGGATCCCCGAACTGCCCCTGTTCGTGCGGGCTTTTTGTTGGTCGGCACCGGGCCACTCTAGAGGGTGTTTTGATTTTCGAAACACGCGTGTGTATAGTGTTTCTTAAATAGAAACACATGCGAGGTGCAGATGCGTATTGAACCCGTGGAACCACCGTACTCAGAGGAAGTCGCTGAACGGCTCGCGAAGATGATGCCGCCCGGCGTCGAACCTCTTCTGCTCTTTCGTACTTTCGTCAAGAACCTCCCCATGGCGAATGCCATGGGGCCTTGGGGGGCTTACGAACTCAGCAAGAAACTTTCGCTCTCACTTCGTGACCGTGAAGTTGTGATCGTTCGCACGTGTGCGCGATGCACGTGCGAGTACGAATGGGGAGTTCATATTGCCTTCTTTGCCGCCCACGTCGGACTCACCGACGATCAGATTCGTTCGCTGACTTTTGGAGGAGCAGCTGACTCATGTTGGGAGTCCGAGCATGATCGGCTGCTGCTCGAAGTGGTTGATTCCCTTCATGACCATTCGCACATCTCCGATGGCCTGTGGGCACGTCTGGCCCAGGAGTTTTCGGAGAGTGAGATCTTGGATCTCACGATGTTGATCGGTTGGTACCACGCGATCTGCTTCACCGCGAACAGCTTTGAAGTCGACCTGGAAGTCGCGGCCGCGAGATTTACTGATTTCGACGGCCCTCCAAATCACTCGGCGAATCGCTGAAGCAGACACTTCACGTGCTCGGCAACAGACTGAGCATCGAAGCAGGTGGGTTCTGCTTGGCAAGTGATTCTGCCTTGAGTCCAGGACAGCGCGTTGTGCACATGGGGGCATTTCGCCGAAGACAAGCTCTTCATCGAGGACCCACGTTTGAATGTTGTTGCACCCGTAGTTGTCGTTCCCCAAGGTCTGGTTGTGCTCGAGTTGCCACTGGAACCGGGCTGAGAAGTTCTACGCCACTTTCGAGGTTGTAACAGTGACAGCGAACTTGGCTCGCAACCCGATCCAGGCTTTCAGGTGGTTTTTGTCGGGCATTGGAAGAATGACATCGAGTGGGGGCAAGGGGACTACGTTCACGCCCCTTCTGGGGCACGTGTGCCCTTTAGACAAATCATGCTGGTCGCTCGTCCCACTGGCGACTGAGGCCGCGCGGAGGTCCCCCGAGATCTGATCCGGTCATAAAGATCTACAAATTTGGCGTCCCACGAAGGTATGACACTTTCACGTGCTACTTGGCCGCATGTCTTAGGAGTTCGAATTTTGTCCCAATACTTCAGAGTCCGTGCTGAATCATCCGGCTCTGTCCCGAATTGGGCTGAGGGTTGAATCAGAAACCCCTGAACTCATCGAGTTTCTGGCCCCAAAAGGGGTTCGAACATAGTCCCATTACCTCCACAAAACGTCGCTGGCTACGCCTCGGCAAGACGCAGCGCTGAAGTTTCAGCGAGCACGACAAAAACCTGGTCCATATGGAGCAGGGCGACGTCGTTCCTGGTTGCCACTGCAGCGATAAGGCAATCCACCATTTTCGTGGAGATTGCCCACTACGACGGAACAGTCGAAATAACTCTGGGGTCGTTTTGAAATCAACTGGGTGTAAATGTGACACGCCGTTCTTGGTTGAGGCAACCCCTTGCGAATCGGCCAGCCAATGATCCAACCATGGATTACGTACACAACCACCTAAGGCGAGCAACGCTGATGCGCTATTCTTCGCGTGTGGATTCAGCAAGTCCCTTCCTCAGTGTGGTACTTGCTGTTCTCTGTACAGCATCGGCAATGGGAGACTTCCTCAAGCTACCGAGCGTCATGAGAGCGGCTGAAACAGTTCATTGTCCGCCCGACCTCTGCACGGTTCTCGGCC
>Ga0194043_1002174_pt1 | contig 10837 bp, 5 predicted proteins | sample JunL4415m_MetaG_FD_161274 | JGI IMG/M metagenome (GOLD analysis project Ga0194043, IMG submission 161274) | Anoxic zone freshwater microbial communities from boreal shield lake in IISD Experimental Lakes Area, Ontario, Canada - Jun2016-L442-15m | ecosystem: Environmental > Aquatic > Freshwater >...
CGCAACGACCAGCGCGACCGGAAACGCGTAGATAAGGAAGAACACACCGAACAGCAACTTCGTCCGCCGCTTGTTCGCCGCAATCTGCGCGTCAAGCGTTGGCATTAGCCCAACTCACCTCAAGACAAACGATTCCCATGTGGGAGCAGTCGTAGAGAAGTGGGGTTGTCTGACAAGTGGGGGTGGAGTGTTAGTTCCTGATGGAACGTCAGGCAGGACTTACCTAAGGGAGAGATTCATTCCGGAAGGCCTCCCGATTCAATGACTCGGGCTGTTGCCCGCACCGCCAAGGCGGCCTCATCGGCAAGAGCCGAGGCCGCCTGAACAGTCTCTTCGAGTGCTTCAAGCCATTTTGAGATGTGCGCACGGACCCCTTCGGGCCCGAAGCCTGAATGATCAGCCGTCTACGGTCTGAGTGCTCGCCAGAGCGCCCTTAGCGCCAATCACAATGCAGTGTGCGCTGGCCCTAGAAAGCGCGACGTATGCGTTCTCATCTTCCGCTCCGTGAGCGCCACGGTCTTCCCATTCACAGATGATCACCACTGGTGATTCAAGACCCTTGTAGGACTTGATTGACTCAAACCGAATTGTGTCGAAGTCAGTAACTCTTCCTTCGGTAAAGGTCAAGTTCGTCTCCTGCTCGGATGCACTTAGTTCGCGTCCGACTCGGGAACCCTTTGACCTGCCAGGGCTCGACCTCAGTGGTCGTGGAGCGAGAACGACAATGTCCTGAGTCGGCACTCCGGCCTGGCGTAAGCGTGTGATTGCTGCGAGAACCTCAGCTGCCTGTTCGTCAGATTCGATCCATTCGACTTCTTGACCCATTGGTCCTGCGGGATGCGGTTTTACCGAGCCCTTGTAGAGCGGGATTAGTGCCTGATGGATAGATCTTGTGTTGCGACAGTTGATTGTGAGAGCGGTTCTTGCGAATTCGGGACCTATCTCAAGGTTGTTCCTAAAGATCGCTTGGTTATCATCAAGAAATAGCCATATGGGGCTAAGCACTGGGTCAAGCAGGCTCGCTTGAAGTGCCTCAAGCATCAGAGTGGATAGATCTTGAGCTTCATCTACGACGAGTGCATCGAATCGTGGCTCCATCTTGCCATCATCAAAAAGAGCCTTGACGCGCTTCGGGAGGTCGTGCTCCCAAAATTCGCTTGCAGCCTCTGCGCCAGCATTCGGTGACGGTGGAGCAACAGATTCCTTCGCCCGAGCTAGGAGACTCATTCCTAAGCTATGAAATGTTGAGAATTCGATGTTCTTCAGTTCGGAGTTCTTACGCGTGAGCTCTTCGGCTAGCGACCTGTTGAAACATATGAATAGCGTCCTCGAACCGTTGCGCGCAAATCGCTTGGCCTGTTCGATAGCTAGGAACGTTTTCCCGGAGCCTGCAAACCCCGTAATTGCAGCTCGAAGCGTGCCGGCCATGTTGTTGAGGACTTGGTCCTGTTGATGCGTTAAGGCAATCAGGTCGGCAATCGAGTCCGTCACCACCTCTCCAAGTGTCTGGTCAAGACCAAGCGACGGCGCAAGCCGCTTCTGCAGAGCCGTGAGGCCATGATCGCCGAGCGGGGAATCACCCTGCGCTGCTGCAAGACCACGCTGCACTATTGATTGGAAGGCAACCTCAAAATCGGACCGGAACTCATCGCGAAACATTGCAAAGCCATGGTCGGCCGATGGTGGAAGGCCATCTAGCGGCGTTGGAGTAAATGGGAAGATCACGCAGTGCGTGATCGCCGGGCTGGTCGCGGCAAGGTCTGGCGTCTCTTGAATGATTCGCCTCAGGTCAAATTGGTGATCTAGGGCCTGGGTGAACGGATCTTTTGTGGGCTTGTCGACCTTGCCGTCAAATCGAAACCAACTTCCGTTCCGACAAGTAACCCCAAGTCCCTTGACCTCAATAGCAACTATGCCCATCTGGGGGTGGGCTACGACGAAGTCGATCTCGCCCTGTTTAAGGCCGGCGGTCGGGGTGCACTTGGCCCAACCAACGGAATGAAACGCGATCCAGTCGCTCCCGAGGTCCTCGTTGATTGCATCGAAGACCGCACGTTCGGACTCGGTCTGCTCGCCAGGAACAAGCGCGTGAGGGAACATTTTGGCCATGTGGCTATCTCACCACATTATGGAGAACGTAAATGGCAAGGGTTCCTAGCTTTCAGAGTTTTAAATTCCACACTCAACTGTAAGTCGCCTAAGTTTCTATTCAGACCTCGACATAACGTAAATGGGATCGATTGGTTGGATTGTGCTGCCGGCTCTGCTCTTCAGGGTCAGCGGGCGCACCTACCTACTCGTCGGTGGTCTGGTCACTTAGATCAATAATCGTTGTAATCCGTTAGCCGCTAGCGCGAATGAGCTGACTTGGATTTGCTGTTCGTCGTGTCTCACACGTGGCTCTGCGAATCAAGCCAGCTCTTCTACATCATTCGCCACTCGATTACCTGAAGCCAGCGTTGAGCCTCGCGAGTAACTAAAATCTAGCGGCAGTGCTTCACGCGGCCGATCGCAACATTGATGATGTGACTGCGGCCCTTGCGGCATTCGGTGTTGATGCTGGTTACCTCGTGCCGACCGAAACGGGTCTGCGTAAGTCAATCATGGATGCGCATGCTGACCTCCGAGCGTTCCTGTCGCTGCGGGGTCTTCATGACTTTCATTCTCAAGAACAGGGTCCTGCGAACAAGGTCGTCCTAAGCGCTCAGATGGTCGGAGCGGAGCGTGTTGAAGACGTTCGTGTCTCGCTTTATCGCCCTACAACGAAAAATGGTGACCCCAGAATTTGGGCCACTGGGCTTCCAAGCTACGCAAGCGCGGGGAACCTGCTCGCGTTCATCACTGACTCCAGCGGCAGACTCTTCATAGTCAACTGTTCCGATCAGGAGGTTTTCGAATCGCGCAGCACCGAAGGCTCGCCGCTTAATGTCCTCCTTACTGATGGTCAGGCGCGCGGCGCGGCCCAGGAACTCTTAGGGAAGCTGCGATCGATAGCTGCTCGTGGATTCATTTCCGCGACGGGATTTGGGGATCACACTGTCGGTGACACGCTTGAGTCACTGCTGGGAATCCCGACGAACTCAAAGAAGGCCCCAGACTTCAAGGGCATCGAGATAAAGAGCGGCCGGGTGACGCGATCATCCGGCAAGAAGTCGATCTTTAGTCAGGTTCCCGACTGGCAGTGCAGTGCAGTCGGTTCGGCTAGAGATTTGCTCGACAGGTTCGGATACGTTGACGCTGAGAAGGGGAGACTCCAGTTTTATTGCACGGTTACTACTCGCCCAAACCCTCACGGGTTCTTCTTGTCAGTCGATCAGGAGCGAGGGGTTCTTGAGGTTCGGGTAGGTGAACCTAGCGGGGAGAGTGAGCCCGTGGTGCAATGGAGCCTGAGCACTCTTGATGATCGCCTCTTAAGTAAGCATCAGGAGACCTTCTGGGTAAAAGCCGAAGCTGATGTAGTTGATGACGGTAGCGAGAGGTTTTGGTATACCCACGTCACCCACACAAAAGTGCCTCTGGTAGCAAACCTCCGGCACCTTCTTTCAAGCGGGCGAGTGATGCTCGATTTCACGATTTCGGAGCGTGAGAGCGGCGCAATTCGCGACCACGGCTACCTATTCAGGATCAGCGACCGTGACATTCCGCTCTTGTTCTCTGATCCGGTCGAGTACGAGCTCTGAGGCTCATTTAGCCGACTAGTCCGAGAAGGTGGCGACCGACAGCTTCCGCGAGCGCGACTGGCACGGCGTTACCGATTTGCGTGTACTTGGGCAGATCACGCGACCAGTCTCCCTTTGAGGGGTCGCCGGCACGCCTGCGACCACCAGTCGTTCGGCGGCCTGCAAACTGATACCAGTCGGGGAAGGTTTGAAGGCGAGCCCATTCTCGAACAGTCGGTACTCGTGGTTGAGAGAAGTGCACGTAGTCGTCTGCGAGCGAAGTAGCGGTGATGTTCGGCCCAGTCGGGCCCCAGTGCTCTGGGATAACGCGTTGAGCAAACTTCTTTGTTCTCATCGCCTCTGGGATCTCACCCCCCGTGCGCAGCATGTGGGCGAACTTCTCAATCACCTTGGCTGAGTGGTTGCTGTATTCGTGCTCGGTGACGGGGGCGCCCTTTTGGGCTACTCGCCCGTCGGCTGGAGATGTGCGCAGAGCCTTCTGAACAGCTGTTCGTGCAGCGCTTGGGTACCTAGTGGTGGTCGCACCCGGCGTCCAGTCCGGATCGACAAGGTCCCCGAGTAAATCTATTGGGTCAGGTGCTCCACCGGTGGCGGCGGGTAGGAGGCCGCCAGCTGGGAACCCGGAAGCGAGATTGACATCAATGTCCTCGCGCACTCCTACGAGAAGTACGCGGGGGCGGTTTTGCGGCACGCCATATTCCTTTGCAAGAACCAAAGCCCAACCGGTGCGGTAGCTAACGGTTTTGCGTCCGACTTTGACCGTAACGGCGTCAAACGTGGCTCGCACGTCGCTCCAAATCTCGCCCTTCGACCCGTCTGGGGTCCACTTGGCAGTGAGGAGGCCCTTCACGTTCTCGAAGAGGAAAGCGCGCGGTGCAACGGCCTGAATTAGAGACGCCATCTCACGGTAGAGATGATTAGACGGGATTTGCTCTTTCGTGATGTCGAAGGAACGGCGATGCCCAATCCCGCTATAGCCCTGACAAGGCGGGCCTCCAGCGACAAGAGCGACCTCGCCGTGTTCTCGTTTCAACCGAGCTGCCAACGCTTTAAGTTCAGCAGGCGATTGCGTTAAATCGAGGATGTCATTGAAGTTGTTCCCGGGCGCGTCAAGCCCCAACCCAGACCGATTCATCAGGTACGTGGACATGGCATTCGGATGGAGCTCGTTGACAACAACCGGTGTGTAGCCCGCGCGCTCGAGCCCCAGCGATAGGCCGCCGCAGCCGGCGAAGAGGTCGATTAGTGGGTTAGGGGTCTCGGGCATCTCAATAGCTCAGGTTGGATATTGACGGCGACTCCCGATACATGGGCCCCGCTTGCGGTATGCAGAGCGATCATGACGATCGAATGCGGGTTGATTTGCGGCGCTTTGTGAAAGCTCTGCGCAGCTTCAGTGACACATCAGCACGGACTCGAGTCGCTCGTGCTTGGTGGCGCTCCCCCTGCGTTCAGCCGCACGAAGGAGCCTCCAGGTTGGGAGCTCGCGAAGTTGCTCAGGCTGCGCAGAGGTCGTCCAGTATCTTCTACGCGCCACTATTCATCTCTGCCCAGTTACCCGTGTCACTTGGCACCTTCGTTGTGCCCACAGAGCAAAGGCACACCGAGGTTGTGAGCAAGAACTTGAGCTACGTCCTGCGGTACGTTCCGGTAGTTGAGCCATACGCCCTGCAGATCAGGCGGCAGTCCAGAGTAAGACACTGCCACTCGGGAATAGTTTGCTGGGAGCCTGAACTTTTTGATCGTTGCGAATGTCTCAGAAACTTCACGTGTGTCTCTCTTGACCCGCAGATCGAGGCCGTAGGAATTCCACGCAAGTTCGACCTCGCCTGCTTGTTTGGTGGCCAAAAAAATACCGACATCGTGAACTGGGCAATTCCGAAGTGTTCCTTCGTCATCGACGAGGATTCCTCTGGCTGGGAGCCGTTCGTCCCCATAAGCTGAGACCGGGCTTATTAGGTAGAAACCCGGCTCGGCGTTTGTTGGATCTATTAGCGTTTCATCGGATAGGTCTAGGTCTGCAGGGTCCCATCGTCGAACACGATCTCGTATCCTCCATCTCGCTGCTGGCTCCAAATTAGCGGCAACCTCATCGAGCGTTAGTAATTCTTTGCGCAGCGCCGAGGCGGGCTCCTTCTGAAGTCGAAGCCCGGCATTCATCGCGAACTCTTCGGCATCTTCAAGTTCGAGGAACGAGAGGAAGTGGGCCGCTGGGATGACCATGCGGTGGCGTTGCTGGCAGTCACGGTATAAAGCCGCAAGATTCGCCTCTTGTGGCCATTCCGTGTAGCTACGGCTTGCCTTGGTGCGACGAATCAGCTCTTTGAGGCGTGCATCAACGCCACCTGAGACGTGCGCTACCACTGGGCCGTTAGGAATCAGCGTGAGCGCCGCTGGTTCAGCTCGCCATCGCGACTCATCCGACTCGTGGCGTGCGATGGCGCCAATCGACTCCATGAGCCAGAATGTCTTGTATGGGGATCCAAGCCAGACTCTTCGAGGTTCGGCTTTCACCTTTGCAAGAAAACGCCAAGCATCGTTCCATCGCTGGATAGTCATTTCTTGATGTGCGTTCGCTACCAACCAATTTCCAAGGAGTGTGCCTATTTCTGTGTACACAACATTTAGAGGTCTCGGACCGACCCGCCGATTAGGTTGATCATTGTGTCCGACCGGGTCCGAGGGCTTTAGAACTACCTCAACACGACGCGGGTTACTTGCGAAAGCGAAGCGCGAGATGTGAGGCGAGCGGCATGGTGGCTCATCGACTTCACTCACGAAAGCATCATTGTCGGCGCCGATGGTCGCTTTAACAATGACTTCTTCAGATCGTTCGATCTCTATCGCGAAGCATGCAGCTGATTCCCAAAGCAGTTCTCTATCAATCGGTTGGCCGTCAGGACGGTGCACCTCAAATTCACATGTCGGAACTTGAGACAGATCGCGAACTACTTGTGAGTCTTGCCCTCGACTACTTTCGAGGTTCGTACCGTGGTCACTAACGTCGGGAACGGATGACCCGTCAATCACTTCTAGCAAAATTTGCTGCGCTCCCATTGTTACTTTCAGCGGTCCTTGTTCGACTACCCCGTTGATCGCTTCGAGTGGGTCGGCTAGCCAAACCTCTTCGCCTGCATGAACTTCGCGCTCAACCTTCTGGCTTCTTGTTTCTAAGATGAGTGCTTCGCTCTCGAGCGTCTTCGAATCTCCCAGCGGTATCGAGGGCACGATGATCCGTGGCAGCCCGTCCCCCATGTATGTGGGGGGCCGTCTCCCGAAAACACGAAGGCCGTCGCGTTCCTTCAAGAGAAGGCGGGTCGATTTGAGCTCCTTTCGTGGTTTCGGGAGATTGAGTTCTGACAGTTCGGCAGTGGCCGGGAGGTCAAAGATCTCTGAGGACCAGAGCAATCCGAAGAGGGTTTCTATCCACCACCCTCCCTCGGACATCTCCGGGATCTCCCGTTCGAGTGTCTCGGAGACTGCGCGAGATGCAGCTGTGGTGCCAGCGACTAGGAGCCTTATCGGCTCGAAGCGTTCGATGCTGCGCGTGTCTTCGTATATCCCAGTGTCGGAAGCGCGCTGGAAAGCTACAACCGCTGAGCCGTTCCATCGAAGGGTTGTTTCGACCCCCGGTGACCTGTCGTCGACCAATTCAATCACTTGGTCCCCTCTGACAAAATCAGCCGGACGTTGCAAATTCAGGATCACAATTCCAAACTCCTCGAAACCTTCCAGAACCTCAACTTCAGTAGCAATCGGATTTGCCTTCCCGGTCGCGCACCTAACCGAATGAAGATCGGAACCAAACGGGAGACGTGCAATTGCATGACATTGACCAGCGTCGAGGATCAACCTGATCGCACTGCTCTTTCCGCCCGCGTTCGCGATGAGCGCGCGTCCTTTTCTTCTGCTCCGAGAGTACGAGTCGAGTGCCGTTCCCAGTGCGATTCGGCTGGTTCGCGACCATTCTTCATGGAGAAGCTGAGCACCCACACTTAGCCTGTACTTTTCCTGACCTGTTTTCTCGCCAATCCAGGATCGAAAAGCGTGTGCTTGATCCTCGGCTTTATCCGCAGCGGACTGCGGCGCAAAGTCATCCTCTTCGGGGCCCCTTGATGTCAGGTCTCCGCCGCGCCAATCGCGGAACTCAGCTACACGATCAATGTCGGATGCGGCAAATATCGTTTGCGATTGAGCCGGCCGAATGTACTTGAACTGTGTGTCGCCGTCGAGGTCCACGGTGGAACACCCGCGCCTACCTTCGTGAGCATTGAGCCAAATCTCTAGATAGCCCCAAAATTTAAGAATCTGAAGCCTGTACTGATCACGGAAATCATTTCGTTGCCCGTCGTCTACTCCGAGAAGTTCTTCGAGATGAAAGTAGTAGCGGTTTGACGTGCCGTTTTCGTCGTGTCGCATGCGACCGGCGGCAAATGTGGCTGCTGCCAGTACTGGAAGGCATGGGGGTGGAGCTGCTGCAGGGGTGGCGGCCCAGTCCAGACATTCGCGCGCAATCAAACCAAAGCCGCGTCGATAGGAATTATCCCGCCGGAGACGCCGACCAACTGTTTCGCCAAAACGGCTTACGGCTTCTGACCGTGTGTCCGTGCCCGCGAGATCCCAGAGTAGATCTGGATGCACAAGCATGATGACCGGTAGGTCACGCGCTGAGTCGGGGAACAGTCGATCGGCGAGTGCGAGGCCCCAATCCTCGAAGGAATTTGGATTCGTCACACTCATCTTCGATACCGGAGTACTGTCATCCCAGCGTGGACCTTGAGGCGATGAGCGCCGGTACCTGTTGGCTGTTGAGCACCAACGATCCGGAGGGAGTCCCCGGCCTTCAAGTCCTCACTACCGTCCGAGGGGTCGATTGTGATCGTTAGCGGTCCAGTGATTGGGCGGGGGAGTCCTGTGGCGTTAACTCCGTCCAGTTCAATCGCCAAGGAGTCACCAGTTCGAGCTGTTGACGTGATTTCACCATCGATCGTTGCGGTGTCCGCCGGGGGCCATTCCGAACATCCGGTTCGTTCCCGACACCAGCGACAGTTACGGTCGGAAGGTCGCGCGACTAGTGCCGTCGGGTCTCCGGACGCAGTGCCCGCCGTGTTTGCGAGATCGCTGAACTCGCTGAGAATCGTGGATGAACTAGGAAGCCGATCCGTTACGTCTTCTGGTTGGCTACCAAGCCCTTCGATGAGGAACGCGCGGTTAGGAGTTTCTCCTCCGCTTGTGAAGCTCATTGTCATATAGGTAGCAAACTGCCGCAAAATCGACGGCAAGACGTTTCCTTGTGAGTCCCGTGTTTCACCGAATTTGTAGTCGACGATCGCGAGCCCTTCATCCGTCTCGATTAGGGCGTCGATCCTGCCTTTGACACGGTGCGTGCCTTCAGGAGCATCAATGAGAAGTTGGCTCTCAATCGCGTGTTCAGGCCAAACTCCATCGTTCGTAAATGCCCGTGCCCCGCGCAACTCTTGAAGGTCCTCCCATGTGTAGGCGATGAAACGTTGATCCTCTTCGGTAATTAGTGCCTCGAGTAGGCGGCGTCTGCCTGGTTGAGCGTTCGCACCGAATTGCTCGATGGTCTCCAGAAGGATCTGTTGGGGAAAGGATCGAGAAGTGGCGGAAGTGCGCCACGCAGTCTCGAGCGCCTTGTGGAGGATGTTGCCTCGCCATGCGCCACTGGTTGCCTCGGGGAGTAAGACACCTTCCCCTTGTGGCTTTTCGTTCCACAGCCCTAGGCCAACTCGTCGAGGACACTCAACGTAATCATTGAGCAGCGATGGACTCCAGAGGAACAGGACTGACGAATCAGTCACCAGTAAGCCACTCGAGCCGGTGGTCTGGATCCCGAATCAAGTCGTATGAGCTCGTGAATTTCAGTAGACCACTTGGTACCTGATGCTTCCTCAGTGCCTTCTCCTTAGCATTCATGAGGCGCGGACTCGTGAACTCGTCTTCGAATGGGTGCGCGACAATATGCGCACGCTTCTCTGAGCCGAGATCTGCGATCAAGATGCCGGCAGTTTTGCTGTCTGGGGCAATCCAGTCGAGCGAGCTATCGCTATTCGTAGCGAGCGTTCTGAATAGGAGGTTCTCGTCTGTCGACCAGCGAACAGTCCGTTCTGAATATTCAGCGCCAAGGAATAGATCAATTAAATCACCCGCCAGTCTCCAGTCCAACATGTGGTGAACGAAACGGTTGGAATAGTCGCGGAGACACTTCTGGCAACTGGAATCGCAGATGTGCTGACTCCGGTCAGCGAATCCACCTGTGGTTGACAGGGCGAATTCGCGTGCTTCTTCCAGAAGGTTCTTCGTAAAGCCTGCATCGCCCATTTGGCTTGCGTAGCCAGCGCCGTTTTCATGGAGGTCGGAAAGGAAGAGGGTCGGGACTACCTGCCCGTTGATCGGTTGATAACGAACGCCGCACCTAAGGTCTCCAGGCTCGACCTGAAGCTTTCTGCTCAACTGGTCGCGCAAGAGGTATGCGCCTGATATCCACGCTGACCTTCGAGCGTTCGCAAAACTTCGCGCCGTCCAAGGCGATGATTCGATGATTGATTCGTCGCTTTCGAGCCGAAGCAATGCTACGTCGCTCGGATACCAGCACCCAAGCATCTTCGTTTCGGCCGCATTATCCCCCAGCATCCACTTGCCTTTCCAGTCCTCGGTAAGCGGCCATCCCATTCCCGACTTGGAGGACACCACGTACATCTCAAATTCATCGGCAGCAACGCGAGCATTGGGCCCGGCAGGCTTCCACCTGCATGCGCTCTCGTCGAAGATGACTTGGGTTTCGCCTGATCCGCCGGTTCTAGTTCGCCTTCCTCCGCCCATTGGTCCGTCGGACGAGCAGAATGCGAGCGGGGTTCGAAGAGCCCAGGACCGCAACTCTCCAACGCCACACACCGCGCACGAGTCTCCCTCGGCTTCGATTGAGTTGCTCGTTTGGGATGTGATGAATCCGCAGTCTGAGTTGTCGCAGATCAGTACCTCGCGACTTGCCCCGAGAGAGTCTGGCCGGACTTCGACTCCCCCGCGACGTGGCCGCCAGTCAGCGATGCCCTTCACCTCGAAGTCGGATTTATCGCGATGGACGCGCGAACCCGGCGCCCATTCGGAAAGTGCGATTGCGACGTCACGCGTGATGA
>Ga0194043_1002175_pt1 | contig 10837 bp, 10 predicted proteins | sample JunL4415m_MetaG_FD_161274 | JGI IMG/M metagenome (GOLD analysis project Ga0194043, IMG submission 161274) | Anoxic zone freshwater microbial communities from boreal shield lake in IISD Experimental Lakes Area, Ontario, Canada - Jun2016-L442-15m | ecosystem: Environmental > Aquatic > Freshwater >...
CTCTATACCCTCGATGATCGGCAATATCGTGACGTGCAGGCCTGTACACCCAACAATCGCGCAGGCTCGGCCCGTATCGACCCTGGCAAATGCGACAGCTTGCACGACCCGCGGCGCACCTTGCTTGGTGATGCCCAAGAACGCTGGCTCAGCCAGCAGTTTGCAGCGGCGCGCAGCCGCTGGAACCTCATCGGTCAACAGACCTTGTTTGGACGGCGAAACTACAGCACGACCGGCGCACAATTACTCAGAAATGATGGCTGGGATGGTTATCCGGCTGCGCGTCGTCGACTCACTGACGCGATGCTGCACACACGACTGAGTAACCCTGTACTGTTAGGTGGTGACATTCACGAGAATTGGGTTGGGCACGTTTTGTCTGATTACAACAACCCAGCCTGCGAGGCGATTGGGGTCGAGTTTTGTGGCACGAGCATTACTTCACTCTCTAACTCGACGCCCGCTCAACTTGCCAAGCAACTTGAAATCAATCCGCACTTCATCTTTGCCAATGCTGCCTCGCGTGGCTATGGCGTGGTCGAGCTCACCCCCACGCAGCTAACAACTACACTCACGGCAGTCAGGGACGCCACTGATCCACACTCTAAGGCGTTTACCCTGGCAAGCTTCGTCGTTGAGAGCGGACGCGCAGCAGTCGAGCAGCGTTGAGGATTGCAAGCCAGATTCACGGCACAGCAAATACGTAAGCGCGCCGAGTGACAAGCACTCACTAAAAGTCGTCAGCCTAGTCACTACTAAAAGGTACGCTAATAAGCGTATTCCCTAAGCGCCCAGTTTTTTGTAACCTGAGTTAAAGCTTAAGGTGTTATTCCATGCAGGCGTTAAACATTGGTCACATTTACCTCGTCGACGACGACGCCTCTATCAGAAGTGCGTTAGCGGGTACGCTTGAGCGTCAGGGCTTTTCAGTCACTGCATACGCAAGTGCCCACGAATTTCTCAAACACGCCACGCCCGTCTCGCCCGCGGTGCTACTACTTGATATGCGCATGCCCGGACAAAGCGGGGTCGAACTACAAACTGACTTGGCCCACCATGGCTGGACCACACCCATCATTTTTGTGAGTGGCGAAAGCTTGCCCGCTCAAATCGTACAAGCGATGAAACAAGGAGCGATCGATTTTTTACTGAAGCCTTTTTCAATGCAAGATTTATTAACAGCCGTTGATCAGGCACTTGAAAAAGATCGCGCGATTAACGCGGTTTTAATAAAAGCTCGAGAAGTCGAAAGGCTCTACGCCACGCTTACGCCTCGCGAGCGCGCAGTATTTGAATCGATGATCGCGGGCAAAACTAACAAACAAATCGCCAGCGCGGATGGTTCTGCCGCCGCGACCGTCAAACTTCATCGCGCACGCGTGTTGTCAAAAATGCACGTCGATTCAGTCGCAGACTTGATCGCCTTAACAAGCGATCTGCCCATCTCAAAGCTCAACAGCAAGCGGTAACAGGCAGGGCGCAGAGGCTAACGAGCGCGCTTGTCAGAAAGCTAGGCAACCTGCGTGCTGTGCTTTAGTCGCGCTCAGATTGCGCAGCTTTAACGTCAAGCACCCACTCGCGCCAGAGCGCGACCATTAGAGCCATCAACACCGGGCCGATGAACAGCCCAACGATTCCCATTGTTTTTACGCCCCCTACCAAACCAAAAAACGTTGGTAAGAATGGCAGTTTGACTGGGCCACCGACCAAGCGAGGCCGCAGCGTTTTGTCTACGATAAACAATTCAATGGCGCCCCAGGCAAACAAACTTGCCCCCGCAATCGGCGCACCTGAACCCACCAAATACAACGACACCAAGGTAAACGATAAGGGCGCACCGCCTGGGATCATCGCCATAAAAGCGGTAATCACACCAAGCAATACTGGTGAAGGCACGCCAGCAACCCAATACGCCACGCCCAGCACCACCCCCTCGCCAATGGCGATCAGCCCCATCCCGGTGACTGTCGCGCTAATCGTCGCGGGGACTACTCTCGAAAAGCGCTGCCACCGCAAGGGCAACACACGCTCACCTAGCACATCAAGCTGATCCACCATGCGGTGGCCATCTTTATACACAAACAACAAGGTAATCAACATGAACAAGAGCGTCAGCATAATGTGAAAGGCATTGCCCGTTGCCGACAAAACCACGCGATAAATGTTGCCAATATGTTGCCCGCTGATCAACTCAACCAGACCACCCAACGCATGAGGTTGGCCTAAAAACTCAGCCCAATAATGACCCAAGCTTTCGCCCACGTAGGGCAGCGCGACAATCCAGGCGGGCGCGTCAACCCCCTGCCGATTAGCCGCCAGGAGCCACGCTAAGAGATGGCGAGCCTCGTTGACCGAGTAATACAAAGCAAGCGACAACGGTACAACTAGCACAAGCAAAATAAAAATCAGCGCCCCACTTGCTGCTAAAGTTGTTCGGCCGCGGCACACCACAACCCATTTTGAATACAACGGCCAACTGGCAAACCCGATGATCAGGGCTGCCAGCACTGGAACGACAAAGCCACTAAAAAAATAAACCCCTGCCGCCAAAAGTAAAATCAGCAGCAGTCGTGCAACAACATGAACAGGCAAGACTGGCTGCATTAGTTCAGCACTCGAATCGGGCTGCCGGCAGCCCAGGCTTGAATATCGGCAACAACGTTCGCGTAAAACACGGCAAAGTTTTCGGGGGTGACATAGCCCAGGTGAGGGGTGAGCAATGTGCGAGGCGTTTTGCGCCAGGCGTCGTTCACCGCCAGCGGCTCGGAGTCATAGACGTCAAGCCCAGCACCAGCGATTTTTCCGTCGGTTAATAATTTTTGCAGCGCTGGCTGATCAATCAAACCTGCCCGCGAGGTGTTGATCAAATAAGCTGTCGATTTCATACTTTGCAAGCTTGTTGCATCGACAATACCGCGCGAACGGTCGCTTAACACCATATGCACACTGATCGCATCTGAGGTGGCAAAGAGCTCTTGTTTAGATACGAGCTTCACGCCAGCTTTGGCCGCGCGCTCTTCGGTCAGGTTTGGGCTCCAGGCGACAACCTCCATACCAAACGCCAAACCAACTCGGCCGACACACTGGCCTAAATGCCCTGCGCCAACCAAACCCAAACGCTTCGCTTCGAGCGTTGGGGGCATGGTGGTTTGCCACAAACCTTGCTGCATATTGGCGGCTTCTTTCGGGATTTGCTTAAACAGCGCAAGCAACAATGACCAGGCAAGCTCAGCCGTGGCACCGGTACTTTTTGGATCACCCGGTGCGCCGCAGACGTCGATACCTTGTGCACGACAAGCCGCCATGTCGACCGAACTATTGCGCATGCCGGTCGTGATCAGTAAACGCAGCTTGGGCAAGGCTTTAATCAGCGTTGCCGGAAACGCGGAGCGTTCGCGCATGGCAACAATCACGTCAAACGACTCGAGGGCCTTGGCCAGGTCGGCAGGCTGAATATATTCAGAAAAAAAGCTCACGTCAGCGTTTAGGCTATCCCACTTCGCCATGTTGGGGGCAACCTTTAGATAATCATCCAGTACGGCAATACGCATCAAATACTCCTAATTTTGTTGTGACTCAATAACGATGTCGCAGACGTGTCGCTACTTCGCCTGTTGTAAGCGTTTTTCAATATCGTCTTTCGGGATCGCACCGCCAACCCGCGAGCCATCGGCAAAAAACAACCCCGGCGTACCTCGCACCATCAGCTTTTGGCCAAGCGCCACCATCTGATCAATCGGTACTTCGCAATCGAGCGTGGCGGGTACTTTATTTTGTAGCATCCAGGCATCCCACACAGCAGCGCGATCTGACGCACACCACACGTGACGAACTTTTAGCGTGGAGTCTGGCGACAAGATTGGATACGGAAAGGTAAAGATCGTGAGGTTATCAATGCCTTCGATAGATTTACGTAACTGCTTACAATAACCGCAATTGGGATCTTCAAAGATTGCCAGTTTACGCGAACCATCACCACGCACTTGTTTGAAAGACAGCTCAAAAGGCAATTGATCAAAGGGCATTTGTGCTAAAGAGTCTTGACGCTCTCGGGTGATGTCGCGGCGAGTCTTGGCGTCAATCAGTGTGCCGTCTAAAACAAAATTCACTGTCTCATCGGTATAAACCAAATCCATACCAAGCTGAATTTCGTACAACCCGTAAGGGGTCAGACGCACGCCACTAATAGGTGGGTTGCCAAACCGTTCGGCAAACAGCTTTTGTACGGCTTGCGTTTTGGCTTCAAGGTTAGCGTCAGCAGCGGGGGCTTTTTGCGCCCACGTTACAGACAAGCTGCCCCACAGACACGCTGCGACAAACCATTTACATTTCAATAATTTTTTCAAACGTACTGCTCCTGATCGATGTATGGACTAAACCTAGCGCGAGGCCCCAGCGATTAAGTACCGCTTAAGCATCGGCAGTTTTTCAACCGCCGACATGCCAAGGTTGCGCAACCATGCCACCGGAGCACTTTGCGCCTCAAATAAACGATGCAACCCATCGGTTACCACTCGCATCGCCAACACGGGCTCAGCACGCGCACGGCGATAACGCCGCAACACCATCGCATCACCAGCACTGCGAAACGCTTCGCGCTCGGCAAGCACACTAACTAAGGCCTCAACGTCACCTAAGCCCAAGTTTAATCCCTGCCCAGCCAAGGGGTGCAAACGGTGGGCCGCGTCACCAGCTAAGGCGATGTGCTCACCAATCATGGGCGACTGATTTAGCGATAACGGAAACGCATGAAGTGAACTACGTAGCGTGAGCTCGCCCATCCGCCCTGCGGTAAGCGCCCCTAAGCGAATACTCAGTTGCGTGGCTTGCTCTGCCGCGGGTAGCGCCAGCAACTCTTGCGCGAGCGACTCTTTGAGCGACCAGACCAAAGACACTTGCGGACCCGCCTGAGTCGCAGGCATCGGCAGTAGGGCCAGCACACCTTGGTCGTTAAACCATTGCAAGGCCGTGCCCTGGTGGGGCCGTGAACAATTCAGATGCGCAACGATTGCTGTGACACCGTACGGTTTGCTATCGACGAGCAAGCCAGCTGCAGCGCGTAAAGGCGATTGGGCGCCATCGGCTGCAATAAACAGCTGGGCTGGCAAGACGGTGCCCTGATCAGTCGTGATGCAGGGCAGACTCTTAGCCAAAGGCCCACGCGTGACCTGACCGAACTGCGACCGGGCAGTTTGAGCCGTCGTGGCGACCATGGCCTCAGGCACCGAAGGCTCAGCGCTACCGGCTTTGCTATACGTCGCAAATTTTTCTGTGATCCAGTTCACGCCAAAAATCTGCACCGCCTGGGTCAGTACGCGTTCGATCTCGCCTGACTCGACAATCCACGCTAACTCTGGGATCGCCGCCTGCCAGGCATTTAAATTGACCAACCCCGCGCCATCGCCATGAATCGCCATGGCTTGCACCGCGGTTAAGCGCTGGGCGTCGAGCATCTGCCAAACCCCAAGCGACGCTAAAAATCGTTGGCTTGCCGGTGAAATTGCGTACACCCTTGGATGAAAAACCTCGGGCGTGGCGGGTGCAAACGTTTGGCGTGGGCCCAGCAAGGTGACTGGTTGTCCGCGTCGTGCCAAGGCTAGCGCCGTAGCCAAACCGACTATGCCCGTGCCACAAACGACTATTGGGGTGTTCATTGGTGGTTCACCGCGCACTCGGCGCGCCAGCCTGTTTAGGCCAAAGCACCCACATTTGCCCAGCCTGCTTCATACGCCCAGCCTGAGCACCTGCTGCCTCGCCAAAACCCCAATAAAAATCGGCACGTGCAGCACCCTTAATTGCAGTCCCGGTATCTTGTGCAAATACCAGGCGATTCATGGCTTGCGTAGAGGCAGGCTGCGTCGTTGCTAAAAATACTGGCGTGCCCAACGGCACAAACGTCGTGTCGACTGCAATCGAACGCTGCGCCATCAAGGGCACGCCGTAAGCACCCTTGGGTCCGATTTCTGGATCAGTGATTGGCTCTTCTTTAAAGAACACCAAGGCTGGGTTGGCATTGAGCATCTCGGGCACACGCTTAGGATTACGCTTTGCCCACTCGCGAATACTTTGCATCGAGGTTTGTGACAACTGCATCTCGCCTTTGTCGGCGAGCCATTTGCCGATCGACACATACGGATGCCCATTATGGTCGGCATAGGCAACCCGTATGGTTTGCCCTGCGCCAGGGCCGTCATTTAGCTGAACACGGCCTGAGCCTTGCACTTGTAAAAAGAAATTATCAACCGGGTCATTGACCCACACCACGACCGGCGGCTTGCGCGTAGACGCCTCAAGGCTTGCGCGGCTATCGTACGGCACCACCCGATTGCCCTCTAATTTGCCGCGCACTCGTTTACCGGCGAGCTCTGGATACACTTTACCCAGATCGATCGTCAATAAATCGGTGGGCACGGTGTAAAGCGGCCACTGGTAGACCCCACCTTGTTTGCGTGATCCCACCACCAACGGCTCGTAATAGCCTGTCACGATGCTGCTAGCAGGCTTACCCTCGGCGCCATCGAGTCGCCAGGGCGTCAGCCAGGTTTGCAAAAACTTGCGCACCGCTTCGGGGTTATTGGCGGCGGGCGCACGCGCTGGGTCGGTGGCCGCCGAGCAGACTGCCTGCCAGGCGCGCGGCGTCGCCCGCGTGGGCCCGGCTAAATTCACGGCGGTTGGGCGCATCAACCCAGCGCAGTTACGCAAAAAGGTCGTCCAGACTCCACGCAAATCGTCATTGGCCCAGCCGGGTAGCTCGCCCCAGCCAACTGCCGCGAACTTACCGGCCAGCGCACGCGCGGCACTGTCTGTCACAGGTGTCTGAGGCACCGCAGCAGGCGTCTCGGTGACTGTCTCGGCATCCGAGTCTGGCGCGCGCGGCGGGCCTGAACACGCGGCCAAGACGGCCAATACACCCAACAGCAGCGCTCGAAGAAACATACGTGGCATTGCGAGTGACCTTGTCTTTAGCATGTTGATCGGTGCTGACACTAGGGCAGCCTGATTGTTAATGAAGCGTGCGGGGCATGGCCAGCACAAATTCTGGAATCTCAACCTCGAAGGGGACACCGTTTTCGCCCACGCAATGATAACTGCCGCGCATCGTGCCCACAGGCGTTTTCAGGGGACAGCCACTGGTGTACTCGAAGGTTTCACCGGGCCCAAGTAGCGGCTGCTGACCCACCACGCCTAAACCACGCACCTCTTGGGCGACTTCTTCGCTGTCGCTGATGACCCAGTGCCGGCTAATAACCTGAGCAGGCCGCTCGCCGGTGTTGGTAATGCGCACCGTATACGCAAAAACAAACTGTTGCTTGGCCGGATCTGACTGCTCAGGCACAAAGCGCGGCTCGACCGCCACGGTTAACTCAAATGGTTTCACAATGAGATCCAAAGAAAACTGCAATAATGGAACAACTTTATTTTGGTATTCGACCATCATGCCAGAAATGACCGCTCTACCAAACGCACGTATCGCGCCTAGTATTTTATCTGCTGACTTCGCTCGTTTGGGCGAAGAAGTCAAAAATGTTGTGGCGGCTGGTGCTGACTGGATCCACTTTGATGTCATGGATAACCACTACGTCCCCAATCTGACCATCGGTCCGATGGTATGCGAAGCCATCCGCCCCCACGTCAGTGTGCCCATCGACGTTCACTTGATGGTTGAGCCGGTCGACAGCTTGATCCCTTTATTTGCCAAGGCCGGGGCCAATGTCATTACCTTTCACCCCGAGGCCTCGCGGCATGTCGATCGCAGCCTCGCCCTGATCCGCGATCAGGGCTGTCAGGCCGGCTTGGTCTTTAACCCCGCCACACCATTACATTGGCTCATCCATGTAATGGATAAGGTAGATATTATTTTGTTGATGTCGGTCAACCCAGGCTATGGGGGTCAAAGTTTTATTCCAGGAACTCTGGATAAATTGCGCCAGGCGCGCGCACTAATCGACGCTCATGTGCAGGCTGGGGGTCAACCCATCGCCCTTGAAGTCGATGGTGGCGTCAAAGTCGATAATATTGGCGCAATCCGCGCTGCGGGAGCAGACACCTTCGTGGCTGGCTCGGCGATCTTTGGTCAGCCCGACTACGCTGCCGTCATTCAGAACATGCGTCAACAGCTCAAACTCGCTGAAGCGGGTTCGAGTTAAGCGTTTTCATCGTGCTGCTGCGGCCTGCCCCTTTGCTTGGCCGGACAGCACGTTTTAATGACAACAACGATTCTAATTAACCCCTCAACCGTCGCCTTGACTCTGCATAATGCCTTCAGCCTCTAGCTCTACCCGCGCGCCACTAGCCTTTGATGCTGTTTTAATTGATCTGGATGGCACCTTAATGGACACCATCCCCGATCTGGCAAACGCGGCCAACACCATGCGCCATGAGCTAGGGCTGTCAAGCCTGCCCCAGGCCCAGATTGCAACCTTTATTGGTAAAGGGGCCAAAAACCTGGTCATGCGAATGCTGACTGTTGATGCCGACCCGGCCTCAATTTCGCCCGAGCTCTTTGAGCGCGCGCGCGAGTCGTATTTTCGCAATTTGCATCGGGTCAACGGCGATCAGTCAGTCATGTTTGCCGGCGTGATCTCTGGGCTTGAATTAATGAAAAGCATGGGTTTACGCCTGGCTGTTGTCACAAATAAGGCCACCGAATTTACCTTGCCGCTGCTTGAGCGAACCGGCTTGGCACCCTACTTTCAAGCCGTCGTGTGCGGTGACACTCTGGCACACGCCAAACCCCATCCGGCACCCATGCTGCATGCCTGCAGCCTATTAAAAAGTGCCCCGGCACGTAGCGTAGCCGTAGGCGATTCGATCAACGATGCCCAATCGGCGCGTGCCGCTGGTTGTAGTGTTTTAGCCGTCCCGTACGGCTACAACGAGGGCCAAAGCGTGCAAACGCTTGATGTCGATGCTATAGTGGATTCAATTGAGGCCGCAGCCCATTGGGTAGCAGCGCAATAAAAAAGCAGGTTCGACTGGGATTGTGACTGTTTGAGCAACCGGTTGACGAACTCTGCTCAAGCAGCAACGTAAAGTTAACACTGAACACTTGAAGATGAAATCACTGAACCCAATTCAACTCGTCACTAGCGCCTCATGGCGCTGGTGGCGTTTTTGCCTCGGGTAAGGTTTTGTCAGCAGTCAGTCTTAGGGCTTAGGCCACCAGACTAAACATACAAGCCAAGCCCGTCCAAACATGGTCGGGCTTTTTTATTGTTTTTCCGACCTTTACGCCGAATTGCACTTCGTACTTGAAACCGCCCTACGAGAATTGTCTAAAAATGACTGAAATCGAATTTAAAGCCCTCGCAGCACAAGGCTATAACCGGATTCCACTGGTCGCTGAAACCTATGCTGATCTCGATACCCCCTTGGCGATTTATTTAAAACTCGCTCATAGCGGCCCTCTGGGTGGCAAAAACTCGTGCCTGCTCGAGTCAGTGGTCGGTGGCGAACGCTTTGGGCGTTATTCGTTTATTGGCCTGCCCGCGCGCAACATCATCCGCGCGCGCGGCACCACCACTGAAGTGCTACGTGATGACAAGGTGATTGAAACCCATCAGGGTGACCCGCTCGCCTTCATTTCGCAATATCAAACCCGCTTCAAAGTGGCTTTGCGCCCCGGTATGCCACGTTTTGCCGGCGGCTTAGCCGGTTATTTCGGCTACGACACGGTGCGGCACATTGAACCTAAACTAGGCCCCGCCACCAAACCCTATCCAGCCGGAATGGGCGAGGGCCCACCCGATATCTTGTTGTTGCAAGTCGATGAGTTAGTCATCGTTGACAACTTGGCCGGGCGTATCTATTTGATGGTTTACGCAGATCCAGCTCAGCCCGAGGCCTTTAATCGTGCCCAGCAGCGCATCAAAGAGTTACGGATCCGTCTGCGCAAGCCAATTGAAATCCCCTATAGCCATTCAAGTGTCGTCACGGCCGAAGAGCGCCACTTTGCCAAGGCCGACTATCTTGCTGCGGTGTTACGTGCAAAAGAGTACATCGCAGCGGGCGATCTCATGCAGGTGCAGGTAGGCCAAGTGATCACCAAACCGTTTAGTGATTCACCACTCTCGTTATATCGAGCTTTGCGCAGCTTAAACCCCTCGCCCTATATGTATTACTGGAACTTCGGCGACTTTCAGGTTGTAGGCGCTTCGCCAGAAATTCTGGTGCGCCAAGAGGCCTTGCCACTCAAAGAGGGCGCTCCCGCCGGCTCGGCACCCGAAACCACTATCACGATTCGTCCGTTAGCCGGTACGCGCAAGCGCGGTGCAACGCCCGAACTTGATGCTGCGCTGGCTGCAGAATTACTGGCCGACCCGAAAGAACGTGCCGAGCACGTCATGCTGATTGATCTGGCACGTAATGACGTGGGCCGTGTCGCCAAAATTGGTACGGTTGAGGTCACCGACACCATGGTGATCGAGCGGTATTCGCATGTCATGCACTTAGTCTCAAACGTTGCCGGCACACTTGAGGCCGGTATGAGCAATATGGATGTCTTACGCGCTTCGTTTCCGGCTGGCACCTTGACTGGTGCGCCTAAAGTACGTGCGATGCAAATGATCGACGAACTCGAGCCGGTGCGCCGCGGCATCTATGGCGGCGCTGCGGGCTATCTCAGTTACGGCGGCGAAATGGATGTCGCGATCGCCATTCGAACCGGTATCATCAAAGACGGCATGCTGTATGTTCAAGCTGCAGCTGGCATCGTGGCCGACTCAGACCCTGAACTTGAATGGCAAGAAACCGAGGCAAAAGCCCGCGCAGTGTTACGCGCGGCCGAACAAGTGCAAACCGGGCTTGATGACCCGTTTTAAGCACAGCAACTTGACAC
>Ga0194043_1002179_pt1 | contig 10826 bp, 7 predicted proteins | sample JunL4415m_MetaG_FD_161274 | JGI IMG/M metagenome (GOLD analysis project Ga0194043, IMG submission 161274) | Anoxic zone freshwater microbial communities from boreal shield lake in IISD Experimental Lakes Area, Ontario, Canada - Jun2016-L442-15m | ecosystem: Environmental > Aquatic > Freshwater >...
ACAGTTACGACGTTTTGGTAATCGGTGCTGGTGCAGCAGGAGTCACTGCCGCCATGCAAGCGCAGTCAGCAGGTGCGAGCGTGCTTGTGCTAGAAAAATCGACCTATGAAGACCGAGGTGGCAATTCGAAGGTGTCTGGTCAAATTGTGTTTTGGCCCAATGATGTTGAGAAAGCGCAGCAGTACTTTAAGGCCATGGCCGAGCCCTATACGGATTTTCTGACACCAGACATGATCAGAGTCTGGGCTGAAGAAATGCATGCCAATCGTGCCTGGCTCGAAGCGCTGGGGATGGATGTGCATCATGTTCAGTCCATTGAGTATCCTGACTTGCCTGGCAGTGATTGTGTAGAAGTTATTCTTCATGGCAGTGGTCCGTACGGTGAGGCTCGTCTCTGGAATCAAGTGATCGAGCCCGCTTTTGAGCGCTGCAATATTGAGGTACGCTATGAGGTGCCAGTTGAACGGCTGATCGTCGAAGACGGTGAAGTTGTTGGAGTCATTGCGAATGTGCTGGGTTCTGAGCAGGCTATATACGCACGGCGCGGTGTCGTTCTGGCCTGTGGAGGCTTTCAAAATAATCAGACTATGGTCAGAACCTACATGTCTGATTTGCCGAACTGTTACCCTCTAGGGTCGCCGCATAATACGGGCGATGGTATCAAGATGGCCATGTCAGCTGGCGCGCAACTGTGGCACATGAATAATATGGCGGGTCCAAATCTGGCCTTTAAGTCTCCCGATTATGCAGTGTGCGCCAGGCTAGGGGCCTTGAAGGCGAATAGCTACTTGTACGTTGGTTGCGATGGTCAGCGCTTTGTCAGCGAAGCACCAAACTTCTTAGTCAAAGACGGCAAGCAGTATTCACCGATCAAGCACGGAAAAATTATGCGCCATGGGCGCTTTGTGCAATATCCATGCCCCGTGCCGATGTATCTGATTTTTGATGAACAGGTCAGGCGGGCGGGAGGCTTGTGCGGTAAAGCAGCGGGCTTTGCTTTTGGCTGGGAAGTGATTCAGCCAAACGGTTATCTCTGGAGTTCGGACAATCAGCGTGAAATTGACTTGGGTTGGATAAAGCGTGGCGATTCAATTGAAGAATTGGCCGCGCACCTTGAGCTACCAGAAGGTAGCTTAAGTCAGGCGGTCAGTCGTTTTAATACGATGTGTGAAGCTGGGCTAGATAGTGATTTCTCACGCGCTGGCAATCAGATGAGCGCTTTGCATACGGGCCCGTATTACGCACTACCTTTGGTGCCTTCGATGTTGAACACACAGGGTGGCCCTGTGCGTAATGAGCGAGCACAAGTGATGCACGTTGATGGTAAGCCAATTGCAAGGCTGTACTCAGCGGGTGAGCTTGGTTCGATTTATGCCTACAAGTATCAAGCGGGCGGCAACCTCGGAGAGTGCTTTGCTACGGGCAGAATTGCCGGACAAAACGCAGCCTCCGAACCCTTGCGAAGAAGTATTTGAATGACTGAACGAAGGAAGTTCTTATGTGCGTAACTGGCAGATATCTCTACTCTCTCTTAGTAATTTGCGTTTTGGGGTTGGCCGCGACAAGTGCTCATACACAAACTTATCCCGACAAGCCCATCAAAATCGTCGTTCCCTTTCCTGCGGGTGGCCCCACAGATGCCTACGCCCGAGCGATTGCGCAGAGGCTTCAACAAGCCTGGGATCAACCAGTGCTAGTTGAGAATCGCGCAGGTGGTACTGGCCTGATCGGTACCCGTGCTGTGCAAGCCTCAGTCGCTGACGGGCATACCCTGCTTTTCACTTCGAATAGTGCTCACGTAGTTGGTGCGCTCGCGCGAAATCCGATGCCCTACGATCCGATCAAAGACTTCACACCAATATCGATGCTGATTCGGTATCCAATGTATTTAGTGATACATCCGCAAGTGCCGGCAGCGACGATTCAAGAATTTATAGCGTTGGCAAAGAAGAAACCGGGTCAATACACGTATTCTAGTGTTGGACTCGGTAGCGGGACCCATCTGGCTTGCGCGCTATTTGGTGTTACTGCCGGTATAGATATCGTTCATGTTCCGTATAAAGGGGCTTCTCCCGCCCAGACTGCCGTTGTATCTGGCGAAGTCAAGTTGATGTGTGATAGTGTCGGGTTTTCGCAAAGGTTGGTGGATGCTGGCAAGCTGCGCGGGGTGGCGCTCACAGGGCAACAACGCTCTAAAGCCGTACCAGACATTCCAACTTTGGCTGAGATTGGGCTTCAAGGTGTTGATACCTATACGTGGCTAGGCATGTTTGGGCCTGCAGGTATGCCTGTTTCAATCGTTTCTAAATTGAATCATGAACTCGTTCGTATTATGGCCTTACCTGATTTACGTGAGCGCGTCAGCAAAGAGGGGTCGGACGTGATCGCAGATCAACCTTTAGAGTTTGTCGCCAAAATTCAAGATGAATCAAACATTTGGTTAAAGATAATCCGCGGGCAAGGAGTCACAATCGAATAATTAGCCTAGCCTATATCGCTCAGCTCTGTATGACAGACTCGTTGCCTTAGGTGTTGCTAACGTGCTACCTTACAAAAACAATAATGAGAGGATGCGATGACGAGCGCGCTTGAGAAGACAAAGGTCGATTATGACGTGATCGTGGTGGGTGCAGGCTTCGCTGGCATCTACGCGGTCTGGAAAGCCAAACAATCGGGGTTCACGGTGCGTGGCTTCGAAGCCGCGCCAGAGGTCGGTGGCACTTGGTACTGGAATTCATACCCTGGTGCGCGTTGTGACGTGTCAACCTACAACTATGCCTATTTCTTTCATCCAGAGATCGTGCGTGAATGGGATTGGTCGAACGTCTGTGCGGATCAAACTGAGATTTTGCGCTACCTGCGGTTTGCTGCAGATAAATGCAAAGTGAATGAGTCAATCACGTTTAACACCAAAGTCCGCGGCGCAAAGTACCTTGAGGCGGAAGGCCTGTGGCGAGTGACGACCTGGAGCGGCCAAGAGTACGTTGCCCGTTATGTCATTATGGCAATTGGTGCACTTTCCACACCCAAGACGCCTGACATCCCCGGAGCCGCTGACTTTGCTGGCTTGAAATTGTTTACGTCTGACTGGCCCAAAGACCGCAAAATTGATCTGACAGGGCTCAGAGTTGGTGTCATCGGCACTGGTTCTTCTGGCGTGCAGGTCATACCCGAGGTCGCGAAGGTCGCTAAAACGGTGCATGTGTTTCAACGCACGGCAAATTTTGTGATCCCTTCTGAGGCTGGGCCAGTGAACCCCGAGCAAGTCAGTTCATTAAGAGCCGAGCCGTCGCAGGTCCGTAAAGATCTACGTGCAACGTTTGGCGGAAATCAGGTGTATGGCATCGGCGAGCACAGGTTTAGCGAGCTTGATGAGCAGGGTCGCCAAGACGCCTTGCAGCGAGCGTGGGACGGAAAGTACATCGCTCTTGCGTTTAGAGATGCTCATTTGGTAGAGTCGAATGCTGCAATCTCAGAATTCATTCGCCAAAAGATGGCGAGTGTCGTGAGCGACCCTTGGACAGCTAAACAGTTGGTCCCTTGGGATCATCCTTATGGTGGCAAGCGACCTTGTAGAAGCGATCAATACCTGCAGGCTTTCAATTCTCCGCACGTGCGCTTGCTGTCTTTAAAAGAGACCCCGATTGTCAAGATTGAAGCAGACGGCATTCAGACGACTACCGAGAAATTCGAGTTTGATGCAATCATTTATGCAACAGGCTTTGATGCGATTACGGGTGCTGTGTTTGCGCTAGAGATAGAAGGGTTGGAGGGTAAAAAAATCCGCGAGACCTGGAAGGATGGGCCGGTGAATTACCTTGGAACAATGGTGCATGGATTTCCCAATGTGTTTTTTCCATCAAGCGCGATGTCACCCTCTGTACTTTCAAATATGGCCACCCTGGCTGAGCAGCAGATTGACTTCATAGTCGACTCGATGCTTTGGTTAGATGCACACGATCACGGCAAACTGCACCCCAAAGCTGAGGCGCAAGAATTTTGGCAAAAAGAGGTCTTGCGCTATGCCCATCGGCGACCTGGGGCCTTGACGACAAACAGTTGGTACAACGGCGCCAACCTTCCAAACAAGCCCCGTGTATTCATGATTTATTGTGGAGGCTTTAACAAATATCATGAGCTATGTCTGTCTGAATTAAGAAATGATTTTCCAAATTACGAACTTCTACAAACGCCAGAGCTGTCTTTGCATTCTGATTAGTATGCCAGTTTGAACGAAGAATTGATTTGCTACATGACACAATTCTATAGACGGCAAGGCTTTCGTTAAACGCTAGAAAATATGCAGCATGTTTTGACCTTAAAGACTGAATATTTAAATCAAGTGTGCCCTCAGCCTTTAGTGCTGTGATGGTGCCGAACATAACAAAAAGAGCTGAGAGATGACCGTTCGCGCTGAAAAAGAAAAAAAGAAAAAAATTGAGCATACAAGCTATTCAAAAGAAGAGTTGACGCGCTTCTTTGAGCCACGCTCTGTCGTGTTAGTCGGCGCAGCTGAAAGAACACTTTATACACAATGTACCGTTCAGAATGCAGAGATATTCAAAGGCGCAACCTTGCATCTGGTAAATCGACGCGGGGTTCCTGTTTTAGGACGTTCGTCTGCAAAAAGCTGTGTCGAGTTGCAAGAGGACATTGACACGGCTTTTATACACGTCCCTGCCGCGGGCGTGATGGACGCGATTGAGGATGCTCACGCGGCCGGTATTCGCAATATCGTGCTCTTGTCTTCAGGCTTTGCTGAGGCAGGGCTAGAAGGGCGCGAGTTACAACAAAGCGTTGCGGCTCGGGCTCGAGAACTCGGTTTGATGCTGTTGGGACCCAACCATGTTGGGTTCTTGAATTTGGCAAACAATATTTCTGTATTTGGTTTGCCTGCGCCTGGAGCGCGTCCGGGACCCTTGGCGGTGTTGTCGCAAAGTGGTGCAGTTGCCATGGAAATCGCACGATTTGGTGAGCGTCATGATATTCGCATGTCGCATTTGATGACGCTTGGAAACGAAGCCGTCATCACCGCGGCAGATGCGCTTGACTACGTAGTCGACTGTCCTCATACCAAAGCGATACTGATCTTCATCGAAGAGATCAAAAACCCCCTTCGCTTTGCGCAAGCAGCACGGCGTGCCGCGACAGCGGGTAAGGCGATCATCGTCTACAAGTCGGGGGTCACAGAAATCGCAGCGAAGTCTGCTGCGGCGCATACCGGTGCCTTGGTCGGAGACGACAAGGTGACCGATGCAGTTTTTCAAGATTTAGGCATTATCCGAGTACACAGCTTAGAAGACTTAGTCGTGACCGGTAAAATTGCCGCAGGCCTTGGCACTCGTCAGGTCAGTGGTGTGGGGGTCATCTCGGCCTCAGGCGGGGCCAACGATATCATCGCCGACGTGGCCGAATCTTTTGGTGTGCCTTTGTCTGAGTTTGCGGAGGACACCAAGCGACAGATCGTTGATATCGTGCCTGATAACTTCATCACGCCGCAAAACCCCTTTGACTTGACTGGCTCATCGGTGCGTGACCGTACGCTTTGGAAGTCTGTCATGGGCATTATCGGTCAAGACCCCAAGGTTGACCTTGTGGTGTGCGTGGGGGCGCTCATTACGACTCCGACACCGCAAGAAAAAGATTTAATTGTCGCGCAAGCACTGAATTCTCTTCAGTGTCCGTATGTGTATGTCACAACTTTGTTTACTGAAATTAGTGAACACAGTGCGACAGTCATGAAAAACTGTGGCTTTAATTTGGTGTCAACGGGCGTTGTACCTACCCTGCGTGCGCTCGGTAAATACATTGACTGGAACAAACGTCTTGGCCGACTGAGCGGTATGCCGACCACGCCGCCAATCGCTTTGCCTGACATTGTGACTCAAGTCAAAGGTCTTTGGTCTGAGGTTCAGGCCAGAGACCTGTTCATGAGCGTCGGCGTGCCCTTCCTTCCAGCGACTCTGGTGCAGGATGCGGACCATGCTGTGCGTGTCGCGCTTGGTTATGGCACACCAGTCGCGTTAAAGATTGTTTCATCTAAGATTGCACACAAATCCGATATCGGCGGAGTCGCGCTTTCTGTAATAGGTGAAGATCACGTGCGAGCGTCGTTTGAGAAGGTCCTGGCGGCTGGCAGTGCTGCGGTTGGTCGCACTGAGGTAGAGGGGGTTTTGATTTCACCCATGCGCTCTCAGGGCACTGAATTCATTGTCGGCGTGACTTGGGACGAGCAGTGGGGGGCAATGCTGGTATTGGGTCTTGGTGGGATCTTTGTCGAGGTTCTTGCTGACTCAGTGATTGTTCCGTTACCAACGTCCAAGACTGCTGTTTTGAATGCACTGAGCAAACTCAAAGGTGCTGCGATACTCAAGGGCTTAAGAGGAAAAAAGGCAGTCGACCAAGAGAAGTTAGTCGATGTTGTCTTAAAGATTGCCAGCGTTGCGTTGGCAATGGGTGAGCGCATTGAGTCGCTTGAAATTAATCCTCTTTCTGTCGACGGCTCTGACATTGTTGCGCTGGATGCGTTAATCATTGAAAAGACGTAAATAATTCTGAACGTCGTATCTGTCGAGGCTCAGCCGTAAAGGCTGCGCCTAAGCGCTTCGCGACTGTCTAGTGCTGATTGTTTGGCAACCCTTGAGCGAGCGGCATTGCGAAAGCCATGAAACGCGCGCGGATACACATGTAGCTCAACCGGCACACCCTGCGTCAAGAGCCTTTGCGCATAAGCGATATTTTCTTCACAAAATAGGTCTAACGCTCCGACTGAAATGAAGGTGGGCGGTAGCCCTCGAAGATCCAACGCCCTAGCTGCCGCAGCATAAGGTGATACGTCCGCCAAGCCAGGCTCTTTGCCTAGTAACGACTGCCAGCCAAACCGATTGTGCTCATTGGTCCACATGACCTGTCCAATGTGTTCGTGTAGGTCAGTTCTAAGTACGGTTCGATCATCGAGCATTGGATAAATCAGATGCTGAAACGCGAGCTTTGGCCCGGGCGTGTCTCTGACGAATAATGCAACGCCCGCGGCAACTCCACCGCCACCGCTTTCGCCCTTGATGCCGATGCGCGCCTTATCAATGTTCAGAGTATCTGCGTTGTCATGAATCCAACAGAGCACTGAATACACATCGTGAAGGGCTGCTGGATAGGGCTCTTCGGGAGCAAGCCGATAATCGACTGAAAAGATCGTGCACTTGAGTTCTTTTACGAGTCTGATGTTTTCGAGCTCGGCCATTTCAGGTACGCCCATCACGAAGCCCCCTGCGTGGCAATGCAACACCACTGGCGTGTGAGAGCTTATAGCGGAAGGCTGGTAGCGCAGCACACGGATAGAGCCTGCGCCAAAACGGCTAGTGACGTGTAGTTCATCTAATTTAACTGCTGGGTCAAGAGTCGTCTTTGCAGCTTTGGCAGCTTGAACAATAAAGTCTCGACTTTTTTGAATTTTTTCAACACTCAGGCGCAAGGCTGGCCGGTTTGCGATCAGCTCAAGTAGCTCTGGATCAATATGGTCTTGGTTCATTGTGCAATCTCTGCCTTAGTCAAATTTCAATTTGAACTTTTCAAGGTCTTGTTTGAAAATTGCGGCCTCTTTATAAAAGGCAGGTTGCATGTCTTCAACGCGGATGTTCCAGAATTCAGACCCGGTCAGAACCATCGCAGCTCTGTACGATGGTTCGGCAATGATTTCAGCAGAGGCGGTGCGTAGTTTGTCGGCGATGTCCTTTGGAATAGCAGCTTTTGCATAGAGTGCGGCCCAGACATTGATATAGATATCTTCATAGCCAGACTCGATAAAGGTCTTGAGTTCTGGCATATGAACGCTTCTCTCCCTTCCTAAAACGCCAATTGCCTTAACCTTGCCACCTTTAAGGTGCGGGCCGACGATGCTATAGGTCGTTCCAATCATTTGAACGTCATCGGCGAGCAATGCAGCAGACATTTGAGGCGAACCCTTGTAGCCAACCTCTTCATAGGGTACTCCACCGGCGGTCACCGCCATTTTTTTTGATAGCACCACGCTTAAGTGAGAGCTGGTTAAGACCCCGTGGTTTAGTGATCTACCACGCTCTTTGATTTCTTTCATTAGTGAAGGGATGTCTGTTGCCTTCATTGAGGCGCTAACAAAAAGTATGTAGGGAGCCTGACCGAGCGGAGCGATTGGGGTGAAGTCTTCAAGCACATACCCCGCATCTTTTACAATAAAAGGCGTCGTTGCCAGGCCGCTAGAGGTCATAAATAAAGTGTAGCCATCAGCCGAGGCGTTCAACACTTTCTTGGTGGCAACCATCGCTTGACCGCCCGTCGCATTTTCGATGATCACGGTAGTTTTAAGCTTGCGCCCCAAACGTTCTGCAAACAAGCGCGTCAATTGATCAAAGGGCGAGCCAGGTGCGACCGGGGTGATGATTGCTATGGGCTTGGTTGGATAATTATCTGCGAAGGAATGCCCCGGTGTAATTGTTAGGACAAGGGCAGCAAGTGCTGAAAAAAACAAACCTAAAAAACGTCTCTGGGTCGCTGACATGTTTGCCTCGATAGTGAATTTTGTAATTTTTATGTATAGGGAGGAGCAGTACGATTTTGTATGATTATTTTTTGTGGCGTAGTCTAGCTTAATGGAGTCTGTCGGAGTATGCAATTGAATGCAGCAATTTTTTTCGTGAAGCACTATTATGGCTGCTCATGCAGTATCATTTTGGAATAAGAGACAACTTGGGTCTCGGTATTGAAGACAACTGCTTGGAGTTATCCGTGGCGTTCGATTTTCTTAATCCTTATCCCGAAATACGCGAAGCAGTCTCAAAGATCTGCTCACGCTTTGATATGAATTACTGGGCTCGCTGCGATCGCGAGCAGGTGTTAGCAACTGAATTTTTTGAAGCGATACGAGATGCCGGCTGGCTGGGGATCACCATGCCCGAGGCGCTCGGCGGTGCTGGAATGCCGTTTGGTGCAGTGGCAACGATGATGCAGGCCGTTGCTGAATCGGGCGGCGGCTGGACAGCTGCGACTTCGATTCATGGCTATTTGTTTGGCCCTCATGCAATTGTGGTGCACGGAACCCCCGAGCAACAGCAGCGAATGCTACTGCCGCTTTTGCACGGAAAAGAACGGCCTTGTTTTGCTGTCACAGAGGCTAACACTGGTCTCGATACGACGAGGTTGAAGACCAAGGCAGTTCGCGCCGGTGACGTTTATTTGGTGTCGGGCGAAAAAATTTGGACGACCGGTGCAGATATTGCCGATCGCATCATGATCTTGGCTCGTACAACGCCAATCGAAGAGACTGCCAAGCCGATCGATGGCTTAAGTCTTTTTTATACAAAAATTGATCGCCGCTATATGGAAATCAGGCCAATTCCTAAACATGGTGTCGAGTCAGTGGCGTCTTGCGTGGTGATGATTGATCAGCTACCTGTGCCGATCGAGGATCGCATCGGCGAAGAGGGCAAGGGTTTTCGTTACCTTCTCGATAGTATTAACCCCGAACGTATCATGGTGGCTGCTGAGGCAGTGGGCTTAGGGCGCGCCGCCTTACGAAGTGCAGCTAAATACGCAGGTGAGCGAGTCGTGTTCGGGCGTCCCATCGGACAAAATCAATCGGTTCAGCACCCTCTGGCACGCAACTGGATGGAGTTAGAGGCAGCCAACATGATGGTGTTTAAAGCGGCTGCCCTCTACGAGCAAGGACAGCCCTGCGGGGCTGAGACCAATGCAGCTAAGTTTTTGGCGGCAGAAGCTGCGCACTCTGCCTGCCGCCAGGCGATGTTGACGCATGGCGGGTTTGGTTACGCCCGTGAATATCATATCGAGCGTTTGATGCGCGAAAGCATGCTGCCGATGATCGCACCGCTCGCGCAGAATTTAGCGTTGTCCTTTGTCGCAGAGCGTGTATTGAATCTGCCTCGGTCTTATTAACCATGGCTGTTGAACAACTGCCGTGTGTCGATCCGAAAAGTGGCTTCGCAAAACTTTCTACCTTGCTTGATGCCCGCTCGATCGCCATCGTTGGGGCATCGGCTGATCCGCTAAAACTTGGCAGTCGCCCGCTCATGTTGCTGCAACAGCACGGTTTTGCAGGGCCCATTTATCCGGTTAACCCTGGTCGTAACGAGATCGCTGGGGTCAAGGCTTATCCTTCGCTGCGGGCGATCGGTCAACCGATTGATCTTGCCTTGATCTTGACGTCGGCCGAGGGGACTATTGCGGCAATCGAAGAAGGGATCGCCTGCGGCGTACGCAGTTTTATTCTGTTTGCCTCAGGCTTTGCCGAAGACAATGACGAGGGGATACGTCGACAACAGCGCATTACTGAGCTCGCACAAGAGTCTGGCAGCAGCATCCTCGGGCCTAACTGTGTTGGTGCAATGAACGTTGCGACGGGCTTGTGCGCCACGATTGCGTCAGTGGGCGAAGTCATTGAGTTTGAACGTGGTCCAGTATCGATTGTGAGTCAGAGCGGGGCGATCGGTGGTTATCTGCTTGATATGGCATTACGTGCAAAGCTTGGATTCTCGAAGTGGATTACCTCTGGTAACGAAGCAGATATTAGTATGGCCGATTGCATCCATTACTTGGCTCAAGACGTCACCACGCAAGTGATATGCATCTATCTTGAGGCGATCCGTGATCCGTATGCGCTTCGCTTGGCGTTAGCTCAGGCGGCCGAGCATGGCAAGTTTATTTTGGCATTACGCGCTGGTCGTTCTGCCGCAGGTGTGGATGCGGTGGCATCTCACACGGCTGGGCTGACGGGCGATTCACAGATCTGTGATGCCTTTCTTGCGCAATATGGGGTGCAGCAGGTTGGGTCAATG
>Ga0194043_1002181_pt1 | contig 10821 bp, 9 predicted proteins | sample JunL4415m_MetaG_FD_161274 | JGI IMG/M metagenome (GOLD analysis project Ga0194043, IMG submission 161274) | Anoxic zone freshwater microbial communities from boreal shield lake in IISD Experimental Lakes Area, Ontario, Canada - Jun2016-L442-15m | ecosystem: Environmental > Aquatic > Freshwater >...
GCATCCAGTGCGACGGAGGACGGCTCGATAATCACCGCGTGTGCCGGGGCCGCCTCGGGTTGCCCGGTCGCGGGCCTGAGCGCCCATGCGAGGCGTGTCTCCTCGCGCGCGGCGTCCAGTTGCACGGTGAGATCCGCGATCTCGCGGCTCTGCGCGCGGATCAGATCCGCGGAATCCGCGTGCCCGGAAAATTCAGCGGCCTCGGCCGTCAGCCGGGCGACGCTGGTCTCCAGGCTGGCGATGGTCTGTCGCATCGCATCGCGCTCGATGAGGACGGCCCCCAGTTCCCTCTGGAGCGAGGCCACGGCAGCCACGGCGGCACCGCGCTCCTTCTCGCTTGTGATGAGCTGCTGGTTGAACTGAAAATTGCCCTCCCTCTGCTGCTCGCGGACGCGCTCGATGTGCGTGTCGAGCGCGGCGATCCGCCTTTCCGCTGCCGCGAGTCCCGCGGCCAGTTCGGCTTTCGAGAGGCACTGCGAATCCGCGCCCAAATTTCCAGGATCGGTGCCCGCAGCGTGTCCGGGCGGATGTCCCTGCACTTCTCCGGCCGCCGCTGCGTCCCCGTGCTGCTGGAGCTGCGTGCGCAGCTCTTCACAAGTCCGGTTCAGCGCGTGGAGTTCGTGCTGGCTGAGGCTGAGCTTCGCGCGGGCTTCTTCGAGGTATTCCGAGAGTTCGGCGATGTGTTCGGAGGCCTCGTCGCGGCTGCGCGCGAGGCCGTGGACCTGCGCGAGCAGACTGTCGCGTGCCACGCGGATGGACTGGTGCGCGGCTTCCAGCTCGGCGATCTGCACCGCCGCATCTTGGCGGACGCGGGGGATGAGCTGCAGCCGCCTACGGAGCTCGTCCCGCTCGGCGCGGAATTCCTCCAGCATCTCTATCCACGTCCGGGATGTCGCTCCAGCGCCGCTTTCGCCCAGGGCAATCGCATCAAAAAACGAGGTCATCCTGAGCGCAGTGCTGCGAGGGCGAAGGCGGGGCGGCACGGAGTCGAAGGATCCCGTGAGTCCTCGGAAGATCATCAAACAAGACCGAACATCGTTCCGGCATTCCACGGGATTCTTCGGCTGCGCGATGCCCGCCACCTGCGCCCGCCGGGCATCGCTCCGCCTCAGAATGACCCCGTTTTTTTTGATGCGATCCCCTGCGCGTCCGCATCAGCGCACCAGACCCAGGAAGGCCGCGTGGCCTCACGCCGGCAGCTTCACTGTGCGTTTTTCGCGCGCGCTTTGCACCGCGCCGTCCACGATCTGCTGGCCGATGCGCGAGATTTCCGGCGACAGCGGGCCTTCGAGCGCGCGGCCGGTTGCGATGCGGTCGAGGAAATACTCGACCGGGTTCCGCTCCGGCGCGCGCAGTGTGTCGCACGGGATTTCGAAGCCTTCGGGCTTTGCGCACGTCTGCACGCGGACGATCGGTTCGTAGTCGTAGCAGCTCACGGTGCCGGCGGTGCCCCACACGACGAAGCCGCACTTCGGCTGCGGCTGATGCGTCCATGGATCGGTGAATGTGCCCCACCGCGTCTCGCATTTCGAGAGGCCCGACTCGTAGCGCACGACGACGATGCTGTGCTCGTCCACTTCGAGGCCGGGCGGTTCGTCGGTCACGGCGGTGACTTCGAGCGGCACGCGTCCGCCCATGAACCACGTCCCGATCGTCGTGCCGTAGCCGAGGTAATCGAGCAGCGAACCGCCGCCCGCGCTCTTTTGGTAAAACCAGCTTGCTGCCTTTTCCTCCGCGGTCGGCTCCTTCTCCATTTTGTCCGCACCGTGATAGAGCGGGCCCCGGTTGCCGCCGTAATGATGGAAGCCGCGCGGCTCGCCGATGATGCCCTCGTCAATAATTCGCTTCGCCGTCACCGCGCATTCGGCCCAGCGCAGCGGCCAGTTGATCGCGAGCAGCTTGCCGCGCGGCATCGCGGCGACCATCGCGTCCGCCTCCGCGAGCGTCGCGGCGAACGGTTTTTCCACGAGCACATGCACGCCGTATTTCGCCACGCGCGCGACGTATTCGCCGTGGCGCGCGGCTGCGGGGCAGAGGATCACCACGTCGGGCCGCGCCTTTTCCATGCACGCATCCACGTCGGTAAAAATGCGATCGTCGGGGATCGAAAAATTGCGCTGCGCCTCGCGCATCCGCTCGGGCTGCTCGTCGCAGATCGCGGCGAGTTCCGCATCGGGATGCTCGTGCACCATGCGCAGCAGATCGCCCATGTGGAAGTGATCGAAGTTGATGCCGGCGATTCGGAATTTCTTGCTCATAGGTTGGAGAGAGGCGGGAAGAGGGAGCGCGATTATGGAGTTTTGTGCGGATGGTCAATCGTTTGCGGGCCGGCAGACAGGGCAATCGCATCAAAAAACGCGGTCATCCTGAGCGCAGTGCTGCGAGGGCGAAGGCGGGGCGGCACGGAGTCGAAGGATCCCGTGAGTCCTCGCAAGATCATCAAACAAGACCGAACATCGTTCCGGCATTCCACGGGATTCTTCGGCTGCGCGATGCCCGCCACCTGCGCCCGCCGGGCATCGCTCCGCCTCAGAATGACCCCGTTTTTTTTGATGCGATTGCCCTGCGCTTTCGCCAGACGGCGGGAGAGCGTAGGGCAGCCCCGGGGGATTGCCGCGCAGATCGTCGCGGCTCTTTTCCGAGATGGTGGGCTGGGGCGTCATGAAGGATTCCTAAATCAGCGAAAGCAGCCGCGGTGCCAGCGGCCCTCTCCGCGACACAAAACCGCACACCCGGGACGGATTCCCCCAGCCCTCGGTTTCAAAAACCGGGGCCCCGTCCGGTATCAGCCGCCGGAGCGGAGGAGTTCACGCCGCGCGATCCGGGCTGGAAGCCATCCCGCATTTGCTCTGTTGAAACCGTCGTTGGAGAGTCCGCGAAAGACACGAAAGGATGATGAGATGCGAAACAGTTTCCGCGCCTTTTTCCGTGCTTTTCTGGCTTCCATGAAATGATTTCAACGGAGCACCCATTCAGCGGCAGCAAAAAGGCCAGCCTCGCGAAGGAGGCTGGCCTTTGTGAATCATGGGCATCTTCAGACGCCCGGCGTGCGGACTACTTGTTGCACTTCGCGCACACCTTGCCGTCTTTGGCGGCGGCGACGCAGCAGGGATGCGCGCACTCTTTGCCTTTCTTCTTGGCCTTGTCGCAGCAGCTGCCTTCGGTGATCTTGCCGTCGGCGGCGAAGATGGAGCCGGTCATGGTGAATGCGAGGGCGATTGCGGTGAGGATCTTGGTCATGGTTTTGTTTTTTTGTGGGTTGGATTGTCTTCCGGGAGCGGCAGTGGAACACGCCCGTTATTTTTTCCGGGCGTGGACTGCATCCCCCATGGACGAAGGGACTCATCGAATTGGAGGAGGTAAAAGTCGAGCGGAAACTTTGCGGGGAATTCATCTTGAACACCGCATCCGGGAAGCAAGTGCGGGACGGAAAAAGTTTGCCCGCGCTTTGACAAGCGCGGCTACGGGTGGCTAGCCTCCATGCCCCAAACTTCCATTTCACCATGAGCCATTCCCTTCCCAAACTTCACAACGCAATGTGGCCCGGACTCGTCGGCAAAGGCACCGGCGACGGTCAGGAACCGCCGATCAGCCTAGAGCACATGCTCGACCTCACCGCGGCGGCGAATGTGAACGGCCAGAAGTTTGATGGCATCGATTATTTTCTCTTCCTCCCGCACACGAATCCCGAGGCGAGCGACGACGAGTTGAAAAAGATCGCCGACCTCATCGCGGGCAAAGGATTCAACGTCGGCTCGCTCGTCGCGCCCGTGTGGGGCGGCACCATCGGCGACAGCGCGATGGGCGATGCGGCGCAGCGGGAAAAATTTCTCAGCGCGGTGAAGATGGCCTGCCGCATCGCGGGCATCTTCAACAAGCATGGCGTCCGCAAGTATGGCGTCATCCGCATTGATTCCGCCGAGTTCGGCGTGAACAAGTGGCGCGAAAATCCGACGGCGAACACGGCGAAGATCGCCGAGACTTTCCGCGAAGCCGGTAAAATCGCCGAGCAGCACGACGAGCGTCTCGCCGCCGAAGGCGAGATTTGCTGGGCGGGCATGCATTCATGGAAGGACATGCTCGACCTGCTCGAAGCGGTCGGGATGCCGAAGACCGTCGGCTTCCAGGCGGATCTCGCACACACCTACCTCTACCTCCTCGGCTACAACGCGCCCGAACACGCGCTCGTGAAGGAAGGCTACAGCGCCGCGGAATTTTACGCCGCCTACGAAAAGATGACCGACAAGCTGCGCCCGTGGACGTTCGATTTCCACGTCGCGCAGAACGACGGCCAAGTCCACGGCGCGGGCGCGCACGACAAGACCGGCAAGCACTGCCCGGCCGACGATCCGAACGGCAAACTCGATATCGTGAAATGCGCCGGCTACTGGCTGAAGGACGCCGCTGCGCGTGGCATCCAGCACATCTGCTGGGACGGCTGCATGTTCCCGAACGCGAAGCTCGAACAGGCGCAAACGTGGAACGCGATCCTCGACGTGATGCTCAAAGTCCGCGCCGCGCACGGGTGGAGCTGATTCCGGTTGAGAGATTCCATCATTTGACAAAGCGCACGCTTTCCCGCACGCTTTGCGTATGACTTCGCTTCCCGTCACGCAGGCCCGATCGCGGCTCTACCAGCTCCTCGATGACGCGGCGGATTCGCACGAACCGATCCAGATCACGGGCAAGCGTTCCAATGCGGTGCTCGTGTCCGAGGAGGACTGGCGGAGCATTCAGGAAACGCTCCACCTCGTCTCAATTCCCGGGATGCGCGACTCGATCCGCAAAGGCATGGCGGAACCGCTGAGCAAGGCCTCCAGCAAGCCCGGCTGGTGAGCTGGGCCGTCGTCTTTACGAAGCAGGCGCAGAAGGATGCGAAGAAGATCGCGTCCTCGAATCTCAAGCCGCAGGCGCAGCGGCTTCTCGATATTCTCGCGAAGAATCCGTTTCAGAATCCTCCGCCCTACGAGAAACTTATGGGTGATTTGGCTGGCGCATTTTCACGGCGCATCAACATCCAGCACCGGCTCGTGTATCAGGTCTATGGGAAGGAACGGACGGTGAAAGTCATCCGCATGTGGACGCACTATGAATGATGCCCGCCCGTGCTCTCACCGCCGGTGCAGGCCGCCGGTGAGCTTGAAGACGGCGATCAGGATTCCGTAGATCACGGTGCCGATGACGGCGGCGATAATCACCATGACGATGGGCGGGATGAGCGTGCTGACGACTTTGACTTGCTTGTCCAGCTCGCGCTCGTACACGTCGGCGATGAGGTTCATCGTGTCGGAGAATTTCCCCGTCTGCTCGCCGACGCTCATCATGTCCACGAACATCTCGGGGAAGATCTTCTGGTGCGCGAGCGCGTTTGAGAGCGTCGCGCCGTCCACGACGGCGGCACGCACCTGCTCCATGCGCAGGCGGATGAATTCGTTGCCCGCGATGTCCTCGAGGAGTTCGAGCGCACGCAGGAGCGTCACGCCATTCTGCGTGAGCGTGCCGAGCGTGCGGGCAAACTGCGCGTAGAGCCGGAAACGCGGGATGCGGCTGAGCACCGGCACCGTCCATTTGAACCGCCCCCAAGTCACCCGGCCCGACGGCGTGGCGATGAACGCACGAAACAGCAGGAACGCGCCCGCGAGCGCGCCGAGCACGAGCCACCAATAGCGCATGAGCGCGTTGTTGATGTTGATGATCATCTGCGTGGCCCCCGGCAACTGCGTGCCCGTGTCCTTGAAGAACGAGATGAGCTGCGGCACCATCGTGTTCATGAAAATGACGATCAGCCCGACGCCGATCACGACGAGGACGGCCGGGTAGAGCAGCGCCTGCTGCACACTGTCGCGCAGCGCCTTCACCTCTCCGATATGGATGGTGAGCCGGCGCAGGATGGTCGGCAGCGAGCCGGAGGCCTCGCCGGACGAGATCATGTTCACGTAGAGCGGCGAGAAGATCTTCGGGAAATCGCGCATGGCCTGCGAGAGGCTGCGGCCATCCACGAGCGACTGGTGAAGCGATTTGGAAAGTGCCTGGAGCTTCGGATGCTTGAGTCGCTTCACCAGTCCACCGAGCGATTCGTCGAGCGTCATGCCCGCGCCGAGCAGATGCGCGAGCTGCTCGCTGAAGAGATACTGCTGCGAATAGCTGAGCTTCATCCCGCCGCCCGCCGGGGCAGACGCCGCAGCACCGGGCTTCGATACGGTGAGCGTCTTCGCGCCCGCTTCCGCCGTCTTGGCCGGTGGCGATTTCGCGGATGAGGTTTCCTTCGGTGCCTGCGCCCCGGCTGCCGAGGTCGCGGGGCTTTTCTGCTGTGGTACCGCCACGGCACCGGCCTCGACCGGCTGCACGCGGATCGGCACGCAGCGCTTCTGCTCGACCAGGGCGATCGCCGCAGAACGATCGCTGGCCGTCACGACGCCATCCACAAGCGTTCCTTGGGCATTGCGCGCGCTGTATCGGAATTCAGGCATGAGTCCCGAATGCTGTGTCTCTGGGAAAGACGACCTACCCGCTCTTCCGCTTGCGAACCGCCGCTGTCGTCAAAGCCGCCATCGCGACGAACATCAAAGCGGAAGGCTCAGGGACGGGGATGGTGGCCAATTTGTAAGTTGAAAGAATCGGGCTGCCACTTGCGGAGCCGACAATCACGCCGGCCGAGGTGTCTGCATCGGCAAGATCGATCGAAGTAACCCCTGGGGTTCCGCCGTCCACCGGAAACAACCAATTGCCACCGAATGATCCGGAGTGAATCCCGGTGAAAATCCCCATCTGGTTGACGCCGGGCGTCGTACTTCCGGCCCCGGTATCAAGGGCCAGAATGTAGATCTGCTTTCCGAAGAACGACGATGTCGTGTTTGTATCCGCATACGTCCAGTAGCCCGAACCGACATTCGCACCCCCGGAAGTGCCGTTACCCGGATGGGATGCAAATACCGTGAAATCGCCGATGATCGCGGAGGTATTTCCGCCGGCAAAGTCAGTTTTGATCGTTGCTTCAGACAGGGAAGAAAAATACCCGATTTCGAGGAGGCCGGTGAATTGAGGAATGGGCGTCCCGTCGGCCAATTGCAACTGGCTCGGAGTCAAGGCATTAGCAGCCCAATTCACGACGGCGGCATCCGCCACTGGAGAAAACACCACGATGAAGAAAGATAGCGCGATTGCTTTTTTCATTGAGCGTAGTGTGTGAGAAAATCGTGTGCGCGAATTCCAGATCGCATCACTGAATAGTGAATGGCTGCGGGATCACCCAAGTAAAGCTGCCGTTGTTAGGCAGCCTTTTGATGACGATGGATGCTCCGGATGGAATCGCAGTTGCCCCCTTATCCGCAAACGTCGGGTCGCCAGCGATCACCCAAGTGGACGTGCCAGTGTAATAGAAATACTGGTTGTATGACTTGCTAGCCGCGTTCCAAATCAAAACGGAGTCTGCTCGGGCCGTGGAACTCCCCGGCTTCACGCCTGTGGTTCCGGTGGCATCCGTATAGAGCCCGCTGTTTGCAAGCGTGAGCGCCCCGGAAGGATAGACGTTACTCCGGTAATTCAGGCCCGCGGTGTTCGAGGCGGTAGGTGTGACCGGCATGATCGTTTGGCCCAGTTTTACCTCGCCATTAAGCGTAACACTCAGGCCATTTGCGGCTGTTCTCAGAATCACGACACCCTCGTGAAGGTAGATCGGAACAGTTGCTTGGTCGGTAAATGTCGGATCTCCGGCTTTCACCCATGTCGAATTGCCCGAGTAAAAGAAATATTGGTCGTAGGTGAGCGTGTTTTCGTTGTAGAGCAGGATCGAATCGGCACGCGCAGTGGAACTGCCGCTGCGCAACCCTGTCACCTGCTGCGTGATCGTATCCACAGCGACATTATTGCCCGCGCCTAACACCGTGCCGATGGACCAGTTCGGACGGATTTTGAATGTCACGTTCGTGCCTTCGACTCCGAGATTCGTGAGATTGTCTGCGACGGTCAGGGTTTTGTCGGCGGCGCTGCAACTGACGATCTGCGTCATCAGCCCGGCCTTGGTGCCGGAGAACACTTCCAGAAAATATCCCGGTGCGGGGGCGGAGGCGTATTGGTTGTCCGTCCATGTGGCTGCGCTGCACGTCAGCGTCGTCCCGCTGATCGTCTCGGCGACCGACCTAAATGCAGTGGGCCGGGCCATGCTCAACCCGAGGAATGAGATCGCGCTGGCCTGCGTGCCACCGGTGCCAGCAATCGAGAGGGTGGTAAAACCGACTGGATCGGTCGTCTGGGCGAACGATGATTGAGTTGCGACACCGAAGATCAGTGCGCCGGCGGCGGCGATGCTGCGGAAGAGCGAGGTGTTCGTTTTCATCGGATTTTCGGTTGCTTGATCGTGATGCTCGTTGAGTTCGTCGAGGCTGGAAATTACTTTCCAGATTAGCGGACGCATTCTTCACCGCATCAGCGGGCAGGGCAATATTTTGTTTGTAAAGTTTCGATCATAAATCTCCGTTTTGCCGGATGCCAACCATGACGGAAAACTGACAATTTTTCGCCCGCGCGTGAGGCTTCAGCCCTACCCGGAACGCTGCACCAAACATGCCCTTGCCATCCGCGGTGCGCCTGCTTTCATTCTGCCGTGATTTTTCTGCACGACAGCCGACTTACGCCGCTCTCCGGCAACTGAGCGGGTGCCCCGATTTTCCGGCGACACCGTGCCGGAGGGCTGTTTCGCTGCGCGCAATCCGCGCAGTTTGCGTGTTCCAGCGTATTTGGGCTGGCATTTCCACCGGGCGGCGGAAATGAACGCCTCTTCCCTTCCGCTCCTTTCCGTTGTAGGCGAAAATTTTCACTCCCATGCTTTCCAATCCTTCCTCGAAATATCGCGCGTATCCGCCGATTCACCTGCCCGCGCGGCAGTGGCCTTCGCGCACGCTGACGAAGCCGCCGATCTGGTGCTCCGTGGATCTCCGCGATGGTAACCAGGCGCTCGCGGTGCCGATGAATGTCGCGCAGAAGCTGGAGCTGTTCCATGCGCTGGTGAAGTGCGGCTTCAAGGAAATCGAGATCGGTTTTCCTGCGGCGTCGAACACGGAGTTTGCGTTCAACCGCACGCTGATCGAGCGCGGGCACATCCCGGATGACGTGACGGTGCAGGTGCTCGTGCAGGCGCGCGAGGATCTCATCGAGCGCACGTTCGAGTCGCTCGTCGGGGCGAAGAAGGTGATCATCCACCTCTACAATTCCACGTCGCCCGCGCAGCGCCGCGTGGTCTTCGGAAAATCGAAGGACGAAATCCGCGACATCGCCGTGCGCGGCGCGCAGTGGATTCAGGATCGCATTCCGCGTCTGGCAAAAGGCGGCACGGACGTGCGGCTGCAATATTCGCCCGAGAGCTTCAGCGCGACGGAGGTGGAATTTGCGAAGGAAATCTCCGAGGCCGTGATGGACGTGTGGCAGCCGACGCCGCAACGCCCGATGATCCTGAACCTGCCCGACACCGTCGAGGTCGCGATGCCGAATGTGTACGCCGATCAGATCGAGTGGATGTGCACGAACCTCCGCAACCGCGATTCGATCATCGTCTCGCTGCACACGCACAATGACCGCGGCACCGGCATCGCCGCCACGGAACTCGGCCTGCTCGCGGGCGCGGACCGCGTGGAGGGCACGCTCTTCGGCAATGGCGAGCGCACGGGGAATCTCGACATCGTCGCCGTGGCGATGAACTGCTACATGCACGGCATCGCGCCGGGCCTCGACTTTTCCGACCTGAGCGCGTTGCGCGAAATCTACGAGCGCTGCACCGGCATGACCGTCCCCGCGCGGCATCCGTATTCGGGGGAGCTGGTGTTCACGGCGTTCAGCGGGTCGCATCAGGATGCGATCAAAAAGGGACTCGCCGAGTGGGAGGAGAAAAATTCAAAGTCGGAATCGTGCTGGGACGTGCCGTATCTCACGATCGATCCCGCCGATGTGGGGCGCGAATACCGCGAGGTCATCCGCGTGAATTCGCAGAGCGGAAAAGGCGGCGTGGCGTATTTGCTGGAGAGCGAATTCGGCATCGAGCTGCCGAAGGACATGCAGCGCGAATTCGGCCCGCTCGCAAACGACGCCGTGGACGCGCTCGGCCGCGAGGTCACCGCCGCGGAACTGAAGGGGATGTTTTGGCGCGAATACATCGAGCGTACCGAGCCGTGGGAGCTGATTCACTTCCACGCCGCCGGTGTGGACGGCACATTTTCCTGCCGCGCCTCCGCGCGAAAGGCGGGCGCCGACGTGGCGCTCACCGGCCAGGGCAACGGCCCGATCGCCGCATTCGTCCACGCGCTCAACGCAGCGGGCACGCCGAAGTTTGAAGTCGCGAATTACCGTGAGCAATCACTCAGCAGCGGCACCGAGGCGAGCGCGCTGGCATTCATCCAAATCAAGCTCGCCGACGGCCGCACGAAATGGGGCGCAGGCGTGGACACGAACGTGGAACTCGCCGCGATCAAAGCCGTGCTCAGCGCGGTGAATCGCGCGGGCTAGGCCGCGATGAACTTCGCGCAGAAGGCGCCGTCCACGGCGTCCACCCAGGGGCGGATGTGGCGGGTGGTGTGGAGGCGCAGGCCGGGGATGGTGCGCGCGGCTTCGTCGGCGACGTGTTCGTTTTCCTCGGGCTCGAGGGAGCAGGTGGAATAGACGAGCGTGCCGCCGCTTTTCAAAAGCCCGGCGCAGCGGCGCAGGAGCGCGAGCTGTTGCGCGGGCATGCGGAGGAAATCTTCTTCGCTCAACCGCCAGCGCACATCCACGCGGCGGCGGATGACGCCAGTGTTGCTGCACGGCGCGTCCACGAGGATGCGATCAAAACTGCGT
>Ga0194043_1002183_pt1 | contig 10814 bp, 11 predicted proteins | sample JunL4415m_MetaG_FD_161274 | JGI IMG/M metagenome (GOLD analysis project Ga0194043, IMG submission 161274) | Anoxic zone freshwater microbial communities from boreal shield lake in IISD Experimental Lakes Area, Ontario, Canada - Jun2016-L442-15m | ecosystem: Environmental > Aquatic > Freshwater >...
GGGCGGTCTAGGCGGCGGTGGCTACCAGTACGTCGACCTGGGCGATCTGTTTGGCGGCGGCGCGGGTGGCGGCGGCTTTGGCATGGAAGACCTGTTCAGCGCGTTCTTTGGTGGTGCCGGCGGCGGTCGGGGCGGCGGCGTGCGCCTCGAGGGCCGTGACATGGCGATGAGCGTGATGATTTCGCTTGCGGAGGCGGCCTCCGGCGCCGAGAAGGAGATCGTCCTCGATCGTCTGGCAACCTGCGACGTCTGCGCCGGAAGCGGCGCGACACCGGGCAGCTCGGTTGTGACGTGTCCGGACTGCCAGGGAAGCGGTCAGCGAGTGACCATGCGCAAGACCTTCCTTGGGACGATGCAGTCGGCGGCTCCTTGCCAGCGTTGCGGTGCGACGGGCCAGGTCATCGATAGTCCCTGTGACGAGTGCGAGGGAACCGGGCGCGTTCCCGACCGCCAGCACGTCAACGTCACTATCCCGGCGGGTATCCGAGACGGACAGTCCATCCGACTACGTGGGCTAGGCGAGGCGGGTGTCCGTGGTCACGCTGCCGGCGACCTGCTGATCACGGTGCGCATCAAGGCCGACGAATATCTCCACCGAGAAGGCGATGACCTGCACTGCCGAGCGACCATCTCGATGACACAGGCAGCTCTTGGCACCGACCTGACGGTGGAAGGTGTCCTAGAAGACAACGAGGCTCACGTGCCAGCCGGCACGCAGCACGGCGACACGGTTCGTGTGAGAGGTCGCGGCATGCCTCGGCCTGGCGGCAGCGGCAGGGGCGACCTGATCGTCCACATCGCGCTGACCGTTCCCAAGAAGATCAACAAGCGCCAGCGTGAGCTGCTCGAAGAGCTCGCCGAGGCGTTTGGCGACAAGCACTCCGAGCACAAATCCACCATGCAGAAACTCAAGGATTGGCTCGGCGCGTAGCCGATGGCCCATCGCTTCTTTCTCAACGGCCCGCTGCCTGCAGAGCCCGAACAGCCTCTGGCGCTGTCGCCAGGCGACGTGCACCATGCGGTGCGCGTGCTGCGTGTGCGCCCCGGCGAGCTGGTGGAGGTCGTTGCGCCCGGTGGGGAAGCGATGAGCGCTGCGGTTGTCTCGGCAGGTGACGAGGGGGTTGTTGTCAGCGTGCTCGGGCCGGTGAGCGGACCGAGCCAGCGGTTGCCGCGCGTCACCCTGTTCCAGGGCGTGGCCAAGGGCGAAAAGATGGACGCCATCGTGCGCCAAGCCGTCGAGGTCGGTGCCGAGGAGATTGTCGCCGTCATGACAGCGCGTACCGTCGTCCGGTTCGACGCTGCCAAGCGGATCAGCCGAGGAGAGCGATGGCAGCGCATCGCGAAGTCAGCTGCCGAGCAGGCCAAGCGGTCCTCGGTGCCGAGCGTCTCGGAGCCGATGGATTTTGGCGAGGCGCTCGCGCTGCTCGACGGCTACCAGCGCGTTGTCGTGCTCTGGGAGGAATCGCGCGGCAGCGGCCTCGCCGAGGCGCTCGCCGGGCTGGCGGGCGAGGTTGACGTGCGCGTGGCACTCGTGGTCGGCCCCGAGGGCGGACTCGCTGCCGAGGAGGTCGACGCGCTGGTCGCATACGGCGCGGTTGAGGCTTCTCTCGGCCCGACGGTGCTGCGAACTGAGACCGCTGCGGTGGTGTCGCTTGCGCTTGCGATCGCCGCACTTGGAGGAATGGGCGGCTCAGAGTGAGTGAGCTCGCGCCTGGCTGCGCTGACCAGACGCCCGCGCACGCCGACACGCGCGGTTCTCTCGGCGTGGCGTTTCGCACGCTCGGCTGCAAGGTCAATCGAGTAGAGAGCGAGTCCATAGCCGCGGAGCTGCTGGCTGCAGGAGCACGCATGGTCGACGACGACGAAGCCGATGTGGTGATCATCAACACCTGCACGGTCACGGGCGAAGCTGATTCCAAGGTCCGCAAGGCCGTACGCCACGCGCTGGCGGCACCGCACGCGCCAATCGTCGTGGTCACCGGCTGCGGTGTCGCGCTGAACCCGACGTCGTTCTCGGCACTGGGGACGCGCGTGGTGATCGAGCCTGACAAGGACCGCGTCGCAGGTCGTGTTACCGAGCTGCTCGCGCTACATGAGACGACCGGGTTGATCACCGCCCGTGGACCCGGGTTTCGCACCCGCGCCCTGCTCAAGGTCCAGGACGGTTGCGATGCGTTCTGCGCGTACTGCATCGTGCCCTACGCTCGCGGCGTGCCTCGCGCGGTGCCGCTCGATCAGATTGCTTCGCAGGCGCGCGCGTTGGTCGACGCTGGTGCCCGCGAGATCGTGCTGACCGGCATCAACATCGGCCGCTACGTGCACGGCGACGCCACGTTGGCCGACGTCGTCGAAGCGGTCGCAGCCAGCGGCGTGGAGCGCCTCCGACTCTCAAGCATCGAGCCGCTCCACCTGACGTCGGAGTTCCTGCGCGTGCTCTCGCAGACACCCTCCTGCTGTCCGCACCTCCACGTGCCGCTTCAGTCCGGCAGCGATGCCGTGCTCTCGGCGATGGGCCGCCGCTACACCGCCGCCCAGTTCGCCGAGAGAATCGCAGCCGCGCGTGCTGCGCTGCCGGGGCTCGCCGTCACCACCGACGTGATGTGCGGCTTTCCTGGCGAGACAGACGAGGATGCCCTGGCGACACTGCAGCTCTGCGAGTCGGTGGGCTTCTCGGCGCTGCATGTCTTTCGCTACAGTGCTCGACCCGGCACGCCTGCCGCGACGATGCCCGGACGCATTGCGCCCCGCGTGATCGCTGCCCGTGCGGCCCGCCTGCGCGCTTACGGCGAGCGCCTCCAAGCCGATCACGTGGCGAGTCGGATCGGCTCGTCGGCTTGCGTGCTCGTCGAGACCGCTAAAGCCGACGAATCTGGCCGAGGCACCACCGAGGACCACCTGCGGGTGACAGTTCCGGGTGCTGCGTCGCAGGTGGGGCAGTCCCTGCGCGTGTGTCTGCGACTCGGCTCCGACGGCGCGCTTCTGGGCGAGCCGGAGCCGGGTGCGTGCTAGAATTATTGACGTGAACGCGCCTGTATTGGCTCTACAGCTCGTGCCCCAGAACCGATCGTGAACGGAGCGCCCCAAGCCATCGTGGAATCCACACAGATCCGTCTCGTCGTCCCGCCGGAGCTTGATATGACCTGCCTGCTCGGCCAGGGAGATTCTTTGTTGCGAATCATCGAGGATCAGTTCGAGTCCGACATCGCGGTCCGCGGCAACCAGATCACCATCTCCGGCCAGCCGGCCGACTCTCAGACGGTCTCCTCGCTCTTCGCCGAGATGATCCAGCTGGTCGAGCGCGGCGAGAATCTCTCGGCAGCTGTCGTTGAGCGCTCCATCGAGCTCATGCGGCAGGGCGAGTGCACACCCACGACGCTCCACGGCGACGTCATCCTCACACACAAAGGCAAGGCGATCCGTCCGCAGACGGCGGGCCAGAAGCGCTACGTCGACGCGATTCGCAAGAACACGGTGACTTTTGGCATCGGCCCCGCCGGCACCGGAAAGACGTACCTGGCGATGGCGATGGCAGTCGAGGCGCTCAAGCACAAGGCGGTCGGCCGCATTATCCTGACCCGTCCGGCCGTCGAGGCGGGGGAGTCGCTCGGGTTTCTGCCTGGCACGCTGAGCGAGAAGGTCGATCCGTACCTGCGCCCGCTCTACGACGCGCTCTACGACATGATGGATGCCGAGAAATCTGCTCAGCTTACCGACCGGGGCGTGATCGAGATTGCGCCGCTTGCCTACATGCGCGGCCGGACCCTCAACGACTCGTTCGTCATCCTTGACGAGGCCCAAAACACCAGCCCCGAGCAGATGAAGATGTTTCTCACGCGGCTGGGATTCGGCTCCAAGATCGTCATCACCGGCGACGTCACTCAAATCGACCTGCCCAAAGGCCACTCGGGCCTGAAGCAGGTCCGCTCCATCCTGGCGGGAGTGGCCGACATCGAGTTTTGCGATCTCACCAGCAAGGACGTCGTGCGGCACAAGCTGGTGCAGCACATCGTGACGGCCTATTCCCAGCACGAGGAAGCCCTTGCCCTCGCCGAGGAGGCGAAGGCGCTGCCGCGCCATGAGCAGGTATAGCGAGATTTCGAGTCGAGCGTTCAACCACCTGCCGGAGCGTCTAAGGACGCCATTTGCCGGTCGCTTCATCGTGTTCGCGGTCGTCGCCAGCATTGCGGTGGGCATCGTGATCATCGGGGCACTGGCCGCGTTGCTCGGCGACATGGTGGACGGGACATCGGCCGATGTAGCGTTCGATTCGGCGCTCTGGGGCGCGCTTGGGGCGGCCACGGCCACGTTGCTCGCACTCATCGTCATCCCGTTCGTGCGCGACGGGCTGGGCCTTGCCGAGGACATCCGTCTACTTGAGGCCGCAAGCCCCGCCCATCCGCTGCTCAGGGAGCTCATCACTGCGGCGCCAGGCACGTACACACACTCGGTCGCGACCGCCAACCTCGCGGAGGCCGCAGCGGAGGAACTCGGCGCTGACGCCCTCGTCACTCGTGTCGGCGCGTACTACCACGACGTCGGCAAGATCAAGCGGCCGGTCTACTTCTTTGAGAACCAATCGGGCGGATCAAACCCTCACGATGAGGCCAAGCCTCAGCTCTCGGCGCTCATCATCACTGCTCACGTCCACGACGGACTCGTTCTTGCCGAAAAGTACAACCTGCCACCCAAGATCCGCGACATCATCCGGCAACACCATGGAACGTCGCTGGTGCGCTATTTCTACAACAAGGCGGCCGTGCTGGACGCCGAAGTGTTCGAGGCCGACTTCCGCTACCAAGGCGAGCATCCCACATCGCGCGAAGCGGCCCTGGTCATGCTGGCCGACTCGTGCGAGGCGGCAGTCCGAGCGCTCAAAGAGCCGACAGAGCCCCGCGTTGAGGCCGTCGTGCGTAGCATCGTGGATGACAAGGTCGCCGATGAGCAGCTCGACGAGGTGGATCTGACCAGCAGCGAACTGGACCAGATAGTCGCCATCTACTCCCATATGCTCGTGAGCATGTACCACGCCCGCTGCGAGTACCCGCCAGCCCCCGACAAGACCAGGAGGACGCTAGATGTTGATCAGCATCACCAGCCATCGCGAGCCTGAGCTTCTAGATCTTTCGGCGTTCGAGAGGCTTGCGGCGTTTGCCCTCGACCGTGAAGAGGTTCCCCAGAACAGCGAGCTCTCCATCGCAATCGTCGCTCTCGCCGAGATGACAGAGCTCAACGAGGCACACCGTGGAAAGTCCGGTCCAACCGACGTGCTTTCGTTTCCAATGGACGACGCGTCGACGGTTCTGGGTCCCGACGAGCCCGTGATGCTCGGCGACGTGATCATCGCGCCGGAGGTCGCTGAAGCGCAGGCCGCCGAGTACGGACACACGGTCGAAGAGGAGCTGAACCTGCTCTTAGTCCACGGTGTGCTGCACCTTCTGGGCTACGATCATGAGGCCGATGAAGACGCCAGCGCGATGCAGGTGCGGGAACGCTCGATCCTGCTCGCGTGGTCGGCGGCGTCATAGTGGCGTCGTGACGGGCCCTCGGAGCCGTTCCATCATCTGGAGTTTCAACTACGCCATCGAGGGCATCGTCTACGCGCTGCGAACACAGCGCAACATGCGCATCCACGTTGCGGCGGCCGTAATTACGCTAGTCGGCGCGATTGTGCTCGGGCTGGATCGCATCTCGCTGGCCGCGATTGTCTTCGCCATCAGCCTCGTGTTCGTCGCCGAGCTCGTCAACACCGCTGTCGAGGCGGCCGTTGACTTGGCGACCGATCACTACGATCCGCTCGCCAAGGTCGCCAAAGATGTGAGTGCTGGGGCGGTGCTCGTTGCGGCTCTCAACGCGCTTGTGGTCGCCTACTTGGTGCTTTTCGCCCCCCTTGAGCGGATTGCTCAGCAGGGCCTCAGGTGGGTCACCATGGCGCCATCGAGTCTGACGGTCGTCGCCCTAGGCCTGGTACTCCTCGGCGTACTCGTATCCAAGTCCATCACGCACGAGGGTACGTTCATGCAGGGTGGTTGGCCCAGTGGCCACACCGCACTGGCGTTTGCAGCCGCGACCGCGATTGGGTTTGTGACTGGCAGCGCGGGCGTGCTCGTGCTGGCACTGGCAATAGCAGCGCTGGTCGCGCAGAGTCGAGTCGAGGGAGAAATCCACACGATTCCGCAGGTGGTGTTGGGTGCTCTTCTGGGCGTGGTCATCGTGACCGTTGTCTTTCAGCTATTCTTTCGATAGTGACTGATTCGTCCTGACCCCTAGGCTCGGCCCGGAGACTACGTGGTACTCGTCATCATCTTGCTGGTCGTGGCGTTCGGCGTTCTTGGCGCCGTGCTCGCGGCTGCCGAAACGGCAGTCATGCTGCTCCCGGCCGGCCGAGTGCACCGACTCGTCGAGGCAGAAGGCGCCGGCTCTCACGCGCTCGAAGCGCTCGCGCAGCGTCCGCACCGCCTTCGGGCGACGTCGGCACTCGTTGCGGCGCTGACCTTCGGCTTGTGCGTCGCGCTGGGCATCTCGGTTGGTGCCGTGATCCAGATCGCGGGACTGGTACTGCTCAGCGAGGCGGTCTATGCGCTGCTCGCGATTCTGCTGGTGTTCGCGCTGGGACAGTCGCTGCCTCGTACGCTGGCTGTGGCCAATTCCGAGCGAATCGGGCTGGAATCGGCCGCAGTGGCCCAAGCGGCCATCTCGATCCTTTACCCGATCGCCCGTCTGCTGGGCGCTCCGTGGCGCTGGGCGGTTCGCCTCACCACTGACGAGCAGCAGCCCTCGCCGTGGGTCACCGGTGCCGAGTACCGAGTCACAGATAACGACGAGGACGCCGAGCGCGAAGAGGCCGAGGAGGCGCTCCTCGAGGCCGTTTCCGACTTCGCCGAGAAGATCGTGCGCGAAGTGATGGTTCCACGCACCGACATGAAGGCCCTGCCCGACACTGCGCTTGTCGCAGATGCCGTCAAGCTCATCGACCAGACCGGATTCTCTCGGCTGCCGGTCTACCACGACTCAACCGACGATATCTGCGGCGTGCTTTACGCCAAGGACCTGCTCGTGGCGCTCTCGGCAGGTCGGGCTGAGGGTCCGATAGGGCCGATGGCTCGGGAACCGTACTTCGTGCCCGAGACCAAGCAGGTCGAGGAGCTGCTCGTCGAGATGCGCACCAAGACCCACATCGCCATCGTCGCCGACGAATATGGTGGCACTGCCGGTCTGATCACGCTTGAGGATCTCCTCGAGGAGATCATCGGCGAGATATCCGACGAGTATGATCGTGAGGAGCCGCTGATGACCGCGCTGGATGGCGGGCGATTCTCGGTTGATGCGCGTCTGCCCGTCGACGATCTCAACGAGGTGTTTGGCACCGACATCGACATTGACGCAGACTCGGTGGGTGGACTGTTCACCGAGGTCGCAGGCCGGATTCCGGAGGTAGGGGAGTCCGTGTCGGTGGATGGGCTCAAACTGACCGTGGATGAACTGCAGGGCAACCGGATCTGCCGCCTGACGGTCGAACCGGTTGTCGTCGAAGCAAACGAAGGAGACCAGCATGCGTAGCCTGACCCCGCCCGACCTAGCGCTTCTGGCGTTCGCCCGCGAGGCGCAGGAGAAGGCCTACGCGCCGTACTCCGGCTTTCGCGTGGGTGCCGCCGTCTACGCCAACGGCGAGATATTCCAGGGCGTCAACATCGAAAACGCCGCCTACGGAGCGACCATATGCGCCGAGCAGGCAGCGCTTTCGGCTGCCGTTTCTGCAGGCTGCACCGACCTCACCGGTCTGGCGGTTGTCGGCGGCTCACAGTCGCCCACCACACCCTGCGGCACCTGCCGACAGGCGTTGGCCGAGTTCAACCCCGAGCTCCGTATCATCATGGGCGGCGTGACCGACGAGGTGCTCGTGATGACCCTAGACGAACTGCTGCCCGAGGCGTTCGTGCGCGGCTACCTCGACCAGGATGAGACTCCTTAGTGGCGATACCCAAGCAACCATCCAAGCGACTCAGCACCGAGGAGACCAAGAGCGGGTTCGTCGCGCTTGTCGGCAGGCCAAATGCGGGTAAGTCGACTCTGGCAAACGCGGTGGTGGGCACCAAGGTCGCCATCACCTCCGATACGCCCCAGACTACCCGTCACCGTTTGCGCGCCGTCCTCGACCGTGACGACGCCCAGCTCGTGCTAGTCGACACTCCTGGTCTGCACAAGCCCCACGACGCACTGGGCGAGGAGCTTAACCGCTCGGCGCTCAAGTCGCTGGAGGACGTGGACGTCGTGGCGATGCTGGTCGACGCGCGCGCCAAGATCGGTGGTGGTGACCGGTGGGTCGCCGAGCACGTCGCCAAGGCGCGCGGAGCCAAGAAGGTGCTCGTGCTCACCAAGGCCGATGTCGCCACCGAGCAGCAGGTCATGTCACAGCTGGCCGCCGCCCGCAAACTCGTCGACTTTGACGACGAGGTTGTTGTCTCGGCGATCGAGGGCTTCAACGTGAACGGATTCGTCGAGACGGTCATCCGCTACTTGCCGATGGGACCGCGCTGGTTTCCCCGTGACATGCCCACTGACCAGCCGATCGAGGTCATGGTGGCCGAGTTCATCCGAGAGAAGATCCTCCGCAAGACTCATGACGAGGTTCCGCATGCTGTCGGAATCGCGATCGACGACATGACCTTTGACGACAAGAAGGACCTGTACCGCATCTGGTCCGTAATCTACGTGGAGCGTGACTCGCAAAAAGGCATCATCATCGGCAAGGGTGGCGAGGCGCTTAAGGCGACCGGCATCGAAGCCCGTGAGGACTTGGAGCGCCTGCTCGGTTCACAGGTCTATCTCAACCTTAGCGTTAAGGTGAAGAAGGACTGGCGGCGCGACTCGAGCCAGATTCGGCGCTTCGGCTATGGGGAGGGTGGGTGAGCGACACGGACGTCTCGGCGCTCGCTCAATCCATCGATCAGACGATGCTCAAACCCACCTTCGGCCCCGAAGAGGGTGCGAAGTGGATTGACGCCAACCGCGAGCAGGGTTTCGCGACGCTGTGCGTGTCGCCGTTTTTGGTGCCGGCCGCCGCTGACCTGCTTGCTGGTAGCTCGACAGCCCTGTGTTCGGTGGTGGGTTTTCCTCTCGGCTACGGGCTCACATCCAACAAGTCGCAGGAAGCAGCCATCCTTACCGTGCTCGGCTGCCGAGAAATCGACATGGTCATCAACGTCGCCGCGCTCCTTGAAGGCGATAGGAGCTACGTTCTCGCCGATATCGGTGCGGTTGTCGCCGTCGTTGCACAGGTGAGCAACGGCACATCGTCGGTCAAGGTCATACTTGAGACCGGCTATCTGGAAGAAGGCTCGATCATTCGCGGTTGCCGTATCGCTCGAGAGGCTGGCGCGGCCTTCGTCAAGACGTGCACAGGCTTTGGCCCGCGCGGCGCCAGCGTTCGCGACGTCGAAATCATGCGCGACACAGTGGGCGGCGAGCTGGGAATCAAGGCGGCTGGCGGTATTCGCGATCTCGATTCCGCACTCGCGATGCTGGATGCCGGTGCGACTCGGATTGGCACCTCAGCCGGCAAAGAGATACTGGCCGAGGCGACCGCGCGAGGGATCTGATCGGGTGTTGACGGCGGTCTCGCGCGACACCAGAATCGACGCGCTCAAAGGCCTGGCAATCGTCTCCGTCGTTCTCTTCCACACTCTGGGGCAGTACTTCGTTACCGCTCCCACACTCGCGCTTTATGGACGTGAGCTGCTGTTCTCATTCATGTTGCCGCTCTTTGCCTTCCTGAGCGGCTACGTACTGGGGCGGCCGGGCCCGTTTCGGGCTCGTGCCTACTTTGTCCGACGCACCTTGGGTCTCATGGTTCCCTACCTGTGCTGGGAGATTATCTACGGGCTGCTCCTGCGCCAAGAGGCTCAACACGGTGCTGGTGCGTTTGGCATCTATCTTGAGGACACATTCCTCAACCCTCACCTTGAGGGCCGCATGTGGTACCTCTACGTGCTGTGGGTCGCGCTCATGGGGCTTGGGGTGCTCAGGCTGTTCGGCGATCGCTCGTGGGTGCTTGTGGCCGGAGTTGCGGTAGTCATGGTGTGGCCCTGGTGGGGCAACTTTCATCGGCTGCAGTGGATCTTCCTCTACGTGGTGCTGGGATTCCTGGCTCGGCGCTACGAGTCGGCCTACCTGCCCAGGATCAAGGCAATCGGCTTGATCGCGGTGGTTGTCTACGTGCCATTCCTACTCGTTTCGCGTCCCGAGAAGCTCGCCGTTGCGCGCGCTGGGCAGTTCTTGGCTGGCTCGAGGTGGCTGGCGGTCGGCGAGGCGGGAGTCTACGGAGCCTCAACCATCGCAGGTGTCGCGGCGGTCGCTGCCCTGGTCGCGGCGAGTTACTACGCGCCAGCCGGTGTGGAGAGGGCGCTGGCGCTGCCCGGGCGCCTTTCGCTCGGCATCTATGTGACCCACTTCGCCGTGGTCGAGGCGTGGCACGACCCCAGTCCGTGGCTCATCCCGGTCATCGTGGGCCTTGCGCTCGCGGTCTCAATGGGCGCCACGGTGCTTATCGGCAGGTGGCGTGTGACGGCGACGCTGCTTCTGGGTGAGCGGTGGACGCGTCGCAGCCTGCCGATGGGCGATGTCCACACGGAGACGATCTGACATGCCCACATATCCGGTGCGCGCGCTCGTCTTGCGCAAGACCAAGCTCGGCGAAACCGACACCATTCTGACGCTGCTCGCCTCCGACGGGCATCAGGTGCGTGCTGTGGCCAAGGGGTTGCGCAAGCCCGGCGGGCGCTTTGGGGCTCGGCTGGAGCCGTTCGCGGTGGTGGACC
>Ga0194043_1002184_pt1 | contig 10809 bp, 9 predicted proteins | sample JunL4415m_MetaG_FD_161274 | JGI IMG/M metagenome (GOLD analysis project Ga0194043, IMG submission 161274) | Anoxic zone freshwater microbial communities from boreal shield lake in IISD Experimental Lakes Area, Ontario, Canada - Jun2016-L442-15m | ecosystem: Environmental > Aquatic > Freshwater >...
GGTGTAAATGCGGTCCCTGAGGCAAGCCTCTCGCCTCTTGCCACCGACACGCTTCGGCTCTTTGAGGTGCTGCACGCGGCAGTCGCGAGGTTTGGCCCAATGTGTGTCGGCACGGCAATCATCAGCCTCACCCGCACGCCCGCCGATGTGCTCACCGTACTCTGGCTCTGGCGGTGGGCTCGCGCATCCGCCGCCGCTCGGGGCGAGCCGCTTGCCGCCAGTGATATCTCGATCGCGCCGCTCTTTGAGAAGATCGACGATCTCACGCATGCCCACGAGACACTCGCCGCGATCCTCGAAGAGCCCAGCTACCGCAACTACCTCGCCGGTCGCGATCACCGCCAGATCGTGATGGTGGGCTACTCCGATAGCACGAAAGACGGCGGCTATCTGGCAGCCTGCTGTGCGCTCCAGACTGCCCAAGATAGTCTCCACGCCGCCGCCGCCGCCCGCGGCGTGAGCCTGACATTTTTTCACGGCCGGGGCGGCTCGCTCGGCCGGGGCGGCGGGCCGGCCGCGCGGGGCATCCTCTCGCTGCCCGCCGAGACGCTCGACGGCAGTCTCCGCCTCACTGAGCAGGGCGAGGTACTCGCCGAGCGGTATGACGACACGGAAGTCGCCTGCCGTCATCTGGAGCAGGTGTCGTGGGCAACGCTTGTGTCATCGAGTGTTCGGAGAAGTCAGCCACGCCGCGAGTGGACCACTATCACCGCTCGGATGGCGGAGCGGTCGTGGGCCGTCTACCGCGAACTTGTCGATCAGCCGGGGTTTATCCGCTACTTCGCCGAAACAACCCCGATTGATGACATTGAAACCCTCCCGATCGCCTCGCGGCCCGCCCGCCGCCACGGTGAGCGAACGCTCGACGACCTCCGCGCGATTCCCTGGGTGTTTGCCTGGACGCAGAGCCGCTGCATGATCCCGGCCTGGTATGGCCTGGGCACCGCGCTCACTGAAGTGAAATACGACGACCGCCATGCCTGGCAGGTTATCTGCGACATGTACCGGCAGTGGCCCTTCTTCCAAGCCACGATCGACAACGCGACGCTGGCGCTGGCCAAGGCCGACATGTACATCGCCCAGCGCTACTCAGAACTGGTTGACGATGACACCATCCGCCGGCCGATCTGGCAGCGGATCGCAGCAGAGCGCGACCGGACCCGGCAGGCGATCCTCGATATCGTCGGCGGCGGTGAACTCCTCGCCACGACGCCCTGGTTTCAAGCGTCGATCGAGGCCCGTAATCCCTCCATCGACCCGCTCAACCTGATTCAGATCGAATTCATGCGTCGCCGCCGAAACAACCCTGGCGACGAATCGCACCGTGAACTCTTGCGACTCTGTGTCCAAGGTATCGCCGCCGGCATGCGAACGACTGGCTAGGCAACGCAGGCCCCTGATGGCCATGACCACAGCCGCTGATCTTGTCGTCACAACGCTCGGCCCTTGCCGGCTCGAGTCACCGCTAAAATCGCAGCTTGAATCGCGGCAGACGACGGTGCACTCTGTCGGTGAGACCGACCGCGTGCTTTTTCATGACACGGTCAATCTCATCCGGGAGAGTGGGTGCGACCTCGACTCCCTGCCGAGTTTTGAGCCGGCCGGCCCGCGGCAGAAGATCTTCTTTGACACCGCGAAGATGCGGGTCGGCATCGTCACCTGTGGCGGCCTCTGCCCGGGCATCAACAACGTGATCCGCGGCATCGTCATGGAACTCTCCTTCCACTACGGCGTGCAGCGGATCTATGGCTTCCGCAACGGCTACCAAGGCTTCGTCGGTGCGATGAAGATTGCCGCGGTCGTGGCCAAGCGGGACGGTAACATCGCCGTTGTCGGCATTCCCAAGACGATCGACAACGACATCCCCTCCATTGACCAGAGCTTTGGCTTTCAGTCGGCCTTCGGCGAAGCGACGAAGTCGATCCAGTCAGCCCAGGTGGAGGCGAAAGCGTCGCCGAATGGCGTGGGCCTTGTGAAGCTGATGGGCCGCCACTCTGGCTTCATCGCCTGCTATGCCTCGCTCGCCGTGCCGGATGCCAACTCCGTCCTCATTCCGGAGGTGCCCTTCGCGCTTGATGGCCCGAACGGGTTGCTCGAGCACCTGCTCACGCGCGTCAGGAAGAGCGGCCATGCAGTGATCGTGGCGGCTGAGGGTGCCGGCCAGGAACTCATTGCCAACGAGGCCACCGGCCAGCCGCGGTCGTTCCAATAGCGGAGCTGTTATTTCTGGCAGCGGAGCAGTTGTTTCCAGCAGCGGAGCGATCACCCGCCCGGCTTCGGCAGGAGGATTTCTGCGTCTTCGGCAAACGACGCCTCGCCAGCTTGGCCGTCGAGTTGGTATTGAATCGTGAGTAGCTTCGTCTGGCCCGGCGCCGGGTCGCCACCGAAGGTCGCGGTGTATGTGGCCGCCGACAGCGGGATCAGCGGCACGTTGCCGACGAGTTTGCGAAGCGGCGTCGTCACGTCCTTCTGGACGTCGCCGGCCCCGTAGGTCGCCCGGGTGATCTCGACCTGTGCTTGTGAGAGCCCAAGTTTGCCCGCTAGTTCCCAGGCTTCGGGCGTCGGTGGCGTCAGCTTCGACAGCAGCGTCGCGGTGGCGGCACGGGCCTCTTCCTTGAGTTCCGGCGTTGCGCCCGCCGCGACGATGAGATTGAGCATCTCCATCGTGGGTGTCCGCCGCACGGCATCGAGAACCGCCTTGCGATCGTCGTTGTCGCGGGCCGCCGCGTAAGCCTTGCGGCCCATCTCGCTCTTGTCGGCATCTGCCGGCGTGAACTGCCGCAGGATCCGGAGGTAGGCCTTCAAGGCCCGATTCTGATACTTGCCCTGTGGCATGGTCTGGGAAAGCTCGAGCAGCGGAGGGGCGGCGTCGGCCGTCATCCAGTTGCCGAGGAGTCGCGTGCTCACATCCTGCAGCGCGGCATTGTCCCCCTTCGCCGCAGCCACAATCCCAGAGAGCGCTTTCGTGCCCCCGACCTGACCAAGAATTTCGAGCAGTTCAGGCTTTGCAGTGGCCGGCGCGGTCGCCAGCGCTACGACGATGCTTTCGGCGCAGGCGTCGCGATCGGGCATCCGCACGCAGGCGACCCGCAGGGCCTTCAACGCGGCCTCTCCATCAGCGGTATCCCGTGGCTTTTGAACCTGCTGCACGAGCAGTGGCAGTCGTTCCAAATCGACAATTTCGCCCAGACAGGCCAGCGCCTTAGCACGGATGACCGGATCAGTATTTTCCAGTGCGGCAGCCACCTCGGGTACCGCGCTCATCCGTCGCCGCCCAACGATCTCAAGCAGAAGCGGCAGGTTGGCCCCTTTGGCCTGCGTGAGCCGGCCGCGGAGCTGCTCGTCAATTCCCTGGCCCGAAAATTCGGCAAGCGCCCTCCTCGCCATGGCACTGATATCGGCGTCGCTCTCGGTGGCGGCAGCCAGCAGCCGCTCCACACACGACACATCGCCGACACTGCCGAGCGCCTTGAGGGCAGCCAGCCGCACCGGCGTCGGCCCCGTGGCGGCCGACGCCAGCATCACGGGCACCACACCCGCACCGCCACGATCAGCGAGCGCCGCAATGATGACCGCGGCCCGCTCGGGGGTGGTCTGGGAAATTTCGGCGGCCAGCGCCGGATTGACACCTGCCGCGGGGAGCTCACGGGCGGTCGACAGGGCAAGGCGATGAAACTCCCGGTCAGGAGACCGGAGCTGCTCGACCAACAGCGGAATGCCCGCCTCACCGCGGGCGAGAATGGCACCTCGCGTTGCCTCAATCAGCCGTTGCTTTGGCAGATCGGCCTGCCGAACGGCATCGTAGATCGCCGTTGCCGCGGCAGTCTGTCCATTGGCGAGAAGGCTTTCGGCACAGAGCACGCAGCCTTCGGCGGCCGCGGCCCGCCGCCTCGGCTTCTCAGAGGCCAGCCCCTTTCGGAGCGGCTCGGCCGCGGCAGCAGTGCCCACGCTCCCCAGCGCCACGGCAGCGGCCTCCGCCACGGCCGGATCGGCAGCGTCAAGCCGAGCGGCCAGCAACGCGACCGCACCGGTATCACGGCGCACGCCGAGCGTGTTGATCACGCCGATAAGCAGCCGACCCTCGAGTCTGCCAGCCGCTTCGCGAAGCGCACGATCGCAGGCGGGATCGGGAATCGCCTCCAGCGGAATCCTTGCCCACGATGCCAGCCGCTCGTTATTTAGCAGTTTTGCGAGATCGGGCACCGCGTCGGCCGAGCCATGGATGGTTAACTCCTTGCAGGCCAGCGCCTTGTCAGCTTCGGGAGCGTCTCCCCGCAGCGTTGCCAGCAACGCCTGTTCCTTCGGTGTCTGGCCGTCAGCCGCCTGCGCGGGCCCGCAGGCCACCAGAGCTGACACCGCGAGAGCGACGAGAGACGCTCCGAAGAAAGAAATACTCTTCGTTGTGGTCATGATGTTCATGATATTTATGATTTGGCTTTGTTTGTTTTCTCGGGTCTTCATCACATTCTCCATGGCTCGCGGACCGCTTCAGACCGGAGCCGATTGGCCTCGATATCACCGGAAAACTCGTGCTTCATAGTGTCGTATTTCACCTGTCGCTGCAGCGCGATGGCGATGTTAGCGGCATGGCAGGCGATGTGGGCGTTGCAGGCTGCCTCAGCGTTGCCCTTGGGCTTCCCGCGGGTCTTCACGCAGTCGAGGAAGTCGCGGACATGGAACGTGGCAGGATAGCCACCGATCTCCTCGACCGTGCGGCCAGCCAGGAGCGCCGGTGAACTGAGAATCAGCTTGCCGCTATCACCCGCCTCCACCCAGCCGTCTTCCCCTTCAAACCGCACCGGGCAGGAGCCGAGCGGCAGCCAGTCTTTCTCACGGAAGATCAGCTCCACGCCATCGGCATAGCGGGTGACGATCTGGCCGTTGGCAGGTGGGTTGTATTCCACCGGCGGCAGACAATCGTTGACCGCCCACTGGCAGAGGTCGACGCAGTGCGAACCCCACTCCAGAACGCCGCCACCGACCAGCCCACCCCCCTTTTCAAAGTTGAAACCATCGAGGAGTTTGGCGTTGTAGGGCCGCCAGGCGGCGGGGCCGAGATACATATCCCAATCGACGACATCCTGCTGCGGCTCAGCCTCGGCCGGCAGCCACCCGCTCATCACGGCCCTCATGCCCGCCGGATGGGCGTAGAGCCGCTTGAGCTTCCCCAGCCGACCGCTTCTTGCCAAGTCACAGGCAAAGGCAAAGTGTGGCAGATTCCGCCGCTGCGTGCCGACCTGAAAGACCCGACCCGTACGGTTGATCGTGTCGAGCAGGGCGAGGCTCTGTGCGATGTTTTTTGTGCACGGCTTCTCGCAGTAAATGTCTTTGCCGGCCCGCGCAGCGAGCGTCGCGGCGAGCGCATGCCAGTTTGGACCGGTGGCAATCAGGACGGCGTCGATGTCCTGCCGGTCGAGCACCTCGCGAAAGTCGCGGTGCATGGTGCAGTCGGCATTGCCATATTTCGCGTCGGTAATCTTTTTCACTGCCAGCCGCCGCGCCTCCTTCACGTCGCAGACGGCCTTAAACTGCACGTCGGGTTGCTCGAGAAAGCAGCTGTGCACATAGGTGCCGCGGTTGCCAATGCCGATTCCCCCCACGACGATTCGCTCACTCGGGGGCACCGCGCCGTCGAGGCCGAGCGCCGAACTTGGAATAATCATGGGCGCGGCCGCAGCGGCGATGCCCGCCTTGACCACTCGGAGAAACCGGCGCCGCCCGAGTCGACTGGGAATTCCCACTGAGTTTGTGCTTGATGTCATCACGCCAGTCCCTTTTGCGGAGCGAGAAAATAAACCTACTATGACCCCTGACAGTGTAAAGTCGTGAACTATCTCCGCACAATCTCGCAAACTGCCAGGGCTAAGCAGTGCGCCGACTCATCGCATCCAACGGGCATGCACAGCAGGGTGACTGCGCCATGATGGGGAGTCTGGCATGATCGGGCAATCGCGTCCGCGATATCTCAGAAGGTGCTTCGGCGATCGGTCGGGCTGCGATCTTCACGGAGGATCGATGATGCCCATCTCGAAGTCAGCCAGTGCCAGGATTCAGGTTCATTTCGCGACGCTTCCCGATCCCCGCCGTCGGAAGGTCACGCATCCGCTCATCAACTTCATCGTCATCACGATCGGTGGCGTGATTTGCGGGGCCGACGATTTCGTGGCGATCGCCGACTTCGGTCGGAAGAAGCGGAGATGGTTTCGAAAGATCCTCGACTTGCGGTCTGGGGATACCGTCGCACGACCGGTTCAATGCGATCTTCTCGATGCTGTCTCGGGCCGAGTTTGACCGGTGCCTACTGAGCTGGATCCAGGCGGTCCACGAAGCGACCGATGGCCAAGTGATCGTGATAGACGGCAAAACGCTCCGGGGCAGCTTCGACAAGGCCAGCAATAAGTCGGCCATCCACATGATCAGTGCCTGGGCCTCGGCCAACTCGATCAGCCTCGGTCAGATGCCGACGGTGCCCGTGCGCCAGAGACACAGCACGAACACGGGCCATGGCCGTAGGGAATCGCGATGGCACTACGTCTGCGGCGTTCCGCGAGACCTGCCCGACCGCGATCGGTGGCCGGTGGACGTCACGTTCCGAGAGGACCATTGCCGAATCTGAAAGGGCAACGCCGACGCCAACTTCAGCATCCTTCGCAGGATCGCGCTGATGCTGCTCACAAACGAGAAATCGGCCAAACTTGGCGTGAAGAACAAGCGGCTTTCAGCAAGCTGGGACGAAGACTATCTGCTCAAAGTCCTTGTCGGCTCTTGAGTTATGGTGCAATCGCCCTGGGCAGAGCTGACGCCAAGACCGTCAAGCGGGCCCGGCGGCGGATCGCACAGAGGGGCTGACCAGGCCCTGGCCGCCTCCATCCGCTCCGAGGACCCAAGGCGGTGGTGTGCGCTCACCCACGAACCGCTGCAGCCGTCACTGCGATGCCGCGGACTTCCCCGGGCCTGCCGGTAGAGCCATGGGTGCCTACTTAAAAACGGGTTGAACACTTTCAACCCGCGAGGCTACCTGGGCGGTCGAGGCTGGCCGTGGTGGGCGCTGAGGCGCTCACGGCCGCCTTCCATCGCTCGGCGGACCCAACGGCGGCGTGGGCGGTCACGCTCACAGGTAAATTGTGTCTGGGCAGCATCGGAGCGTGCGTCAGCCCAGGGCCGCCATCGCGCGGCGCTTTCTATTGCCGCATGCTAAGCCTCTCAGGAACGCCGCGAGGCGTGCGCGTCGTTTACCCGCGGTTGTATGACTCCATCCGCCTGCCCCGAGAACGATTGCGGCGGCGCAGAGGAGCATTGGATTGACGAGGACTGCAAGCGAGCAGTCTGCCAACCCGGAGTCTGTCACGATAAATGGAAAGTAAAAATATTTCTTGGGGATTAGGGCGAGGGTTATCAGGGCAACTGCAGCCCGGTCGCCGGCCCGTCGCTCCTTTGTCACGATTAGGCACACTAGCGACGTGATGGCATGAACCAACTTGTATTCCGCGCCCGCCGGCGTTGCCAAGACTATAAACAAATTCAGCAGGGACACTCGCCTCCAGAACGAGGTTTCTACAACCACAACATGAATGGCAAGATACAAGCTGGTGATCGCAAGCCCGATCGTGTACCATCGCAGAAGTCGGCCCAGGTAGGCATTGAAATCATTCACTGCGTGCGAAGCATCGTGGTTCAGGTCGTAGAGTTGCTGCTGGAACGCAATGATTTTCACGGCATTCCAGACGCTCGCGGTGCCTCCCATGCCGGCGTTCCCGATCACGTAATTCGTTGTGAATTGCGATGCCTGCCGCCTCCATTGGTGAACGTTATCAGCCAGTGACCCTGTAAAAAACGACATGCTGGCGATGGTGATAGCCGTCGCGGCAACAAGCGAGATGCCGAGCAGTGTCCAACGCCGCCTTGGGAGGAGCATCGCCAGGAGGACAGCCGGATACACCTTCATGCAGATGGCGGGTACGAGGTATGCGAGCCCCCACGCATACGAGCCCCGGTGCATGCGATACACGCATTCACAGATGAGCCACATGACGGTGAGCTCAATATTGCCTCGATCGATGCAGAAGATAAAAGGGCTTGAGCAACAGAGCAATGCTGCCGCGGTAAGGGCTGCGAACCGAGTGTGCCCCAAGCTGATTGCCAAGATGAGGAAGATTGATCGAAACAGCAACACAAGAGTGATGGCGAGATACAGCAAGTAGCCTGGGAATGCGGGCATCCAGGAAAAGGGGTGCAGAACGACGTACGTGAGCGGCAGGTACACGGCTAGTTGTGAATACGGATTCCACTTGGAAGATCCAGAAACGGTGTCGTAAAAGTCGGTAAACCGAATGTGTGATAGAAAGAGAAATGTATCGAAAGGATATCCACGGCTCTGAATCGCTCCTTGATACCAATGCCACGTCAATGCGGCGGCGAGTCCAAATGCGAGCCCACTGATCGCGAACATGGCTTTAAATTTGGGAAGGCTCATTTCTTTCCCTTGACAAAGTCGCCGGCCGCGTCCGCCTGCATGACGACTGTGGATGCTTCTGTGGACTGGGGATCGGCCGTTGCAGCGGATTCGGTCGTATGCTCGGAAAGATTACTCGTTATACCCGCCATGCAGTCCGGGGCGGCTGTCAGGGGTTCGCATACCAACACGGCTTGGATGAAGAGATCAAACGGTGACACTGAGTACGACAATAGTCGCCACCCTGCGGCGTGAATGAGTTCCTCGGCGTGTTTGCGAGACCGCAACAAGGTGATTTCCGGCGGATGGAGTTCCACGGTCGGTCGGCCACTTCTGTTTAAGGCCCGATGACAAAAGCCGAGAAACTTCACGCTAACGGCGTCGGCCAACGGCCAAAAAGCGATCATGCGGCCACCAGGTCGGACAGCACGTTTCAGGCCCCGTAGAATGTGCCTTATTTCTTCGGGAGTAAAGTGCTCTAAAACGCCGAGGCTGTAGACGCCTTCGTAGTGATTACCTACGCCATCCATCTGCATCAGATCTGCGTGAATCGCGGCGGCGGCATTGGGGTTGTTCCTGAGATAGCGCTCCAGTGCCTTTGGTGAAATATCCAGACCGGTGATCTGAAAACGCGTGTTTATCAATGAATCAACCTCGCCGCTGCCGCAACCTGCGTGAAGAAGGGAACAACCCTTCGGATAGGTACGACAGAGCCACCATGCAAGCCTGGGACAGATAAACATTTGTCGATAAATGCTGGCGATGACCGAGTAGATTCGGCGGGCGCCGCGGGGAGCAGTATCCCAGTAGGATTCCCAGCCAGAGTGGTGGGGGATGCCGCCACGCCCACAGGTTGTCGAGTCATAGTCACTCATGGCGAGATATCTCCCGCCGACGGGCGGCAAGGCGGATTAACAAGGAAAGACTCCGCGCCACCTCGAGAAGCGACATTTTCGACGATCCATAGGTACGTTTCGGGAGCCTAATCGCCAGTTCCGTGATATGAACACCACGGGCGTGGAGAACCATGAGGCTCTCAAAGAAAAAGGCATAACCATCGCTGCGCACATCATCCAACCACGCAATGCCAATGTGATCGAGTCGGTAAAGCCGTAATGCTCCGGTAGCGTCGTATGGGAGGTCCAGGAGTCGCATTGTGGCAAAGTGACCGGCGTGTGTAAGAAATTTTCTCATCCAATTCCATTCAGCAAGAGAGCCCCTGTCGACGAAGCGACTGCCAATTATAACGTCGCCATCGGTGTTCTCAGTGAACCGTGCGCAGTCGCTAGGCTGATGAGTCAAGTCGCAGTCAAGCGTCAGAACTCGCCGATATCCGCGGCGGTGGGCCTCTCGGAGGCCGAGTTTATGAGCGGAACCGATACCGAGTTTCGTGGAGCGGGAAAGGACTTCGACCGCACCATCGAGGCGACGAACTTCTTCAATCACCTGCCGCGTGCCATCCGGCGAGTTATCATCGCAGAACAGTATGGGAATGCGCCCAAGGTGTCTCCTCAGCCCCATGACGATGGGGCTGATGTTGTCACGTTCGTTATAGGTAGGAATGAAAATCAGCAGGTCGTTCGCTGCCATAGCGTTGTATCCGTATGATAATGTCCTTGACTAGTTCGTCGAATCGAAGGGTGGGCGTCCATCCTGTTGCTTGGCGAAGTTTTGTCGCGTCGCCGGCCATACTTCGCGGCTGGCGGGGGGATGAGTGTGGCAAGTCAACGTGCTGCGCCCAGTTCAGCCCGAGGGCCGTGAAGCATTCCGCGGCGAGTTCCCGGACCGTGTGGCTAGTACCTGTGGCGACTACAAAATCGTCCGGTTTGCCGGCCCGTAGCATCATGCGCATTGCGCGCACGTAGTCGCGGGCGCCCCCCCAGTCGGTGGCATCATCAGGTGCGTTTACGGCGACGCGCGAGCGGGGATCTGCGCGGGCTGCTATTGCTGCCATTGCGAGTTTCTTGACGATAAATGTGGGTCCCCTCAGTTCCGACTCGTGGTTAAAAAGAATGGCATTAGTCACGAAAAGGTCGTTCGCTCGGCGGTAGTTTTCGCAAGCCGACATGCCCGCGGCTTTCGATATGCCGTAGGGGCACCAGGGGATGCGCGGGGACGTTTCGTTCATCTGCTGCCCTTCACCGCGGCCGAATACCCGGCATGACGAAGCGTAGACAGTTCGCGTGTGTGGCGTGCGTGCGGCAATCGCTTCAAGCAATAACGCAAATGATATCGCATTAACGGCAACAGATTCCGTCAACTCGCTCGCGAATGGACGTTCCAGCGCTTCGGATGACGCATGGCGAGCGGCGAGATAGTAGAGTTCGTCCGGACGCAAGTTCATGATAAGCGATGCC
>Ga0194043_1002188_pt1 | contig 10802 bp, 14 predicted proteins | sample JunL4415m_MetaG_FD_161274 | JGI IMG/M metagenome (GOLD analysis project Ga0194043, IMG submission 161274) | Anoxic zone freshwater microbial communities from boreal shield lake in IISD Experimental Lakes Area, Ontario, Canada - Jun2016-L442-15m | ecosystem: Environmental > Aquatic > Freshwater >...
CTTGTATAATTACCATCTTCTATAACAATGGTATTTGTTGTGTTTGGTTGAGAAACCCCTGCCATATTGAATAATTGAATGGTAAATGTATTGTTTTTTTTACTGCTTGAAATCGAATACCAAAAAATAGGCATTTCAACAAAAGACACTCTCATATTAATGACATTTTCAATTGGGATTGGGAACGTATAATCAAAAGAGCAACTATTGGTTTTAAAAAAGTTTGCCCGAAATAAACTATTTATACGTACGGTTTTTGTTTTTGTTTGTCTCTCAACCGGGTTTATTATTCCATTTGGGTATTTATAATTATAAACAGTATTGATATCTGTATTTTTTATTGGATTAAAGTTATGGTTCTTGCTATTCATTTCTATATTTGAGGTAAGAACGATCCTCGACTTATTTAAAAAAGTGTTAATTTCTTCTTTAAGTGTATCGTTTATTTCTTTACAATTTAATAATTTGATTTTCATTAGTTGAATATTTCGTTGTATATCATCTTCTGTATAATTTTTGGTTGAAAATTTAAAAAAGTCTTCAAGATTTTGGATACTGTAATTATTAATATTAAAATCAATTTGGTCCATAATATAAATTATTATTAATTTATATGTCTAAATCTATTTTTTCATCAGCAAATATAACAGTAAAAACAGTTTTTGCGAAGAATCCTATTATAGTGAAAACGGACCCTATACCTGTATTATCTGATGAACTTAAATACATTCAGGACTTATTTAAGTCTCCGCTTGTGCCGTATTTAATTGACGTGCTTAAACAATATTTTTTAGGAAACTTCGATTACGTGCTTCAAAAATTACAACCGACTATGTTACAATCTTTAACCGATACATTATGGGGGTTTAGCAAAAGTAAGGTAACATATCCAACCTATGAAAAAATCCGAGAAATATTAGAATTATATTTAAAAGGATTAACACAACAAAACGAACTCTATTTAAAATTGCTTAATACGGAAAGTTTCTTAGAAAAATGTAAAGAACGTAGTAGTATTTTAGATAATATGCAAAAACTCCGAGACTATATAGAAAATTTATCCAAAACGATGACTGTATTTAATCCAGACCCTCAAACAATCATAGCCGCTGAAGTAAGAGAAGAACACGTTAGATATTTAAAATCGTATGGTTATCCACTTGGAGGTGTATTCGAACCCGAACTATTAAATGAAATTTACGAAATTATGTCACAGGAAACAACTCCCCAGATAACTCCTCAAATAACTCCTCTAACCTCGCCTCAAATAACGCCCTTAACATCGCCTCAAATAACTCCCCAGATAACTCCCCAGATAACTCCTCTAACCTCGCCTCAAATAACTCCTCTAACATCGCCTCAAATAACGCCCTTAACATCGCCTCAAATAACCCCATCGACAACCCCAAGATAATTAATTTATAACCGATGACGTCTTGCAAGATATGACGATGCAGTGGTTCCAACAGCACCGTATTCGGTATGTGGTTTATAAATATAATTTTTACTATATGTATAACATAGGTCATTTTTACAATTATTATATTTTTGGTTGTATGGTAAATTTGTTGTATCGTATAAGGATTTAAAAAAAGTGGACCTTCCCAACCTATTTGAAGGATATGATGCTTGTTGTAAATTCATATATATATATGAATATAAAAAAATTAGTGTCCGCAAGAACCACATCCGGGTTTGGAGTTATGAACGATATCAATCATCGGCGAGTTTAGAATGGTGGTCTTAAAATATTTTAAGACAGCAGCTGGATTATTTTGTGAATCATTCGATATCCTTTTAAAAGCGTTTTTATCGGTAAGTTGCATTTTTATTTGTTGAGGCATAATATAATAATATAATAAAAAATAGAGTTTCTAAATAAAATAAAACTATTAACTTATCGCAATAGGACAATTACAACCATTAATAATATTAGTTTTAATTTTTTTATTACCATACAAAGGAAAAGAAGCTGTTGACCCACGTCGTAATGGTCCTTGTCCCTTTAATTTATTAAGGTACCTATTATATGAATTGTGTTTTATATCGCACCCGTTACCTCCAGGAGATTGTGCGCCTGGTCGACAACTGGTTAATGTTGATTTCAAACTATTTCCACCGATAGACCCGCCACGCGTGGGAACATATGTTTGTTGATAACTTGGGTTTTCACGGTCGCTCATTTGGTTCCAATTAACTTTTAATGTATTATTTGGATATCTATATGCTGACAAGACCCCTAAATTCATCGTATACAAAGATGACGCAACACGCACGGTATTTTGAATAACTTGTTGTTTTTGGTATTGACTTACGGCGTTATTAGACATCGAATTAAACCCGCATCCTCGACAACCTGAAGTCGAACATTTACATACCCCTTTATAGCATATTGATATCAAACTCGGGCAATTACTTGCGTCAATTAAATAACTCATTTATATATATAAATAAATTAAAATTGATTTAAAATTTAAAAATCAGTAAATAAAATAATAACCCAAAATGAATTCAAAAAAAACTTGTATTTATTGTACTAAACAATATGTAAGGGAAAAGTCCTTATCAAAGCACCAAATAATGTGTGAGATGGTATTTAACAAAAGGTCAACTGTAAATAGTGAAGATGACGAACCCGTATATACCTTAAAACAACTGAATACAATCATAAAAGAACTTGTTTTAAAAAACGCGAAATTAGAGGAAGATGTTAAAGAGTTAAAAAAACATCTTTTAAAGGAAAAAAAGAAATTTAATGTGCTTGATTGGTTGTCTACAAACATCATTACCACATACCCGTTTGATGAAATTATAGATAAAATCACCGTAGAAATAAAACACATCGAATATATGCGTTATAATAAATTATTAGATACGATATATTTAATAATTGATAATCATCTCCAATTAGAACAACCGGATGAAGATGACAAACATAAAAGAATACCAATAGTTTGTATTTCAGAAAAGAAAAACACCTTTTACATTTATACTGACAATTGGATAGAATTTTCACAAGGTGACATGATATGTTTCTTGAACAAACTCCACAAAAAAATATTAATAAAGTTGTGTGAATGGAAGCGGATAAACCTACACAAAATCCATACCGATGATAAGTATTTCGAAATATATAACAAGTTAATGTTAAAATTAATGGATATTGATTTTAAAAAGGAGTGTGTGATAACAAACGTAAGAACCGTTTTATATAATAAATTAAAAATAGATGTAAAAAACATATTAGAATATGATTTTTAAACCTTTTAACACTGAAGACATACAATAATACACCTGAAGACATACAATAATACACCTGAATACACGTCATAATACACCTGAATACACACAATAATAAATTTAAAAAAATAAAAAATATCTAGAACCCCGAATTAAACGAATGGGAATGATGGTTGGATTGCTACGCCGCATATTCCAGAGTCATTTTGTGAATCTGTCCTTAAAATTCTAAAATATCCTTTTTCTCCCCAACTATCGCCCCAACTATTCTTAAGTAACCAATATTTGGTGTCGTTTTCCACGCCATAACCAACAATAAGAACCCCGTGGTCTAAATTCGTATTACAGTCGGATAAATCCAAAATACCGCTTGAATATGATTGAAAATAACGGGTATCCGCATCAATCGCAACCGACACAGGTCCAATTGAAACCGCTTCTTTTAATGCGAGTTGATTGTTTGGAGTCACATCGTAACACCCGTGAACTTTAACGATAGGTTCACAATTTAAACACTTATAGGTCGTTTTTCCGCTACTAGAAGTATACGGATACTCATCTTCTGAACATAATCCGTTAACCATAGCGTATTTAAAAGCGCTATCCATGAGTCCGCCATTACAGCCACTATTTCCATAAAGTCTTGAGCAATCAACCAGTTGTTCTTCTGAAAAACTAATTAAAATCTGGTTTTGTATTGCGTATGCACCTTCGATTGCTCCTGTTGCTGAAAAAGACCAACAACTACCACACTGACCTTGATTTTTTACTGGGGTAACTGCATTAAAAAGACGCCAATCTAATTCATATGGGACTGGTTTATTCGTATAATTAAATGTTTTACAAGCTCCTAAATTAGTGTCGGCATCGTTAACAATTCCAAGAACGTATTTATCGTAAAATTCGTATTGCGATAAATCAGTAAATGAATTTATTGTCATTTTAAAATTGTGAATGGATTCCAAATTATGTTTGATGATGTCTCTTAGATTATTTTTGAAAATTAAGAATCTGTAATTGAATTCATCGAATGAATTATATTCTTTTCCGTATTTATTTTTAAAATCGTTAAATTTAAACCAATGGTCTGTTTCATTTTCTAAATTTATTTCTGTTTCGTATTTATCAATTAAAGTATCAACAATAAGAGTGTGAATTTTGTGTGATTCGCGTATAAATTGGTCATCATCCAATATAGCGTTCTCGATAGAATCCACAATATTATATGAGTATTCCTTTAATTCGCGTAAGTAATGGGTATAATTGTCTAATTGTAAAACAGACCCGCGTAAATTTTCGGTAGCATAATAACTGGAACAAAAAAGGAGTGTAACAATAAATAAAAACATTTATAATATATATCTTTAAATTATTTAATATCTTTACGAATTCATTTAACCCAAAAAAAAAAATAACTCTCGTTATTTTTTCGTGTTTATTTCGCTTTTATTTCGCTTTTATTTCGCTTTTATTTCGTGTTTATTTCGTTTGGTTTATATTCAATTTCGCTTCTCCTTTCATGTATACGCCATTCACATCATACACCCCCGGTAAAATGACTTGTATACGTGTTGAGTTCTAACTGATTATTAATTTGGGTTTCGATTATGGACGCAGACGAAGAGTCAACATAAACGTCATCTTCCATAAGATGTTTATTTAGTTCAAAATCACAATAATCTAAATAAGGTTCGTTTACTCCGATATTTTCAAGAATTAACCAAAACCAAGGGTCGTCATAAACTATGCGTGCCTCTTTTTCTGGATTACGTATTTTTTCCTGAAGGTTAATGTTGGCGATATTATTGTGCCAATAATTGAAATGAATATAGGCTTCATTGTAAACATTATTTTTATTTGTTTTACTAATAAAATCAATACGTTTAACGCTTCCGATTCGTAACGTGTTAAACACGCGAACCATATGTTCTTTTGTAATATTCTTAAAAACGCGAGGAATATAAAGACTCATCACTGGGTCGAGTTGTTTATTCATTTTATTTGTTGTTTTAGTATTCATTTTATTAGTTGTTTTATTAGTTGTTTTATTTGTTGCTTCAGGTTAAGAAGCAAAAAGCATTTCAATTTTTTTTAACAGGTTCGCAATTAAAATATCCAAATTTATAAAAAAAAGGAGTTTCCTTTTTTTTTATTTTTTGTTTTTATTTTTTATTTTTTGTTTTTATTTTTTATTTGTTGTTTTTTGTTTGTTGTTTTTTGTTTTTTATTTTTTTACATAATTCTATTAACATAATTCTATTAGGAGTATATGTTATGGGGTTGTAAAAGGTGCAATATCATAATAGTTTTGTTGTTGCGCGTATTCGGATTCTTCGTCATTAAATAATTCTTCAGGTTCATCATCAGTAATGCCAAATATCATTTTACGAATACCATCATTAAACCAATGATATTGATAAGTGCCGTCATCATTTTCATGAATAATGCGTGCGATAAGTTCAGAGTCTTCGCACTCAATATTTAAATACATATATCCATTTTTGATAAATAATCGTATCCCATTGAGAATGTTAACCTGCGGCATTTCTGCCATGTGTAATTGAAACGTATCGTCCTCGGATACATTCAGCCATTCGAAACCACGATACCAAATATATGAATATGTTTCATCATAATTTAGACGAATCCAACCGGCTCGTTCGGATTCATTACATTCGTGTGTCAAATATAAATATTCGCCAATACTATATAATATTCGTCCATTTATATCGTGCGATTGGTCGTATCGCCTGGGTTCTTCTGGAAAAACCGCGCTAGCATAATCATTGGTGAGGTCCATTACATCATCATTATCATTTTTTGGTTGATTCGTCATTATTGAACGACGACATATAGGACAACTATTTTGAGTTGCACAACACTTCATTAAACACATCAAATGAAAGTGATGCCCGCAATTGGTAACTGCGTGATTTACTTCCTCCATAACTTCTAAACATATAGGGCATGAGTGTGACATTTTTTTCTAAAATTTATACTTACTTTTTGTTACAAAAGAGACAAATAAAAAAATCGTTTCATTTTTTTTATTATGATACCACTTTTTTGAATACTTAAAATAACACTCTATAAATTATCATAAAATTCCTTTACCTTACGATTAATTTTAATGCGTGTTACATCAAAAGATGTTAAATAAATACCATCGATTGATTTAACGCGGGATAATGCAACATATGTTTGTCCTGCTTCGAATATTCCTCGACCAACATCAATTTGTGCCATATCTAAAGTGGTTCCTTGAGATTTGTGGATGGTAATTGCCCACGCCAAAATTAACGGTATTTGTGAAACACCAATTCCAGGAATATTTTCGCTCGTCCAAGTATAATAATTAATAGTCACTTCAGACCCGTTATTAAATCTAACGATAGGTAATCGGGTTATTTCACTAAATCCGGTAATAATTCCTTGAGACCCATTACATAAAACAATATCGGATGATATTTCCATATTTACGATACACATTACAAATGCTCCCACTTTTAATTTAAGGGTTGGTTCACATAATAAATTTGTTTTTATGTGTTGTAGTTCGATATCTATCTCAACATTACCAATCTTATTTCTTTTTCGTTTGTCTTCGTCGCTTAATAAAGGTAAATTAGTTAATAGTTGTATTTCAAACGTGTGTTCTGGCGTGGTTAATTCTTTCATTTTATTAGAATTAATGGCTTCAACGCTATTTCGTCTAGGGTATAATTGGGTTATAACATTTCCTTCGGGAGGAATTAAACCAACCCGACTCTTTAATAACTCGTTAGAACTGCGTTTTACGACTCCTTCACGAACTTGATTTAAAATAGAAATGTATTTATTATCTGTTTGTCTGAATATTTTGACCAATTGAATCTGACAGTTCTTTTTAAATACATTATTCCAATCTTCGCTTTCAAAACAAAAGCGCATAGTATCCACATCGTTATAATTACCGACTGGAGGTAATTGGTAAAAATCTCCCGAAAGTATGACTTGGATTCCTCCAAAAGGTGAATGGTTATTACGAACGCCTCTTCCAATTGCATCTAATGTATCGAATAATTTAATAGACATCATACTGACTTCATCAATAACTAATACGGATATCTCGGTCCAAGCCTTTTTTTTATAAATATTTTGTTTTATTTTATTAATTAACACGTCAACAGACCCATTCCCAAGACCTATACCGCTCCAAGAATGAACCGTTTTTGCTTTACAATTTAACAAAATAGATGCGCAACCTGTTAGGGCACAAACTTGGATTCCTTTTCTGTTTGAAATACAGTGTCTATAAATTTTTCGGATTAATTCAGATTTACCTGAACCGGCTGAACCTGTAACGAATACATTCTCGCCAAGTATAAATTTATCGAATGCGTTTTGTTGTTCTAATGATAATTCCATGTTAAGTTTTATTAATATATGCTTTTTATTAATATATGTTTACGACTATTTATAAATCAATTTTTTTGTTATTTACAGCCGGCGATACCTTTTTCGACTGACTATCGGTTTGCGTTTTATAGTTTTACTATATCGTATGGTATGGTATTTTTTTAATTTAGGAATTGCGCGTGTATAGATACCTTTTCGTTTTAAATGCGAATTTCGAAGAAAATCGGTTTCAAGTCTTTTATGTAATGGTTTATTATTCGTCTTAACTTCTAATAAAATAACCAGGTCGTTATTATTAAGTCGACAGGATTCCATTTAATATATAGACATATAAAATAATATATCAATAAATATATAACAATGAATGATTCATATGAAGAAGATGAAAACTCTCCTGATTTCGAAAAAGACACGGATTATATAGAAGAACTTGAAGAAGTAAAAGAAGACTCAGACGAAGAAGGAGACTCAGAAGAAGATGACGACGAAGAAGAAGACGACGACGAAGAAGAAGATGACGACGAAGAAGAAGATGACGACGAAGAAGAAGAAGATGACGACGAAGAAGAAGAAGATGACGACGAAGAAGAAGACGAAGAAGAAGACGACGAAATGAAAGGAGGTAAATATAAACGTGCAATTAGAAGAAAGAAGCATACGTTAAAAAAACATAAATCAAAGAGAACTAAAATAAATATGTCAAAGAAAATAAAATCTAAGATGACAAAGAAACGAACGTATAAGAAACGAACGTATAAGAAACGACCGAATAAGAAACGAACGTATAAGAAACGAACATATAAGAAAAGAACGTATAAGAAACGAACGAATAAAAAACGAACGTATAAGAAACGAACGTATAAGAAACGGTTATAAATTATACTTATCGAATGGGTCAATTAAATCTTCAATAAATGGGTTCAACTTTTCAGGATTAATTAATTTTAAATTATTAAACAGTTTGTGTTGAATCCAATTATTTTTAATCAAAAGTGCGTTTTTTATTTCTTGATGAAACATTTGGTCTATAACAGAATAAGACGATTTTAGCATTAATATTTCCTTTATAATTGTTTTTTTAAGATTAAATAGATACGTCAATTTCGCAGAATGTAGACTATTATTATTTAAAGTATTAACGTATCGAATTTCGTTTTTAACGTTTGTCAACAACGAAATTTTCTTTTTCTTTTTATCATCAATTTTTTTAATTAATGAAAAAATGTTTGTATTGTAAATTACTGAATATTGTGAACGAATTGCATGTGGTATAATGAACTGGTTTGTTTCTTTTATCTCTGAAATTTTTTTCTCAACATCATTTATTTTTTTAAATACATCAACGTGTTTGGTATCTTCATTCGTATGGGTTGTGTTTTTAAATAACAATATAGTTCCAGAGGTAAACTCGACGGTTGATTGTAATTTATCGTATTGGTGTGCCGACATTTTATGTGATTCCGCCGCAGCATCAAACTTAAAATAACTTACCAAAGCTAATAAAAACGCAATTAAACCATTAACACCTGATAATAATATAGGACCATACTGATAATACATGACATTCGCGGATAAAATCGTAGCCGCAGTTGAAAGTATTATTGCAGGCATCATTAATTTATTTAATTGGTATTCGCAGTAATCTTTTGATTCCATATATATGATTTTTTGTCCTTTTAAATAACTCGCAAGAACATCTAATGCGGATGAATATTGATGATTAATGTCGAAATAATACTTATCTATTTTATTTTCAACGTTATGATAATTTAACCTGTTATATTTTGGTTTGGTGTCATTAATTTGAATACACACGGAACCATTATTACTATGGTCCAATTCACTATCACTATCGCTAAAATCGCTATCGTTGTCATAATGTATAATATTTTCAGTTTCTAATACCTTTTGAGATTTCGAATTGAATTTATTAGAGTGGTCTTTTAAAGTATTAAACGCAGTATGCATTAATTCTAGATTAGAATCATGTGTGTTGACTTGATTTGTTGTCATAATATAATAATAGAATAATATATTATAATGAGTAAAACCCGTAAAACGAGTAAAAGTATACCTTGGAAAGGTTGGAGAAAGGAAAAACCCGAATATCACGAAAGAACTGTAATGTTGAGAAAATGCGGTAAGAAATGCTTTTTAGGAACAAAACGGTCGTTTCCGATTTGTAAAAAGAACACGTGTAAGGTTAGTAAAAAAGGCGTTTATGCCGCATATATTCGGTCACGAGAATATAGGAACAAAAGTGATAAATACCGAAAAATTTCTGTTAAGGCACATAACCTATTAACCAAAATGTAATACCAAAATGTAATAAAAAAAAGATTTAATAATATATAAACTTTTGTATAACAAATATAGTAAAATGGATTTTCAAAACGATGAAGATTGGGGGTTCTTTATTGATTTGGAATTAGATAACTTTTATTACCCACACCAAGAAAACATTTCTCAACACGAAAGTCTAGTAAATTACAAAACCGTTATTGATATACGCGAAATTGACGAATACAACTACGATTATCCACCACAACCAATAAAACTCATTAATGTTACACATAAAAAAAAACAAGAACCAACTAACCTTATGATGAACGTATTTTTAATTTGTATAATAGTTTATGCATTTAATTTATTAAATTTCATATTTAATTAGAGGTGTTTATTTTTCGTATTTAACCCGATTAAGGTATTGGGTTCGGGGGGCAACCATCTGAAATAATATTTCCACTAATATCTCCATAAATACCACTATAATTAATGGTAGCCGTTCCACAATCCCCAGTTCCATTCGCATTAATAATATTTCCGCTGTTTGTAAGTGTCTTTTCAGAAGCTATGGTAATCGTTCCAAAATCATAGTTATATATTGAACCGGTATTGGTTGAATTCTTATTAATATTAAATGATGCGTCAATTGTTGAATTATAAATAATACCTGAATTGGTTATTGTTTGAGTACTGTCATTATTATCATTAATTTTAAAAGTTCCATAGTTTTTTATTATTGCGTATTGATTATTATCTAAACTATTATTATTAGTTATAGTATTTCCACGATAATTATAAATTGTTCCAAAGTAATTAATTAATCCATTCACATTCGCGGTTATTGAAGACCCAGTTGTGAAATCGGTTCCGTTATACCC
>Ga0194043_1002189_pt1 | contig 10799 bp, 8 predicted proteins | sample JunL4415m_MetaG_FD_161274 | JGI IMG/M metagenome (GOLD analysis project Ga0194043, IMG submission 161274) | Anoxic zone freshwater microbial communities from boreal shield lake in IISD Experimental Lakes Area, Ontario, Canada - Jun2016-L442-15m | ecosystem: Environmental > Aquatic > Freshwater >...
GGTCAGAACCGCTTTGTCAAAATGGTTATATGCAGGACTGAGCAGAACAGATTGCCAAATCCCACTTTCGGTAGAAATCAATATCGCAGCCGACGGTCAGCCAGAAAATAAAGTCTCAATCTCCGAAGACTCTATAATGACCTCTCTTGGGTTGCGACGCGGCGATTTTTATAGAATATTTGGTTGCCAAACTGTTTCTCCTAGCCAGGCCTTTAGCGCTATAGGCGAAAAAGCACTCGTAAACGGCGTAGTCAACTCGTCAGAGTTTGAAACTGCAAGACAAAATTACCTCGCAAGCCACCCAGAAATAACTGAGGCCATTGAAGATATTGATTTTTACCGTACTCGGGTAGATGCAGTCAAAAGCAAAACCGACAAAATCAACTCTGACTGGTCTGGCACCGGTGGTTCTCCAGCGGCGCTTGCAATTAAAGGCAAAATTCAAGAAATTAAAACCGGGCTAGTATCAATTGGGTCAAGTTCAAATTTCCCAAATATATCCACGGCAGCGAGAAAAGTTGCTGTTTCTCTTGATCAATTAAGAACGCTAATCGAAACAGCTCAGGCCGGAGACGATCAATCTCTGAGGGACAAGGCAAATACTACACTCTCCGATATTGCTTTTATAATAAACAATGTCGATGAAATTTTATCCGGCAGTGATCAACCAGATATTGACGCCATCACAATTAATCAAATTAGAACCGACCAGAGCACAAGTGGCTCAACAAGTGGCGAAGGTGTTGGGTTTAATCGTGGCACACTAATGTTAATGTTGGCCAAAAAAATCACCCCACAAGATTTCTTTATGTCTATAGGCTCGACAAAAATTGAAGACTCAATAGACCTACCAACAAACTCAATACTCTATTTCGCAAAATTGCAGAGCGAAGATTCTACCATCAGCAAAAAAGATACCTTCTTCCGCGCTATTGGCCAAGCTCAAATTGAAGAAGCCTACGGCATGCCAGCATTTTTCTTTCAGGGTGAAAAACCGGGGACAGATGCAACACTAGAACAGGTCAAACAGCATGTCGCCAAACTTTACAACTTTAGCGAAGCAGAAGCTGGCGCTAGAATTATGCAAGCGCTCAAACTGCCAGGAGAATTTCAAACCATTGAGCGAGGAACAATACCAAATAACTCGGCTTTACTCAACGCGGCGAAAGGACTTGATGAAAAGTTTTCATTAAAGACTGGAACTTCTGCAAGTTTCCTAAACGGCTCCCCTCTTGCCACAACCGATTTGGGCGATTCTGACATTAAAATGCTCATCGGTCGCTTAGGAATCACTGAGGAAACAATAAATAAATTTATTGGAGTCAAAAACGGCACGCAATCACTCGAGACAGCAATTGCAGCTAATGGCGGTAGTGAAATTTCCTACAACAGTTGGAACGACTTTACGCCTTTCCGAGAAAATGAAGCTGCTGACCCAGCCAATAATACTGCGTCATGCCCAATCACATTTTCACGAGATGCAGAAAACAAATTTTACAGTAGCACTCGGTTTGAAAGTAACTCTTATACTTTGTCGGACAACACCGGAACCCACTCCTTCCCAAGTGAGGTCGAAGCTCAAAATTACGTCGCGGCTCATCCTGGAGATAAAACTGATTTTGTCCAAACAATTGCTAAATCGGCAGCAAAAACACTTGGCACTGATCGCCAAGCGGAAATTGAGGGTAAATTAAAAGGATTTATTACAAACAAAAACAGCGCAAACGCACTAACAGCAGCAGAGGTTAGCAGTCTGGCAGTTGCCAACGATATTCCAACCGATGTCCTAAATGAGGTAATGACCCGAAAAGAATTAATAGACCGGATTGAAACTCAAAAACCAATCCAATTCTATCTTGAAACAGTTGGCAAAAAAACCGCTGAAAAAAGAGTTATGACTAGCTTCCTGGGCGGCATTGGAACTACCGTTGCAGGGCAACGTATCGACGCCAGTGACATCTTTGATATCATTTCCGGCAACGGGAGGGAGGTCGTATCAAGAATCGGCAGCCGCTACCTAGAAACCCAGCTAAACTTGCCCAGCAACCAAATAATTGAGCTTCTTCGTTCGCCAAACGCTTTTATCCGTAACTGTAATCTTTCAGAAATTGGCGGAAATTTAATTGGTAGTTTCTTCGGAATCGACAATCTTGATCTTAGTGGCAATATTTACGAAAATTTTGGCTCGAGTAAAATTGAGTCAGTTCTTGGAGTTCCAAGCAAGAGTTTCCGCGGAACTGACTTATACAACTTGGCCCACAATATGGGAGAAGCAAAATTCGCCCAAGCATTCAATTTGCCTCCCGACCAAATCCTGAAGCTAAATATAAATCTAAGCACCGCCATCACCCGACTTTTTGGCCAACATTTTGAACAATTGCCGTCATCAGAAAAACTTGGGTTTATTGATAACGCCCTGGGCAATCCAAGCGCCTATGACATGACAACATCTGATATTTCGATGATAAAAGATGGCCTAATACAAGGTGTTGCCAGTTTTATCGCAGCAATGCCTACTATGAACTGGGCAACTAGTACCAGCGTTACCAGCCTGGCTGATCAAGAACACAATTCAATGCTCTCGCGAATAGCACAAATTAACAGTTCTCTTGGCCTTTCTGGCGACAAAACCAAAAACTTATTAACCGGGGCGCTTAGCCCAGGAGATTTTGTTCGTGAGGTATCCGGAAATACTTTAACCACAATTGGGACTACTGCACTTGCTGGTGGCCTCGGCCAACTTTTGGGTCTAGACGATGAGCACAAGGCTTTAATAATGGACTTATATACTTTCTACACCATCGTTACTAAACCAGGCAATATTGCCTCAGCATCCAGAGCAGGAGATAGAGCATGGATATTCACCCAATTACAAAATGTTTTAGGATATAACATTGACGATAAGCTAGATCTACCTGGTGGAACTATATCTGGCATCGTCGTAGACCCAGGCTCTGCTTTGCCAAGACTAATTGATATCGGCCTAAGAAAGATTGACCAATCTCTTGGCCTTGATCCAGATGATCCCACCTCGTCCCTAAGCGGCGCCTATTCCTTTACTGATAATTCACAAACTTATGCTACTTGTGATGCCGGGGAAACAGATTGCTTTGTCCGACCAGTCACAGGCAACATGACCGATGTAATAGAGACTCCTATTGGATCAATTACCACCAGCACTGACCGCTGGAACCGTTTTGCCCATCGTATTCCATCAGTATTGGGACAAAAATATTTTGTCGACTGGGGATTAATTGATGATGATATCCAGGGTGTACACCGGGCTCAAGCAACCGCCGACTTATTAGAACTTGTTCACGGCGACTTGCGTGGATTAATGGTCTCGGCTGCTGTTGCCGGCGCCAGAAGCATTCATTTGTTTGGCGCTAGCTCAGCCCTTAATTTACCTGCGTCCCTACGTATTAGTTACGGTGATATTCACTACGCGATATATGGTGATACTGGAAGAGACAACCAGTATGCAAGAGTCGCGGAAGCAAATTACTACAACCAAGCATTCAACTCAAGCAGTCCTTTCCGCACAGACCCAAATTATATTGCCAATCTTACCGCGCCTCCTAGCGAGGATCAAGCCATGGGTGCCACAGCTGACCCACATCAAGTGTATGGCGCTGCCTGCCAACCGGGCAATACTGTTGCCGACGGCTGCTCAATACAAAACCCAGATATCCCTATCGATACTGGCGGATTTGCCTACAACGCCGACACTGGTGCCGCACAAACATTCCATGACTTTATGGCAGATACAGAAACTTCAACTGAAACAGACGTCAATAACGCAATCAGCAACGGAGAAAACTATTACGCTACCCATCCAGATGATCAACCACGTATCGACATTGACAGAGCACGACTAAAAGAAAGTGCCAGAAGCGATTCGCGTTCTACTAGAATTCAAAACCTCTCGTATCGAATGCTAGATGCCCAACTGTGGCGCTCAGACCCAGCAGTACCAGCAGGCTTTACGCAAACCATGAGAGAAGGCACCGGAGAACAAAGAACCCAAATGTTCCTTGAATACTTAAAAAATGGCTTGAGAACCGGTAAAATTTTCGGGATTGATCTTGGATTTTCAGTCGATTACGAATATTACGTTGGCTTGTATGGTACCTTGTCCAGTTTTTGGAGCAACCCTGGAAGCTTTAATTTTGACAATTTTGTCTCTAGCGGCCAGGCGGATAAGCTCGAGACATTCCTAAATGGCAAAGTCTCCGACCTCTTTGGTTTTGAATTCCAACCCGGAACATTTGTTTCAATTATGCACGGAATAAAAACTGGTAACTTTAAAGACGACTTTACCGCAGGCGGGAAAGATCTTAAAAGCTTAGTCACCATTTATAAAGATTGGGCAATCAGCAAAATTACCGGCTGGGCAGACAGGGCACTAGGGCTTCCGTCCGGCACCATTAAAGCCGTGTACGATTTATATAAAGCAGCTAAGGCAGCTAAAGCAGCACTAGCTGCAGCTCAACTTGGTGGCGATGCCGCCAAAATAAGCAGTGCTCAAGCCTCGCTAGCAACTGCTTACGCAGCAGTTATCACATTCGTAATTACAACTGTATTTGCTAAACAGCTTCGAAGCTTTGAATCAAAATTAGGTCTAGTGCCAGGAACAGCTGATCTGCTTGTATCCATGGTTGTCACAATACTGGTAGTTGGTCTAATGTTCGGACCAGTTGGCTTTGTTGCAGCTGTTGTCGTCGCTTTAATTGTAAGTGCGGTGCTATTTGTTGTAATCAATCTTTTTGGAGTTTATCGAACTGAACTTTGGTGTACAGCTGACGGATATTACCCTGCTGGCTACCCAGGTCAAGATCCTAACAACGACAGTTATTACGACAATGGACACCTTGGGGTCTTCAATGGATTGGATGCAAATGCGCAAAAAAATGGATCTATCGCTGCCGCCAGATACAAAGCTAGAACACTGGCGGGTGATGCCTTAGCGCTAGCAGAAAGAATAGGCGACAAAACTGCTATTCCTTCACAAATAATGGTTGGACGACAAGAAGATGTTGATTACTGGCAATACAAAACCAATAGCGTGATTTGTAACTTAATTGGTGGATGCGCCGGCACTCGAGCTGGGGTTTGGTACAATCCGCAAACGACCGGTTATACACATATTGGATTCTAGCCCCTAGCACAACTTCTAGAAATTAAAAAAGCGCCAGTCCCCGAAGGGTCTGGCGCTTTTGAGATTTTTTTAGATCAATTTGTATTCTGTATTCTTATTTTCGAAACTATAGTTTTCCCGACTTTTTTGTTGACATGAGTAATAATTTCCTCACTCATCATTTGTACCTCTCCTGCATCAATTGAATCCTTGCAAGAAAGCTTTAGAACACCCTTAGAGAACGATGTTGCTTCAAAACTACCCTTGCCATATTCCGATGCAAAAAAACAAATCTGGGACGCCACAGCCGCCCCGCCGAGCCCCTTCCTAACCATCACCGGCATTAATATCTTATCTATTCTGTCCATGCCCTGATAATACCATTTCGCCACAAAAAAATCCCGCACCAAACATCGATGCGGGAATGATACGTGTTCTCTAAATGATGACAGCAATTCCTTTATTGCCCATGTCTATTTGGTCTACGGAGATATACATCTCACTATTTACAGCCAAGAAATACGCCAATCCATGCAGCGGGGTCCAACTCCATTCAGTCTGCAGACCCTGTGCTTTGAGGGCATCAGCCACATCAACTGCTTCCAACTTGTTGTTGCAGACGAGAAACACCCTGGTGACGTACAAATCAGAAGCTCCCAGCGCCTTCCGCAGCTGTTCCTCGTCGGAGTGTTTGGCTTCGACAATCCAAACATTTCCGTTAGGCGTTTTCTTAATACCGGTCAAACAGAACTTCAGTCCGAACATGATGATGTTTTCTTTCTCAACAAACCTAAAGAATTTCATCTGAGTCTCCGCGTTTTGGCTCGCCAGCACTTGTTTGTTTATCCCTCAGAGGAGAGCGCGATCAGTAACGATCGTGCTCGGTCTGTCTGAGGTGACTAGCTTTGGGCTACCCAGAAGATGAGGGCTGGCATTCCTGCCAAAGCGCTATAGCAGTCCTGATAGCTGATGCTTCCTGCTCAGGGGTTGCCCTAGAGCCACAGTTTACGTTGGATTTGAGGCGCACTTGCACGCCATGGAGAATTGGATTGCAACCGTGGTCCAAAGGAAAACAATACAACAGCGCATAGCAGTTGTTGGTCGAGTCGGACCAGATCTCCCAGTATGCTTCGGAAGACCCAATCAGACCAGCAGGATCCGAGAAGTCGCAGACGAGGCTGAGGTAGAGGTTAAACTTGTCGTACAAACGGTACAAGCTCTTCCTCCCGTCGTAGCCATACAAATCGTCGACTCCATACCCCCGAGAGCTGATGTCGGCGATCATGACTCCGAGGCAAAATCCTAGGAAATCAAGGCTCAGATACTCTTGAACCTTCTCGGCAGTCTTCATCGCAAACCACTTCTGTGCCATTTCTGCGTATGTCATTTAAATCACCTAGGTTGTTAAGGTTCGAGGAGTAAATCCTCAGAGATGAGTCTGACCGATATGTAATCAATCAGGCTCACTGTCCGAGGGGATTAAAAACGGGGGATGTTACGGGGATGAGTAACTTCGGGCTACTCGACGATGGGGTTAGCGTACGTACTCGACCCTATTGACTGTGGGGACGATCTTGCCGTTGGTGATGTCCTCGACCACACGATCATGCCGGGCCACGGCATCCTGCTCGTCGCAAAGGCCCATTTTGCCATGGATTATCTCACCTTCGTCAAATGTAAGAATTGCGTACTTACTACCGTCGAGGGACCACCACTTAACTACCAGGTAATACATACGGCAGTCGAGATGGTTGATCTTGTTGTAGGTATCAACAACGATATAGCCGGGGTTGCAACCGATGTACGACTGGTGGTGGATTTCGAAGACTTGATTATCAATACTGAAGATTTCCATGTTCTAGACCCCTTAATATATATTTGCCCCTTATATAGAGGCTTTTGTCGCTGTGCCTTACGATGATTAAGCTTGCGCTGTTTTCACCGTAACGACACATTGTATCACCAAATACAAAATATGTCAATGATTTCGGCACTTTCTAAAGTTAGTATTAGTAGCGGCAATAAGCTTGACAGAGCTCAATATTTTTGCTAAAATAGTTTTAAATGACGGAATATCCGACACAATTAAACCCACAGGAATTACTAAAAAAACTCGGGCTAGACGAGCGCGAGAGTTTGATTTATTTATCTTTGCTTGAAACCGGTCCGCAGTTACCTCAGCACATCGCACGCGATACCGGCGTGAAACGAACAACTTTGTATGAGATTTTTCCTCTTTTAATCGACCAAGGCTTGATTATCGAGATCACCCAAGGCAAGCGCCGCTTATTCCAGGCCGTAGCCCCGGACAAACTTTTAAGAGACTACGAGAGCCGCTACAAGGAGATACGCGAGCATTTTGCTGACCTGCAAGCCATTTACCGCATGCAGGGTTTGCGGCCAAAAATTGAGGTCTATGAGGGCTTTGAGGGGATGCAAAAACTTTATAATCGGACACTGGAGACCAAAGATGAGATCAAATCATTTGTCATGCCTTCAAGATACAATCCAAAGGTTATGGATTGGTTTTTGAAAAGTTATGTCCCCGCTCGAGTCAAGCGCGGTGTGTTGGTTAAGGTAATTATGCCTTCGGATGAAGTCAGTGAGCACTATGCTCAATTCAAAAAAGAGCACCTACGCGAGAGCAAATTAGTTCCAACGAATAAATTCAAGTTCCGAATTGAGTGCATGATCCAATCCAATAAGGTCTATTTCGCCTCGTACGAAAAGGGTGGCCCACTGGTTGGTATTATTATCGAATCAAAACAAATTGCTGATACTTTAGGAGCACTTTTTGATCTCGCATGGGAAGGCGCTGATAAATATAGTTCTAAATAAGCAGAGCTTTTAACGCTTTGTGGCCTCTTCGAGGCACTATTGAAATCTTGTTATAAAAAAAGCCGGCTGCCTGTAATGGCGAGCCGGTACTCTTGGGTTCTGGTGCTTCGGGCTGAACGGTGCCCGAAGCAGGAGCGACTGTAATGTTGATGATTAGAACACCAAGATATTCGCCGTCGTCTCTCAACTTCACACGGCTGTCCCTGATGATGGGTATGATCAAGTTGGCAACACCGGCACGAGCTCCCCAGAAGACGATGCGACCATCCTTCCCGATCTCGATCTTCACTGCTGGTTCGCGCGGTTTGCCGCCCTCAGGACAAAGCAGAAAGGTTATCGGTTCACCGTAAACGAGCTTGTCACCTTTGACCAATCCCTTCCTGGATGGTCCACCCTCATACTTGTCGCCCTCCCGAATCATCAAGTCGGAGTGATTGCGAATCTCAGCGTTGTTGCCGCGCTGATTGAGTGGGTAGTATTTGAGCAACAGGTCCTGAGAATAGGGATTCTGTGACAGTTGGACCAAGCGCTCTACCCAGTCAAACGTTTGGTCACGCTTGATCTCAATGATCCGCGGCTCGGGCGCGTGTAGTACTAGCCAAGCGCAACCACGCAGGCCCAATACTCCAATCGCAACAAACGCTGCGATACCGATGAGAATTCGACGACCTCGTGTGGACATGAAACTAAACCTCCGAGGGGAGTGTGATATCGGCACGAGCTAGATCTTAGCACCTGTTGTAATATTAATCAATCCAGCACAACAAAAAAATCACCTTTTCAGGGGTGATTTTTTCTTGAGAACTTGCCTCCACATTTTTTAAAAGAGGATTGTTCCATAGACGGTGCCTACTGCAACCGCCAAAATAGCTACGACGCTCATTGTCATTGCTTGCATAAGTGTAAGATCTGGCTTTCGCTTAACCCTACCCTCGTCGACAACAACTTGAGCCTCAAGCTCCTTATCCTTCATTGTCCCTCCATCGCCCGCATCGCTTAATTAGCGCGAGCATTGTTAAGTTGCTGTTTCTAGTATAGCAAATTCCATAAAGTTTGTCCAGCCCCTTAATGAAAAATTAAAGCCCCCACCACGGCGATGTGATGGGGGGTACTCGGTTCGAGAAGCTCAGCGTCAACGCAGTTGCTGACCCAGATCGCCGTCTTGGAGCCGGGTTTCGTACCTTTCGGCCCAGACGTTTTTGGCATACTCTCTGCAACTGTGCAACTCATCGATGCTCATGGACGGCTCGCAGACAGGGTGCCCTACAAGCGTCTTCCTCAGTGCAGGGTCATAGATGGGATATTGCATCTGCAGCGCGAAGTAGCGAGATTGATCATCATTGGCGTGAGCCAGCGCGATCTTGGCACAGTCAGTGAGAAACTCACAGCCTGTACCCTTTTCAATCTCCTCCGCCTGCCTCAGCTTGGCCTCCGCACTAGTAATGGCCAAAGCACGTGCGTACATACCATCCCAGCCCATGATCGCACTCAGCCGGTCATCGCGAGCTTCGTTTGTTTCGTCGTCCATGACCGTGTAATACGACTCATCTCGCACCCGGAGCTTATCAGGGCTACAGGCGAGAAGCCTCTGGGATACGCTGCTGGGTGATGCAACCGCATCACTATTACGCGAGCCCTGAGACTGAGCGATCTGGCGCAGTTCTGCCCAAGGCATCGACGGCGATATAAACGACGCGATCCTGGGGTTGTGCTCAGACAAGCGCTGGCAATCGGTCTGGCTGGTTGAGGAGTCGACAATCTTCCAACAGTTGTTCGACACCGTCTTGGCCAGATCGTACTGCGTCAAACCAGATATCCCCAACTCCCTGGCTGTCTGAGGCTTGCAGCCACAGAAAGCGACTGCGACCAAGGCAATAACCGTTATCAACCAAACCTTATGTGCCATAATAGGCACCTCCATGTTCAGAATACCAGCATTATATCATATAATTTTATTTAAGTCAATACTACTGTTATGTTTCAATACCTTTGCAACACTTTTAAGTATTGGAAGGTATTATGAAGCATATGCCATATACAATAAACCCATTCTTACCAAAGGTTAGAATGCAGGCTGTGATGTTAGTTAGATCAGGCTGGTCCATGAGAAAAGTCTCCAGATACATTGGAGTTAATGCATCAACCATCAGTCGCTGGTGTCAGAAAGCACCACCAAAAGGTAGCTGTGGAATCGCTACTGAGAGCTCAAAACCAAAAACATCACCAAGAAAGATTAGCGATGGTGTTGTTAATGAAATTCTGGTTGAGAGATTGAAACATGGTAGATGTGGTAACGTAGTTCATCAGGTGCTTCTAAATCGTGGTTTTGATGTCAGTTTGTCTACAGTTAACAGAACATTAGATCGCGCCGGATTCCTAAAGAAGAAAAGCAAATGGAAAAGATTCCATAGAAACACGCAAAGACCACTCCCTGAGGCTCCTGGTGATCTTGTGCAGATTGATACAATACATATCCAACCTGATGTCTCCAACAGGGACAGATCTAGAATCTACATCTACACGTTGATAGACGTTCATTCAAGATGGACATACGCGAAAGCAGTTAAGAGAATTGGAGCACAAAGTTCATTAGAGTTTCTAAATGAAGCCAAGCTATTGGCTCCTTTTAAATTTAATTGTATTCAGTCAGACAACGGACCGGAGTTTGGATCATTCTTTAGCCAAAACTCCAAGGTCAGACACAGACACACCAGAGTACGAAAACCAACAGACAATGCTCACTTAGAAAGATTCAATAGAACTATTCAGGATGAGTGTATTAAATATCCAACAGATGACATTAATCTAATTAACAGCTGGATTG
>Ga0194043_1002191_pt1 | contig 10797 bp, 6 predicted proteins | sample JunL4415m_MetaG_FD_161274 | JGI IMG/M metagenome (GOLD analysis project Ga0194043, IMG submission 161274) | Anoxic zone freshwater microbial communities from boreal shield lake in IISD Experimental Lakes Area, Ontario, Canada - Jun2016-L442-15m | ecosystem: Environmental > Aquatic > Freshwater >...
GAGGGGGAGACCTGCAATGGGCCATTCGAAAACTGTGTACTCGATGCTGCAGGAATGCTCCCAGAGTCTGTCGGGGACGTTCACTCAGCGCGAGATCCTTCTTTGGATCCGGAGCTACTACCCGGACGTCCGAGAGTCCACGCTTCGAGCACACGTTCAGGCGCTGACATCCAACGCCACGAATCGCGAGAGAAATCACCCTGTTCTAGGGTCCCGAACGCCACTCTTCGATCGCGTGTCCCACGGGGTCTACCGAGTACACCAGGGAAGCTCAGGCGACACTCCCAACCAAGTCCCCATCTACGGCTCTGCCGAACCTCTCGCGTCGTATGGGCGAGAGCAGGAGCCGTCCCTCGACCGGGTCGATCACAAGACGCGCTCTGCCGCTGACGTCGTCTTGGTGGGCTGCGTGAAATCGAAGCGCACGCTTGCGGCCGCAGCGAAGGATCTCTACACGTCGGCTCTGTTCACCAAGGAGCGGGCGTATGCAGAGCGGACCGGCGTGCCCTGGTACATCCTCTCGGCCAAGTACGGGCTGGTCGGCCCCGATGAGTGGATAGAGCCCTATGAGATGTACCTACCCGAGACGGCTCCTTCGTATCGGCGAGCTTGGGGCGCCCGCGTTATCGAGCAACTGGAGCGCTGTGAAGGCCCACTCCAGGGAAAGGTCATCGAGATCCACGCCGGGGCCGCCTACCTCGAGGCACTCCGGTCGGGACTCACGAAGCTGGGTGCGCTCGTCACCGAGCCGCTCGAGGGGCTCCGGATGGGTGAGCGCTTGGCGTGGTACGGCACGAATCGAGCACCCAGCGCACCTGCCGCCTTCACCTCGACGGTTGATGCAGCCGAGGTGCGGAGGATGGTGGAGGCACTCGAGGACGACGCCGCAGCCCTGAGTCCGACTGACTTCCTCGCCACGCGCGGCACCGGGCTGGGAGTGCCCGGGCTATACAGCTGGTGGGTCGATGACGAGGGGGCCGGTGATCTCTCCCGGGGACTCGACCTTCAGCTACCTCCCGGCCTGATCTATGCCGGCCTGGCTGGGGCGACCCATTGGCCCAGCGGCAAGCGTTCAACCAACACACTCTGGCTTCGCATCCAGAGCATGCACCTGGGTAGGAAGGCGAGGTTCTCAACATTTCGCCTAACCCTTGGATCAATCCTCGCCACAACTGTCGGGTCGAATCTCATTGACGAAGCTGCGCTCAGCGCCTGGATGCACGTTCACCTTCGTGTAGTGACGGCTCCTTACGTCGACGCCGATATACTCGGACTGGTAGAGACCGAAGTACTTCAGTCACTTGATCCGCCGCTGAACCTCAGGGGCATGCAGGACTCGGATATTCGAAGGCGCTTGACTCAGTTGCGCAAGGTGGTGAGTGCGTAGACCTGGGGCGAGCGACACTGTGGATAACACCGAACTCCTGCCCTTACTTCTGCCCTTTCTTTGTGGTTCTGGGTGCGTCTCAGTGAGTCTGGGTGTGCGAAAACCCTTTAATACCAACACTTCCTAGGGGTGCATTTATGAGGGGGAGGGTCTGAAAATCGGGAGGTCAACGGCACTTTGCCGACAAACGCCGACACTCGAAAGTTGTTGCAGCGCAATAACTTTTGCGAGTCCCTAATTCAGACTCATCTACTCGGAAGGGGGCGCTGCCCTTTCGTGTTTGAGGGCGAATTCCGGCACCGTGCACTGGCACCACCGTCGGTACGAACAATCGTGCTTTGGCGGAATAGATCGGAAGGTCGATCCATGTGCCGCCGGCGGACCGACGTAGCTGCACTCTCGTAACACTTCGCGGCAGGAAGACTCATCCGGCGGCGCCCGAGGGCGCACTACCTTGGGGACGCCGATCCTGGACCGGGTTGGCTTGGACACGAAGGGGATCGGCATGAACAATGCGCAGCTCGTCGACGCGGTGGCCGAGAGGGCCAACCTAACCAAGCGTGAGGCCCGGATCGCCGTCAACGTCGTCCTCGAGGAGATCAACACGGCACCCGCGACGAGCCGTCGGACTTTCAAGCCGCCCAAGAGGGTAGTTCGAGACAGCGCGACCACCATCAAGAAGGTGCCCGTCAAGAAGGCAACCGCCAAGAAGGCAACCGGGGGCGAAAGCGGCCAGCCTTCAGCGCGATAAGAAGAGTCGAGGGTGATGCGGAGGACCATGTCCGGCGCGCCGACTTCGGCGCCGACGTGCAATCACCAGCGTTGACCCCGTCGGCTCGGTCTTGCTCCTGAAGTCGAAGAGGACTGGACCAGCAGCCCGCCATTCCTTCGGCTCGATGTCGAGGTGTTCCCCCGCCGGCTCCGATGGGCAGCTCGCCGCTTAAGCGAGGCGCACACGACGTCCACCTACGACCTCGACGAGAACCCGACGCATGTCGTAGCCCTTATCAAGGCGAAACTCACGGCTGGCGGCCACGACGGTGGCGCGGAAGTCCAACTAGGAGATCTCCGAAGCAAGCATCAAGAAGAGACAGTCGCTTCGCGTCCCGATGGACGGGATCAGCCCCTGCGGAGGCTGCGTCGCGTTCCCGTCGAAGGTGTCGAATTCGATGATGTTCGATCTGCACCAGTCGATCTTCAGACGCACTGTGCGCCCTAACCACACCACCATTCGGACCTGCTCTAAGCCAACAACTGCTCGACCTTTGCCCGGGAGAGCCGGTCCCAGCTGGTCGGCGCCATCCGAATAGCACTGCCGCCCACAGCGAGCCGACCGGTTGCCCGGCGAGTGGCGAGCCTGCCGTCGCCGAAGCGGCGCAGCTCGAAGTCGACGTCGCGACGCGCGTTAGTGCCGGAGATCTCGACGGCGTCGAAGCCGAGCGGCGCCCGGACCGCGAGCGAGCCCTTGGTGACCACGGCGTTGCGCAGCCTGGCACTGCGCCAGACGCCGGGCGACTCCTGGCGCAGGCAGTGGATGTCGAACTGCCTGCGCGCCGCACCGGTGCTGACGACCACCTCCTGCTGGTCGTCGGCCGAGCCCCCCAGAACGATGCTGTCCTTGGCGACCGCGCCGGAGCTGGCGGCGGTGAGCTCGGTCAGGTGGCCGGACGACAGGTGCACCACGCGGTATCCGTCGCCGCGGACGGTGACGCGCAGCGGCGAGCTGCCGGGCGGCCGCTCCAGGAAGAACAGTTCCCCGGGAGGCTCGCCGGAGAGGCCACCTGGCCACGGCCACGGTGCGACACCGGTGAGCTTTCGGTCGGAGAGAGTCTCGAGGTCACCACGGCTTCGGTGCACCCGGTCGCTGGAGTACAGCCGGCGGCCGTCCTCATCCTCGATTTGGGTCACCGCCGCGCCGATGCCGCTGACGAACAAGGTAGTGAGCCCGGTGAGGACGAAGCCGGCGCTGATCGGCTGCCGGCCTTTGTGGATCTCGAGCGAGGTCGGGATCGCGAAGAACCAGCCATTGTTGGAGCCGTTGTAGATCGTGGCGCCGGACACGCCACCAGCCGTCTGGTCGTAGGACCACGACTTCGGGCCGGTGATCACGATCCGGTTGAGGTCGTTGTCGTAGTGCTGCGGGTAGGCGTCGTAGGGCAGGTTGGAGTTCCACACGTGCAGCACTCTGGAACTACCGACCATCTCGGCCCGGTAGGGAATGATCGTGTGGGCGGCGGTTCCGAAGAGCCCGTTGGAGAGCGAGAGCATGCAATAGTCGCCGCTCCCCAGGCCACTGACGATTCGGTCGTACGCCGCGATGCCGTCGTTGAGCTGGTTGGCCTTGACGACGTCGAGGAAGTTGCGGATGCCGGCAGCGCTGAACTGCCGAGCCTGCATGATGTTGATGGCCTGATGAAGGTCGGGGCGGTCGGGGCCGCTGACGCCGGTGTAGAAGTTCGCGGGTGAGCCGTAGCCCATGTAGCCGCCGTACTTGAACAACGCCAGGGCCAGCATGGACATGCCACCGCAGTTGCCCTGCGCCGCGCAGCTCTTGAAGATCTGGAAGAACGCAACGTCAAGCGGCGCCGCAGCGACGTCATTCGTTGGGATGATCGCGAGATATGTACGGCGGTAGAGGTCCCAATCGAATTCCGTCGCCTCGCCCCAGTTCTGGAAGAACCAGCCGTCGCGTCGGGGGTCGAACTCATCGAGGATGCCCATGGCGTCCGCCTCCGTGCGTCAGTACCGGTGCAGGACCGGTAGCGAGGGATGGGACAACGTGCCGATGCGGTCGATCGACTGGATGCAGTAGAAGTAGTCGACACCTCTCCTGGCCGTCGGGTCGGTGAATGCGTTGGCCGCGAGGATGCCGGACACCTGCCGGTAGGCTTCACCTGCCGCGGCCCGGAACACCACGAAACCCTGCAGCGTGGCCGGGTCGAAAGCCGGACCCCAGCTCACATCGAGACCGCAGCCGGTCGCCGCCGGTGGGACCGGTGGCAGCACCGACGGAGTCGACGGTAGGTCGCTCGTGTAGGTGAACGTGCTGCTCGAGGGGATGTCCTCGAGGCGCGAACCGTCGCTTTCGTTGCCGAGCCAGTCGAGTGCCGAAACGCGGTACCAGTACACATGGTGCGGCTCGGCCGTGGCATCGAGGAATGAGCCACGCGCGGCGAGCGGGTCCGGGACGGCGGGCACGTCGTCGCAGGACGGCATGAGCCCGCCCCATCGCGTCGGGCTGACGGTGCCGTCGGTGAAGACGCATGCCAGGAACTTGGGCGGGTCGAGCTCGGCATCGGAGCGATATACGTGGAACGCGCGCAGGTCCTGCACTGGCGAGCTCATCCACTCCACCAGGACGCCGTTGTTGCGCGCTCGCAGGCCGGTCATGACCGGCACTGGCGGCGGAGTCTTCTCCCGGAGGCGGGCACACCGGTATTCACCCGGCCGGGGGCAGCCGCGGTCACCCTTGTACAGGTTGCCCGCGAGGTCGTAGGCGCGGACCCAGTAGCCGTAGCAGAGCGGCGAATTCTCTGGGACGCTGTAGTCGTCGAACCAGATGCTGCCGTCGCCGGCCCACATCGCGTTGGCGTCGCCCAGCGGGACGTCACCGACGAGGGTCATGTCGCATCCGTCCTTGCTCTCGCCCCTGGTGGTGACGCGACCCTCCTTGTCTTTCGTGTGGGTGACTCCCGGCATGTAGACGAAGCCGCGGTCACAGATGCCGCGGTAGATCTGGTAGCCCGCGAGGTCGGGCTCCGGGTTGGGCCTCCACTCGATTCTGATGTGGTTTGCCGCTCCCGTCGCTCCGATGAGGTCGGTCGCTCCCGGCGGCCGGGTATCGGGGACGGTGCCCATGATGACGGCCGAGGGCGCACTGAGGTGGCTGAACGGATCAGCGACGCGGACGCGGTAGAAGAACGGCTTTGCCCCGTAGGGCGGGATGAGCACCGGGTCGAGGTCGGTCCACGACACCAGTGGCGTCGTCACGTCCATCGGGTTCGAGGTGAGGGTCGCAACCAGGAAGGCGGGCAGGGCGGTGATGTCCTCAAGCGCCTCGCGGGTGTCGGCTCGGTAGACGTAGTTGGTCTGCGACGTGTCGGGCAACTGGTGGTTCTCCACGTTGCGCGTGACCTTGCGCCACGTGACGACGAGCCCGTCAGCGGCCGTCGTGGGCGAGACCTGCAGGTCGTCGGGCGCCATCGGCGGCATCGACCGCGTCGGCGTGACGGCAATCGACGCCGACCACGGGCCGGCACGGTCGAGGGTGTCGCGCGAGGCGACCTGGTACCAGTAGGTGACTCCGTTGTCCGGACCGAAGACGAGGGCGCCATCGACCATGTGGCCGATGGCCTGGCCGTCGACGTCCCACGCCCCGATGTCAAGGAAGCCCGGCTGCGGAGCGGGCAGCAGCACGTCGTTGATGTCGGTATCCCGGTCGTATGCGACCGGCTTGGAGTTGACGCGCTGGAACGGACCGCCCGGGCTCGTGCTGCGCTGCAGGATGTAGGTCGCCGCATAGGGGTTGCGGTTCCACAGCACCAGCGCGCGCCGGTCCCCGCCCTGCGTGACGACTCCCGACGGTGGGTCGGGCAGGACGTAGTGCCCGGTCCACACCGGGACATCGATAGCGAGCAGGATCTCGCTGAGGTCCTTGCGGACGCCACGGAGCTCATAGAGGTAGTGCTCATCGGACTTGACGGCCTTGTCGATGTACGCCAGTCCAGCGGCCCGGCCCATCGCGAGATTGGCCTGGGCGCCGGCTCGCACCAGGCGCATCTCCTCGCGAGTCAAGCCCTGCTCGAATCGCTCTGCCGGGTTGGCGCGGAGGGCGAGGTCCTTGGTCTCACCGGCCAGGGAGCCGAAGCCGTGCGCGAGTGCGAGCCACTCAGGGGACCCGTCCTCGACGATCTCGTGGAAGCGGCGGCCGGTCGTGGGTGGAGTGATCGGCGTCCGGCCGTTGATGGGCACCCTCTTGCGCTGGGGAGTTCCTTCCACCCGCCGGTACAGGTTGTAGCCGATGACGTCGTCGACGGCCTCCCAGCGCAGCACGACATAACAGGAACCGTCTTTCGCAACTTCCCCAGAGGTGGCCTGGAGGAGCGCCGCTTCGTCTGCCATGCGTCCTCCCCTAGACAAGGTGGAACCCAGTGCTGTCGAGGCTTGCGGTCAGGGTCACCGATGCGCAGAGCACCCAGAGGACGCAGCCGCGCAGACCGAATTCGCCGACGAAGTAGGTCGGGACCGGGCCCCGCATGCTGAGGTTGGCCCAGCCCGAAGCGCTGACCAGACCTCCGAGGATCTCGCCGTGGACGCTTATGCCGCAGACGCCGACGACGTACGGCAGAAGCGGGTTGCCGGTGAAGGGCGCTAGCGGCCCGCCCGCTGCGATCGGCGCGCTGAACGCGCCGGCCCCGGCGTAGATGTCCACCCCGCCGCCGAGGACGTAAGCGTTGAAGCCGACCGACACCTGGCCGTAGCCGAAGACGCCGGTCAGCGTGGCGGGCAGGATCGACCGGGACATCCCGAAGTGCGGGTCGGTCGGTTCGAGGACCCAGGCCAGTGCGTTGGGAACGTTGTTGCCGATGAAGAAGCCGCCCTCAAGGCCGCCGCTGACGATCATCGACATGACGCCTACCTTCAGCCGTCCCTGCAGGTACTGCATCGTCGGCCCCACATGCCACGTCAGCTGTCCTTCACCCGAGAGTCCGGCGACGGCCGCATCGCAGTCGACCCGACCGTAGAGCTCGCCTTCGGCCGAGCCCGCTGCGAAGTCGAACAGCAGGTGCACGGTTGCCGACGCCTCGAGGTCCACTAGAGCCATCGACAGGAGCATGTCGCCGGAGGCGTAGAAGTCGAATGTCGTCGGGGTGACGGAGATGTTGATCTCGGTCTCGAAGCCGACCTTCGGTCCGAAGATCGATCCGGCGGCGGCGCTGTGCTCGAGCATCCCGTAGAGCGTGATCCGTTGCAGGAGGGGACCCTCGATGCGGGCATTGCCGGCGATCTGCGCCATCCCGCCGAGCCGTGCGACCACCCCGAGGTCGAGGTCATGAGTGTCCGTCGACGTGAAGCGGATGTCGGTGGCATTGCTGTGGATCTCGACCTGGATGTCAAGCGGATCGGAGTGCAGGAAGCCGAGCGCGCCACCGCCGGTGCCGAGAAATCCGTTCTGGCCCAGCACGTTGTAGTCGACGTCCATCTCGAGGCAGTCGAAGACGGCGAGATCGTCGGTGTTGACGTCGTGCCAGGTCCCGGACAGTGCGAGCTGGGTGACCGGCGCGTGCGGCGTGATCGGGGTCTTCGGAACGCTGACGTGACGCGGCGCTGGGGTCGTCCCGGCAGTGAGGTCGGCGCAGTCTTTGATATTGACGTCGTGCAGCCCGAAGAACGGGAAGCAGATCGGCCCCGACACGCCAAGGTAGGGATCCATGGCGTACGGGTCATAGATCGACAGCGTCAGCTCGTGCGGGTTGAAGATCAGCCCGTCGAATCGCTGGCCCCAGTTGTTGAAGTCGAGGAAGAGCTTGCCGATGTTGCCGTCCGCGAGCAACTCGCCCCAGGTCAGGCCGAACGGCTTGGTGAAGTGGGCCGGCTCCGCGATCCCCGCCGCGGTAAGGAGCACGCGTCCGGTCCGCACGCTGACCACGCCGGCCTGGCCGGGCGGGCCGGTCGACACGAGTTGGAGCGACCAGTGTTCAAGAGGGACGCCGCCGCTCGGCAGCACCAGGTCGCCACCGACGAGGCAGGATGTGGACGTCAGCTTCATCTTCGTGAAGTCGAGCCGGGGGATCATGCAGGGAGCAGGGACCTCGAAGTACCCGCCGAAGTTGGAGTCGAAACTCGCGCTGCTGACGAACTCCGCCAGCAGGTTCTGCTTGTCGTTGACGAACAGCGTGGAGATGAACGGGAGATTGCCCTCGTAGCCGGTGCCCTTCGGGTCGCCGAGCTCCTCGTGGTTCAGCTGGTGATAGGTCGACAGGGCGCCGTCGACGCCGGTGATGCCGACATGGATCCAGCCGAAGAGATGCTCGAGCTTGATCGGGTTCTTCCGCCCGCCTGGGCGGTCAGGGGAGAAGATGAGGGCGCTTGAGACCGAGGGGAACGTGACGCCGGCGACCTGCTTGGCGTCGAGCTCGGCGAGGCTCGTGTCTACCGCCCAGTCGAGGTTGGGTCCGGTGAAGGTGCCCGTCGCTGCGGGGCAGTACGTCGGCCGCGGCCCGGCGGGCAGGTAGAGGTAGCCGAGCCCGAAAATGCCCGTCCAGGCGACGACCTCGTCACCGTGATGGGTGAGTTCGCCCCAGCTGATCTCGCGGTTGCCGTGGTCGATCGCTCCCGAGAGGTCGAGATCGGGCTGGATGGACACGACGTCGATCGGCGTGCGGACGCGCCTGCCGGGCTTGCCCTGGCAGACGGCATCGATCGGCAGGTCCGTCCAGCCGTTCTTCAGTTCGCCGCGGACGATCTTGCTGTACCAGATGTCCATCGCACCGTCGTCGAAAGAGAACGACTGGCCGAAGGGGTTGAGGGCATCGAACTGGACCGTCTTGGCCAGGTGGATGCTGCCGAAGAAGCCCGAGCTCATCAGGTTGGCGTGGTCGTAGGTGTAGCGGCCCCGGAGATAGCCGGAGTTGCACGGGTTCGGGATCGTGGTCTCGCCGGTCGCCGTGCCAGCGCCGAGCCAAAGGCCCTTCCAGTCCGGCGGCCACGGGGCAGGGCTCGCGGTCGAGCTCAGGTCGAGGACATAGCCGGCGCCCTCGATGACCAGGCCGGTGTCGGCGAGCAGCCACGGGCCGTAGCGCTGGGCAGGTGCGTCGACGTAGAACTCGCACCCCGGCGACATCGTGATGACGCCGAGGTCGAGGCTGGCCTGCCGGCAGGAGCCGACGTCGGTCAGTCCTCCGGGGAGCCGAACGGACGCGGCCGCCGTCGCGCCCCTGTGCGTCAGTTGTATCGAGGAGATAGTCAGGGTGAAGCCGGCGATGGTGATCTCAATGGGACGTCGGGAGGCCCCGGGACCGGGATAGCGGACCTCGCCCTTGATGATCTGGGCGACAGCCGACCGACCCTTGTCGACGCTGATCGTCGCCTCGCTGAACTCCACAGCAAAGCCAGCGGCGCGCGGGATAGAGCCCAGCCAGTCGGGAACGCCGCGGCCCAGCCTGACGATGTCGCTCAGGTCTGAACGGTCCACGTCGATACCGACGGACACCGTCTCGCCCACCTTGACGTCGGGCCGGATCCGCCGAGCGTCCGTCAGGCTCACCTGGGTCTGCGGGTGCAGCACCTCGTCGACGACCTCGACGGCGTGCGTCAGCCGCATGACATCCGCGTGTTCGAACACCGGACCGAAGATCGGCGGACGCGCGCACGGCAGTTGCAGCCACGCGGTACCGGTGACACCTCGGAACGTGCCGTCGCGTTCGTCGAACGCGCCAGAGGTGAGTTCGTCCAGCAGGAGTTCAAACTCACCCACGAGACAGCGAGCGGGTATCTCATGTCCGTCAAGAGTCAACACGGAGCGAACCTGTGTCATCGGCCTCACCCCTCCGACGAATGCGTCGCAAGATTGCCTTACCCGACGCCGGATCTGACCGAGAGTAGCCTCACCTAACCTCGCCGTCCATGGCCGAACTGGCCCGGCGTCGCTGTCGGTCGATAGGCCGAACTCCCCGAGGGCACGCTTCTGCCCTGTCTTCTGCCCTTCCATGCTGGCCTTATCGAGCTCTGCGTGGATCAATGTGGTCGAAGGAGGTTGACTACAAACGGCTTTGTGGGGTGAAGACTCCGGCCAGGGGGCGCTGAAAATCGGTAAGTCACGGGCGCTCACCGCACAACCGGTCTTCTTCGAAAGTCGTTGCAGCCCAGACTCTTTCGCGACCTCCTGATCTAAACTGATTCACTAGGAAAGCCAGCGCTGCTCTTTCGTTTCGGTGGTCAATATCCGGATCGTGCGCTGGCATCACGGTCGGTACGAACAATCGTGCTTTGGCGGCAAAGATCGGAAGGTCAAGGGGTTGCCGTCAAAGATTAGACAGCCAAGAAGAGCGGCCGCCGTGGAAGGGCGACGAGGGAGCGCCGCGGGAGTCCGAAAGTACCCCGCACTTCCTTCCGGGTCCCTTGACGAGGTCCTCGGCGAGATCGACGAGGATCCCACCTTCGCCTTCTGGGGGTGATCTCCGCCGATCGCCTGACTGGACGCCCGTCGAAACTGATACGCTTTACCGTATCAAATGGAGGTGGCGAGCATGTCGGCATCAGGACTCCTGCGTTCCACGCGAACCAGTCACGGCATCTCGCAGCGCGCCCTTGCGGCAGCGGCCCGGGTGCGCCAGCCAGGCGTAGCGGCGGTGGAGTCAGGCACCGAGGACGCGACGGTCAGCCGACTCGAGCACCTGCTGAACGAGCTC
>Ga0194043_1002192_pt1 | contig 10797 bp, 10 predicted proteins | sample JunL4415m_MetaG_FD_161274 | JGI IMG/M metagenome (GOLD analysis project Ga0194043, IMG submission 161274) | Anoxic zone freshwater microbial communities from boreal shield lake in IISD Experimental Lakes Area, Ontario, Canada - Jun2016-L442-15m | ecosystem: Environmental > Aquatic > Freshwater >...
CGGTCCGGCGCATCCTGTCGTGGCAGCGGCCGCCGGCCCGGCGGCCTCCAGGACACGAGGTGGCTCAGATGCTCGAGCTGATGGAAGGCATGCCCTCCGGCGTCGTGGCGGTCCGGGCCGTCGGCAAGGTCACTGCCGACGACTACCACGCGGTCCTTGATCCGGCGGTCGAGGCGTCGGTCCGGAAGACCGGCACCGTGCGGATCCTCTACGTGCTCGGTCCCGATTTCGAGTCGTACTCGCTCGGCGCGATGCTCGCCGACACCGCCGAGTCGCGGCATCTCGGCCGGTGCGAGCGGATGGCGGTCGTCACGGACGTCGGCTGGGTGCGTGACGCCGTGGGGCTCTTCCGGCATGCGATGCCCGCGCGCCTCGAGCTCTACGCGGTGTCGGACCTCGACGCCGCGAAGGCGTGGGTCAGCGGCTCCTGACGGGGGAAACCTCCGTGTCGGGGCAACGCCGTCCCGGCACGGAGACGCGCGGTGCGCATCGGTCGCGTCGCGCCGGCCCGTGCGCCGGATCCCCGGACGGCATACTGGAACCACACGCCGTGGCGGCCGTTATCGTCCCCCGCGATCCCTCGGAGCCGACGAATGACCGAACAACACGCCTCCTCCACGACCGCACCGACCCGCATCGAGACCGACTCGATGGGCCCCATCGAGGTGCCCGCCGGCCACTACTGGGGCGCGCAGACGCAACGTTCGCTCCACCACTTCGACATCAGCGGGGACCGGATGCCGACGGGGATCGTGCGCGCGTTCGGGATCCTCAAGCGGGCCTCCGCCGAGGTGAACACCGACCTCGGGTCGCTCACGCCGGAGAAGCGCGACCTCATCGTCGCCGTCGCCGACGAGGTCGCCGACGGGTCGCTCGCCGACGAGTTCCCGCTTCGCGTCTGGCAGACCGGGTCGGGGACCCAGTCGAACATGAACGTCAACGAGGTGATCGCCGGCCGGGCGAACGAGATCGCGACCGGGACGCGTGGCGGGAAGAAGCCCATCCATCCGAACGACGACGTCAACAAGAGCCAGTCGTCCAACGACACGTTCCCGACGGCGCTCCACATGGCGGTCGCGATGGACCTCAACGAGCGGCTGCTGCCCGCCGTGCGCGGCCTTCGCGATGCGCTCGGCGAGAAGCGGGTGGCGTTCGACGAGATCGTGAAGATCGGCCGGACGCACCTGCAGGACGCCGTGCCGCTCACCCTGGGCCAGGAGTTCAGCGGATACGTCGCGCAGCTCGACGGCGACATCGACCGCATCGAGCTCACGCTTCCGGGCCTCTACGAGCTGGCGCTCGGCGGGACGGCCGTCGGCACCGGGCTCAACGCCCATCCCGAGTTCGGGGTCCGGGTCGCGGCCCGCATCGCCGAGCTCACCGACCTCCCGTTCGTCACCGCCCCGAACAAGTTCCAGGCGCTCGCGGGGCAGGAGGCGACCGTCTTCGCGTCGGGTGCGCTTCGGACCCTCGCGACGAGCCTCATGAAGATCGCGAACGACATCCGCTGGCTGGGCTCCGGCCCGCGCGCCGGCCTCGGCGAGCTGCGCCTGCCGGAGAACGAGCCGGGCAGCTCGATCATGCCGGGCAAGGTGAACCCGACACAGGCCGAGATGATCACGATGGTCTGCGTCCAGGTCTTCGGCTACGACGCGACGGTCGCGTTCGCCGGGTCGCAGGGGAACTTCGAGCTCAACGTCTTCAAGCCCGTCATCGCCTACGACCTGCTCCATGCGATCGACCTCCTCACCGACGGATGCCGGTCGTTCACGGAGCACTGCATCGTGGGGCTCGAGGCGGACGGCGAGCGGATCGCCGACCACGTGGGCAACAGCCTCATGCTCGTGACGGCACTCGCGCCGTCCATCGGGTACGACCGTGCGGCGGAGATCGCGAAGAACGCCCACAAGAGCGGCTCGACGCTCCGCGAGGCGGCCATCGCGTCCGGCTACCTCACGGCCGAGGAGTTCGACGTGGCGGTGCGCCCGGAGGAGATGACCCGACCGACCGCGGGGCGCTGAGCTCGATGGCGGAGACCCGGGCCGGGACGGGCGAGGGGGTGGCCAGCGGGGTGATCATGGTCGCGATGGTCGACCTCCCGCCGGCGCCGCGCGACACCTCGACCGCGACCCGGCTGCTGCTCGCCTGCGGGATCGTCGGCCCGGTCGCGTTCTGGGCGCTGAGCATCGCGGCGATGCTCTCGTGGCCGGGCTATGACCCGGTCTCCGATTCGATCAGCGGCCTCATCTACGCGCCGGAGGGGTGGCTGCAGGTCGACGCCTTCATCCTGCTCGCGGTCCTCACGATGGCCTTCGCCGTCGGGCTGGGCCGCGTCGCCGGTGCCACGCCTGCCGACCGCTCCGTCGTCCGCGCGGCGCTCCTCGTCCTCGCCGCCTGGGAGCTCGGGTTCGCGCTCTTCCCGGCGAACACGCCGGGCGGCTCGTCGTTCCACGGGACGGCGCACATGGTCGTGCTCGGGACCTTCGCGCTCGCGTTCCCGGTGCTGAGCTTCCGGATCGGTCGCGTCCTCCGGCGCGACGACCCATGGCGGCGAGCGGGCACTCTCACCTTCGCCGTGACCCTCGTCATGGCCGTCGCGATCGTCGGGGTCGTCCTCACGGTCGCGGGCCCCCTGGATCCCTGGACGGGCGTGCTGGAGCGCATCTGGGTGGCCGTGCCATCCCTCTGGCTCGTCGGGCTCGCCGTCCACGGGCTGCTCGTCTCGGCCGGGCACTTCTCCGGCCCGCGCCCCCAGGCGTAGCCTGCCGCAGCGGACCCCGCCGCTCGGGGAAGCCCCCGGCGTCAGGCGAACGCGACCGAGGCGTACCCCACGGTCCGAGTCCGGGACGAGCCCGCGAGGTCCGCGGAGGTGGCACGGGCGAGGGGGACGCCGCGGGTCGCACCCATCCCCTGCAGCGCCCGCAGCCCGGCGAGCGTCGCCTCCAGGCCGCACAGGCCGCAGTCGAGTCCGGCGGAGCCCTCCGAGCGCACGTCCTGCTCCACGGCGAGGGTCACGGCCGTGTCGAGCGCGGTCAGGCCCGGCAGGTGGCGCTCGGTCACGGCCTCGGCGACCAGGGCCGGCGGGTAATGCGCGAAGTCGGTCGAGATCACGAGCGCGATCCGCTCCCCTTCGGCTCGCCGGTCGGCGAGGAGCGCCCCGAGCGCGTCGCCGCCCGTCACCGCCTCCCGCGGGTCGCAGCCGGCGGTGAGCGCCACGAGCCGCGCGCGGGGGAGGAGCCTGGCCATGAACGGGAGCTGGACCTCGATGGCGTGCTCGGTCGCATGTGCGGATGCGTTCGCGACGAACGGCGCGCCGAGCGCGACGACGGCGGAGGCGAGTGCGGCATCGACGTCCACCGCCCCGCCGGGGAGCGCCCACCGCTCGGCCGGCGAGACGCCGATCGCGCGGAGCCACGGTGCCGTGTGGCACGTGCCGACGACGACGACCGTGTCCGGCCGCGACCCGGCGAGTGCGAGCCAGCCGGCCGCCGCCGCGGGCCCGGAGTAGACGAGTCCCGCGTGGGGGACCAGCACGCCGATCGGCTCGGCGGGCGCTCCCGGAGGCGTCGGCCAGCGCCGCTCGGCCTCGTCGAGGCATCGGTCGACGATCCGCTCGACCTCGCCGGGATCGTCGGGGTAGAAGGATCCCGCGACCGCCGGTGACCTCGTCCGTCCGCGCTCCCCGCTCACCGTCCCACCTCCGCATCGCCCGCTGTCGCCACCCTGCCGCCTGCGGATCCTGTGCCGTCGGCCGCGGGGCCCGCAGGCTGGGCGCCACCGGACCCGGCGCCGTCGAAGATCCCCGCGAGCGTCCTGCCGCAGTCCGGGCACCGTCCGCCGACGAGGCGGTCACCCACGAGGCGGTAGCCCTGTCGCGTGATGAGCGGGGCATCGCATCCCGCGCATCGCGTGATGCCGTCGTCCCGGCCCGCGTCGGACCCCAGGTTGCCCGGGTAGACATGGAGCAGGCCGGCGTCATGCCCGATCGATGCCGCCCGACGTACCGATGCCACGGTCGTCGGGGAGACGTGGCCCATCCGGTAGGCGGGGAAGAACCTGCTCACGTGCCAGGGAGTCTCCGGCCCGACCTCGCGCGCGAGCCACGCGGTCAGGTCGCGGAGCATCGCGGGATCGTCCGTGTGGCCGGGGACGAGGAGCGTCGTCACCTCGACCCAGACGCCGGCCCGCCGCAGGCCGACGATCGACTCGAGGACCGGCGCCAGCCGCGCGCCGCAGAGCCTCCGGTAGACCGCGTCGTCGAAGCCCTTGAGGTCCACGTTCGCCGCGTCGAGCAACGGTCCGAGGACCTCGATCGCCTCCGGCGTGAGGTACCCGTTGGTCACGACGACATTGCGCAGGCCGGCGCGATGGGCGAGGCGTGCGACGTCGACGAGGTACTCGACGAAGATCGTCGGCTCGACGTACGTGAATGCGATGGCTCGTGCGCCCGCGCGCACCGCCTCCGCCACGACCTCGGTGGGCGTCATCGAGAACGTCGGTGGCGCCATGCCCTCGTGGGGCGCCTGCGCGATCTCCCAGTTCTGGCAGAACCCGCACCGGAACGGGCAGCCCACGGTGGCGATCGAGTACGCGGTGCTCCCCGGGAGGACGTGGTAGAGCGGCTTCTTCTCGATCGGGTCCAGGTGCGCGGCCACGAGCTCGCCGTAGACGAGCGAGAAGAGCCTCCCGTCGCGGTTCTCGCGGACGCCGCAGATCCCGCGTCGGCCCGGGCGGACGAGGCAGCGATGGGCGCAGAGGACGCACCTGACGCTCGGCGGTCCCGGGGGCGCGTACGGGTCGTCCCCTTCGGACCAGAGGATCGCCTCGGCCACGCCCCGCGTGCGACGAACGTCGCCACCGTCGGCCGCCTCGGCGTCGAGGCCGACCCCGCGGGCGGGCGGCGCGCTCGTGTATCCCTCGTCGGATCGATGGTGAAACGGCATCTGCGGCTCCCGGTCGATCGTCCGCCTCCGAGGACCCGCGGGGGAGTGCCCTTCCTCCCGAAGTCGTGCTGCGGGCACGGGCCACGTCCTGCCAAGCCCTCAGCGTCGGGGCGGCCGGCGCTACTGGACGCAGAACTCGTTGCCCTCGGGGTCGTTCATCCGCACCCAGTACTCGCCGTGCTGCTCCATCGGGCCGCGCGCGTCGGCCGCGCCGAGCGCCTTGAGTCGCGCGACCTCGGCGTCGATCCGCCGCCGGCGCTCCTCGTCGGAGACGCCGTGGCCGCCGCTCGCGTTCACGTCGAGATGGACCCGGTTCTTCGCGACCTTGGGTTCGGGCACGCGCTGGAAGAACAGCCGCGGCCCGGCGCCGTCGGGGTCCTCCGCGGAGGACCAGTCGTTCCAGCGCTCCTCGGGGATCCCCATCGACCGTGCCCAGTCGTGCCAGGTCGCGTGCCCCTCCGGCGGATCCGGGATGTGGTAGTGGAGTGCCTCCGCCCAGAAGGCCGCCTGCCTGCCGGGGTCGGCACAGTCGAAGACCACCTGCACGCGCGTCGCCATCGATCCTCTCCCTGTGTCGCGATGCCGTCCGAGAAGATGTCCCGCCCGGGGACGCATGCCGGCTCTCAGGCGAGCGGGGCGAACCTCGCGGTGAAGTGCCGGAGCTGCACGGGCGCCTCGACGATCCGGAACCCGCGGAGCCCGGGCGCGCGCTCAGCGACGAAGCGGACCACCTCGATGGCGTAGTCGATGTGGCTCTGGGTGTACGTCCGGCGCGGGATCGCGAGGCGGACGAGGTCCATCGCCGCCGGCGTCTCCGTCCCGTCCGGGCGCGCCCCGAACATGACCGTCCCGATCTCGCACCCGCGGATCCCACCCTCGACGTAGAGCGCGACGGCGAGCGCCTGGCCCGGGTAGGCGAGCGGCGGGATGTGCGGGAGGAGGGCGCGGGCGTCGAGGTAGACCGCATGCCCGCCGATCGGGAGGACGACCGGGATGCCGGCCTCGGCGAGCGCGTCGCCGAGGTACCCGGTGCTCGTGATCCGGTACCGGAGGTAGTCCTCGTCGACGACCTCGCGGAGCCCCTGCGCGATCGCCTCGAGGTCGCGCCCCGCGAGCCCGCCGTACGTCGGGAAGCCCTCGGTGAGGATGAGGAGGTTCCGGCAGCGTTCGGCGAGCGCGTCATCGTCCATGGCGAGCCAGCCGCCGATGTTCGCGAGGCCGTCCTTCTTCGCGCTCATCGTCATGCCGTCTGCGTACGACGCCATCTCGCGGACGACCTCGACGATCGGCGTCGACCCGTAGCCTTCCTCGCGCTCGTGGATGAACCACGCGTTCTCGGCGAACCGGCACGCGTCGAGGAAGAGCGGGATGCCGTACCGGTCGCAGACGGCGCGGACGCCGCGGAGGTTGGCCATCGAGACGGGCTGGCCCCCACCCGAGTTGTTCGTCACGGTGACGACGACGACAGGCACGTTCGCAGGACCGGCGTCGAGGATGGTCGCCTCGAGGAGGTCGAGGTCCATGTCGCCCTTGAACGGGAGGACCGCCGACGGGACGCGCGCGGCGGCGATGACGCAGTCGACCGCGGTAGCGCCGGTCGCCTCGACGTTCGCCCGCGTGGTGTCGAAGTGGGTGTTGTTGGGCACGACCTTCCCGGGCCCGCCGATCGCGGAGTAGAGGATCCGCTCCGCGGCGCGGCCCTGGTGCGTCGGGATGACGTGGCGGAACGGGAAGAGCTCGCGGACGGCCTCGAGGAAGACGAACCACGACGGCGACCCGGCGTAGCTCTCGTCGCCGTGCTGGATCGCGGCCCACTGGTCACGGCTCATCGCCCCGGTCCCGGAATCGGTGAGCAGGTCGATGAGGACGTCGTCGGCGTGGAGCCCGAAGAGGTTCCAGCCCGCCGCCTCGATCGCTGCGAGGCGCTCCTCGCGGCTCTTCATCCGGATCGGCTCGACCGCGTGGATGCGGAACGGCTCGATGATCGTCCGGAACTCCATCGTCCTCTCCGTCCCGCGCCCCTTGCGTCGGCCGGCCGCCGACCCCTCGCTCGCGCCCGAGTCGGTCAGTCGCCTTCCATCACCGCGAGCCGCGTGTAGTAGTCGGGCAGCTCCTGGAGGTGGGCCCAGGCGATCTTCCCGGTCAGCTGCGGGTCGTCGCCGGTGACGTTCGTCCGCGGGTCGCGGTGCCCGTGCTCGAGCTCCACGGCCAGGCCGCGGCGGAACTCGTCCGGGTCGACGCCCTCCACCACGAAATCGAGCCCGATGGCGGCGGCGATCGCCGCGGCCTCCTCGGGCGTGAACTCGCGCGACGCGCTCTCACTCATCTCGTCTGCTCCCCGGGTCCGGTGCCGTGCGGCATCCCGACGGGTGGCTTCCCGTCGGCTCCGTGCGGTACCAGCATGCGCGCCTTCCGTGCCCGGCACGCTGGGGCGGCGAAGCCCGGCGGACACGGCCACGTCCCGCGCGGCGGCCCCGTCGCTCAGCCGGGGCGGATCGCCAGCGTCGTGAGGAGCGCCCGCCCGGCGGCGAGGTCGTCGGGCGCGGTCGACTCGAGGTGGTGGAGCGCCTCGTTGCTCCACGCGACGAGCCCCGGGCGCGCGTCGCGGAGCGTGGGTGAACCTTCGACGCGCGCGTGGACGTCGGCGATGAGCGCTGCGTAGAGGGCGAGGGGCGGCGTGACGCAGAGCGTCGCCTCCGCGCCGGACTGCGCCGTGAGCGGGGCGCGGAGGCGGCCGAAGAACGCCCCTACCTCGTGGGCGCGGACGTCGGTCCCCTGGGAGTGGCCGCCGAGCCGCATGATCGGCGCCGGCGACCCGAAGACGGCGAGCCGCTCGTCGCCGGCGACCGTGCCCACGCGGAGCGTGCCGCCGAACGTGAGGAACGTGTTCGTCACCGAGAGCCGGTCGACGACGACGATCGTCCCCCACGAGAACCGCGCGTCCGGGTCCGCCGTCGTCCGGTCCAGGTCGCGCTTCACGCCGTGGCCACCCGCGGTCGCCCAGTAGGCGATCCGCTCGGGGTCGAAGTGCCGGTCGGTGGGGTGGGCACGGAGCGCGACGATGAGGTTCGCGCCGGCCGGTCGGTCGGGCCGATCGCCGTGGACGAGCACGAAGCCGAGGTCGCTCACGAACGCGGCCCCTTCGGCCGGCGTGATCACGCCGTCCGCCCAGGACGCCTCCGGATCGAACGATGTCGGCTGACGCATCGACCGTGCCACCTCCCGGTCAAGTATGGACCCGGATGCGGCTCGGCCTCGGGTCGCGGCGAGAAACGGGGCCCGTATCAGTCCTTGCGCGTCCCCGCGAGGAGCCGCGCGCGGATCGCCGGGTCGGTCGCAGCGTCGATGGCGGTCCACGCCATCGCGATCGCCCCGTCGATCGTCGCGCGGTCGCCCGCCGGGGAGCCTGCCGCATCGGTGAACGCGGCCTGGTGGTTGACCGCGGGGTAGCAGTCGAGCGACATCGCCGGGTGGATCGACGGGATCACGAGCGAGACGTTCCCCATGTCCGTGGACGCGGCCGTGGGCTCCGGGCCTGCGTCGGGCCAGAAGACGCGGCCGAGGGCCCGGGCGTTCCGCTCGTAGGCGGCGACGAGGTCGGGGTCGGCGCGGACCTCCGAATAGTCGGGTCCCGCCTGGGCGATCTCCACGGTGCAGCCGGTCGCGATGGCCCCGGCCTCGAAGCACGCGAGGATCCGCGACTTCACTCCCTCGAGGCCTTCGATCGTCGGCGCCCGGAACATGTAGTCCATGACGGTCTCGTGCGGGATGATGTTCATCGCGTCGCCGCCCTTGAGGACGATCCCGTGCGCCTGGACGTCGAGGGGCAGCTGCTGGCGGAGGAGGCCGATCGCCACCTGGGCCACCACGAGCGCGTCCCCCGCGTTCACGCCGAGCCACGGGAACGCGGCCGCGTGCGCGGCCTTGCCGCGGTACGTCACGGTCACGTGCCCCGCCGCGATCATCGGCATGTCCGCGGTCTCGTACGGCGCGGGGTGGACCATCATCGCGGCGTGGATCCCGTCGAAGCCGCCGCGCTCGAGCATGAAGACCTTCCCGCCGCCGCCCTCCTCGGCCGGAGTTCCGATGACCACGACCTCGATGCCGACCTCGTCTGCCACCGCGGCCAGCCCGAGTCCGGCGCCGACGGCGGCCGCGGCGATGACGTTGTGGCCGCACGCGTGCCCGACCGACGGCAGGGCGTCGTACTCCGCGCAGATGCCGATCCGGAGCGGCCCCGACCCGGCGCGCGCGATGAACGCGGTCGGGAGGTCGCAGGCGCCGCGCTCCACCCGGAACCCGGCGAGCTCGAGCGAGTCCGCGACGAGAGCGGACGTCTCCGTCTCGGCGAATCCGAGCTCGGGACAGGCATGCACGCGGTGGCTGAGATCGAGGAGCGCGTCGCGCGATCCATCGATCCTGCGGTGGGCGATCTCCTTGGGGTCCATCGTTCCTCCGGGCCGCGCGAGCGGCCTCGAGCGGGTCGTGCCGCGGCCTGCAGGTCGCGCGCCCATCGTAGACTCCGGCGCTGAGCGACGTGACCGACGACCCGGGCGCGAGCATCGGCGCGCGGGGGATCCTCGTGGTCCGGGGCGCCGCCGCGGAAGTGCGCCGCGACCTCCTCGCCTGCGAGGAGCCGATGGCGATCCGCGCCCCGGGACCCGGCGAGGAGCCGGTGAACGTGGTGATCACCATGCGGACGCCGGGCCGCGACGAAGAGCTCGCCGCGGGACATGCGGCAGGGCGTCACGCGATGCGAGCGCACTCCGGTGTCTGCTGGTCGCTCCCGGCCCGGGTCTTCCTCGCCTCGGGGCGGATCGACCTCCACGGATGGCGACGACGAAGCCCGCGCTCCGCACCAGCCAGTCGTCAAGGAGGAGCTCGTAGCCGCCGTTCGTTGCGTCGGCCACGCGGACGCTTCGGTCCGCGTGGCCGACGCCTACCTCGTGACAGTCCTGGCTACGGCTTGCCCGGCCAGGAGCCGGTGAAGTCGCTGGCGCGGTAGTAGCCCGTATCGATCAGGGCCGACTGGATGTTGTCCCGGGTGACCGTGACGCTCGCCAACAGCGTGGCCGGGACATCGATCGCGCCGTTGTAGAGGGTCGTGGTCGCGACAGGCGTGCCGCCCGTCAGGAAAGCGATGGCCGCGGCGACGGCGTCGTGCACCCGCGGGCGGGGGTCCTTGAAGACGGTCATCCCCTGCTTGCCGTCGATGATGTACTGGACCGACGCCTTGTCCGCGTCCTGCCCCGTCACCCAGGACTTCGTGACGTCCTGGTCGGCCGCGAACGCGTCCGCGATGGCGCGGGCGGTCGTGTCGTTCGGGGCGAGGATGAAGACGGTGCCCTTGGCGGCGGCCGACGCGGCCGTGAGGTTGCCCGCCGCCAGGGTCCTGGCGGTGTTGGGGTCCCAGTTGGTGGTGACCTGGGCGATGACCGCGGCTTGCTGGTCGTGCGTCAGGGTGGGTTGGCCCTGCAGCCCGACGGCGACGCTCGAGTTGCGGATCACGAACGTGCCGTCGGCGATCCTGGGCTGGAGCTTCTCCCAGGCGCCTTCGAAGAACAGGAACGTGTTGCTGTCGACCGCGTTGCCCGCGTAGAGGTAGAGGTTGTTGCCCTTCGTCGCGCCTGCCTTGTCGATCAGGTACTGGGCCTGGTCGGCGCCCACTGCAGGGCAGTCATACGACACGAGATAGTCGACCGCTGCGGTGTCGAGGATGAGGCGGTCGTTGGCGATGACCTTGACGCCGGCGGCCCGCGCCTCATCGGCGGCCGCGGCTGCTGCCGCGCTGTCCTGCGGCGTGAGGATGAGCACCTTGATCCCCCGGCTGATCAGCGCCTTGACAGCCGCCTTC
>Ga0194043_1002194_pt1 | contig 10790 bp, 7 predicted proteins | sample JunL4415m_MetaG_FD_161274 | JGI IMG/M metagenome (GOLD analysis project Ga0194043, IMG submission 161274) | Anoxic zone freshwater microbial communities from boreal shield lake in IISD Experimental Lakes Area, Ontario, Canada - Jun2016-L442-15m | ecosystem: Environmental > Aquatic > Freshwater >...
GCGACCACCCGTGCTCGGCAGCATGAATGTGTACCGCGTCAACGGGTTGCAATTACGCAACCTACGGCTGGTTGGCGGCGGCGATGTCTTCCATTGCGAGCAGTGTCGAAAATTGCTCATCGATCACGTCACGCTGGTTGGGCATGACGCGCAGGAGACAGTCAAGATCAATCAGAGTTGGGACGTCACGATCCGTAACTCGGATCTGAGTGGTGCTACGGATAACGCGTTTGATGCAGTGGCGGTCCAAGGGCTCCAGTTGCTTGGCAATCGCATCCACGGTGCCGTCGACTGGTGTGGCTATGCCAAAGGCGGGAGCACGCGCGTCGTGGTCCGAGGCAACGTCTTCTACGACTGTGGCACCGGAGGCTTCACGGTTGGTCAGGGCACGGGCTTTCAGTTTATGCAGGCGCCGTTCTTGCAGTATGAGGCGTCAGGCGTCCTCATTGAAGGCAATACCGTCCATGACGTCGAGGGCGCGGCCTTTGGAGTTCAGGGCGGCTACAACGTGCTGCTGCGTCGTAACGTTGCGACACGTGTCGGTGCTCGTTCGCACGTGCTTGAAGTCGTTTTCGGGCTGCGCTCTTGTGATGGCCAGCCAGGCGATGATGGTCGCGAGCGCTGTGCGGCGTACCTGGCAGCGGGCGGCTGGGGCACGACGGTGGTGGACGATGGGACGAATGCGGTGGAGATTCCTAATCGGCGGGTCTTTCTCTATGACAACGTGATTGTCAATCCCGATCAACAACCGAGCCAGTGGCAGATCTTTGACATTCGAGGTCCTGCGCCTATGCATGAAGGTTCGAATGTGCCGGCATCTGCACGTGCGGACGACGAACTTCGGCTCGTTGGCAACGTTATCTGGGATGGCGGGTCGGGCTTTCCGCTCGGTATCGCAGAGGACGCCTGTCCGGTGGGATCGCTGTGTGATCAGGAGGCGCTCGTCGCGGAAAACAGCATCAATACGTCACGGCCAACGCTCACTGCACAGCCGGGCGGACGACTCGTTGTGCCGAGTCTTGAACACCATACGCCGCCACCGCCGAACTGGTCGGATCGGCCGGCTGGAACGCCGGTTGGCTGGACGAACTGGCCGAAGTGACACGGTTAGGCTGCGAGCGGGCCGTCGTACGCGGCGAGGACTTCAAGCACGGCGGCCGCGTGGCGTTCCAGAAAAGCGGGGCCGACACCCGGTAGCATGCTGAGCGCATCAGGCGTTGAGGGCTGGGTCGAGGCGATGGCGTGCAGGGTTACATCCTTGGCAATCACATACGCGGGCACACCAGCCGTCTTTGCGGTGACGCTACGCCAGGTCTTGAGTGCGGCGACGAGGTCGGCAGGTGCATCGTCGGGGATCGGCGGTGCGGCCGCCTTGCGGGACGATCGCGTGCGCGTCGCGGCTGTCTCGGCCAGCACGTCGACAGGGTCACAGACGTCGCAGCAGCGCCCGTGGGCCTCGGGGTCTTGCTGGTCGCCAAAGTAGCGCAGCAGCGTCAGACGACGACACTCGGTACCTGCAGCGAACGACTGGGCGGCGTCGAGGCGATCCCAACGACCGCCGGTAATGCGCCGAGCGCGTTGGCGCACCTGATCGGCTCGATCTGCACCGAGTCCACGAAAGCGCATCCGGCCACGCCACAGCTGGCTGGAACCCGGGTCGAGCTCGACGGCACCGACCGACTCAGCCGAGGCGAGCCAGGCGCGTACGTTGTCGTCCTCGCCACCGAGAGCACGAGCCAGCTCGTTGGGGTTGACGGCAAAGGCGCCCGTATCGGGATCGGCGAAGGAGGCGAGGGCAGAGAGCACCCGATTGACGTCGTCGGGGCCGAACTCGGCGCGACGGATCAGCGCACCCAAGACGCCACGGTCGCCCTTCGAGTGTAAGAGGACGCAGCGCGATTGCAGCCCATCACGGCCGGCACGACCCGACTCTTGCGAATACGCCTCGATCGACTGGGGGAGGCCCCAGTGCCAGACCTGCCGAATGTTGGCTTTGTCGACGCCCATCCCGAAGGCCGTGGTGGCGACGATGATGGCGTCGTCCGAACGCATAAATCGATCCTGGCGCTGCTCGCGCACGTCGCGGCCGAGACCCGCGTGGTACGCCTCGGCGGGCAGTCCGGCAGCCACGAGTGCCTCTGCGACCATCTCACTGTCTTTACGGGTACGGACGTAGACGATCGCTGGGCGGGTCGCTTCGAGCTTGAGGCCGTGTTCGAGCAGCTGTAGACGTCGCGCTTTGCCACTTGCCTCGATCGCATCAAACGTGAGGTTCGGGCGATCAAAGCCGGTGTGGATCTCGATTGGATCTTGCAATCCGAGGCGGCGAACGATGTCGATGCTGGTGGCTGTGGTGGCGGTTGCCGTCAAGGCCATCACCGCGCCGGGCTGGAGCGTCTCGCGCACCTGGGCGAGACGGCCATAGTCGGGTCGAAAGTCGTGGCCCCATTCGCTCAGGCAATGCGCCTCGTCGACGACCAGCAGATCGACGTGGGCCTGGGCCAGAGCCTCGGCAAAGCGTGCGTTCGCAAAGCGTTCGGGTGCCACGTAGAGCAGGCGAACCGCAGGCTCCTCGAGCAGCGTGCCCTGGTTGCCACCGAGCGACGCGAGGATCGCGTTGACGTCGTCGCTGCTCGTATCGCTTGTCAGCGCGGCCACGTCCGTCCGGCCGAGCCGTCGCAAGGCCTCGACCTGATCGCGCATCAAGGCGAGCAGGGGAGACACCACGATCGTGAGGCGCAGCGAGCCGAGCGCCGGCAGCTGGTAGCAGAGAGACTTGCCAGAACCCGTCGGCATCACCACCAGCGAGTCACGGCCATCGATCGCCGCCTGCACTGCCGCCTCCTGACCAGGGCGAAACGCATCGTGCCCAAAGACATCTTTCAGCAGGCTATGAGGATCGGGCGTCACGAGGGCAGTCTACGAAGCGTCTCCCCCTACCGGTGTGCCGGTCTCGCGCCGAACCGTCACGCTTAGATCAGCAGGCAGGCGGCCTGCTGGCCAGCGCCACCGGCTGGGTGCAGCTGGGGGTCTTCGTTCTGACAACGAGCCTCGGCGACAGGACAGCGTGGATGGAACCGGCAGCCACTGGGAACGTTGACGGGGTTCGGTGTCTCGCCCTGCAAAATCTGCGGCTTCGTGGCGCGATCAGGGTCCGGCTGAGGCACAACCGAGACGAGCGCCTTCGTGTACGGATGCTGAGGATTACGAATCACCTCGTGGGCCGGGCCCTCTTCGACCACGCGGCCGAGGTACATCACGCAGATGCGATCCGCGTAGTGGGCAGCCGTCGACAGATCGTGGGTGATCATCAGGATGCCGAGACCACTCTTACGCAGCTCGTCGAGCAGGCCAAGGATGCCGGCGCGAACGGAGACATCGAGCATCGAGACGGGCTCGTCGGCGAGCAACAGCGTTGGCTCAAGCACGAGCGAGGCGGCGATCGAAACGCGCTGGCGCTGGCCGCCCGACAACTCGTGTGGGTAGCGATCGATGTACAGCTCGGCGGGAGTCAGACCGGCACGCTCGAGGGCGGCACGGACACGTTCTTCGCGATTGTCGGTCACGCCATGGATCTGCAATGGCTCGATGACGGTGTCACGGACTCGGAAGCGCGGATCGAGCGACTCGTACGGATCTTGGAAGATCAGCTGCATCTCGTGGCGGATCGGGCGCATCTGGCGCTGCGAGAAGGTCGTGATGTCGCGGCCGCGATAGGTAATCGTGCCGGCTGTCACCTTCGCCATCCGCATGATCGCCTGCGCCGTGGTCGTCTTGCCACAACCAGACTCGCCGACCAGCGCGACGAACTCGCCGGGCGCAACGCTGAGCGACACACCGTCGACGGCGTGGACGACACGCTTGCGACCAGCCGGGTAATGCACGACGAGGTCGTCAACCGTAAGCAGGGGCTCGGTCATACCGTGTCCTTTAGGTGGCAGTAGGCGCGGTGGCCGGCACGACCAGTTCGCAGCGGAGCGGGCTCGTTTGCGCAGACCGTAAGGGCCGAGTCGCAGCGTGGCTTAAAGGGGCAGCCCACGATTGCCTGGTCGAGGCGGGGAGGGGCACCGGGGATCGAATGGACGGCGTGCTCGGCGAGGAGGTCGGGCGTCGCTGCGAACAACATGCGCGTGTACGGATGCAGCGGCTCGTGGTAGAGGTCATGCGTCGTGCCGATCTCTGCAATTTCGCCCGCGTACATCACTGCGGCGCGCGTGCAGACCTGCGAGACAAGCGGCAGGTCGTGGGTGACCATGATCATCGCAAGGCCGAGGTCTTCGGTCAGCTGGACCAGCAACTCCAGAATCTGCGCCTGCACCATCACATCGAGCGCGGTGGTCGGCTCGTCGGCCAGCAGTACCTTCGGGTTACAGGCCAGCGCCATGGCAATCGCTGCGCGCTGACGCATACCACCGGAGAACTCATGGGGGAAGCGGTCCTGGCGCGAGCCAGAGATACCGACCAATTCGAGCAGCTCGGCTGTTCGTAGACGTGCAGCCTTCCCTTCGGCGAGCTTGGCCTTCTCGATTGGCTCCTGGATTTGCGAGCCAACGGTCTGGACGGGGTCAAAGGCGTTCATGGCGCCCTGGAAGACCATCGAGATGTCGTTCCAGCGATGCGGGCGCATCGTGTCGTCGCCGCCCGCGAGAATGTCTTCGCCGTCGAGGATGATCTTGCCGGCCGCGCTGGCGGTCGGTGGCAACAGCCCCATCATCGCGAGAATTGCGGTTGTCTTGCCACAGCCGGACTCGCCGACGAGACCGAGGCGTTCGCCCGGCTCGAGCTCGAAGCTGATGCCTTGGACCGCGTGCAGCTCCTTGTTGTTCGGCAGTTCGAACCAGACATGGAGGTCTTCGATGGCGAGGACGGGAGTCACTTTGGTGGCTCCTTATCGGGCAGCGGGCGTAGGCGGAAGTGCCGGCGTGCCAAGTGGCTGACGCGCAGGCGCGGATTGAGCGAATCTTCGGCAGCGGTGCCCACCATGTTGAAGGCCATAATCACGATTGCGACGGCAATGCCCGGTGGAGCGATCGCCCACCAGGCTCCGTACGAGATCGCGCTACGCGAGAACGCGTTCTCGATCATCTTGCCCCAACTCGTAACAGAGGGGTCGCCGAGGCCGAGGAACGAGATCGCGGTCTCGAGGAAGATCGCGAGTGCCACCATCAGCACGGTCTGTGCGAGCAAGAGCGGTGCGATCTGGGGGATCACGTGACGGAAGATGATGCGCGTGTGTGTGGCGCCAAGCGCCTGTGCGCGTTTGACGTAGGCCCGCTCGCGCACGACCTTGACCTGCGAGCGGATCAGGCGGGCCATAAAGGTCCAGTAGATCAGGCCAATGATGATGATGATGTTGCGTAGACTGCGACCCCAGATCGAGGCGACGACAATCATCAGGACGAGATCGGGCAGCACGAGGAAGTAGTCCGTCGTGCGCATCAGGGCGTTATCGATCTTGCCGCCGAAGTAGCCCGAAATGATGCCGATCGAGCCACCCACGAGCATCGCGACCACGGCGCCGGCAAAGCCGACGATGAGGGTGACGCGCGCGCCGTAGATCAGCAACGACAGGATGTCGATACCACCGTCGTCCAGGCCGAGTGGGTGGGCACCCGAAGGGGTTCCGAAGATCGGACCAACCTGCTCGCGCTCACCGTACGGCGCGAAGTACGGTCCGAAGATCGCGATAAAGACAAAGGCCATCAGGATCACGAACCCAATTGCAGCCTGCGGATGCTTGCGCATAAACGAGAGCAGGGAACGCAGGCGAGATGGGCTTTTGCGCACCTCGTCGAGAGGGGTCATAGGGGCGTCGATGAAGCTCATTCGGTTACCCGCGGATCGAGTTTGAAGTAGAGCAGGTCGGCCAGGAAGTTCATCAGGATGATCACGACGGTCAGGAGCAAGAAAGCGCCTTGCAGCATCGGATAGTCGCGGTCGCCGACGCTCTGGTAAATCTGCAGGCCGATGCCGGGATAGTTGAACACGGTCTCGATCAGGATCGTGCCGCCGAAGATGAAGCCGAGGGATAGGAACACGAGCGTCACGATCGGTAGCATCGAGTTGCGCAGCGCGTGCTTGTGGATGATCTCCCAGTTCGACAGGCCTTTCGCACGGGCCGTCAAGATGTAGTCCTCACCGAGTGCCTCAAGCATCGACGATCGCACGATCAGCGTGTACTCGCCAAACAGCACAAGACCGATCGTGGCGGCCGGCAGGATCATGTGCTTGAGGCGATCCAAGAGCTCGCTCCACGTGCCCGGATTTGTGTAGGCAAGGTACGGATCGGCGATGTCGCTGGTGGGCAGATGCAGTGGTCCGGCGAGGTAGAGAATCAGCATCAGGGCGAGCCATTGAGTAGGCAGGCTGTAGAACAAGAGACCGCCCCAGACGGTGCCCTTGTCGGCGAGCGTGTTGCGTCGCCAGGCTGCGACCACGCCAGTGGTAATGCCGAGAATGATCGAGATGATGGTGCCGAGCAGAATCATCGGCAACGTGTTCTTGATGGGCTGCCAGAGTTCGGAAATCACGGGCTGTTCGGTCACAAAGGAGCGGCCGAGGTTGCCGTGCAGTGTCTGGTCGAGGTAGATCACGTATTGCTCAGGCACCGACTTATCAAGCCCATATTCGGCCTTCAACTGTTGTTTGAACTCTTTTGTACAACCCTGGCAACGGAGGGCAGAGGTCCGGTCGCCCGGCGCGAGGCGGAACAGGACGAAGTTGAGGCTAATCGCGATAAAGACGGTGATCACCGCGAAGAGCGCGCGGCGACCAACGTAGGACCAACCGGCGCGCACCTAAAGAACCTCAGTTGCGCGCCGGTTACTGATCATCCGTTCTGGTGGATGATGTCCCACGGAATCTTCGACATGCCCAGCAGGAACGGCTCTGTGAGCCCGCCCCAGTTCTTGCCAAACGCGGAAATCGACTTCTTCTGAGCGACCCAAATATACGGGTGATCCTGGTTCTCAATATCCTGCATCTGCCAGACGATTGCCTTGCGCTTGGCGGGGTCAAGCGTGACGCCCTGCTCGTTGTAGAGCTTGTCGTAGGCCGGGTTGCAGTAGCCCGTGTCGCTCCAACCGCCGAGCTGGTTGCAGAGCGTGACCGACAGCATGAAGTCCGGATCGATGTAGCCAACCCAGTCCCAGATCGCCAGGTCGAAGTTGAGGTACTTCCAGTCGGGAGCACCGATGGCGTTAAACGAGGCCGTCGAGTCGAGCTTATTGGCCGTGATATTGATTCCGAGTTGGGCCCACGAGGTCTTGAGAATCTCGAAGAGGCGATCAATGCCCTCGACGTTGTCGGGGGTGATCACCTCCCAGTCGAACTTGGAGCCGTCGGGACCGACGCGAATGCCGTCCGAGCCGCGTTTGTAGCCGGCGTCGTCGAGGATCTTGTTGGCCGCGGCAATGTCGTAGGAAGGGACCGGAATATCCGTGTTGTTATACGGCGCGGAGAGCGGTGTGAGAACCGTCGAGATTGGCGTGCCGTAGCCGTTCAGCACGGTGTCGATGATCTGCTTGCGATCGACCGCCATGTCCAGGGCATTCTTGACCTTCGGGTCGAGCAACTCGCGATGCTTCGTTTTCTTCTGATTCGAGTTGATCGGAATGTCGTAGGTAAAGCTTGAGTCGCCGATCTGGAGCGTGTAGTTCGGATCGTTCGACCACTGCTTGGCCAGTGTGGGCGGCATGGTGTCAACCGAGTCCAACTGACCACCCTTGAGCGCCGCCAGCATCGCATCGGCGTTCTGGTACACGGTCAGGCCAACGGCATCCACGTGCGGGGGCGTGGTGTAGTAGCCAGGATTCTTTTGAATGATCGTCGTGCCCTTCTTCTCGAAGGTCTTGACGAAGAAGGCGCCGCCACCAACCTGTGCGCCAGCCGACATCGGATCCCACGTCTTGAGGCCCTTACCCTTATCGCCAATGATCGGCTCGACGACGTGCTGCGGCAGGATGAAGAACTGCTGCAGCTGTGGAAGGACGTTCGCGACGGCCTTGTCGTAGGTGATAACGAGCGTCGTAGCGTCGGGCGCTTCGAACTTGGTGGAGTGCGCGACGAACGGCGCCATCATGGCCGCTGGTCCACCACCGTACTTGACGACGAGGTTGCCGGTAAAGGCGGCGTCGGCAGCGGTGATCGGCTTGCCGTCAGACCACTTGCCGTTGGGCTTGACCTTGAAGGTCCAGACCTTACCGTCGCTCGAGGTCGTCCACGAGTCGGCCCAGTCACCAATGATCTTGTAGTTCTGGTCGTATTGCACCAGCGTCGGGTAGGTCTCGGTCCAGAGGATGTAGGAGAGCGAGGAGAAGCCGACGAACGGATTGATCGAGTCGGGATTCGAGATTGTGCCGAGGCGGAAGATGCCGCCTTCCTTGATTGCACCAGTATCCGCGCCACCGGTCGCGCTCCCGCCGCCACCTGGCGTGGTCGATGCGCCGCCGCCACAGGCCGCAACAAGCGCGACCACAGCGATCAAGATGATGCCTACGAGTAGCTTCCTCATGATGCTCTCCCTCCCGGAGTTAGCGGCAGTCTAACCGTACGGTCAGGTGGTGTCACCTTTCAGGTGACAATCGGTGCTGCTCAAGGGTGTGTGCGAGAATCGATGCCCGTGGAACTCGACCTCGACAACATCGCTCGATACGCCCACGGCTGCGCTGTGCTTGGCACGGGCGGTGGTGGTGACATTCGTATTCCGCTGTTAATCGCGCAAGCCGCGATCGCGGAGTGCGGCCCTGTCGCGGTGATTCGACCAGAAGAACTCGCGGACGATGCCTTGGTGTTGCCGGTCGGCGGCTGGGGTGCGCCAACCGTCTGCATCGAGAAGTTCGACTCGGGCGACGAGGGTCGGTTGCTTTGTGAGGCGGCTGAGGGCTGGTTCAAACGCCCTGTCGCGGCTCTGATGGCCTCCGAGATCGGTGGTGGTAACGGCGTGCAACTCGTCTCGTGGTGCGCGCGCATGGGATTGCCGCTGGTCGATGCTGACGGCATGGGGCGCGCGTTCCCGGAGGGCGACATGTGCACGATGCATATCGCCGGTGTCTCGCCGGCCCCGGCGTTCTTTGCCGACGAGCGCGGCAACGTGATGACGACACATCCGATCGACGCGCTCTGGCACGAGCGCATTGCGCGTCATCTTGTGATCGTCAGTGGTGGCGTGATCGCAGGTGCAGATCACCCGATGGATGCGGCCACGGTGCGTTCGGCGACGATTCCCGACACGGTCTCGTTGGCATTAGCAATCGGCGAGGCCTTGGAGCGCGACGGGGTAGATGGCGTGCTTGCAGTCACGGGTGGTCGGCGTGTTGTGACCGGCAAGGTCGTCGATGTTGAGCGCCTGACGACGGGTGGTTTTGCCCGTGGGGTCGTGACCGTCGAAGGGACGGGCGTCGACGCAGATCGTACGGTCCTGATCCAGGTTCAGAACGAGAACCTGATCGCCTCCGAGAACGGACGCACAATTGCGTGCACGCCTGATCTGATCACGATCGTCGACGCGGGGACAGGGGAGGCGATCTCGACCGAACGCATTCGTTATGGCCAGCGCGTGACGGTGATTGGCATGCCGTGCGCCGATGTCTGGCGGACGCCACGTGGCCTCGAGATCGCTGGGCCAGAGCGCTTTGGGTATGACGGTCCCTGGCTTCCGATCGAAGGGACACAGTCGTGAGCGCGCTACGGATTGGCATCGACGTTGGTGGCACGAATACCGACGCCGTCCTTCTGGGCGCTGCGGGCGAACTGCTTGCGCGCAGTAAGACGCCGACGACCGAGGACCCGATCGACGGCATCGCCAATGCGCTCGGCGACGTTGTCGGACCGCACGCGAGCGAGATTTCGACGGTCTCGCTTGGTACGACACATGCGCTCAACGCAATTCTGCGTCGTCGCGAGCTCGGCCGTGTTGCGGTGCTGCGCTTGGCGGGTCCGGCCACGCAGTCGGTGCAGCCGTTTGCTGGTTGGCCGGCCGATCTGCGTGCGGCGATTGACGGCGGTGCGTGGATCGTGCGGGGTGGTGTTGAGATCGATGGTCGTGTGCATCCACTGGACGTGGATGAGGTGCGCGGGGTGCTTGCGCAGTGCGCCGATTTGGATGGCATCGCGATCGCCGGCTCGTTCTCGCTGCAAAACCCCATCCAAGAATTAGAAGCCGCAGCACTGGTGCGCGAGGTGCTCGGACCAGACATGCCGATTTCGCTCGGACATCAGGTCGGGGGCATCGGCTTGTTGGAGCGCGAGAACGCCGCGATCCTCAACGCCTCGCTGGGAGGCATCGTTGGGGGTGTAATCGACGCCTTCGTCGCCGCACTTGCGGCCCACAACATTGTTGGCACGCCCTATCTGACGCAGAACGACGGCACGCTGATGAGCATCGAGCAGGCGCGAGCCTTGCCGGTGTTGACGATCGGTGGGGGTGCCTCCAACTCAATCCGCGGCGCCGGTGTCTTGACTGGGCTCGCGGACGCGCTGGTGATCGACGTCGGCGGTACGAGCACGGACGTCGGTGCGCTGGCGCAGGGCTTCCCGCGCGAGTCGGCCTTTGGTGTCGAACTCGGCGGCGTGCAGACGAACTTCCGCATGCCCGATGTTGTCTCGCTTGCGTTAGGCGGGGGCACGATCATTGGTGCGGCCGGCGAGCTGGGGCCCGAGAGCGTCGGCTATCGCCTGCTCGAGCAAGCCCGCGTGTTTGGGGGCGACGTCCTGACACTGTCGGACTGTGCTGTGGCTGCAGGTCGTGCCGCGATGGGCGACGCGGGTCTGCTCGGCGACGCGACATGGCC
>Ga0194043_1002198_pt1 | contig 10775 bp, 9 predicted proteins | sample JunL4415m_MetaG_FD_161274 | JGI IMG/M metagenome (GOLD analysis project Ga0194043, IMG submission 161274) | Anoxic zone freshwater microbial communities from boreal shield lake in IISD Experimental Lakes Area, Ontario, Canada - Jun2016-L442-15m | ecosystem: Environmental > Aquatic > Freshwater >...
GACTATTACCGCCAAGCAATTACTGCTGCTGGAAGCGGATGCGCAGCGGCTATCGACACTGAGCGATTCCTTGAGGACCAAGGCCACTAGTATCTGCCTGAGGCAATCAATGAAACCGCAGCCTCAACGAAAAACGAGAGGACACCCTATGTCGGGTTCAATCAGTCAACTCAGCGAAGCCACCTTTGCCGAACAAGTCAACAGCAGTGCCGAACCAGTCCTCGTGGACTTTTGGGCTGAATGGTGTGGCCCGTGCAAGACCATCGCACCCATTCTTGAAGAAATCGCTACGGAACAGAGTGGTTCTCTGAAAATCGCAAAAGTAAACGTTGACGACAACCCCGGACTTGCTCGCGAGTTCGGCGTGCAGAGTATTCCCACAATGATTCTGTTCAAAGATGGCGAAATCGTGCATAAAATCGTTGGAGCCAAGGGCAAAGCTGCTCTTTTAGCAGACCTCAGTCCTCACCTCTAAGTCATCTCAAGATCGAACTTCTGTTCGATAGAGCGTGCCGACTCGCCTACTCTCTGGAGTTCTGTTATTACTCTTGCTTCGCTCCCGCTGATCGAAGGTTCCACCGGACCCGACGTAGCTGACCTTCAGCGACGGCTCACTGCCGCCGGGTTTGTTGTGTCTGATGAAACAGGTAGTTTTTTAGCCGGCACTCAAGATGCGCTCATTGCTTTTCAGAAGGCAAATGGGCTCGATCCCGATGGGATCTGTGGTGCCATGAGTTGGTCGGCCCTCATCGAGACCGCTTTCGATATTGGTGACCGCTTACTCTGTTTGCGCTCACCCATGATGCGTGGAGACGATGTATCTGAACTTCAACTTCGGCTAGGCGCCTTGGGTTTTGATGCGGGCCGGGTGGACGGAATTTTTGGGCCCCTCACACAACAAGCAATCGCAGACTTTCAGAGAAATGCTGGTCTGGTCAGTGATAAAGTCTGCGGTCCAGAAACAGTAGATTCTCTTGTTCGACTTGAAGGCCGGGGTGGAACCGCAACTGTTACTGGTGTTCGCGAGCGCGACCGTCTACGGCGACGCCTCACCGAGTTGACGGAGCTTCGGGTAGCGCTCGGATTGGTGGGTCGAATCCATCCAATCCTCAGTGGATTCGCAGCGGGTCTTCAGATTTCGGGAATGTCTACGCTCCTACTCGATGAGGATGACTGGTCCGCGCAGGCCGTAGCAGTCAACGAGTTTTCCGCCGATATTTTCCTAGGCTTTGAAGAGTGCGAATTACCACAGGTCGATGCAAGCTATTTCTCTGTACCAGGCTACGAGTCAGACGCTGGTCGCCGCTTCGCAGAATTAATCATCCAAGAATTACCAGCCGCACCAGGATGGGGAATGGGAACAGTTCAAGGCATGCGGTTGCAGATTCTGCGAGAGACTCGCCCACCGGCCGTATTGCTGCGATTGGGTCCGCCGGAATTGCTCCATTCAAGCACTGCCCTCGTGATTGCATCGCTGCACCGAGCTCTTGAGGCTTGGGCAAGCGATCCGTGCTAGCTCAGACCAACAGCAAGACTCAACCCTAAATCTCAGGCTGAGGTTTGTTTAACCACAAGTTTTCCCACAGCCTGTGCATAAACTTTGCGAAGGACAACATTGCTGGATGCAGGATCATTCAATGATTCTTCGATAGATCCGTTCAAGGTCTTCAAGGTTCGCAAACTCCACCGTTACTTTGCCTCGTTTGGCGGTCATGGACACCCCTACTCGTGTCTCTAGGTATGAGGCAAGAAGTTCTTCAAGTTCGAGGATCCCTGGTGGTCGTAGCTTACGCTCCGGGTCCGAGGAGGGTTGAGCTTTTTCAGAAGGACCCTCAGATGGAGCACCGAGTCCCGCCTCAAGATCTAGTCGCTCCTTCACCAGTTGTTCAACCTCACGCACGCTGAGAGATTCAGTCACAACTCTCTTCGCAACAGTCTCCTGATAGGCACGGTCCGGATGAGCAAGCAGCGCCTTAGCATGCCCAGCAGATACGAGTCCCTCAGCCACGAGTTTCTGTACTGCGGGGGAGAGCTGGAAAAGTCTCAGATGGTTTGCCACAGCCGACCGACTCTTGCCGACGCGCTTAGCAATCTGCTCCTGAGTGAGCCCAAAATCTTCTATGAGCTGCTGATACGCTCCGGCCTCTTCAAGTGCATTCAAGTCTTGTCGATGCAGATTTTCCACTAACGCCTGCTCCAAAGAGCTGACATCATCTACCCGGCGGACGACAGCGGGAATTGAAGGCAGACCAGCTCTTTTCGCCGCGCGCCACCTTCGTTCTCCGGCAATTATTTCAAAGCCAGATTCGGTTTGGCGGACAAGAATAGGCTGAAGCACTCCTAGCTCTCGGATACTCTCAACGAGACCTTCGAGCGTCTCCTCATCAAACGCCTTGCGGGGCTGCAGGGCATTGGCATACACCGTTGAAACCGCAAGATTGTGTAGGCCAGCAGCGCTGTCCTCTACTTGCTCATCGCCTGTCGGGATCAGAGCTGACAAACCTCGACCGAGCCCACCTTTACGAGACACCGCTCACCTCCCGAGCTAATTCCTTATAGGCCACCGCACCCCGAGAACTCGGATCAAACGTGGTGATCGGCTGCCCAAAACCTGGTGCCTCCGACAGCCGAACATTTCTGGGGATCACAACTCGACAAACTCGTGATCCGTAATGCGATCGAACCTCATCAGAGACCTGCTCCCCCAGTTTGGTGCGTCCGTCATACATCACAAGGACGATATTGCGAATTTCAAGCGTTGCGTTCAAATTTCGGCGGATGAGATCCACATTGCGGGTTAATTGACCGAGGCCTTCAAGTGCGTAGTACTCACACTGAATCGGTACCATCACCTCAGTAGCCGCAACTAGAGCATTCACCGTGAGTAGCCCCAAGGAAGGTGGACAGTCGATCAGAACAAAGTCATAGTCATCAATAACCTCGTCTAGGGCGCGCTTGAGCTTGCTCTCTCGGCTAAATGCAGTCACAAGTTCTATCTCAGAGCCGGCTAAGTCCAGACTTGCAGGGGCGACGAACAGCCCTTTGACCTCAGTGGGTTCCACACACTCATCAAGACTTACGTCCTGCAACAACACGTTGTAGATCGTGACATCTAGATCGTGGTGGTTAATTCCAAGACCGGTGGTGGCATTGCCCTGAGGATCAAGATCGATAAGCAGCACCCGATATCCAAGATCTGCAAGAGCGGCACCGAGATTAACGGTGGTTGTCGTCTTCCCAACTCCACCTTTCTGATTAGCCAAGGCAATAACACGAGGTAAAGCCGGTGTCTCACGAATAAATCCATCAGTTGAGGCATCATCATCCCCCGGAGTCGGAGCATCCGTACCCGTTGGCTCATGAGTCTCAGTCCGCTCGTCACTTACTCGATCTATTGGATCTTCCGGGTACTCCGAGTCAAACTCTTCCTCGGATTCCTCCTGAGGAGGTGCCTCAGTAGGAACGTCCGTACTGTCGACTTGCCGGGAAAATTGCTCCCGGTCATCCTCCGAAGATACGTCTTGATCCGTCTGTAGTGAAGAGGTTGGCTTTGGCTCGGCCGGGGATTGCAGGTCGTTCATCCATGCTCCCTCAACGCAGGTCGTCAGCGCCCGAACTGGCGCTCCTGTATACTTGACGGTTCTTGGGCCCGGGTCAAGGACCCTCGGGATGTTCCACGTGGAACTTTGTCATTTCAGCGGAAATTCGAACTCTGCGAGTTAGAAAATTGGTCTCTTTGCTGGAATACCGACCCGGCGTGGATACTTCTCCTTGAGGGCAGTTATCATCTGAAGTTGTTGAATGGTTCCTTGACCATGCGTCTCACGCTTACCAAGTTCTAAGCCAAGAAGCTCCAATCCGAGTGCCGGCCAGCGGTCCGCATGACTTTCAGGAGGCTCACTAATGACCAAGATTGAACCCGGTCCGGACATAAACCCGAGGGCACACTCTGCGGTGACAGCAGGTGGGCCAAACGAGCGAGCTACCACTGCGTCGCAACTCCCGCGCAAAGCAGCATCACGGGCTAGTAACTCGGCCCTACCTGTCAGCACCTGCACCCGATTTCCAACCCCGAGTCGTTCGATGGCCGACTCTAAGAACGCGCATTTCCTGAGATTGCTGTCGAGTAGGAGAAAGCTAGATTCCGGTAAGGCAACCGCAAGTACCAGTCCAGGGAGTCCGCCGCCGCTGCCAAGGTCAAGAATTCTCTGGCGCCGATCGAGGGCCGGGAGGAAACACTCCGAATGCGATAGTTGAGCCGCCACTGGACCAGGCCCAAGAAAGCCAAGCTCACGACTCTCTTCTAAGAGAATCAACAGTTCACTCAAGAGATCAGTCACGGACGAGAGTCTCGCAGACTACGGGGGCTTTCGGGTAGTTTAAGTCCAGGACGCAACACGGGCACCTTTTCGGGTGCCCGTGCAGTCTTTTCAATTCTGAGACATCACATGAATCTGATAATCAGACTGACTTGAGCACCACTCTACGTCGAGGATCCTCGCCCTCAGAGACTGAAGTAATGCCATCAAGTTCGGACGCAACGTCATGGACCTGCTTACGGTCCGCACTCGACATCACCTCAAAGGCAACAGTAGTTCCCTCGGTTACTGAATTGGCCTGCTCAGTCACAAATGCGCTCAGAGCTAGTTTGCGACGTTCACGAATTCCTTCAATATCAACCGTTACTCGGCCATACTCCCGGCCAGCAGCCTGACGCTGAAGGGTATTTCTAGTGATTTCCTGAATCGCTTCTAGGGTGACAAGACGTGGGCCGACCATTACTCCAAGACCCTCACCAGTCAGGTTTACCCGCAAATCCTCGTCTTCGAACACTGCGGTAGCTGATGCCGTAAACCCGAAGGATTCTGCTAAACCGGTCAGGAACTCCTCGACCACCGTGCATTGTTCTGCCTGATCCATGGGTTCCTTATTGCGGCGTGGTTCGGAACGCTCACGGGGTGCTGATGTTCCACGTGGAACACTCGGGTTAGAAGGAGAGTTGCTCTGATTCCCTCCGCTGGACCTAGCTGGGACCGACCCAGCTTCCTCCTTGCGGGGCCGGCGCTTGCGCTCCGTCTTCGCCCGAGGCGACTTAGGAAGTATCCGAGCGCGCACACGAGCATCCCCACGTGGCCGGCCGAACAGGCCAGTTTTGGGTTCTTCAAGGAGCTCAAATTCGGCATCCTCTTGATCTACTCCCAGCTGATCCAGTGCCAATTCCTTGGCCTCGTCTACTGTCTTTGCGGTGGTTTCTACCCACTCCATCACATACCTCAGTTGTTCTTTGGTTGGGAACCTCGACGGGACTCCCCGGATCGCCGAGGGTTTACCTTGGCCTTATCCGGTGCGCTCGACGTGATTCCGTTCGTCGAGTCTTGTCCTGATTGCTTTTTGTGAGCTGCCTGGCTTTTCACACTGTTCCCCGGTGTTCGCACCTCGGGCTCTGTGTTTATGGATTTCTTGGAGGTCGTGGCCTTCTTCTTTGACGTCTCTTGTTTGGAGTCTGTTTGAGCTGAGAGTTCTGCAGTGGCGACCGCTGCTGACTTTGACCCTTTCGAGCCCTTCGATTCCTTTGAGCTCACATCAATTGGATTCTTCTCGTGTTCCTTCCGGTACACCGAGCGAGTGATGTAACTATTCGTCGCAATCCTGCAGAAGTTCTGGGTACACCAGTAGAGGGCCATACCGGCTGGGAATGCAAAGGAGAAGATCGGCAGAAAGAATGGCATGAATTTCATGAGCATCTGCTGCTGTGGATTCACGTTTGCCGAGGTGTTCCGGGACTGCAGTTGACGATTCTGGAACAAGCCGGTTGCCAACATGACACCCAGCAGGGCCAAGTAGGGGATTGCGATCAAGAGACCTAATTTGAGTGCCTGACTCGCCGAAAGCGACAAGTCCATCCCCAAGAAATTCATTCGGTTTGTCGTGCTCAGTGCTTTGAATAAAGCAGTAGATGGGTTGAGGTGTTCCGGATGAAAAACCTGCTTGTTGTAGATCCACGGAGTGGTCTCCAGCTTCTTCTGCACCTGAGCGAGTACCTGCCCCGTGCCTGTGCCGAGACCGCCGTCTCGGACGGTTAGTCCACGGATCAGTCGATACATGATGATGAACACTGGCATTTGCGCCACCATGGGCAAACAACCACCCAGTGGGTTAATCGAGTTCTCTTTGTAAAAAGCCATCAACTCAGCGTTGAGTTTCTCACGGTCGTTCTTGTACTTCTCCTGGATGCGCTTCATCTCCGGTTGCATCCGTTGCATCTGTAGCATCGAACGAGTGCTCTTCACGGTGAGCGGTGTAATAAGAGCCATAACCAACACGGTCAGTGCCATGATCGAGAATCCGTACCCAAACCATGGGCGTATTCCCTCAGGTACGAGCACATAAAAAAAGTTCAATACAGATGCAAGGGCATCAAAGAATTGTTCAAACATCAGCTAGCCTTCTGGCTCGGTGGCAGGGGAACGGATATCGGAGGGTGATCGTGACTCGTGCAGCCACTGGCTTCGGGAACTGGGTCATACCCTTTGCCTCCCCAGGGTTGGCACCGGCACAAACGCCGAATGGCCAGCGGCAGACCCCGAAATGCACCATGGTGTTGCACCGCTTCAAGCGCGTAGGTGGAGCAGCTCGGAGTAAACCTGCACGGTGAAGGTCTTCCTTCTCGTGCTAGTTGGTACAAGCGGATTACCGACATACAAACCCGAGCTAGCTGGCTCGGAGTCTGTCCTACCCTATTGCTGCCCTCACGGTCAGTTGGCTCCAAATCGGGCGAGGTGGTCATCGCTTAAAACGATCCACTGTGGTAATTGAATCGCTAACTTTACTATGGCTAGCCTGCTTGCTGAGCGCCTCGCAAAGGTGACCCTTGAGTTCCTTCATGGTGCAACCGACCGCAGGGGGGTGAACGATGACCAAATAGGGAGCCAGCTGGAAACGGTTTTCTTGTTCAACTTCAACGGCTGCATGGCGAATCTGCCGACGCAGCCGATTTCGGACCACTGCATTTCCCACCTTCCGCGAGATCGCGAACGCCAGAGCAGCACGCGCTCTTCCGTCCGGGCTCGCTCTGACCACGGTAAGTGGCCCGCTACGGGACCGAACTGCGCCTCGTCCGAACTCACGGAAGACTGCACGTTCGTGGATCCTGTCGATCAGGCAGACAGACGCTGACGGCCCTTGCGGCGCCTGGCCTTCACAATGGCACGACCAGCGCGGTCGGACATACGGTGGCGAAAACCGTGCTTACGGGCACGTCGTCGTTCGTTTGGCTGGTAGGTACGCTTCACGGAAACTCCAAACAGCTACGAGCAAATAGAACATCTGCTCTGTGAACCTGATCGGTGGATGAGTCCACTGATCTGGCCGGCATCTCGGGGCAAGCGTCAGTCGGTTTGCCGGACGCTATCGGCACTCGTTCAAGACTTGAACGCGAGTAAGTACCCCGGGTACGCCCGGACTGCACAGAGTAGATCGTTCTGACGGGTTCCGCCAACTATGGCTTTCGTACCTGAGACAGGCGTCACAGTTCAATTTGATCTTTCGTCAGAAAGTTTGTAGTTTTTACTGAAATCCGAGGGCTGGCACTTATACACATAATGTGGACCAGCCTGTGGATAATGCCCCTAAAAGATGGGTTTTTTGCCTCGTTTCCGAAGCACTAGCCTAGAGACGCTAGGTCGGCTGCCCAGCGAGACCACAGGAAGAAGGAATGAGTGGGAGGAGAGGGAGCACAAGTTTGGACCGCAACTGCGCCCCTGCTCGCCATGCAGGTGAGCGACTCAGTCTGGAGTTCGACTTTTCAAGACATGTCGGGTACTGAAATCGTCGACGATATCCTGACCGTCACCGTGCCAAGTCAGTTGGTCCGGCAGCGAATTGAACAGCGCTATGTGGAATTACTTCTCTCGGCGCTTACGGATGCTGGATACCCCGATCTCACTCTCGTGATCGAAGTAGAGATCGACACGGAGCGTCCAGATCCGGATGGCCTTGCGTTCATTGACGGTGAGTCCACCTCGCAGGCTGACCCGATCACCTCTTCATCCACAGCACCTTCCGGTTCACCATCAAATAGTGGCACTCGTCGTTACACCTTCGAGACATTTGTGATCGGTCAGTCCAACCGATTTGCCCACGCAGCCGCCTTATCCGTTGCCGAGACTCCTGCTCGGAGCTACAACCCCCTATTTGTCTACGGCGACGCCGGTCTGGGCAAGACACACCTATTGCAATCCATAGCGAACTACGTCCGCGAGAACTACCCCCAGTACAAGGTTCGCTATCTCTCTACCGAAACACTGCTCAATGAGTTCGTCGACGCTATTCGCAAGAATTCACAACCCGAGTTTAAGCGCCGTTACCGAGAGATCGACGTACTTTTAGTTGATGACATTCAATTTATGGAAGGCAAGGAACAACTCCAAGAAGAGTTCTTCCATACGTTCAACACCTTGCACGAGGCTCAACGACAGATCGTTCTGTCTTCCGATCGACCACCTGACGCGATCGCAACCCTTGAAGATCGCCTGCGCAGTCGCTTCAAAATGGGCCTGATCACTGATATTCAGCCACCAGATTTCGAAACCAGGCTTGCCATCCTGTTAAAAAAGGGTGAGCAATCCAACACCAAAGTCCCCGCCGACGTCTTGGAATTCATAGCAACAAATATTACCTACAACATCAGAGAACTCGAGGGTGCACTCATCCGAGTGAGTGCCTATGCAGCACTAAACGACGAACAATTAACCATTGAATTAGCTGAAATCATTCTGGCTGATTCGATCAGCGCAACGAAGCCCCGGCAGATCACTGCGAGCTACATCAGTGAAAAAACTGCCGAGATGTTTGGCGTTGAGGTCGAGCAACTCCGCAGTAAAAGCCGAACCAGAGACTTAGTACACGCCAGGCAGGTTGGAATGTACGTGTGTCGTGAACTCACCGATTTATCGTACCCGCAGATCGGCAAAGAGTTCGGCGGCCGCGACCACACCACGGTGATTCACGCATACGACAAGATCTCAAATCTCATGCAAGAGCGCCGCAAGACCTATGACGACGTCACCTTGTTAATCCAACAGATTCTAGCAAGATGATCATCCAGGCCTCGCAGCGAGTTCAATGGCTTCAATCGGCGTTGTCACATCCCCCATTGGGAGCGGGATCGCGACCGCGATGGGAGCGGGATCGCGATGGGTCCTCCCGTCGGAAACCACACCTGTCATACACAGACATCCTTGGAATTTCAACGATGTACGGTGGATTACGTCATCAGGGTGTGGACAGCCCACCGATACAGTCTCTGGCCTGCACTAGGTTTTCCACAATCCACAGGCCCAACTACTACTACAACTGGATGAATAACAAAACGGCACCAGTGGTGGGGAAAGCGAGTAATCGTGAAATTTCGTTGTGAGCGCGAGGAACTTCTAGAGGCCTTAGGCCTTGCTCAACGCGCAATCTCAAGTCGTCCAAACCTTCCGATTCTTGCTGGGCTCAGAGTCCAACTCATTGGAAATCAACTCACCATCACCGGTAGTGACTTAGACCTAACGATCACCACCGTAATCACCGTGGGCGGAGAGACCGATGGAGTTGTTGTGCTCCCAGCCAAGTTAATCAACGAAATTGTTCGATCCTTTGAAAGCGGTGCAGTAGAAATCAGTACGGGAAGTGAAGATGGCAAGGTTCACATTCACTCAGGACGATCAAACTTTGATTGCAACATGAGCCCCGCTGACGAGTATCCCAATATCACTGATATTGATGGCGAGGATGTCACACTTGATGCCAGTGACCTGGCAGAGGGCCTCAGGCAAGTAGTAAAGGCCGCTTCAAATGATGACACTCGTCTCATTTTGACTGGGGTCATGCTCACCACCGAGGGAACAGGTCTCAGGATGGTCTCCACGGACTCATACCGGCTCGCTGTTCGAGATCTTCCCGGCACTACCGTTTTGCCAGAAGGGCAATCAGTTATTGTTCCGTCTCGAGCACTGAATGAACTCGCTCGATCATTAAACGGCGATGAGGTAGTCACACTGACGCTTGGAGAACGTGACGCAACGTTCCAGGTGGGGTCATTACACCTCCGGACACGCTTAATTGAAGGTGAGTTTCCGAATTACAAGGGCCTCATCCCCGACTCTCAGCCGAATCGCTTAACGGTTGATCGGTTAGCGTTGCTGGACGCCGTCAAAAGGGTCCGACTTATGGCGCGTGAGCCAAATACCCCAATCCGCCTCACGATGGCAGCTGATTCTCTGGAGTTGCGCGCAACCACACCAGATGTTGGCGAGGCAACGGAACAACTTGATGCCAACTATGCCGGCGAGGAACTCGAGGTGGCGTTCAACCCAGAATTCCTCATCGATGGCCTCGAAGTCACGTCGGGTGACGAGATCACCCTCGAGACGGTCGACGGACTCAAACCCGCTTTGCTACGCCCATTGGGATCTACTGACTTTCTGTATTTGTTGATGCCAGTTCGGGTTACCTGAGTCTGAACTCGAGAGCAGTACGTGCATCTTCGACATCTGTGGCTGAAGGATTTTCGCTCCTATGAGTCAGTAGATCTAGAGCTGACCTCGGGACTTTGTGCGATTTTGGGGTCCAACGGCGTAGGAAAATCAAATCTGCTCGAAGCAGTTGCATACTTGGCTTTGTTGGAATCGTTTCGGGGCGCGCCAACTGAGGCGATGATCCGAACTGCCGCACCGCAAGCCGTGGTTCGCGGTGAAGTTTTTGAGGACCATCGGGACCAACTCATTGAG
>Ga0194043_1002199_pt1 | contig 10774 bp, 9 predicted proteins | sample JunL4415m_MetaG_FD_161274 | JGI IMG/M metagenome (GOLD analysis project Ga0194043, IMG submission 161274) | Anoxic zone freshwater microbial communities from boreal shield lake in IISD Experimental Lakes Area, Ontario, Canada - Jun2016-L442-15m | ecosystem: Environmental > Aquatic > Freshwater >...
ACAGTAATTGCAGCACCGCCAGATTCCATAGCAATTGCAGCAGCCGCTTCAATTAACTGAGTGCGACGCCAATCACGATGCTGGGCAAGTGAATGAGTTTGAATGCGTGGCACGTCGTTAGTCTTTCACAGTTTCGCTAAGGCGGCGCAGTGAGTCCCGCACAACTTCCTTATCTGAGGTTCTCCAGAGAGGTGGCATGGAGTTCAATAAAACTGAGCCATAGCGCTTGGTCACAATACGAGAATCTAAAATCGCTACGACTCCCCTGTCATCAACAGATCTAATTAATCGACCTGTCCCTTGTGCCAACAACAGTGCTGCACGTGGCAGCGATACTTGCATAAATCCACTTCCGCCAGCGGCATCGGCTTGTGATGCGCGAGCTGCCATTACGGGTTCATCGGGCCGGGGAAATGGAATGCGATCAATTGCAACCAAGATACAACTATTTCCAGGAACATCTACGCCTTGCCACAGTGACATCGTGCCTAGCAGAACTGATGTTTCATCTTTAGCAAAACGTGAAACTAGTGGGCCAACTGCATCTCCACGCTTTTGCGTAATAATTTTAATTGGAAGTTCGGCTAAAACTTTTCGAAGATGTAGATCTGCAGCCTCAACCCCGCGCCATGAAGAAAAGAGCGCCAATGTGCGTCCGCCAGCAGCATCAATTAATTCACCCAGCTCTGTCAGTACTTCCATGCTGGGGCCATCGCGGCCAGGTTCGGGTAAATGTTTGGGCATATATAAAACGCCCTGATTAGCAAAATCAAACGGGGAGCCCACATCGAGCATCTGCACATTGCCTGGATCGAGTTCTCCTGCACTGAGTTCAGCATTTAAATCTTCACCGACCAGAAAACCAATGCTTTTAGCTAATGAGTTAAAAGAATTACCGACCGTTAACGTCGCCGATGTTGCAATGACTGGCGTTTGCTTGAGCATATTTTCGCGCAAAACATCCGAAACCGATAACGGCGCTAAATACAGCGTAGAAAAAGTTGGTTCATACCAGAGCACTAAGCCATCTCCGAGTTTTAAAATCGTTGCCGCCGTTGTTGACATCTCATTGACCGCACCTTTAACCCGAGCACGTTCGGCCATGGCATCGGTATCGATAATTTCATCATCGGCTGAAAGAAATTGCACAATCGCTTGGGCGCTTTCGCGCACTTTTCGAATCGGTGCTTCTAAGGACTGTGGAATTTGTTCAAGGCGCCCTTGTGCGCCAAAGTCACTGCGTACTGATTCCCCGTAATCCACCATCGATTCATGAAAATCATTAGCGGCTTTGTGAAAAGCATCGGCTAGCTTGCCCGGCATGAATTTGCGGGCCATTGCAGCAGCCCGTAAAACGCGGCCAGAGGTGAGTTCATCGGTAACTGCTTGTGTTGCACGATCCATAAACTCATGAGCTTCATCCAAAATGATGCAGTCACGTTCAGGCAAAATTGGATGTGAATCAACGATTTCAATGGCAAGTAAGGTGTGATTAGTAACCACAACATCGGCCGACTGCGCTTTAGCTTTAGCGTTAGCGGCAAAACATTGTGAACCAAAAGCACAGACATCGGCGCCGACACATTCACGCCCTGAAACACTATTAGCTGCCCAGACTCGTCTATCCACTTCGGGTGCATCATCGCGATCCCCCGATACACCAGGGGTTTTAGCCCAGGCAATTAAACGTTTAGCATCTTTTTCTAACGATGAAACTTCCATCACTAATTCGCCATCTGGGTCCACGTCTTCACTGTTCATTTTCTGTAAGCAGACATAGTTCCCAACGCCTTTATAAATAGCAAAAGTAACTTCGCGACCTAAAAGCTTTTCAAGAGCCGGTACAACTGCTGGCAAATCGCGATCTACTAACTGTCGTTGCAAAGCCAAAGTCGCGGTAGCTACTAAAACTTTCCGCCCATGCACGATTCCAGGAATTAAATACGCCAGGGATTTTCCAGTGCCAGTTCCGGCTTGCACCATCAAGTGATGGCGATCAGTGAGGGCATTAGCCACCGCTTCAGCCATCTCAATTTGGCCTTCACGAGGTGCTCCCCCAATTGCTTCAACGGCGACATCGAGTGCTTGGCGCACTTGTTTCGACATATCGCTCATGGGGCAACCTTAGTGCCTCGCCATGTAGTTGAACTTTCAACTACTTTGGTATATGCTTCATCCATGTCGAAAATGCCCGCGCTCTACATCGGCCATGGTGCACCCATGTTGCTCGATGATCCATTGTGGACTTCACAATTGCGCGATATCGCGGCAAAAATTGAAAAGCCCAGCGCAATTCTTATCATCAGTGCGCATTGGGAATCAGAGCCAATAACTTTAAGTAACAGTGCGGCAAACTCTCCCTTGGTTTATGACTTCAGTGGCTTTGATCAAAAGTTTTATGAGATGACGTATAACTCTCCCGCAGCAACCGAGTTGAGTGCATTAGTTGCAGCCATCATGCCTGACAACACACCTGTACATCAGACAACTCGCGGTCTAGATCATGGTGCATGGGTTCCCCTGCGCGTGATGTATCCAGCTGCCGATATCCCAGTTGTGCAAATGTCTATGCCAACAAGTGATCCCACAAAGTTAATTGAGATTGGCAAGCGCTTACAACTGCTGCGCGATAAAGGTGTCCTGATTATTGGTTCAGGTTTTATGACGCATGGTCTGCGTTATTTGCGCGACTGGCGCAGCGATGCCGAGGCACCCACCTGGTCTAGTGAATTTGACGCGTGGGCTGCTGAATCTTTGTCACGTGGGGATGTTGATGCACTTACTAATTTCAAAGAGTTAGCTCCTGGAATGCCTTTTGCCCATCCAACCGTTGAACACTTCACACCATTGTTTATCACTTTAGGTGCAGCAACTACTCCAGAGAAAGCTCCAGAAACCCTTATAGATGGCTATTTTATGGGCCTTAGTAAGCGTTCAATTCTCGTCGCTTAATTAAGAAGTAGAACAACCTGATTGTTTCTTTGCAATCGCTGATTGCGCTGCTGAACCAGTAAGTAATGATGGAGCTCCAGTAATGGGATCAATGGTTGCAGGTTTGAACGTGTAACCGAGAACTTCACCGTTTGGCGAAAGAGTTAATTGACCAAGACCACTATCTAACCCATCGCCACTTCTGACATAAAAAGCAAAGTTACCTAATGAATAATCCACAAACTTTGAACCGTATTGAACTATGGGTTGTTGGCGGTGTGAGTGAGATCCAATAATCACACTGGCGCCATAAGACAGCCACTTTTGTGCATCAGCAATGTCAGCTTTTGCTGCGCATGCCTGTGCTTCAGCTCCCCAGTGCACATAAATAATGACGGTTTTGGCTTGGGTTAAGGCCGCCTTGATTGCCGCTTCAATTGTTTTTGGATTCCAACCGTCGGTGGTTCCTGCATATGAACCGCTGGCTACGGTTCCTATGCCCCCGTTAACTTTTGCAATTCCAAGCAATGCGATTTTTGTTCCTCGAATATCAAATATCTTTGCGCTCCACGCATCTGCGCCAGAGTTACCCGCGCCAATGACTTCAAGACCTGCATTGTGCGCAGCATTTATTGTCTCTGTTACTCCAAGGCGTAAGTAATCTCCGGCATGGTTATTTCCTAAATTAACGACATCGATGCCTGCAGCTTTCGCTTTCGTTAAAAGCAATGGATTGCTGCTAAAGACATACTCTTTTTCTTGGTGCTTTTTCTGGGCAGTAACGGCGGTCTCTAAATTAATAACTGCCAAATCAGCTGAGCGTAACTCGGCGGCAACGCCGGCAAAAGGGTCTCCCCCGTTATTTAAGTAAGCAGAAATATGTTCTACGCCATTGGTATCACCGCCAAAATCAATGACGATATTGCGTGGCGCTTTTGGTTGCGCAGTTGGCGCTAAATTGTGGCTTTGAGTAGCACACCCAACCAGGAGCACTAGCGAACTTATACCAACTATTGCGCGCTTCATTGAGTCAGTCTAGGGATATAAAAACCCCGCCAATCGCATTGATTGACGGGGTTTTTAACGGGGTTGGTTAAAAGGTTTTAATTACTCTTTATGAGCAACCAGATGTGTTTCCACATCCTTCGCAAACAAAGCAAGCACCCGACATACGCATCTTCACTCCACATGTCATACATAGTGGTGCATCGGATTTGATTCCCATTGATTCAAGTAGGTCTGATGAAGATCCGATTGTCATTGCAACAGGTGCTGCAACTTCAATCTTTACTGCAACCGGCTTACTTGCAACCGCAGGAGCCGCCACAGCCGCAACTGTGGCTTGTGCTTTTGGGGCTAGCGGGGTATCAGTCACCGCTACAGGTGCGTACTCGCCACCATTATCTAACGCTGCTGCGCGCTCTGCTGCGGTGTACAGACCCATTGCACTGCGTGATTCAAATGGCAAGTAATCAAGTGCCAAGCGACGGAAGATGTAATCCATCATGGACTGTGCCATGCGAATATCTGCATCATCTGTCATACCTGCTGGTTCAAATCGCAAGTTAGTGAACTTCTCTACGAAAGTTTCTAGAGGAACTCCGTATTGCAATCCGATTGATACTGCGATTGAGAATGCATCCATTACACCGGCAAGCGTTGAACCTTGCTTGCCAAGCTTGAGGAATACTTCACCAAGTGCGCCATCAGCATATGCACCAGCGGTCATGTAACCCTCGGCGCCGGCAACAGCAAAGGATGTAGTTGTTGCCGGACGAGACTTTGGAAGACGCTTGCGAACTGGAGTTGCAGCTACTTCTTCAACAACTGCATCCTTCTTCTTAGCTTTTCCATCTGAAAGTGGTTGACCAACTTTGCAGTTGTCGCGATACACAGCCAGAGCCTTAACGCCCATCTTCCATGCTTGGAAGTAGACATCTTCAACCTCTTCAACTGTTGCATCTTCTGGCAAGTTAACCGTCTTTGAGATAGCACCTGAAAGGAATGGCTGGCATGCAGCCATCATGCGAACGTGGCCCATTGGAGCAATTGAGCGAGCGCCTAGTGCGCAGTCAAATACTTCATAGTGCTCTGGCTTTAATCCTGGGGCATCAATAACGTGACCATTAGCTGCAATGAATTCAACAATTGCTTCTACGGTCTCCTGTGTATATCCAAGCTTTACAAGTGCCTGTGGCACTGTCTGGTTAACGATCTGCATTGAACCGCCACCAACGAGCTTCTTGAACTTGACTAATGAGAAGTCAGGTTCGATACCAGTTGTATCGCAATCCATCATCAAGCCAATTGTTCCGGTTGGAGCTAGAACTGAAATCTGCGCATTGCGCCATCCATTCTTATCTCCTGTTGAAAGACATGCATCCCAAGCCTTGTTTGCTTCGGTCCATACATCGCGATCAAGAGTTGTTTCTGACTTTGCTGCAGAAGATGCAGCAGCGTGCTTGCGCATAACACGTGCGTGTGGCTTAGCATTTTGTGCAAAGCCTGCATATGGTCCAACAATTGCCGCTAGTTCAGCTGAACGCTTGTAAGTAATTCCTGACATCAATGATGTGATTGCACCAGCTAGAGCGCGCCCACCTTCTGAGTCATAAGCCAGACCTGAAGCCATGAGAAGTGCACCAAGGTTTGCATAACCGATACCAAGTTGGCGGTATGCCTTTGTTGTATCTCCGATTGCCTCAGTTGGGAAATCTGCAAAACAGATTGAGATATCCATTGCTGTGATAATCATTTCTGCAGCTCTACCGAATGTCTTTGCATCAAATGATCCATCAGACTTTAGGAACTTCATCAAGTTCAGTGAAGCCAAGTTACAAGAAGAATTATCTAGTGACATGTATTCAGAGCATGGGTTAGATGCATTGATACGACCTGTTTCTGGGTTTGTGTGCCAGTCATTGATTGTGTCGTCATATTGAATTCCTGGATCAGCACATGCCCAAGCAGCTTGTGCCATCTTTGTAAATAATGTGCGTGCATCAACGGTGTCGATAACTTCGCCAGTTGCACGAGCAGTCAAACCAAATGACTCGCCCTTTTCAACTGCGCGCATGAACTCATCTGAAACGCGAACTGAGTTGTTGGCATTTTGATACTGCACAGAAATAATGTCTTTTCCGCCTAGATCCATATCGAAACCAGCATCGCGAAGGGCGCGAATCTTGTCTTCTTCCTTGACCTTAGTTTCGATGAACTCTTCGATATCTGGGTGAGAAACATCGAGAACAACCATCTTTGCAGCGCGACGGGTTGCGCCTCCAGATTTGATTGTTCCTGCAGATGCATCGGCACCGCGCATAAATGAAACTGGGCCAGATGCTGTTCCGCCGGATTTTAAAAGCTCCTTTGATGAACGGATGCGAGAGAGGTTAAGACCTGCTCCTGAACCGCCCTTGAAAATCATTCCTTCTTCGCGATACCAGTTAAGAATGCTGTCCATGGTGTCATCAACAGAAAGGATGAAACATGCACTTACTTGTTGTGGTTCGTTAGTTCCAACGTTAAACCACACTGGTGAATTGAAAGAAAAGACTTGGTGCATCAACATGTACGTTAATTCATGTTCAAAAATTTCTGCATCTTTATCCGTTGCAAAGTAACCGTGCTCTTTCCCGGCCTTTGTGTAAGTAAGAACAACGCGATCGATAACTTGCTTCAAAGACCATTCGCGATTTTCTGCACCAAGTGCGCCGCGGAAATACTTTGTTGTAACGATTGTTGATGCGTTTACTGACCATGTGTCTGGGTATTCAACTCCACGTTGCTCGAATACGGTCTCACCGGTTTTCCAGTTTTGCTGTACTACATCGCGACGTTCCCATTTAACTTCGTCGTATGGGTGTACGCCTTCGTTGGTGTAGATACGCTCGATAGTCAGGCCTTTACCTTTTAGGGTGTTATGGGCCTTGATTTTCGCTGGTCGGTTGATGACCGTCTCTGACATGTGTGATTCCCCGTCTTCGTTAGTTGTTCTGATTAATTAATGTGCTATTGCTTTTTTCTGCACTTGGGGAGTGCGCCGAAGGCATTGCTCGCAGTAACGCGATCTCGCCTTCGAAATCTTCAAGGGAGGCAAAGTTACGGTACACAGAGGCATAACGTAAGTAAGCAACCTCATCGAGCTCTCGGAGTGGCGCCAAGATGGCCATACCCACTTCTTGAGCTTCGATTTCTGCCTGACCAGTTGAACGCAGAGTTTCTTCTACGCGTTGAGCAAGCAAAACTAGATCATCTTCATTAACCGGACGTCCCTGGCAGGCTTTGCGAACACCTACTAGGACTTTCTCGCGGCTAAATGGTTCAGTGGCACCTGATCGTTTGATGATGTTGAGCAACGCCACTTCCTGAGTTGAAAAACGTTGACTGCACTGTGGGCATTCACGGCGACGGCGAATCTGGGTGCCATCTTCAATAGGACGAGAGTCGACTACGCGAGAATCTTCGTACCTGCAAAATGGGCAAATCATGTCGGCGTGTCTCCCTTCGAAATCCTCGATATTCCAACTTTTAGATGTATTAGTGAAGGAGGAAAACTACCGTAAAAACACTACTTATGGAAGTTTTACTGCCTTTGACCCCTACATATAGTGGGAACTATAAAGCATTTCTTGAGGCTTTACCTGATGAGTAGCCAAACTCGTTCTTTAGGGCGTGTCGGGGCCAGCACTCGAGTCCTGTTTAGCCCTTACTTGGAATTCGAAGCTTCTGGCCCGCTTGTACGTCATAGCCCTTTAAGTTGTTCACTTCACGAATGCTTTCAACCATGGCTTGAACATCACCGGTGGCATAGGCGCTAGCTACTGACCAGAGTGTTGCTCCTGATGGAACCACAACGGTTACATAAGAGGTAGCAGCCACAACTTGATCCCCGCCAACAGATTTGGCTGCAAAACCTGCAGCTAAAACTACGGTCAGTGATGCCACGACCAATGTGCGCGCTAGTCGACCTCGGCGGCTCATGCCAGCGCCGGACGGATTGGTCGTTGATGTGAATGGGCTAGCTATTGTCAGTGTGCTCATGGTCGTTCTCCTTGGGGAAAGGTGTTCGAACACTTGTTCGAACTAGGAGTATTAAACACCCCACCACTGACAAATAGCAAGCGAAATTCGAACATATGTTTGAATTTTTGGTGAACTTATGTCACCCTATAGCCATGAGCACACAGACCCCCTCCACGGCCGGCCTCAGCGCCCGCCAAGCACAAATCCTCAACGTCATCGAAACGGCCATGGCCGAGCAGGGCTATGCCCCAACGATGCGCGAGATCGGAGCGGCCGTTGGCCTGACCTCCACGGCCTCGGTGAAATACCAACTCGAAATCTTGGAAGAAAAAGGCTTCATCCGCCGCGATGAAACCAAGGGCCGTGCACTGGAATTAACTCCTGAAAATAATAATGGCGCCCCCGTAGATAAAACTACGTTCATTCCACTTGTTGGTCGAATTGCAGCTGGTGGGCCAATCACTGCCGAGCAAGAAGTGGAAGAAACTTTTCCTTTGCCTGAATCCTTAGTCGGAAAAGGTGAGTTATTTATGCTCAAAGTTGTGGGTGAATCAATGATTAACGCCGCAATCTGTGATGGCGATTTTGTTGTGATTCGTTCACAAAAAGATTGCAACAAGGGCGACATCGTTGCGGCCATGATCGATGGCGAAGCAACAGTAAAAACTTTTTCCAAAAAAGATGGTCATATCTGGTTACTCCCAGCAAATGATGCTTTTGAGCCTATAAATGGCGATAATTGCGAGATCTTGGGAATCGTTACTGCTGTCCTTCGCTCTGTTCGTTAATTAATCGCGCGAGCAACAATGACACGGGCCTGATCCCCGTAATGCACACTGCCAGGTTCATAGACATCTATGCGCAAAATCTGCGGTTGCGTAATTGCACCTAGTGCAACAAGTGATTCCAACTCCCCCGCAAAGCCTTTACTTTCAAAATGTTCGTTATTAACGCCAACTACTAGCCAGCTGTTGTGTGCCAACAAGGGCAGCAAATTACGCAGACATTGCGGGCCTAAGTGGCCATGGGTAAATGTGCCCGAACTAATTAACGCTTCATACGGCGCATTCTCATTGGGCACTTCTTGAGTTAAATCTCGCTCGTACAAAGCCCGATAAACCGCGCTGCCATCAGTGCGCGTTTTTAATTGTGCTTGCCCCAACATTTGCGGTGAAATATCCATGCCATCTAAAACAACTTCGGGGCGAAGCCTTGATAGATACATGCCCGTTAGCCCCGTGCCCGTTCCAATATCTAAAACTCGTTTAACTGAATCAGTAACTACATCATTAAAGGTTTCGCTGATTGCTTTGGGGTATCGATACTGCTTGGCATCTACAAAAGAGGAGTCATATGTAGCGGCCCACTTGGCATATAAGCGCTTGTTATCTTCAGGTGTTTGTACTGAATACGCCTCATCTAAACCAATGACATCATCGCTCATGGGCCAAACTTAGGCAGGAATGAGCTTTAAAACAATGCTTTGCGACACGAAAACTCACAGCCCCTATTCAGGAACCCTTACCTGAATCCTCACCTGCTTCAGCCATAGTCGCCTTATTCCATTCGAGGGAATCAACGAGGGGCACACAATATGAAGAAGATCCTGACCGCATCACTAGTTGGACTTGCATTGGTGACGACATCAGTTTCAGCTAACGCTGCAACTGCAGCACCAACTATCAAGAAGCCAGCGGCTAAGGCTGCCGAAGGTACAGCAGCACACGAGACTGCTGAAACTTCTACAACACAAAAGAAAGAAGCTGTAGCAACTAAGAAGCCAGTAGCCAAAGCAACTGCAACGAAGAAGCCAGTAGCTAAGAAGACCAAGTAAATAGCTTTCCCCAAATAAAAAAGCCCGCGCGTCATGTGCGGGCTTTTTTATTGTGTTTAATTTAAGGAATGATCGTAAAGCGCCCCACGGCTACCGGGGATGGCAACCAAATATCGTTACCCGCAACTGATCCATTGAGAACGCACTCCCCCGGAGCTAAGAATTTAACCCAGCGGTCAGCAACTGTGCACACGGTAGGAGTCGTTGAAACCACTGTGTAAGCCGTTGTGAAACCTAACGTAACTGACTTACTTGATGCACTGAAATATGCATACCAATTGTTTCCACCACTTGCTGCCCACTCCTTCATTGAGTACGTCTTGCTAAATCCAAAGAAGCTAGCGCTCTGAGCAAACTTAGTTGCTAGTGGGCCAATCTTTGCATTGATTGCATTTGGATCAATCTTTGGAAACAGCGCTGGATCTAAAGTAACTCCAGGGCATTTAGTTGTAGAACGGGTGAAAGTAGAACCCGTCGATGCAGCATTTCCTGCATCCCAAATTGCGTTCCAGCAAGTAGTTGATGCACTACCTCCGCTAATGATGACTGGCGGTTTGATCTTGCTCAACCCAGCCACTCCAGTTGTTGAAACATAAATCCATTTATCAGCTGAATTACAGCCGTATGCGTTACATGATGCAACGTTGATGATGTACATGGTGCTTGGAGTTAATCCAGTTAGAGTTGCCTTTGTAGTCGTTGCAATTAACTGGCGTTGTTGGCTGCTAATTGGATCACCAGAAGTTGATGATGGCCACCATGTGATTGTGTAGCCATACATTGGTGATCCGCCATCATTTTGATCGGGAACCCATTCGACATCAACGGTTGTATCACTTGTTGCTTTGCCCAATGCAACTAGCGGCGCGTAAGGAATGGATGCTGCTTTAATTGCATTCGAGACTCCTGATACGGGCCCGGTTCCACTCGAGCTATTTGCAACTACAGTAAATGTGTAAGTGTTTGTATAACCCAGCGCCGATG
>Ga0194043_1002202_pt1 | contig 10772 bp, 11 predicted proteins | sample JunL4415m_MetaG_FD_161274 | JGI IMG/M metagenome (GOLD analysis project Ga0194043, IMG submission 161274) | Anoxic zone freshwater microbial communities from boreal shield lake in IISD Experimental Lakes Area, Ontario, Canada - Jun2016-L442-15m | ecosystem: Environmental > Aquatic > Freshwater >...
AAGGGGAGGTACCCGAAGGGCGGAGGGGTTTGCCGACAGCACGGCAAACCACCCCTAACCCCTCCTTGGAAAGGAGGGGAACGGCTGGTCTTTATTTTGATACTATGATTGCTTCTTATATTTTAAATCCTGGTGTGCGTCAGCATGGACTGGATACACTGGCTTTTGTGGAATTTGGTTATCAAATGCAACCCATAGAAGCGCTTATTGGTAAAGGTAAAGATCAGGTTTCTTTGGCAGAAATACCGTTAGAAAAAGTGAGTTGGTATTCTTGCGAGGATGCGGATTTTACTTTTCGTCTTTATGACAAATTTAAAAAAGAATTAGCTGACAGTGGTATGGCTGGGTTGTTCCATGATTTGGAAATGCCACTCACCACAGTGTTGGCGGATATTGAAACTAACGGCGTCAAGATAAATGACAAAGCTCTAAAAAAGTTGAGTGTGGAATTTGACGGTCGGATTAAAATTATTGAAAAAAAAGTTTGGAAAATGGCGGGCGAAGAATTTAATTTGGCCAGTCCCAAACAGCTCAAAGAAATTTTGTTTGAAAAAATGAAAATTTCTAGCGTAGGCATCGGCAAGACCAAAACGGGACTATCCACGGCCGCGGCCGAGCTGGAAAAAATGAAAGGCGAACACGAAATTATTGATCTGCTGATAGAATTTCGGGAATTATCAAAATTAAAATCAACTTATCTGGATGCTTTGCCACTTTTGATAAATAAAAAAGATGGCCGAGTGCATACCTCATTTAATCAGACGGTGACGGCGACTGGACGCTTGTCATCTTCGGAACCGAATTTGCAAAACATTCCTATCCGCACTGAAACCGGCGGACAAATCCGCAAAGCTTTTATTGCGGAAAAAGGTTTTCAAATTATGAAAGCCGATTATTCTCAAATAGAACTTCGTATTGTGGCCTCACTCGCTGATGACCAACAGATGCTGAAAATTTTTAATGATGGTGGTGATATTCACACCATGACCGCTGCTTTAATTCATGGCATTCCGGCTAGCGAGGTGACCAAAGAAATTCGTCGCACCGCCAAAGAAGTTAATTTTGGCGTGCTCTATGGCATGGGCGCTTGGGGATTGTCTTCACGCACGGGCATTTCTAATGCCGAAGCCCAAGAATTTATTTTTAAATATTTCAGCGCCTTTAGTGGAGTCAAAAAATGGTTGGAAGAAACAATTGTGATGGCTCGTGATAAAGGTTATGTGGAAACGCTCCTTGGCCGTCGGCGGTATTTGCCGGAAATAAATTCTAGCATGGGCCAAGTGCGTAGTAGTGCCGAGCGCATGGCTGTTAATCATCCGATTCAAGGCAGTGCTGCTGATATGATCAAACTCGCCATGATTGAAATTAACAATGGCTTGCCAAAGGTCTCGCCTGAGTCACGTATGATTTTACAAGTTCACGACGAATTGGTTTTTGAGTTGCCAGAAACTGAAATTAAAAAAGTCGCTAAGTTTATTAACGACACAATGTGCTCGGTCATGAAGTTGCGCGCTCCAATAGAAGTAGAAGTGAGTGTGGGTGATAATTGGGGCGAGACTGAGAAAATTAAATTGTAAGTTTTTATTATGCCAAAAATAAACATCGCCATTATTGCCGGGGGATTTTCCAACGAACGAGAAATCTCACTCTTAAGCGCTGGTCAAATTGCGCAGGCTTTGCCGACTGATAAATATGAAGTCAAAATAATTGAAATTACACCGGATAAAAAATGGTTGCTAAGACCTGATTTAAAAGCGATTGGCGAACAATCAACTGGCCATGAATTATTATCCAGTCAAACCACTCCCGATAAATTAGACTTGCCAAGCATTGACGTGGTTTTTTTATCTTTGCATGGAAAATTTGGCGAGGATGGGCGAATTCAGGCCATACTAGATTATCAAGGCGTGCCCTATACCGGCTCTGGAGTTTTGGCCAGCGCTTTGGGCATGAATAAAATAAAATGTTTGGAAATTTTGTATAGCCACGGGATTGTTATCCCGCAACATGTAGTGTTATATAAAAATCCTGAGAGCCTTGATGAGTTTGATGGTTTGATAAGTAAATCATTTGGCTATCCGGTCGTGGTTAAGCCCAATGAATCGGGCTCAAGTATTGGTGTTAGTCTAGTTAAAGACTTTTCTGAATTAAAAAAAGCCGTTGATTTGGCTTTTAAAGAAGACAAAATTGTTTTGGTGGAAGAAATGATTGTTGGCCGTGAGCTGACTTGCCCGGTGATGGGTAATACCGGCCAAACAGAACTAACGGCTTTACCGCCAGTTGAAATAATTCCTCATGAGTCCAAGTTTTTTGATTATCAGGCCAAGTATTTTTCCAAAAAGACTGAAGAAATTTGCCCGGCCAATATTGGACCGGAACTGACAGCAAAAATTCAAGATTTATCAAAAAAGATCCATGCTATTTTGGGTTGCGATGGACTTACTCGTTCAGATTTTATTTTAAAAGATAATGAGCTATACTTTATTGAAATCAATACTATTCCCGGACAAACGGCGGCTAGTCTAGCACCCAAGTCGGCGAAAGTCGCAGGTATGAGTTTTGCAGAATTTTTAGAAAAACAAATTGAACTAGCTAGGCAAAAATAAGTTATTTTTTATTTGGTCAAAAAAGTCTCATAAACTACTGAGGCTTTTTTAATCAAATAAAAAAGTCCGTTTTAAGAAAACGGACAAACTGTAAATTGCGAGTTGTACTGCTAGTTAGTGTAAAAAATTGCGACTGTACAAATAATGACTGGCCATATAATGTGATGGTTATCCAGCTTCTGTCCCGCGCAGGTAGTCATTTGCCGAAATATAATTCTGATCTCTGGATTATCGCTAAGCCACGCGTTGATTTGTTTTTCTAATTCATCAAATCGTCCGCCGTCACCATGGCTAGAGAATAGTATAATTCTCTCGTGATTATCGTTTATGGTCATCTGGCTAACTCCTTTTTGTTAAAAGTACTTCTAGTTAAACAATCACTCGCGCTTCCAACGGGGAATCGCGCTTTTATTCCGTTCATTTTGGAATAGATTATTGTGTCACTCCGGTATTATTTTGTCAATTTGATTAATCATGTTAGTGCTGATACATTCACTCCAGGGCAAAACATTATGGGCCAAAGCGCAAAACCAAACCCCTACCACTCGCTCCATAGCACCGGCCGACCACTCCTGAGTGCCCATGAATGGACAATTATCAGAACAGGTCATTCGGCCTTCGGCTTCACTGCCTTCAAACTCATGACACACTTTTACGGATGCGCCATTAGTCAAAGTTAAAACCAAATCGTTACTACCATCCTTCGGCGACAATTTAGACATTGTATTTCTCCTTGTTGTTAAAGTCCAATCTGTTTCGTCCTTTTCCGGCTCTCCACTTCCGGCAAGGGACTCATCAGTTCCGACACTGATCGGAAGACAGATTTGTGGGGGAGGTGAAGGGTGTTGAGAAGTAGAAAAAATGTTAGAAAAAATAAAGTATCACCATCCCCCTAAAAGAACAAATCTTATAATTGACTCCAATTGAAGCCAAAAATCATTTTTTGCATGGTATAAATAGATTGATTATCTATGACCACACCGACAGAATTGCCACTGTCATCAAGTCCGATGTGCGCCACTTTGTCGCCGTAAATGATTTCGTGTGTCATTTTCATTTTGTCATCCACGACATTTTTAAGCGGCTTTCTTTCGTCGAGTCCGGTGACTTCGCCTTTCTCGCCGAGAGAAATTACTCTGACTTGAATTCCTTTGGCCATTCTTTTTTTGTTAAAATCAGGCATGGCAGTATACAGATGTTTGCGTTCTTCCACTTTGCCTGAGGAATAAACAAAATAAATTTTTTCAGTTTGCTGTTTCATGGTATCAATCACATCTTGCAGGATTTGCTTCATGCCATTATTGCCTTCATAGAATCTGACTGCTGGACGATTACCGCTTTTTTCAAAGATAGCTCGGATTTCTGGCAACCCCTCTTGCATTTGATCTTTAAGTCTTTTTAAATTATCTTGTTTTTCTTCCAGGGCGATGATCAGTTTTTCTGGCGGTTCGGCCACGAAGTATTGTTTGGTTTCTTTGTGGTAATAAGTGACCAGCCCCAAGTCCATGAGTGATTTTAAAATATCATAAGCCGTGCCACGGTTGATACTGGATTTGTCAGCCACCAAGCGTACAGGGGATGGGCCAAGACGGATAAGTGCCAGGTAGACAGCGATTTCTTTTTCGCTCAGTCCGAATTCTTTCAGTAGCGTTTGTATTTCCATATTTTGTTTTTTATTGTTTTCCCTCTCTCTATAATTATCATAATCCTTTCTAAAGTATATGTCAAGTATTTTTCTACAATATTTATAATATTACAATATTTTATTTAAATTTAAACAAATAAAGTATATAAATCTATAAACATTTTATCTACAATAATATGAGTTATCTACAGGTAGCTGTATTTTAGGGTTGGTTTTGTTGAAATTGAAGTTTGGCCTTAAATAGGTTAAAATATCCCTATATGATTTTCTTTATTTACGGCACAGACGCTTTTAGCGCCAAAGCCAAAGCTCAAGAACTTACTGATCAATTTATCAAAAAACGTGATAAATCCGGTTTTAATGTGGTCAAACTTGACGGCAAAGTTATTGATTTTGATCAGTTTAGGCAAGAAGCACTGACCGTGCCTTTTTTAGGTGAGAGCAAATTAATAGTGGTGGAAAATTCTTCTCGCAATAAATTTATTATCAAAGACTTGGCCCAGTTTTTAGAAGAGCGAGGTGACCAATTGGAAAACAGTTTAATTTTTATTGAAATTTTTGAAACTAAAAAAGAAGAACCAAAAAATGCGCTGTATAGATTACTGTCAAAACAAAAATATAAATTTTCCATTGATTTGCCTAGCGCATGGCAAGCGGAAAAATGGCTGAGTGATTATTTTAAAAATAAAAACGCTATTATTGGCGCGCCAGCTATTAAAGAAATGACGGTTTTGGTTGGCAGTGATTTGAGTCAATTGCAACAAGAAGCTGATAAATTAATTTCGTATAAAAAAGGCGAGGAAATAAAAGTTGTTGATGTGAAGGAATTGGTAAAAGCTAAATTTGAAGATGATGTTTTTAAAATGGTGGATGCGATTGTCGCCAAAAATAAATTGCTGGCTTTAAAACTCATTTCCGACAAACTAAAAAGTGGTGAAGCGCCACTAGCTATCTTGGCCATGGTGGCTCGGCAGTTTAAAATTATTTTAAAAATAAAAAGCGGAGTTAAAAATTCCGTTGGCTCAGAAGATAGTGGATTGCGTGAGCATCCGTTTGTGATTAGTAAGGCCACTGAGCAAGCTAAGAAATTTTCTATTGATGAATTGGTCGCTATTAATCAAAAAATAATTGAAATTGAAAGCGGACTCAAATCTGGCGTTAAGAATCCGGAGCTGATGTTTGATATGTTGGTGATGGAAATTTAGTTTATTAAAATAAAAAGCCGTCTGAAAGTTAATTCAGACGGCTTTTATTGTGAAATATTTTATGGAGTAAATTGAATATTGATTGTGGAGTCAGTAGAGCTTGATAAACTGGTTACACCCACCAAGCAGACAGCTTGCCATGGTTTGTAAACCGAAGAGAAAGTATTTTTTTTGACATCTCCGCTAGCATAAGTGACAGTATAATCAAAAGCAGTGCTAACGCCTTTGTGTGATTTTTCCGTGCATTTTTGTTCGCCAGGCTTGAGGTCTGTGGTCTCAACATATTTAGTGGGCGCAGGATCAACCCAATTCCAAATCCGCGGTTTAGTACGGGTGGCCATGCGTCCATCTGGCGTGCCCCAAAAATCAAAATATAAATTATCGCCTTCTATGCGCTTTTGAATGAGAATATAATTTCCAGTGTCATTGATAAAACGCACATCTGGTTTGGGAATATAAATGGTGGCATCTGTGCCCGGCAAACCATTTTCCAGATAGTAGCTGACGCTATAAGAATGATTGCGTCTCTCGGTGATGGGCAGTCCGCTGGCCATGGCTGCGCGAAAAATAGTGGTGGCAATTTGGCAAAGTCCACCGCCGAATTCTGGCGTGGTTTTATTGTCCTTGATGACCATTTCAGTCAAATAGCCTGTTGTGCCATCAACCGCTCCCAGTGAGCCGGTGAGAGAAAATTCTTCATTAGGTTTGATGATAACACCATGCAGTTTGCTGGCTCCAGTCGCAATATTATGACGGCGATTGGCTGGACTGCCGGAAAAATTTGATTTGCCTGTGCCAATAATCTCCTTGATGCCGAGATTGTTTATTTCCGCCATGGTGATTTTGGGATCAATCTTATCAGCAAAAATTTCCCAACGACTGTTATTATTGATTAAATTTTGATTAGCCTCCGCATAAGTTTTTTTGAGGTTTATTTTTAGGCCATCGCCTTGTGGCACAACACTGACTAATTGGCCATTTTGAAATTCTACTCTGGCATCAGAAGCATCTATTTCTATGTCCTTGGCCACATTTTTGGTCAGCCATTCTTCAAAAGTTTCTTGAACAAGTCCTATGTTGATGCCAGCGTCTGTTTTTTGGAATTCCAACATTGAGGATAATGTTTTGTTGTCCATGACCCATTGTTTATTGGCATAAAATAAAACAGTTGAACTGTTAGCTAAAAGATTATTCACTAAAAATAATTTTTGTTCGGCTTCTGCCTTGGTGATTACCGACAAAGAAACTGAAGCTTTTGCTTCTATGGGATTATTTTTTAAACTGGTCAAATTATTTTTTAAATCTGTTATTATTTGGTCATAGTTAAAGCTAATGCCATTTTGTTCGGGTAAAATGTCTATCTGGTATTTTTTGCCAGACCAAGTTGTTTTTATTTTGGCATCCTGTGCCGGTTTTCCTATTTTTAGCAGTTGTTGATCTATTAAAATTTTTAGAGTGGCTTCATCCAAAGAAAAATCAGCTTTAAATTGTTGCGGATTAATAAACATTTGGGCTTGGGTCAATAAATTTTTCCACCAAATGTCATTACGGCCATAGGCAAAGGCGTCATGTATTGTTTTGTGATTATCAAAAGTTAGAAGATTGCGCGATAAGTCTGGGTCGGATAGGGAGCTAATTAGAGGATTAATACTTAATGGCGTCCCATCGTCTTTTTGATAGGATAATTGCAAACCGTTTTTACTGATTTGTTCGGTTGTTTGATCAATGGTAGTTAAGGCTTGAGTGATATTGAGTCCTTCCAGGTTAATATCGCCAATATGGCTACCCGGAAAAAATTCTTTTTGATATTTTATTTCAAAGGTAATAATAGCCAATGCCAAAAGCAAAGCAATTAAAAAAAAGGCGACCAGAATTGTCGCCAGTAGCCATCGTTTGCTATTTTTTTTGTTCTCTTTTTCAGTGCTTGGCAGGCCCAGTATTTTTTTTATTGGTTGCGAGATGGAATTAGTTTTCATTGTCGGAGCGTAAAATTTCATTAAGGATTTCTTTGGCGCTCTCGCCATTATTTTGGTTTGATGCTTGCCCTATATTTAATTCTAGCTTGACGGCCATGCCTTCTGTTGCTTCCATGGGCAAAAATTCTAGTGGCCACATAATTGTTTGGCCATCAGTGGTTTTAATGATAGCTCCGTTATCAAGCAGTTGATCTATTGTTGCTGTTAAGCTGTTTGCGTGTTCCATATTTTAGGTATCTAATGGTCTGACACGAATGGAAGTTGTTTTGTATTTTTTGGGGAGCTTGATGGTGAGCACACCATTTTTTAAAGTAGCATTGACTTTTTGCTGATCAATAGCAGAAGGCAAAACCACTGATCGCGAAAAAGCGCCCCAATATATTTCGCGAGAATGGAAATCGGTTTCGTTTATTTCTTCCTCCATTTCCCGAAAACCGCGAACAGTCAAAACATCGTTGCTCACAGCAATATCTAAATTTTTAGGGTCAACTCCGGCCATGGTTGATTTGACTATGATACTGTCATTGGTCTCGTAGATATCACAAGCCAGTTGTCCTTCGTTGCCAAATAAATCATTTTCTTCTTTGTATGAAGGAAAGAAAAAACTGGTCGGATCGTCATTTGCCATTGGTTTTTTGGATTGCATGTTTTTAGGCTCCATAAATAAATATAGATAAATATATTATAGTATAAATAAGAAAATAAAACAATAACAAAAAAACACTGTCAGTTATGACAATGTTTTTTAGTTTTAGTATCACCACGGAGAATTGAACTCCGGTTACCAGGATGAAAACCTGGTGTCCTAACCACTAGACGATGGTGACAAATTTATATACAAAAAATTATACACTATTTTATTTAAAAAATCAAGTCCCTTGATAAATATTATTTTCTGCGCTTTATGTGCTGGTATTCATGCCAGGTTAGGAAAATAACGATAATATCCAAGACTGTTAAAATTAAAAGTAAAATAGAATGCGAATAAAAGTAACTGTACATTTGATAAGCTCCAAAGCCGGTAAAAATCGCAATACCGAGCGGATAGGCCCAAAGCTGTTTTTTGAATAAACTTACTACCAACAGTAGCTTGATGAGTCCGTGGGATAATAAAAAAATAATTAGGAATAAATGAAAACCGCTAGAAAAATGTTGGCTACTATTTAGAATGTAATTGGTTATAAAATCATGAGGATCTTCAAGTAGTTCACTACGAGTGAGATATAAGGCTAGCTCGGCTATTTGACTGGGAGAAATAAAAAATAAGGCTATGCCTAAAATAGTTTCAAACAGTCCATTAATACCTTTGAGGGCAATGCCAATTTCAAAAGCCTCATGCAAAATTTCATCCTCAGGATTTTTTTTGTTTTTGAATATCATAAATAGTTTAATGTTTGGTTATTATATAACATTAGGTTGTTTTTTGGAAGTATGGTGTCAAGGGTTGTTTTTTTTGTTTTTTGATGTTATGATTTTAGGTAATATGATAATTTTAGCCATTGAAACATCTTGTGATGAAACTTCCGCCTCCGTGCTTAAAGCTGGTTCTAAAAAACTGGAGCTTTTATCAAATGTTGTTTCTTCTCAAATAAATATTCATGCGGTTTATGGCGGTGTGGTGCCGGAAGTGGCTGCGCGACAACATGTGCATAATATTTTGCCGGTGATTGATGAAGCTTTAAAAACCGCTAAAATAAAACCAGCTAAAATTGATTTGTTAGCAGTGGTGCCTGGACCCGGACTCATTACTTCTCTGATGGTGGGCGTGGAAACAGCCAAGTCTCTTTCTTTCGCTTGGCAAAAACCTCTCTTAGAAGTTAATCACATGTATGGGCATATTGCTGGGAATTTTTTACAGCCGATTGTTTTTCCAGCAATTTGCTTGGTAGTGTCTGGCGGGCATACGGAAATTGTCCATTTAAAAAATTATCAGACATATAAGAAAATTGGTCAGACTGTTGATGATGCTTCCGGCGAAGCATACGACAAAGTGGCCAAGCTTTTAAATTTGGGTTATCCGGGTGGTCCAAAAGTTTCAGCTGAGGCAGATAAATTCACCCTCCTTTCCAAGGAGGGGGTTGGGGGTGGTTTGCCGAGGATTAAACTTCCTCGCCCGATGTTAAACAGTGGTGATTTTAATTTTAGTTTTTCTGGATTAAAAACCGCTGTTTTATATGCCACGCAAAAAATGACCAAAAAAGAATTGCTTGAAAGAACACCGGAAATTTGTTTTGAATTCCAAGAGGCGACCATTGAAGTGCTGACTAAAAAAACCCTGACCGCAGCCAAGCAATTCAAAGCCAAAACAATTTTAATGGCTGGCGGTGTGGCTGCCAACAAAAGATTGCGCGAACAGCTTCGTGAAATGTCAGAAGCTAATGGCTTTGCTTTTTCTGTCCCAGAATTTAAACTTTGTACTGATAACGCGGCCATGATAGCTATTGCCTCTTATTATTTGTCTCAAAACAAAAAGACACCACTGGATAATTGGCAGAAAATAAAAGTTGATCCAAATTGGGAGCTAGCTTAGTTTATAAAGTTCATAAAGAAATTATGAAAATTATTTCCAACTCTGAAAAACAAACTTTTAAAATAGCTAATGAGTTTGCAAAAAAACTTAGTGGCGGTGAGGTTTTATGTTTGCTTGGGGATTTGGGTGCCGGCAAGACTGCTTTTATCAAGGGGCTAGCTAGTGGCTTGGGCGTGAAAAATATTATTACCAGTCCGACTTTTGTATTAATGAAAGTTTATGAAGGAAAAAATAAAATTATTTTATCACACATAGATGCTTATCGTTTGGATAGTGGAGCGGAACTGCAATATATTGGGGCAGATGAATATCTGAATGACTCAAATTGTATCACAGCCATTGAGTGGGCCGATAGGGTCAAAGATATTTGGCCAAAAAATAAAATTCTAATTAAATTTAAAATTTTAGAAGGCAATAAAAGAGAAATAAATATAACTTAATTATTCTGCCACTCTAAAGATTTCATCTAGCGAAGTGATGCCTTCTAATGCTTTGATAATGCCATCTTGAACCATAGTAATGACGCCTTCCTCGTGCGCCATTTTTTTGATATCAAATTCTGACAAATTTCCTTTAGTGACAGTGTCTTTCATTATGTCGGTAATGGGCATGATTTCATAAATACCGATACGTCCCTTATAGCCGATACTTTGGCATGAGTCACAACCAGCGCCCTTAAAAAATTTTAAGTTGTTAATGTCTATTTTGTCTTTGTATTCAGAATTAGGCGGTAAATTTTCTAGCAAGGTTTTGGCTTTTAGCATTTCTGCTTCAGTGACCGTGGCTTCTTGTTTGCAGTCAACACAAATT
>Ga0194043_1002203_pt1 | contig 10771 bp, 12 predicted proteins | sample JunL4415m_MetaG_FD_161274 | JGI IMG/M metagenome (GOLD analysis project Ga0194043, IMG submission 161274) | Anoxic zone freshwater microbial communities from boreal shield lake in IISD Experimental Lakes Area, Ontario, Canada - Jun2016-L442-15m | ecosystem: Environmental > Aquatic > Freshwater >...
TCGCCGCGGTTGCGCGCGAGCACCACGGCATCGGGCGTTCGCGAGGCAAACCACTTGTCCGTGGCATGGGTGGCGAGCGTGGCGGCGTCGGTGCGGACGGCGTCACCGCCGAGAAGCTGCGTGAGTTTTCGCGCAAGGTTCATCGCGAAATCGTGTCGTGGCCGGTGAAGAATTTTTCCATTTTCCCGCCGACGTGCCGGAACGCCTTCTCCGTTTTGCGCCCGACATCCTGCGCGCCGGAACTCACGCTCGCCGACTTTTTCGCAGTCTTTTTCGGAGGCGATTTGCGCGGGGTATCACAGGCGGCAAATGACGCTGCGAACAAAGCCGCGACGACGAGGAGAAAAATACGGAGCGTGTTCATGCCTGCTGCGTAGCCGCACCACGTGCGGCGGGCAAGCCGCGCGCATTACTGCTCCGGCTTCGGCGTCTTGCTCCCGCCTCCAAAAATGCGTTTCAGCACGTTCGGCTTCGGCGTCGGTGTCGCTGTCGGCGTACCCTTGGGCTTCTTCCCTGCGACAGCAGCCGCGCTCCCGACGGAAGCCGGCGGCGCGAGCAGCTCGGCGGCGGGCGATTTTTCAAAGCCATCGGCGCTGAGCACCGCGCCGCGTGTCGCGTTCACCGCGAGGACGCCGAGCTGATCGCCCGAAGGATCGAGCACCGTCACTCTCCACGCGGGCAGGTTCGATGCGGCGTCGCGCATGAGCTCGTAGTTCAGCGAGCCGACCTTCGCGCCGTTTGCCTCCGCGAATGCCGCGGCGAGCTTCGCCACATGCGAGGAGTCCACCTTCAGCGTGTCCGCGCCGATCACATCCGCGGGCTTCAGCGCGTCGGCAAATTGCGAGAGCGTGCGGGACGTCACAAATTTTCCGCCGTCCACGACGAACTCGCGCATGCCGCGCTGCTCCGCCGGATCATGCACGAGCAGATACCACCGCTCCGGCGAAGGCGTGCCCTCGCGCCCCTCGATCCGCGCGAGCCGCTTCGCCGCGTCCTTCGGGAGCAGCTTGAGCGCATCGAGCGCAGTGCCTTCGCCCCGCACGGCGGCGGTGGAGGCGAGGATGAAAAACAGGAATGCGCGGGTGCTCACGTCGCGGATGCTAGCGCGCAGCGCGCGGCATTTCCACACATCCGTTTCATCGCAGAAAAATGCAGCAGCTTCGGGCACAAGGCAAAGCGCGGCGGCCCAAAGTTGTTCTTGGGCTTCAGCCCGCAAGACCTCGGTGATTCAGACTGCGCGCCCGAATGTGGAATCGCCCGCAAGCGGTGGTCGTGCGCTCTTGCACGCTGAAGCGTGGGACTACTTTGCCGCCGGACGCGGGCCGTTTTTCCAATCCGCAATCCGCAATCGCCAATCCGCAATCCAGGGTGCCCGCCGCCTTCCGTCGGCAGCTACGGAAAATTCCTCGACGCCCCGCGCGCGGCTCGCGCACCGTCGCGGTATGATCATCAAGCCGAAGATTCGTGGGTTCATCTGCATCACAGCACATCCCGAGGGCTGTGCGGCGCATGTGCGGCAGCAGTCGGACTACGTGCGAGGAAAAGGTCCGATCGCCGGTGCGCCGAAGCGCGTGCTCGTGATCGGTGCGAGCACGGGCTACGGGCTCGCTTCGCGGATCGTGCCGGCGTTTGCGGGCGGTGCGGCGACGATTGGCGTGTTTTTTGAAAAGCCGAGCGAGGCGGATCGCACGGGCTCGGCGGGGTGGTACAATTCGGTTGCATTCGAGCGCGAGGCACACGCGGCGGGGCTGTATGCGAAGAGCATCAATGGCGACGCTTTTTCCGACGGGATCAAGGAACAGGTCATCGCGCTCATCAAGGCCGACCTCGGCACGGTGGACGCAGTCATCTACTCGCTCGCGTCGCCGCGACGCACGCATCCGAAGACGGGCGTAGTGCATAAGAGCACGCTGAAGCCGCTCGGCGCGGCTTACACAAACAAGACCGTGGACACTGACAAGGGCACCGTGAGCGACATCACGATCGAGCCCGCGAATGACGCGGAGATCGCGGACACGGTCGCGGTGATGGGCGGCGAAGATTGGGAAATGTGGATGGATGCGCTCGATGCCGCTGGCGTGCTCGCGCCGGGTGTGGTCACGGCGGCCTACAGCTACATCGGGCCGGACCTCACGTGGGCGATTTATCGCAATGGCACGATCGGCCGCGCGAAGGAGCACCTCGAGGAGACTGCGGATCGCATCAGCGCGAAGCTCGCAAAGCACGAGGGCCACGCATGGGTGAGCGTGAACAAGGCGCTCGTCACGCAGGCCAGCAGCGCGATCCCCGTCGTGCCGCTCTACATTTCGCTGCTCTACAAAGTGATGAAGGCAAAGGGCCTCCACGAAGGCTGCATCGAGCAAATCTACCGCCTCTTCGCCGAACGCCTCGCGCCGTGCGCGCACCCGCAGCCGGACGAGGAAGGGCGCATCCGCATTGACGACTGGGAAATGCGCGAGGACGTGCAGGCCGAAGTCGCCGCGCTGTGGCCACAGCTCACGACCGAAACGCTACCCACGCTCAGCGACATCGCAGGCTACCGCTCGGAATTTCTCCGGCTGTTCGGCTTCGGGATCGAAGGCATCAACTATGACGCGGAAGCGGAGCCGCTACAGGCGATGCCGAGTGCGGTGTGATCCGTAGCCGCGCTCGTGAGAGCGCGGGCACGCATCCGAGATCAGCCCGCGCTTTGACAAGCGCGGCTGCGGTTTTTCGCGGCACGGTTGGCTTGCCGCCGAATTCCGCTACGGTGCCCGGCTTTCCCGGATACTCGATTCACTCACCCAACATGACCCACCGCATCGCTCCGCTCATCCTCGCCGCCATCATTTCCGCATCCGCATTCGCCGCGGAGTGGCCCGAGTGGCGCGGGCCGGGCGGACAGGGGCATGCTTCGGCGAAAGGGCTGCCGACCGTGTGGAGCGAGACGAGCGGCGTTGCCTGGAAGACAAACATCCCCGGACGCGGCTGGTCGTCGCCGGTGATTGATGGGAAACAAATCTGGCTCACCACGGCCATTGAGACGCCTGCAAAACCCGAGGACGCCGCGCGTCGGCTGAAGGCGAACACCGGCGACCAGCCGCTCACGATGCTCGAACAAGTCGGGCTGCGCGCCGTGTGCGTGGATCGCGACAGCGGGCGCATCATCCACGACGTGCCGCTGCTCACCGAGCGCGAGCCGCAGGGAGTCCACGCGCTGAACAGCTACGCGTCGTGCAGTCCCGTCATCGAGGGCGGGCGGCTGTATTGCCACTTCGGCACGTTTGGCACCGTGTGTGTGGACACCGCGAAGGGCGCGCTTGTTTGGAAGAATACAGACCTCCACATCCAGCACGAGAACGGCCCCGGCAGCACACCGATGCTGTGGAAAAACCTGCTCATCTTCCACCTCGATGGCAGCGACAAGCAGTTCCTCGTGGCGCTCGACAAGACCACCGGCACGCTCGCGTGGAAGACCGATCGCTCCGGCGCGATGAACGCGAATCCGCAGCTCAAAAAATCCTACGGCACACCCATCGTCGTCGAGAGCGGCGGCAGGGCCGAGCTCATCTCGCCTGCCGCCGACTGGCTCTACGCCTACGATCCCGCCACGGGCCGCGAACTGTGGAAACTGCCCTACGGCCACCTCGGATTCTCGATCACGCCGCGGCCTGTTACCGGGCACGGGATGATTTTCACGAGCACGGGCTTTATGAAGCCCGAGATGATCGCTGTGAAACTCGACGGCACGCACGACATCGCGTGGCGCTACGCGAAGGGCGCGCCCACGATGCCCTCGCCGCTGCTCGTCGGTGAGGAGCTTTATTTCGTGAGCGACGCTGGATTGATTACCTGCCTCGACGCGAAGACCGGCACGGAGCACTACAAGGAGCGCCTCGGCGGCGACTACAGCTCGTCGCCGATTTTTGCCGACGGCAAAATCTACATCGGCAGCCGCACCGGCCTCGTGACCGTCATCACGCCTGGGAAAAAATTCGAGGCCCTCGGCAAGAACCAGCTTCCCGGAAAAATCATGGCCACTCCCGCTGCGGTGGACGGCGCGCTATTCATCCGCACGGATGAGGCGCTCTTCCGCATCGGCAGCGGCGCGAAGCCGTAGGGCGCGCGGCGCTCAACGTCTGTCATGCAGATCGGATCGCGGCGGGGAGCGGCACTCATCGCATGTCCCGGAGGGACAACGGAAATTTGCCGTGGATGACCGTGACCGACAGCGAGAGCAGGTGCTCGATCACGCGATCGTAGTTCGCGCCGATGGCGGCGATGGCATTCGCCGATTCGCGGTCCGGCGAGGTGTCGCAAACGGCGGGCAAATCACGATCAACGGGCTGGCAGAAAAAATCCTCGCGCTCACCGGCTCGGCCTCACCCGTCATTCACCGCGACGCACGGGCCGGCGACGTGAGGCACTCCACCGCAGCGATCGAAAAGCTGCGGGAAACGGGCTTCACGCCGGCAGGGAATTTCGATGCAGCGCTCGCGGCGACGGTGAACTGGTTCCGGTGCCGATGAACGGCTGCGAACGGGTGTCGCACCAACGGCTCACGACGGACTCAGTAGAGAGGCTTGTAGTCGAGCGCCACCGATTCCACATGGAAGTCGAAGAACAACGCATTCCTTTTGTCGCCATGCACCGGCTTCGCCGCGATTCCGGGCGGCTTCTTTTTCGCAATGCTCTGCATGTCGAAATCCTGTATCGCCCAAATCCGCGAGAGCGGCACATCCGAGAGGCTCACCAGCACCTTTGGCACGGCGGGGGAGGACGGGTTTTCGCCGAGGTCGGCGTCGCCCCACGGGTTGATGACGATGCCATTCACCGTGACCTCCGTGTTCAGGAGGAATGATTCGTCGTCCTTGTAGGGCGCTCCCCGCTGCCACGCGGGACACACCATCACGTCCATCCGTCGTTTTTCGTAATCGAGAGTGACGCCGAGGTACGAGGCCAACTGATGCCCGAGAGTCGCGGGATCTGTCTTATTGTACCAGCAGCTCTGGTTTGCCCGGAGCGGCCCGGGCAACTGCCCTTCGTGACCCGCGATGAAGGTGCCGATGGCGGCGCCGATTTGCCGGAGATTGGCGAGGCATTTCGTACGGTCGCCAGCCTTCCGCGCAGGGCCTGTCGCCGCGTACAGCAGAGCTGCAAGGATGGCGATGATCGAGATTACCGCGAGCAGCTCGATCAGCGTGAAGGCGGCCTTTCTGGGAACTGGCTGGCGAGCGTGGTGAGTCATGGCGGGAGCGCAGACGATAGCGCGCACCGGCCGTGTTGCAACGTCGGTTGCCGGCGCGAAATCCTACGCAAACATGCCGGGCGAACCGTGAAGCTCGACGACGGTCGGCACGAAATTCCACACTTTGCGATCGATCTGATACGCCACGCCCTCGAAGCCCTACTCGGGAAAATCGAGGACGTCGAATTTCACGGTCTCCATCAATTTGCAGAGCGCGCCGAGGACGTGCCATGTGTAGCCGAGGAGATACGTGGCATTGTCATACACGGGGAAATCCGCGCAGGGAGGCCGCATCCGGTGAACGGTGACGCCCGCCGTCGGATTCCTTCGTCGCGAGCGGCGGGGTGTCATAACCCCGTTGGAGGGCCCTGCGAAATGGCACGTCGGTGAAATGGAGTGTCCGCCAAACATACCAAAGGCACGAGACACAGGGCGTTCCTTCCCTGTCGTTCGTGTGTTTCGTGGACATCACCATCCCCGTTTTTTCCAACACTGCATTTTGCAGAAGTCTCCGTTGGTGTTGGCTCGCACCCAACGCTCGTCGGCGATGTTTCTGCACCACATTTGATCACACCCGCATCCGTAGAACGCGTCGCGGTGTACAGCGAGACGATGCCGCCGGTGAGCGGCTCGCAATTCGCATCTGCGAAGCCGGCGGCCTCGATCATCGTGTTCATCTCGGCACCGGCGGGAAATTTCTCGATCGAGGCGCCGAGATATTCGTAGGCACCCCGATCGCCGGTGAGCAGGCGTGCGAAGAGGGGCAGCACACGGTGCAGGTAGAATCGGTAGAGCCCGCGGAACGGCGCGCGCGGGATCGAAAAATCGAGCACGAGCACATGCCCGCCGGGACGGAGCACGCGCGCGATTTCTGAGAGGCCGCGCTGCCATGATTCCATGTTGCGCAGGCCGAATGCGATTGTGACGGTGTCGAACACGGCATCGGGAAACGGGAGCGCCATGCCGTCGGCCTGCACGAGATTTGCAATGCCCTTGCGCTGCGCGGCGAGGAGCATCGGCAGGCAGAAATCCGCGCCGAGCACTTCGGCATCCGGGCACGCCTTCGCGAGTGCGAGCGCGAGATCGCCAGAGCCGGTCGCGAGATCAAGCACGCGCGAGGGCTGCCATTCGCGGACGATTTTCGCCGCGCGACGACGCCACCAGAAGTCGAGGCCGCCACTGAGCAGATGGTTTGCGAGATCATACCGCCGGGCGATGCTGCCGAAGAGTCGGCGGACCGCCGCTCCTTTTCCCTCCGCGGGACCGGGGCTCGGTATGGCGCTTGAATCAGGCATTCGGTGAGGCATATCAAGTGCTACCAGTCCCGGAGTCCACTGAACACTTCAGCGGCGCCATCTCAGCCCATGTCCCGCATCACATTGCCGCCCGCCAAGATTCTCGTCATTGACGACGAGCCATCGAACGTCCGTCTCCTCGAAAGGATGATGGAAAGTTTCAGCGAGTCGGAACATTTCGGCGGTTTGGAATGGCGCTGCACGATGGATCCCCGCGAGGCGATTCCGATCGCCGCGGAATTCCAGCCGGACCTCGTGCTCACCGATCTCCACATGCCGCATCTGGACGGCTACCAGGTCATCGAGCAGCTCAAGCAGCTCATTCCCGAGGACCACTTTTTGCCCATCGTCGTGCTCACCGCGGATGTCACGCCGGAGACGCGGTTCAAGGCGCTCGCTGCCGGGGCGAGCGATTTTATCACCAAGCCGCTCGACAGGACCGAGGTGCAATTGCGCATCCGCAACCTGCTCGAGATCCGGTTCCTGAATTTGAAACTCGATGAGCGGGTCCGGCAGCGGACGATCGAGCTGGAAAATGCGAATGACCAGCTCCGCAACACGCAGGAGCAGGTCGTCAAGCAGGAGCGCCGGAGCGCGCTGAGCATGATGGCCGGCGGCATCGCACACGATTTCAACAACGCGCTCACGATGATGCTTGGCTACGGCGAGCTGATGCTGCCGTGGTTCAAGAAAAACGCCGCCGACGCAAAGGAGCACACCTATCTCAAACACATCATCACCGCGGCGCAGGACGCCACGCACGTCGTGAGCCGGCTCCGCGATTTCTCCCGGCCCGCGGAGGCGGATGAATTGCGCGCGCCGCTCGATGTGAACGCGCTGTGCGACCAGGCCGTCGCCTTCACCGCGCCGAAGTGGAAGGCAAACGCGCGCGCTACCGGTGCGACGATCGCGGTGAAGACGGATTTCGCCGCGGTGCCGCACATCCGCGCGAGCGCGCCCGAGCTGCGCGAGTCGCTGACGAATCTCATCTTCAACGCCGTGGATGCGATGCCCTCCGGCGGCACGATCACCGTGTCCACGCGCGCTGACGGGCCGAATGTGCGCATCAACGTGACGGACACCGGCACGGGCATGACCGAGGCGGAGGCCTCGCGCTGCCTGGAGCCGTTCTTCTCGACAAAGGGAGACAAGGGCACGGGGCTCGGTCTTGCAGTCGTGTACGGCATCGTCCAGCGGCACGGCGGCACGATCGAGATCACAAGTGAAAAAGGAACAGGGACCACATTTTCGCTGCTGCTCCCGGCGACGGATCAGACGGCCTCCGCTTCCGGAGCCGACGACGAGTCGGCGGTGAACCGCATGCTCAGCGTCCTCGTCGTGGATGATCAGGAAATCATCTGCGAGCTGATCGCCGCGCACCTCAGCGCCGACGGGCACCAACCGGTGACGGTGTCGGACGCCGCAGAGGCCCTCGCGCGCTTCGAGGCGGGCAGCTTCGATCTCGTCATCACCGATCAGTCCATGCCGGGGATCTCCGGTGAACAGCTTGCGAAAAAAATCAAGGAGCGCAGCCCCGGCACGCACATCATCATGCTCACCGGTTTCGGCGACGATCTGTTTCCGGATGGCAAGGTGCCCGAGGGGATCGGACGCGTTCTCTCGAAGCCAGTGTCCTCGGACGATCTGCGCCGCGCAATCTTCGAGGTGACGAGCTAGAGCGTTTCAAGAAATAATGTAGCCGATTCTTGGAAAGCTGCGGCAAGATTTTCTCTCTCTGAATGGCTGAAATAGGTCGGCTACACTTTTAATTGAACCGCTCTAGCGGGAACAACCGCAAAGCTACGGCCGGCAGATTTCCCGCCGGTTGCCGATTTGCACCACGGGCAGCGTGAGTGATCACATCAGCGGTTTTCAGGATTTCATGCCGACCGCGGCGGAACTCGCGGGCACGAGCGTGAAGGCTGCATGTGACGGCATTTCATTTGCGCCGACATTGCTCGGAAAGAACGGCGACCAGAAACAGCATCCGTATCTGTTTTGGAATTTCATGGAGCAAGGCAGAAAACAGTCCGTGATCGAGTGGCCGTGGAAGCTCATTCATCTCAATGGAAGCCGACCCCGCAGAATTAAGAATGTGGCCGAGGAAAATCCGGCAGTTGTGAGTCGCCTCGAAATGAGGATGCAGGAAGCGTGGCATGCCCCGTAAAGCCACGTCGTCGCACTTGAAGCCATCGGGCTGCGCCTTCCAAACATTTCAACCCGCCTGCTCCGGACGATTGGCCATCGCCCCTTGGTATTGCTCAATCAATTCCTTGATGCGTTCCGCATCCGCTTTCCGATGGCCGTGACTCGCGAGTGGATCGGTGCCGCCGGAAGATTCAATCAGAATGTCCGCCCAGAACATGCCCGTCTTGATGTGGACTGACGCGACCTTGGAAATGCTCACGCTGATTTCGTCGCGACTGAGCCAGGAGCTTTTCCGCCGGATGACCGCCTTGTCCGTGACCGCAATCGTCGTGGGAAAAAGAAAATTTCCCTTCGTCCAGCGGCTGGCTCTGAATTCTTCGGTCGGCATGGGCGAGCACTATCGAATCCTGTCTTTCCCGCCCACTGAAATTTGGAGACCAGAGAGAGGATCGGCGACGGCGTAGTGCGCGGTTTTACCGACCGAAATGATTTCCGCAGGCAATTCCTGCTCGGCGGATTGCTCGGCTTCTTCCTCCGCGCCACCAGCGTCGGGCGGCCAGATGTGAAATCCACCACTGCCACAGCGGTGGATTTTCCAGGTGCCCCAGATTCCCTTTCCCTCGCGGAAGCCCGAATATGAAACCTCGTGCGAGCCGGGATAGATTTTCGTCCACTGGCATTGACCGTCGTCATCGTATCCGCCGGCAATGACGAACCCTCCCACCGGATCACGTCCTTCGCCTGTGATCCTGCCGCCGGAGAAGTTCAGTAAAAGATCCATCGGCTGCGGAAAAACACCGCGTCCGTAATTATAAAAGCCCGTCCACGGGCCGGAGGGATAATCGTGTTCTGACATAGCTGTTCTGCAGGGCGTGCCGGGTAGCATATCTCGCATCCCGTTTGCCGCGAACGAAGAATCCTCGGCGATTTGCGGATTTGATTCCCCATGTTAGCAAGAGGTAATGAGCCGAATCTCCTCCATTATCTCATAATGTCAGCACTCTGGCTGTTGAGTCCCAGGGCTTCCATGACGCGAAGGGCGGCAAAGGCGTCGTTGGCGGCATAGAGAAGTTGAGCTGGAGTGAGCTCAGGCGCAGCCCAGTTGCTTGTTGTGACGCGCTTCGACTTCCGGAAGCTTTGCTTGAGCACCGCTCCGATAGCGGCGCGGACGCCGATCTGCCCTTTGTAGCCCTGTTTTCGGAATACGTGGTCGAGGTCGAGGATGGCGCGGAGCGTAACGCCCAAACTGGACCGGATCTGTCCACGGTCATTCCGCAATCCGAATCCGACCTTCAGGATCCGCTCAGACTGCAACAAATCCGATACGAGAGTCCGGCACCCCGGCCGATGAAGCTGGAAGATGAAGGCCCGATCCCGAAGGGCGAATTGAACCACGTGTGGGCCACGACTTTTCTCCCCTGCGTTAAATGTGGGTTTCGATTCAGTGTCGAATCCAGCGACGCCCGACTTTGCGATCTCCCGACTGGCCCGCTCGATCGCCTCAACAGTCTTAGGGATGTGAATGCATTCCAAAGGAAGGCCTTGGAAAGGGTCCAGCAGGGCGGTTTCTGCTTTCGTCTGAGCGATGAGTTTCACCTTCTGATGCTCGCAGGAGCGGCTTTGCGGTGTCGAGGGAAACGCGCCGGGTCGCACGTGAGTTCGCGCTGCTCATTGTAGAGCTGCCCGCACCGGCCGGGATATTTCCATGAGGATGTGCCGATGAACACTTGCTGCGCGGCAATCGGCTGAAGCTGTTCAGCGCTGAGCATGGCTGCACGATATGCCGTTCGCTTCAACGAACGCGGCGCGAGCTGCCCGGGTTCTGGAAATCGAAATTGCTTTCACAATTTGCAACCACCGCAGCCGGCGGGACAGCGCGATACAAACTCCGCTCAGCGTTTCACGGGCGTGCGCGGAAGCGAGGAGATGCCGAATGTGGGATTGCTCAAAAGGTATTGACACCAGTGAAGAAGTCTGATTGAGAAAGGCATGACGTGCCAACACTGCGAGAGTCCAACGGTGGTCAAGAACGGGAGTAGCCGACACGGGCGGCAACGCTGGCTGTGCCGGGCGTGCGGCAGAACCAGCGGCGAGCGGGATC
>Ga0194043_1002204_pt1 | contig 10769 bp, 10 predicted proteins | sample JunL4415m_MetaG_FD_161274 | JGI IMG/M metagenome (GOLD analysis project Ga0194043, IMG submission 161274) | Anoxic zone freshwater microbial communities from boreal shield lake in IISD Experimental Lakes Area, Ontario, Canada - Jun2016-L442-15m | ecosystem: Environmental > Aquatic > Freshwater >...
CAATCATGAAAGACCAAACATGGGCTTGGGTGGAATTACACCAAAGCAAAAACTAGCACTTGCAGTACCAGCTTCTACTTTTAGCTTAAGTTAAAAATGGGGGCATTACCGAGGGACTTACCAAGCTCCACGGAAACTTGGCCAGATTTAACAAGCTCAAGACTAAATTTTGATATAAGGCCACTATGGGTTTTCGTATTGACTACCGAATCATCTGCGCCTGATGCTAAAAGAGCTGCCCTAGCAGCATCGAACGTCGCGTAATAAGCACGGTTACAAGCGCCATCAACATCCCCAGCATTTAACAAAATTCGAGCTGAAGCTGCTGCAGTTTGAGCTTTAGCAAACAGTTCTTTTGCTTTCAAAGAACAATGCCTTCATTTTGAATATTTCTCAAAAGACTGGGATTGGAGTAATTTTCGGGGTGATCCCACTCATCCTGCCAAATGGGTAACGGTTGAATCCGAATGCCAGAATCTAATAGAACGTCATAGGCCAAATCATCCATAGCAAACTTAGTAGCCATAAAACGACCTACCTTGCCTCGCAATAGAATGGCAATATCAGCATCACTTTCGCTTTGATGTGTATTGCGAGCTCGACTACCAAATAAAAAAACCTTGCTGACATCGTACTGATGAGCAATTTTTTCCATAAATGCGTGAGCTGCATTTTGGGTGGCTTTGTCAATCATGGCTATATTCATAATGTTTAATTATGCTAAGAAATAGGCATCTGAGCAACAGATATAGTGCCAATAGGGGCACAAGTTGAGGTTTTTTGGTCTGCCCAGCACGATTCGAACGTGCAACCTACGCCTTAGAAGCTTTAAAAATGAGCTAGAACAACAGTAGAAACAATGGCCTTAAGGTGTTTAAGTCTGTTGTGCAGTAGGCACTGAGAGTTGTGGTGTCGGGTGGAATTGATTGGAAGTTGAATGGCATTGGCAGGCAGTTGGATAACGAATAAAAACTAACTAATAAGAGCTTTGAAGGCTATTTTTTATATTCTAAAAATATTACCCGCCTGCAATGCCTTACCAATGAAAATTATTTCTGTAAGCACACCATGAGTGCGCCAGTTAGCTGACCATTTAAGTCGGTAAGAGGTGCATAGTTGGCATCAGATTCTTTACCAAATAAAATAACTTTTCCAGTATGCGATTGCTTATTTAATAACGCTTTATATCCAGGGTTATTGCGATCAAGTTTAGTGCCGACTGCAGAACTACCATTCTCTGCTTGCAGAGTTGTGTGTTGGCGGATAAAGTCTTGTCCATCAAATTGAAAAATAGTACTTTGTATCATTTTTACCCCTCAGAAATAGGATTTTAGGATTTACTATAAATAGAATAGTAATTGGGAAGGATAATCATTAATAATTAATTATTCAACAATTTATCATTAATTTTTCCAATCGATACCCTAGTTCGATAAACCAGGTTTTTTGATGAGATCTCATCGGCCAGTCAGGCTTTTGGCCTGCCCAGCACGATTCGAACGTGCGACCTCGGCCTTAGAAGCTTTACAAATGAGGCTAAACAACACTAAAAACAATGACATTAAGGTGTTGGCTTTTGGTGTGGCATAGGCAGCGAGAACTGTGGTGGTGGGTGGAATAGCTTGGCTATTGGGCGCTATCCACAGGCGCTTGGATGTCTATTTTGTTGGGTAAACCGACAAATTGGAACCTAAGATCAAAGCGAACTTCTCTGAACTTACAAAACCACCGTATAAGCCTGTAGTACTGTTGAAGCTTGAATCGATGATTTGAGCGCTAATCTAGCCAGACTAAGCTGCGCCCTAAGAAGACGTACCGCTATTAATAGACAAGCTTAGGCCAAAAGAGCACAATCAAAAAATGTATTCGTACTAAATTTAAGTATCGTATTCAGTAAGAGCCTTAAATAGCCACCGATAGTAGTGCGTATAGATGATTACTCATTAAAAACAAGGCAAATCTAAAAAAGCAGATTGGTTGCACAGTATTAGCTAGAGTTAGGGATATCACTTACCAATTTGATATAAATCAAATTCAACTAGGTGAGATTATGTTGGTAGTTAATTTAACCAGGAGTTCATTGTGAGATTACTGAGACATTATTTCATTAGTAATAATTTAGATAAGCTAGAGCTATTCGAGGAACAACTAGAAAAGCAGAGCATTATTACCGCACAAATTCACGTCTAGTAGAGCTTATACGATGCCTGTGACGCTCGAAATTCAATTACCAGACGATTTAATTAAGCCTTTTTCCTTAAAGCAACGCAAAGCAAGAGGATTCTGCACTTGCCCAATAAAAAATTCTGATGGATCATCATCAACAAAGGATCTCGACTCCTGTTTAGTTCATCCTAGTTCCGTTCAGCATTCTCAGGTTGATCTAGAGGCTAAGGGATTGCTTTTTTTTGACGACCGTCGTAATCGTTTTGTTACTTGGCCAGACGCCGTAGAGGCTATGCGGCAACCTCGTTATGTTGGCACTTCAAGTAAAGGTTTGGTCCTTTTTACTTGGGTCAATCTCATTCATTTACTTGAGGCCCTACGTTACTCCTCGCGTGAACGCCCAGCAGAAATTACCGAGAAATCCGCCGCAGAACTTGTTGAATGGGCGGAAAAGCATTTTGCCTACGACGTACTTCATAGCCTCATTGGTTTTGCTAGAGGTGGGAGCGTAGAGGCATTATGCAAAATTTTCCAAGCTGCAGTACAAAATATCCAAAGGTAACAATCGAAAATGAAAAAATTTTAATATAGCTTGGTTGAAGTTAGAGTGCGCCCCATATTGGTTTTTGAAGAATCATTTTATAGAATTGAATAGATGACTAATCTAAATAGCATTGATAATCCCTGGTTGAAAAAAATTCATATCATTGGTGCCGGACCTGTGGGTCTTATTATGACGGCTATGCTCCAGTCAATGGAAGGGTTCTCAATCAAACTATACGAAAAGAGACCTGCATACACACGCACCAGAATGGTTAAGCTCTCATCTTATCTAACTGCAAAATCTTCTGCAGCCTACTCAGTTGATGAAATCGATGGTTCAAACGTGGCAGCCATCTTTGAGCCCCATGAGTTAGAAAAAAGCATTGAATTCAGGAGATCAATGAACCCAAGGATCTTGGCATTGCTTGAAAAATGGAATATGGGTTTTTGCCCTCTTAGCGAAATTGAGTATGCATTAAGCGATCTAATCAATGAAGGTGGAAAGAGCCCAGTGGAGAGGGTTAGTGTGGACCTCAGTGCTGAACAGGCCATCAATTTACTGTCACCGCAGGAGATTATGATCGACTGCACAGGTTCTAATTCATTACTGCGCAATCATTTAATCCCAGGAACAACTGATAACACTTATAAACAAAGGTTGGAATATGCTGCCATCGTCACCTTCCTTTACGGGAAAACCTATTTATGTAATGAATATTGCAAATATTTTAAAAATCGCGAAAATACTCAATATAAATTTGTGCCAGCGGTCGGTCGCATAGCTCAAGATGAGGGCACCACTCATGTCACTGGGATCATCAGCATCTCAGAGGAAGATTTCTTGGCCATTCCTCCTCGTTGCAACGGAGATTTTCTGCGTAAAAATTTCCCTTTGGTTGCACAATCAATGGATCGATTTATTGCGTTAGTTTGCGAGGAAACTCATGGGGAAGTTCTAGGCGAACTTGATGTGATTAGGATACCGCTAGAACTATATCACTGCAAAAACGCGAGTAATCGTCAATGGTATTCCTCACTTCAGAGTGGGGACAAATCTAACGTTAGTCATCCCCTTTCAAATACAGCTGTTTTTTTGGTTGGTGACTCTGCTATTGGTTCTCCTTATTTTCAGTCTATCTCACTAGGCTTTGAATGTGCTATGTACTTAGCGGATCTTCTTAGACAAGATATTTCGATTGATCACATTTTTGATCACTATGAGCTTCTTATTTATAAGCAATGGCTTCGTGTCTACATACGTAGTCAGACCATAAAACACAATAAAGATATTTTCAATTCTCTCGATGACACATTTGGAATTTTAGAAAAACTTCAAATGTATTAATTAGATTTTTTCATGTTTTGTATATAAAAGTGATCGCTCTGAACTGCTGTCAATTTAGTTCCGCCGATAATGAGAATTATTCCAAGATAAATCGTTTTAAAAAAATAGCTTAATTTAGATCAGTGGGGGCGTCTGGGTTTAGGGCACCAAATAATATTTGTCGATTAAACCGATAAATCCGATGACCCCTAAAGATCAACCTACCCCCTACTTAGGCGCTCAATAATATGGGCAAGCTTAGTCAGAATTGAGTCAACTAACTACTATAAATCAGGTTTTTGGTGTGCTCCAGGGCCTTTGGCCTGCCCAGCACGATTCGAACGTGCGACCTACGCCTTAGAAACTGGAAAAATGAGCTCAAACAACAAGCCTAACCACAGGTTTAAGGTATTTAATTTCGGTGTAGCTTAGATATCGAAATCTATGACATTGGGTTTTTAAAAAGGGTTGGGATCTAGCGTACCAAGCGATTCAGTTCGCCGATCAAGACTTCGCTTGCAGATGATCCACTTCAAAGTAGACTGCCTGAGGCTCAGTTTGAAACCCATCTTTAATTTGCGATTGGATTGTCGGCAATAAAACACCATCTAAAAATTTCTGCCAAGTTTCTTTAGAGTCATGAATAGCAACTACTGACCAGCCACCAGGTGAAGGTCCAGCTGCATGATATAGCTGGCCTGCAGGAAGACTTGCCCCACCATGAGGATGAACTACTGCAATTTCAGCATCATATTGAGCTTTGGTACCGTTTGGATAAAAGTGAATAATTCCATAAGCCATTGTTAACTCTCTTTCGGGGTGAAGTTTAAAAACTTGGAAATCTGGGGCGGTAGTCTTAACAGGGCATTAAGTCAGCTCGAAGGTCTGTTAGGACTAATTCTAATTGCTATCTAAAGCAATTAGCTATGTAAAAAATAAAAATCACATACGCCCGCCACCCTGAATAGTATGGGCTTTAATAAATTCCTGTTTAGAGACAGTTCCATTTCCATCAGCATCAATTTTTTTAAAGTCAGCTTCAGATATTCCACCAGATTTAGCCTCTGTTAATGAAATAGTGCCATCGCCATTTTTATCCAGGGAGCTAAACTTAGCTTCTGCACTTGGTGGATTTTGAGTAGCAGACGGCTGCGCATAAGTGTTAATGGCCAAGAAGCTAAATAATGCTATAGCAATTTTTAGTAATTTCATTATCAATGTCCTTTGTTGATTTAAGTCGTGTTCAAAATCTGGGGTAATAGGCTTAGCAGGACGCCAAGTCAGCTCGAAGGTCTGTTAGATAAACTCTAACTACCTATTGATCTAAATCAAACTATTTAATTGGTTATATTAGAAATAACTACTAATAGAATAGGCCGAACTACGGTACCGAGGGTATGTCACTAGTGGAATGACTTCCGTCCCATCTCAAGGGCCAGTCAGGCCTTTGGCCTGCCCAGCACGATTCGAACGTGCGACCTACGCCTTAGAAGCTTTAAAAATGAGGCTAAACAAGAGCAAAAACAATGGCATTAAGGTGTTGGCTTATGGTGTGGCATAGGCACCGAGAGTTGTGGTTCGGGGTGGAATGGAATCTACAGATGGCCCCATGGTTTGACATAGAGTTTGTCGGTTAACCCGACAAACTCTACTCTGAGATCAAAGGCAGCTAACAACCCATAGCGGTCGTTGATTGGAAGACAAAAACCTGCAGAAGCAGGTCAAGTTTCCGGCAAAAAGTCGTCACATTTTCGACTAACACTACTTTTTATTACTATTAGCATTAGCTCGTGCAATTATTTTCCAACCTGAATTACTTTTTTCCCACACCTCTAGGCGCCCCTTAGGTTCGCTAGAAACGACTTTTCCATCCCAAACTTCATCAACAACCGCAGTATAAGTAGTAATGTAATTGTTATTTACTTTAGTCACATTAAAATTTGATAATGTGTAATTACCTAATTTGATCGATTGCAAAGATTTGAGTTCATCAGTTTTACTCTTGATAACCCCCAAATCCAAAGCTTGAAAACCATTTGAGTATGTTTTATTAATCGCTTGCAGATTGCCGTTTTTTACATCTTCCCAGATTTGACGAGTGAGGCGCTCGCCCTCTTCTTTCGCATTTGAATTAGTTTGTGCTAGTAAGGATCCAGAAAATCCCACCATAGATACTATTACTGCAATTAATAAAGAACCTTTGATTAGCCTCATAAAATGCCCTTTCTAAGTAAGCTGATATTCCAAATCTAGGGCGGTAGGCTTAGCAGGACGCTAAGGCAGCTCGAAGAGATGATGTATTAATTCTACATAGTGTTTGGCAAATACCAAGGTGTCGCTCTAAAGGTAACCAAGATTGCGCAATTGAGGCTCGTAAACAAGGTTTATTTGACTAGATCTCATCGGCCAGTCAGGTGTTTGGCCTGCCCAGCACGATTCGAACGTGCGACCTACGCCTTAGAAGCTGTAAAAATGAGCTAGAACAACACTAAAAACAATAGCATCGAGGTGTTGAAATCAGGTGTGGCAAAGGCACCGAGAGTTGTGGTTCGGGGTGTAATTCATTGGATCAGGGATGGTATCTGCAGGCGGTGCAAAGGCTTCGTAAAATTTGACAGTTAAGCTTACATATATATTGTCTCATCACGTGAATGCAGTGGCGTATTTTTTATGTATACTTTTTTAAGTTTAATTAATCTAATAATTAAGATATTCCTCTCTTGCTTTTGAAAATATTAGGATTTATATGTCTATTAATAAAACAGCAATTAAAGATCGGGAAGAGCTGCTCTTTTTACTTTGTGAGGCATCTGAGTTTGAGCATTCAGTCATGTGTAGTTATCTCTATGCTGTGATGACGCTCAAAAGAACAATAGATGCAACGACTAGTGCAGAAGACTTGTTGATCATTGATGGTTGGCGAAAGCATCTTCGTACTGTTGCCTTAGAAGAAATGTTGCACCTTACCCTAGTTAATAACATTCTAGCAGCACTAGGTTCAGCTCCGCATTTTGAAAGACCGAATTTTCCAATACCCCCCGGTAGATTTCCAGCTGATCTTGAGCTTAACCTTGCGCCGTTTAATGAATCGACGGTGCAGCATTTTGCTTACATTGAAAGACCGCTTGAAATGGATGTTCCTGATGGGACCGCTTTTAGGCATATCCATCACTATCATCGTGAAATTCTCAAAAATTTGTATTCCCCGACGCCGGCTGATTATCCAACTGCAGGACATCTTTATCACACTATTGCTGCTGGCTTAGATCTTTTGGCTGAAGAATTGGGTGAGGAGGTGCTCTTTGCAGGGCATGGTGCTGCTCAAGTTAGTAGTGCTCAATTCTCCTTGCCCGGGATTTTCCCTGTGACCGATTTAGCCTCTGCGCATCGGGCAATCGAAGAAATCGTCGATCAAGGCGAAGGTTGCCCCGCCCATAGCGAGAACTCCCATTTCGTCCGCTTTACTCATGTGCGAGAAGAGCTAGAGGCAATTAGAATTAAGCGATCCGACTTTAACCCGGCGCGCTTAGCGGCAATCAGTCCTTTATTGGTCGATTCCGTTAATCCAAATAATCCAATGTTAATCACCCATCCTGTAGCGCAACGGGTAGTCGATCTAGGTAATTGCTTATATACCTTGATGTTGCGTACATTTGCGCAGGTCTTTGCGCCCAATCCCTTCCCACAACCACTGCGCATAGGTCTTGCTCAAGCAGCTACCTCTTTAATGTATGCATTGACTACGGTGGGTGAAGCTGCCACTACTTTGCCATTAAAAGCTGAAGGCGGTGATTTGCGCGCCGGCTTGAACTTTGATTCACCGGGTTCGATCGGGCAGTTGGTGCAAACTTGTGCTGCACAGGTTCTTGCTGAACGCGCCGCCGAATTAACCGAGGTTGCACGGTTATTGGAAAAAGAGGTAGCTCTTGTTGGGGTAGTTGATAGTCTTGCAGCGATTACCAAAAAATTCGCTAAATTGCATGCTGATTTTGAAGTGCATGCAGAAACGTTGATGGCACCGAGTTCCCTCAAGGTCTCTACACCCAAACCCATCGCTGCATTAGTGACTGATCCTGATAATCTCAATGAAGCCGGCACCGATAAAATTTACATTATGTACGACGTAAAACGCTGCATTCACTCGCGTAACTGTGTTCTGAGTGCCCCTCGCGTTTTTTTAGCTAATGTCGTTGGGCCTTGGCTACATCCTGAAGAGACTTCACCTGAGCAAATGGAGCAAATTGCCCGAGATTGCCCGTCAGGAGCAATTACCTACCATCGTCTTGATGGAAACCCTAACGAACAAGTCCCTGAAGTTAATGTACTGCGAGTACGTGAAAATGGCCCTTATGCCATCAGCGCAGAAATTGAATTAGAAGGCCAAGGTGCTATGCACCGCGTTACGCTTTGCCGTTGTGGTAAATCGCGCAATAAGCCATTTTGTGACAGTACCCATCTGGAAGTTGGCTTTATTGCTACTGGAGAGGGAGCACTAGTTGAGGCGATTACATTCGAAAATCGTGCAGGACCATTAAATATTGAGCCTACTCGCAATGGTCCCTTAGAATTGACGGGCAACTTGGAGATTTGTGGTGGTACAGGTCATACAATTCAGCAGGTTCAAACTGCTCGCTTGTGTCGTTGTGGGGGTTCAGCTAATAAACCCTTTTGCGATAATACCCACGTTCGAAATGGCTTTAACTCCGAAGTGTAGTCGCTTTGTTGTTTAAGCTGGGTGCTGGGATTGCGCAGATAAGCTAGCCTGCCCAGCACGATTCGAACGTGCGACCTACGCCTTAGAAGCTTTAAAAATGAGCTAAAACAATAGGTTAAACAATGACATTAAGGTGTTGGCTATTGGTGTGGCATAGGCACCGAGAGTTGTGGGATTGAGTGGAATTGCATGGTTCCGACTTGGCATCTACAGGCAGGCGGATAGTTAGAAGTCTAATTTGTCGGGTAAACCGACATTTTTGAGCGTCCTTTTAAATGACGGTTGGGTGGCGGCTTACGACCCATAATAGTTATTACAAATGGAACCCTTTGGCCGTTTTCTGCCGGTCAAATACCCCAAAATACCTTGTTTTGGACGGCTGGTATTGATCATAATGGTGTGGTTAACAGATGAGTAATATAAATAATTAGCATAAACGAAACAAGCTGCTATTGATATTGTTAGCAGTTTGTTTAGGTGATGGATTCTTTATTTATCTAGTAAGCCCAAGCAACCTTTAATAAATTCACAAAGGCATCAGGAGGGATTGCCATCGGCCCTAAGAAGGGGTGAATAAATAACACGAGGAAATAGACAACACCGGTGATAGTTGAACCTAGGAAAAAAATGAGAATGATATGAGTGCGTGCAGACTTCATTTCAAAGAGGCAAGAAAAGCAGAGGAAGACAAGTGTACTTATGACAAGACCCAGCGCTGCAGGGTAAGATAAGGCGAAATGGGCGCTGTAGATGCGGGTTCGCCGCAGATCCTCAAGCTCCTTAAGCAAGGTCAGCATGTGTTGATGTACATTAGATTGTCCCGTATTTTGCGGTTGGAACTGATTAACAAGCATAGTTATTTTTAATATTTCTTGATAGGCCTCAATGCTAAATTGATTCTTGTTTAATAAGGGCCACTCCTTATTGATCACTGTGCTTGTATAAGACCTAAGACCTTCTCTGCCAGGGTGCTCAATTTCGGCTGGGAAAGCAGAAAACAAGTGGTACATATTATTCATGGTACTAGCTTCTTTGGAGACTGCTTCACTAACACCATTGTAGTTTTGCCAAACTAATATGGTAACAAAAGCAAACACTAGGCCATAAATCATCCCCATAGCGCTATAGATGTAGCCCGCAAATTCATAATCTTTTCCAAAACGATATTCCGGAATCAACTTTTGGAAGACCCAATAGACTGAATAGCAAATAGAGAGAACAAAAACTTCCATCAGCACTCGAAGCACCCAGTCAGAATGCTGTAGTACAAATCTCAAAAAAGGAAAGTCCATACGCCCAGTCTTTTCTTATAATTTAAGAAAGTGTTCGAAATCTGGGGCGATAGGTTTGGCAGAATGCCAAGTCAGCTCGAAGGTCTGTTAGATAAACTCTAACTACCTTTTGATCTAAATCAAACTATTTAATTAGTTATATTAGAAATAACTTCCAATAGAATGGGTAGAACTGCGGTACCGAGGGTATGTCACTAGTGGAATGACTTCTGTCCTATATCATCAGCCAGTCAGGCTTTGGCCTGCCCAGCACGATTCGAACGTACGACATGGGCCTTAGGTGCTGTAAAAATGAGGTTAAACAACACTAAAAACAATGGCATTAAGGTGCTGGCTTTTGGCGTGGCATCGGCACCGAGAACCTTGGGGTTGGGTGGAATTGGGTGGATTGAGACAGATATCCGCAGGCGGTCCTGTGGTCGGTTGTCTATTTTGTTGGGTAAACCGACAAATGAAGATTTGAGGTCAGAGGTAGCTACCGACCCATAAGAGAAGGTCAGAGCAAAGAAAGATGCCCCTGATTTTACTTCCGCTCAGAAATCTCTTTAGTTTTATTGGCAATTTGATCCGGGGTCAAAATACGCTTTTCAAGCATGATGTTGACACTTGAAATCATTAAACGCTCGTAAAATGTTAACTTGCCGATAATTTCAGTTCCCAGATTCTCAACGCCGCGACGCCTTTCTTCAAAATTCACAATTTGATGGGTAGCAAGTACGTCCAACAGTGC
>Ga0194043_1002207_pt1 | contig 10758 bp, 11 predicted proteins | sample JunL4415m_MetaG_FD_161274 | JGI IMG/M metagenome (GOLD analysis project Ga0194043, IMG submission 161274) | Anoxic zone freshwater microbial communities from boreal shield lake in IISD Experimental Lakes Area, Ontario, Canada - Jun2016-L442-15m | ecosystem: Environmental > Aquatic > Freshwater >...
TGAGGATGACTCTTTGGCGGATCTGGTAGCTCAAGCGATGGTGTCGATGGTCAACCCTCGAGAGCTCCGTCGCATCTTCAAAGACGCGGTGGAGATGATGAGAGAGGCTGAAAGTGTTGCAGTGCAACGGTTTTCATGAGATAATAGAGATGTCACGAGAGGTGGACCCTGTCCACAGCAGTGACAGAATGATCGGTTTTTGACCGGCCCAGAGCGGCCGCGAGACTGATCAGAAGAGAAGGCGTCGACCATCCTGGTTCGGCGCCTTTGGCATGTCCGGGCACCTTCCGACGGAAGGAGATCCGATGCTCGGTCCACTCAAGCGGATATGGCTGACCCTCACTCAATGGGTTGGTGATACCCGCTCGTACCTATTCACGGTGATACGCCGTGGGGTCCGACGGATCCAGACTCTGCTGTCGACGTTCCTTGATCGACATCGGACGCGCTGGACCGGTGAGATGACCTACCGGCGCACCATCGTGGCCGCAGTGGTGGCAGTGGGATCAACACTGCTTCCACATCCAGTGGCCGCAGCTGCACTCGGAGCACTACTGGCAGATCATCTACCAACGCGCCGTTGGGAGTCCTACGACGACGAGGAAGACGACACCTATCCGCGTCGTTCACGTCGCCTCTGGGACACCTACGAATAGCAGCACCTGCAGATCGCGCAACCCGCACTAACCAACCCTCGTCCTGCTTATTGGGTCGGGGGTTTCGCCTTGTTGGGCCATCTCTGGCTACCGGCACTCACTTATCTATCCAACATTGAAAGGAGAACTGTCATGTCGACGTATTCGTTGACGGTCACCGGGCCTAATGCTCGACTGGCCATGATCAAAGGCTGGTTCGCTGGCCTCGCAACACATACACGGTCCTGGTGGCATACCGCCACTCGCAGTCTCACTCGCACCAACACCACTTTGAAAGCTACTGCCAATGTGGCATTGGCCGCCATCGGATCGTCCACCGGCTACGCGTTGACCTTGGGTGTAGCCCAGTCAGCAGTGCGCGCTGCGTGGCACGGTGTCAAATGGTTCGCTCGCCACACCAGCCGGCTCATCGGTCGTGCCACACGGAGTCTGTACACGGTGACGGGTTTGGTTTCGCCAGCCGCCGCCACACTCCTTGAGGACACTGTTGAACGGTTCATCGTCGAACCCATCCTCAGTAGTGCACTGTGGTTCGACCAGTGGGTGAGCAACATTGGCAACGTCACCATCGAACTCGTTCACACCGGACTCGTTCGCACCGTCACCACGAAGGCTGCGCAAGTATTCGCAGTCATCCTCACCCTGCATTCCATCTCTCGAGGTGCTCTGGCAGCGAAGGCTGTTCAGGTCCTGCCGTGGGCGATGGATGCAGTGGTGTGGGCTACCAACCCGATCATCGCTGTCATGGTCGTTGGCGCAGTATTCGTTGGTGCACTCGTCATCGCTGGCTTGTCACTTTTATGGAGTGGTGAACCTGAAGATGATGGTGATCCAGATGAAGCACCCATCGAAGAACCAGTAGAACCTAAACAAGCAGTGACCGAAGAACCCCTGGATAACGTTGACCAACTCGTCATCCCCTGGGACCTCGCCGATATCGCAGCGCAACTACGTATCGAAGTCACCATCGACGGCAGCGTCATCGTTCACGGCATCCCCGACGTTCTCCCTACGAAGGTCGGGGAGCAAGTTGCCACCATTGCGGCACAAGCTGCAGTAGCTCGACTTGAACGGATCCTGCCCCACCGGCAAACCCTCAACCGAGACGATCGGCGACTACTCACAAAAGTGGCTCGACAAGCAGTCCGAGCCCAAGCACAGCAACAACACGCCGCATGAAATGTGGGGGCGGGCCTTCCCGGGCCCGCCCCAGCAGACCCATTTCCACGTTCAAGGACGCAAGACCCTCAACGAACCAACCGAAATGACAGATACTGACTTCAAGGGGGAAACATGAACGATCAGAACATTCCGGCCGGCTGGTACCAGGACCCGACTGATACGACTAAGAATCGCTACTGGGATGGGAACGCGTGGACCGACAAGGCCATGCTGATCCCGCAACCTGTGTCCAGCGACCCGCGACCAGCACACTTTCCACCTCCGAGCACCCCAGAGATAGGCCCTGCAGGCAGCGAGACCGGTTCCCTTCCCCCACCGGCGGGGCCACGATTAGCCGAGCCGGACACAACGCTCGGAGTAACTTTGCGCACAGGGACAACGACGATCCAGCAGGTTCAAGCCGAGAGTTTAGGCGCGGCAGCAGGACTGCAGGTTTCTGATCGTCTCCTATCCGTTCAGGGACAACTAGTCGGGACCGCTAGTGACATCGCACCCCTGATAGCCAGCCTTCAGGTCGGGGACGAGTTAGCGATGCAGGTAGCACGGAAGGGGGAGGTCGTAGCGTTGACAACAGAAGTCACCTCGCCGCCTCCGCTTGTACTGAGCTTCGAAATCATCATGGACCCGACAACACTCGAGGTGCGATCGACTCAAGAAACTGGATTTGCCGCAGTGGCAGGTGTTCGAGTCGGCGACCAAATTATGGCGGTCAATGATCAGTTTGTGGCGTCTCCAGAGGACGTGCGCATGCAACTGGATGAGGTAACACCGGGTGAGATCGTCACTTTTCAAGTGACCCGCTCAGGGTCAGTCGTGTCCTTGCAGTCGGTAACAACGGACTCGATGTTCGTAAGTGCGACCACCTCGGGTCAGTACTTGCACAATCCCTCAGTGGGAGATCTCAGGCGAGGCCCGGCAGAAGTTGATCCCACGGTTCAAAGTTCGGCAAGTGTTTGGGGTGAAGACAACCAAGATCCTTCAAACCACGCTTCTACCCCACCGCCTCCCATCGGTTCCCCCGCCGACCTTCCACCACCGTTCACAGCAGAAGCACCGGAAATCATCAGCGTCGCCTCGTTAGCTCCCATACTCCCCATGTCCAACGCAAAGAAGTTGGCAATAGCCGGCGGCGCACACGCCCGACAGTCCGGCTCGGCGTGGAATTCAATGGGTTGGAAACGGCAGGCCCGCTTCGCAGTCATCGGTATTCTCGGCTTCGCGGTCCTAATCGCGAGTTTCCTAGGAGTCCGCCATTGGTGGGAGCGCCGTTGGATAACGGAGGGGCTTCAGCAGTACACAGTGCGCGACGAGGCCGCGTTCACGCGGTTCGTCAACTTCAGGACGGACGCCAGCATGGTCCAACTAATTCCATTAGGCGACCTAGTTTGTGCGGATATCCGGCAGGGAAAGAACATTCTCAGTGTGGCTTTCGGCATTAGCGACATCAGCAGTGTCAACGCAAGCGCTGTCATTCTGGCGGGCTCGGTTAAATACATGTGTCCGGATCAACTCAAGAACGCTCGAGAACAAGCCCAAGAGTGGGGGTTCCCCGATTCAACCAAGGACCTCTTCCGCTGACAGACCAAGCGAGGCGATCGCGCCGCTCACAGACCGCGCCGCGCAGAGACTCATAACCACCACCACAGGAACTCGTCGCGCTACGGAGCCGTTCTAAATGCCCAAGAGTCGACATCGCTCCACAATCGCGCCCAGCGCAACCTTTGCTGCGTGGATGTCTCCGTTCATCGCGGCTGGCCATGCGCGTTGCTGAATCAACTCCAAATCAACCAAAGACCTCGACAGGTACCGATCAGCAGCCTCATCTGTGCGTCGTATCAGAGCTCGTCTGACGGCCCTCCAGGGGCCGCTGCGGGACGCGTATCCGAGTTCTTTCGCGATCTCGTCAAAGGTCAGTCCTTGGACTGCCATCTCGACCGCGAGGGCTTCGCGATACGCCACCAAACTCTTGTTCACGCGTGTCACCCGTCGATTGGTGTGTTGCCTGCTTTGTGTTGCCTCACAACAATTCTGAGACCTCGAAAGGGGTGTGGCAAGAACCCCATTTGCCTCGGATGATCCGCAGTCGACGTTCTTGTCTGATCAGGTGGCTACCTTCAGGATATGAGAATCGTGACGTGGAATTGCTCCGGTCGTTTCACGACCAAATGGGCAACGCTCATCGATATGGCTGCTGACCTTGCGGTGATTCAGGAATGCGAACCAGAGACCGTGGCATTCGCTGCGGACCATGGTTGGGGAGCCATCAGGACGGGATCAGGGTCGAAGGGTCTCGCGGTGCTCGCAAGTCCTGGATGGGGTCTTCACGAAAGCCCAAGGGACAGCTTGTATTCGTGTACCGCGAGGGTGACCGGCCCCGTTGAATTCACTCTGGTGGGATTCTGGGCGCTCACCCCGTCTCTTGCCCGCTCCAGTTACCTCGCGCAAGGTGAGGAACTCGCAGCACACGTGTCAGCCGTAGAAGGGCCGGTAGTCGTGGCAGGAGATTTCAACACCACCACTGAGCCACGACACCTCAACACATTCGCAGCGTTGGAAGCAGAGGGACTGGTCAGCGCTTTTCACCAATCACACGGAGTCGAACGGGGCGCGGAACCGGATGACACGTACTTCCATCACTGGCACAAGGAGGAGGGATTCCATATCGACTTGATGTTCCTCCCTCATACGTGGGAGATCGACTCTGTAACTCTTGGGACCTTCGAGAAGTTCACGGAGATGAAGATCAGTGATCACGTGCCGCTCATCGTTGATGTTGACGAGGGAGCCCTCCGATGACCGCAGACAATCTCGGACCGATCAGTCCCACGAGAAAGACAGGGAGAGAACCCTTCTCGCGTGAGTCGATATCGCTAGATCTGACGGTTCAAGGATTCTGGGAGTGGGCGTTCTCCGACCTCATGGGTAACACCAATCGAGGCGTGCTCGCCGAATACATCGTCGCCACCGCGATGGGCGCACCCGTTGAAGGGGTGCGCCCTGACTGGACCCCCTGGGATTTGACCATCGATGGCATCAAGATCGAAGTGAAATCATCCGCTTATCTGCAGACGTGGTCGCAGAACCGTCACTCCACCATCAGTTTCGGGATCGGCGCGACCCACGCCTGGAATCCCGTGACAAACGAAATGAGTGAAGAGCGCGTGCGCCAATCTGACGTTTACGTGTTCGCCCTACTCGCCGAAAGGAACCAGGACCATGTGAACCCGTTGACTCTGGATCAATGGGAGTTCTACGTCGTCCCCACCGCAGATCTAGACATCTACGCAACCACCCAACGCTCAATCACATTACCGAGGGTCCAGACCCTCACAACCGCCGTCAGCTGGACCGACCTAGGTGCGTCGATCCGAGCAGCTGCGCCTCGTATCAGCCCTGCCAGTGAATGACGCCCCAGTTCGGATCCAATTCAGCTTCAGCCTCAGCCAAACCCATCAGAATGCTCCGACGAACCAGCCACATCACAGCAGCCAGCCGAACCTCTGAGGAGGCCGTGCTCATCACCGCGGTGACCAACGAGTTCTCCACAGCCTTCAAGACCCTCTCGAAGTTCCCTGCGACCTGATACGCCAAAGCATAAGCTTCACGTTCAACCACGGAACGCTGGTCCTCGCCGGCGGTGGAGGCGATCCGCTCCGCGGCTCACTCCAGCAGATCCACCCGATCCGGAGCGTTTATGAGATCACCGGGATTGTTGTTGCCGGACGGGATGCGGCTGTGACGGCGCCGTCCTTTTTCACTGCCACTTCACGGCAGTGCGCGCTCGACCAACCTCCGCTCGGAACTGCTCACGCTCGGGCGGGGGGCGCGAGAGAGTGAGTGACCGTGTCCCCACTGTGTCCTGACCGTGTCCTGGGACACGGTCAGATGTAATTCCCACCGTGCCCCGTGTCGGGGCACGACGGTTTCCTCTCTGGTTTCCTATCAGCGAATCTGCGCATTCTGTGCAGCATTTTCAAACGGTGAGGTTACGCAGGTTTCACCGTCCCCCGTCCCCCCACCCCAGTCATGGGGGACGGGGGACGGGGTTGTGAGCGAGTAAAGATGCTCCTGCCCATTGCGGGTGACGACAATGAGTCCGTCATCGACGAGCACCCGCAGCAGATTCGGAACCGCACCTTTCTGCACGCCCGCATGCGCGGAAATGGCACGAGTGTTGGCCAGTGGCCTGCTGCGTAGGAAGTCGAGAATGCGCAGACGCTGACTGTTGGTGGTGGAAGCTTTGCGTGCAGCAGCCGGGGAAGTACCTGTGGCTATCAGACGTCGGTTCTCTGGCTCGAACCCCAAGGTGGTCGAGGGCACATCGACGTCGCGTCCGTAAGCAGTGAACTGGCGACTAACTGCCAGCGGTGCGAACCCGTCAGCGTCGTGGGTTTCTTCGCGCTCCTTGGCAAGGGTCCAGATTGCGTCAGGCTCATCAAGTAGGCGTGAGGCGCCGCGACTTCTTTGCCCTCCGTGCCCTGTGTGGTGAACGATGAGGTCGTCTTGAACCCCCGCCAAAGTGAGGACTTCGGTCCACCACGTGAAGAAGCGGGCAACATCTGCATTGGAGTTTTCATCGATTCCAAGACTTGCTAGCAGTGGAGCGAGTGGGTCAAGGATGACGATCTCGGCATTGTTGTCTCTCAACCAGTCAGCAAGACGCTGACGGCCGGCGTCGCTGGCCAAGGTGAGGGCCGCTGCGCGCCCACGCAAGTTGGCCACGAGGACTTTGTCGACGCCGATGATGTCCGCATCTCTCAACCAGGACCGGATAATGGAATCACCGACCTCGAGGTTGAGATACACGACAGTTCCCGCCACACGCTGCGCCTCATATCGGCCAAGGAACTCCTCACCGTCAACGAGAGCCGGTAGCAGGTTGGCCACGACCATGGTGGTCTTACCGGACTTTGCGGCAGCAGCCAGCAGTACTCGGCCTTGAGCTGGCCAGAGTCCATTGATCCGGTAGGGAGTGGGCGTGTCGGGCTGGGCAAGCAAGTCGCCAAGTCGCACACCTGCCAATTCGGGGGCATTCGCTGTGCGTTCGATCGCTATGCGGCGCGCCGCTTCCTCAGCCACGCGCAGCCCTTGCAGTCTGCGGGCAACCGCCGTCTCGAAGCCATCGTGATCAAGAAAGGTGTCGTTACTCGCCTGCAATTCAAACGCACCGATGGATGCGACGAAAGGGTCACCGTAACCTTGGGTACGCAGGTCAGACGCGGCGGCGGACATGTCGCCCGAGTGTTCATAGTGGGCATGTACGTAGGACTTACTCATTCCTACACCAGCGGGCAGCGACGTGGACGTGGAGAACGCGTACAACGGGCCGTTCTCGATGCTGGTAGCCGATGTGCCCTCCGACAGATCCTTGCCAGGGCGTGTCCAATGGTCTCGCCCCGCAGGGTCCTTGCGCACGTGGGTCCAACCCTGAGGTTCGAGTAGTTCACGCCACGTCACTTGGGCCGCGAAGTCATCCCACGGTGTTAAGGCACCAAACGATGTGCTGCTGCTGGATGACATCCGCCGCGGCGGCGAGTGCTGCGCCCGTTCGTCAGGCTCGTCCAATGCTGCGATCACGATGTTGTAAAGCAGATCGCGTTCACGCTCGGTAACGCATGTAACCGTTGAAGGGTCCGTGCCATCTACAAGTTCGTACCGGCTTCCTTCAGGATGCCCCCGACGTGCAGTCGTTGGCCACGTGACCACGAATCCACCTTGCCCACGCGTTTCCGCCGCTACCTTTCGTTGATCACCCTGACCTTCGAGGGCGAGCTTGGTGTTACCTCGACATTCACCGTCGATGCGGAGAAAGATGTGCAGCCCCCCACCAGCGCTGCGCTCACAACACCCCGACAACGCTCGCTCCAGTAGTGCTGAATGCCCCAACTCGTGGGCAAGTTCACGCACAGCGTTCAACCGACGATCACACTCGGCCAGTGGTCCCTCAATTTCGAGCATCTCGATGTTCTCCGATGCCTGACCGGTGACAACACCAAGGCCACCGAATTGACGTGCGCCCAACATCGCTTGAATGTCACACCACTCGGGCGCGACATTCTGGAATCTTTGCCATGTCGAGGCGGGACGCTTGGTGCCGTCCTCGTGCGTCGTCACTGGCGCAAAGCCAGCCTCGGTCCAGCGGCGTGCCGCCTCACCGTACTCATCCTCGTCAACCACGACCGTGTCCTTCCGGGAATCAAGTTCTGGTGCCTCGCTCGGTCGCGAACCGGCGGCGTCATACGCAGCGAGGCTGGTCCAAAACGGACCGCGAACTACTTCTGCAGGTATGCCTGCGCCTGCTCGACAGCAAGTGGATCGGTTGACGCATCCTCCAACAGCCACGGCGCTTGCTGTCCTGGCTTGGCCCTACCCTTGACAACGCGGGCAAGGACCATGGAATCGACCCGAGACTTCAACGAGGTAACAATGGCCGAGTTGATCAGCGACTGGTTGCGATAGGTCTGCTGACCGTCGATGTCGTGAACCACTGCTTCGATAGCGGGCTTGAAACCGAACGGCGTAGACTGTTGCGCCTCGAATCCCTGAACCTCAATGACCACGAGGGAGCCCTCAAGATCACTGAGCTTGACGTACGGGTTCCCTGATGAGGGACCTTGAAAGTTAAAATTCATTATTTCTCCTAACTAGATCGAGCCCTAAGGCTAGTTTTTATTTTGGATCCGGTTGAGTTACGGTCTCAACCGGAGACTGTGGGTGGCGGCGAGCTTCGTGCTCGTCGCCATTCGTTGGTGTGAGCTAGGTCGCCTGCTGCTCAGACGACTTTGTGAGTGGGCATCCCTGAGCGACCCACGAATCGAGTGCGTGTACGTCGATCGCGGTCCTGCGTCCGACTCGCACTCCGTGAAGAGCCCCTGACTGGAGCGCCGCATAGAGGCGACCTCGGCCTACAGCTGGGTGCCGTGCCCGCGCCAGGTCAGGTGTCAGCGTGGCGGGTGTGAACTCGGTGTTGCTCACAGTTTTTCCTCCATTCCATTGGAGCCTTCTGGACTCCTACAGTGAAGTCTGGCACCATATGAGACAGGTAGCAATCCCAATAGGGATATGAAGGCGTCCCAATTTTGGGGCGGCTGAGACGGCAGAAAGGAAAATGAAGATGGCCCCTCAGTTTGAAGCGGTTGAGGTTTCGATCAGCACCTCACGTGAGCCACGGCGACTTGTTGTGTCGTGGAAGCGCGAAAATTCTGAGTTCACCGCAACGCTCGTTCGCAAAGGCAACGTGGCTGTATCCGAGAGTCTTGAAGTTCGGAGGCCAACAGGAGTCACGTCGGATGATCGGCGACTACCTGGAGATGCTGCGATTGTTGGAGCCGTCCTGCGCAAAGGCTCGTATGAGCGGTCTCTGATTCTTTGGCTTCTAGAGGAGAGCCTCTGGGTTCCTGATCTCAAGGCAGTTGAAGACGAAGTTGTCGACAAGAGTCTTCGTGTTTTCGCCGAAGCAATTCACCGCAGGTCGAGGTCTGACCGATCTAACCTGATAGACGAGATCCGGCGGATGGACGCCGAGGGGGTGCCGAAATCAGACATGGTCTCGCACTTGACGACGACAGGTGGAGTGAGTAGGTCCACCGCATATCGCCTAATCGACGCAGCCAGAGAGGAGGGCGTTCATGAGTAGGAGTCCTCGTGGTGATGGAACAATCTACCTTCGCAAGGATGGTCGGTACGAGGTCGCAGTCATGGGAAGCGATGGGCGTCGATTCCGCGCATACGCGCGCACCAAGTCAGACGCAGCCAAACTCCGCAGGGACTTGCTCGCCAGAGTTGATGCTGGGCTCACCCCTCTTGATTCCGCCATGCGACTGGATCGGTATATCGAGGTCTGGCTAGTAGAGGATGCTGCCCGCCGGCGCCGAGAAAGCACAGTTGCCGAGTACCGACGTCGCCTGAACTCCTTCGTCGTGCCTTCCCTAGGGTCTCGCAGACTGCGCGATCTGCGTGATCGCGATATCGAGCGGGCGATGGACGCGTGGCGGGCGAACGGCCAGGCTCGTGAATCCATCCGAGGGATCCAAAATGCACTCGCAGCTGTGCTGGAGGACGCCGTCAGACGGGAACTTCTTTCCCGAAACGTTGCGCGCTCTGCTCGCCTACCGGAGATGGCGGCGTCTCCGCCGATCAAGCCGGTGACGCCAGACGCCGTCGGGCGCCTCTTGGTAGAGGTCGTCGGTAACCCGATCGAGCCAGTGGTGCTCCTGATCGCTCACACTGGTTGTCGCATCGGTGAAGCCTTAGGAGCCTGCTGGGCGGACATTGATCTGGACGACAAGTCGTGGTCCCTGCGCCGAACGCTGACGCGCACCTCAACTGGCGGAGTGAGACTGGGGGAGGTGCCCAAGGCTGGGGATGCTCGGCTTCTCCCGTTGTCTGACGAGGTTTGTGCGGCCCTTCGACAGCAGCGCCGTGAGGTTGCGAGCCTGCGGTTAGCTGCGGGCTCGCTTTGGCAGGACTTGGACCTGGTGTTCCCTTCGACGATCGGTACCCCAATCCATCCCAACAATGCCCGTACGCGATTCCGAACCGTCGCCAAGCGAGCAGACTTCCCCGCCTCCTTCCATGCGCTCCGTCACTTCATGGTTTCGGTCGCTGCAGCGCGCGGAGAATCAATCGTTACGGTCGCGAAGCTGATCGGGCACAAGCGGGTCTCGACAACGGAGGATCTCTACACCCACTTGTTCGATGAGGACGCCCTCAGAGTTACTTCTGCCGTCAGTAATGCCGTCAACGGGCTCAAGGCGAAGGCTTTGGCAGAGCAAAAACGCAGGTCAGAAGCCTAAAAAGTGCGCCCGGAGGGACTCGAACCCCCAACCGACTGGGTAGAAACCAGTAGCTCTATCCGTTGAGCTACGGGCGCATGGCACCGGCGAGACGGTACGTACCGATTCTGTCAGAGCCTCGAGGT
>Ga0194043_1002208_pt1 | contig 10752 bp, 8 predicted proteins | sample JunL4415m_MetaG_FD_161274 | JGI IMG/M metagenome (GOLD analysis project Ga0194043, IMG submission 161274) | Anoxic zone freshwater microbial communities from boreal shield lake in IISD Experimental Lakes Area, Ontario, Canada - Jun2016-L442-15m | ecosystem: Environmental > Aquatic > Freshwater >...
GTCTAAAGTGAACCCTCGCCTTGTTTACTGCGCCATCAGTGGCTTTGGTGCCACCGGGCCCTTAAGTCGAGAACCAGCAAACGATCTGTTCATGCAGGCCTATGCGGGCTCGATGAGTATCACCGGTGACCCAGAGGGCAGCCCTGCAAAGATGGGTATGTCGGTGGCCGACGTTGGGGCAGGGATGTTTGGCACGATTGGCATCATGATGGCACTTGAAACGCGTCATCGCACCGGTCGTGGCCAGCGCGTTGACACGTCTTTGCTAGAAGGGCATATGTCAATGCTGGCACAGTTTTTTACACGGTACTTCTCAAGTGGCGAAGTGCCGGGCCCAAGTGGTAGTGGCTCGCTCGGTAGCCCAACCTATCGCGCGTATCAGGCGAGCGATCAGTGGTTGGTGATTTCTTCGTTCAATCAACGGATGTGGAAAGGCTTATGCAATGTGCTTGAGCGGCCTGAATGGGCGGATGATCCAAGATTTGTGAATCCTGAGATGCGCTCATTGAACCGCCCGCTATTGATTCAAATGATTGGCGACATCATCATCACCCAACCTCTCGCGCATTGGCAGGCGCGCCTGCTTGAACAAGATGTGCCGTGCTCACCCGTCAATACGATTGACAAAGTTGTGGTGCAGCCTCAGGTACTTGCGCGCGACATGGTACATGAGATGGATCTTGAAGGGCTGGGAAAAATTGCAATGGCTGGTTTGCCAATCAAATTTAGTGATTCGCCAGGTGAAATTCGCTTGCCGCCGCCCCGCTTGGGCCAGCATACGGCTGAAGTGATGGCGGGTGCCGGTTATAGCGCTGAGCAAATTCAGGCATTGGCAGCACAAGGAACGATCGGGTTAGACCCCGGTTGGGTAAAGGTGCCCAAAGTGGGCCAGTCAAGCTAAAACACGGAGTCAACAGTGAATATCATTATCGACAGCAGTGATCTTTCGGTTGAACGTGTGCGTGCAGATGTCGAGCATATCTGTCGACAGATACCATCTCGTTTAGCGGGGTCAGAAAACGGTAAGCGCATGGCAGAATTTAGCTGTGCCGGTCTGACCGCGGCAGGGGCTCAGGCTCAACTGCATGAGATTCCAGGTTTGGTCAGCTTTCCACGTGCAGGCCAGTTGAATGTGTTGAAGCCCGCGGGTAAGAGCTTGGTTGCTAATACCCTTGGCCACAGCGTACCGACTGCGGTGCAGGGCGTGACTGCAGAATTAGTGAACGTGGGGGCAGGTGGCTACTCAGACTATGTTGGTAAAGATGTCACCGGAAAAATCGTTTTGGTTGAACTGTCTTATCATCCAGGTCGTCATGAGAAGCAACGTATCGCTGCAGAATACGGGGCGCTTGCCTGTGTCATGATGAACTGGGGCTACGCCGACAGCGCGTTGTTGCCTTACGGTTCGGTGAAGCCGGCGTGGGGCAATCCGACCCCCGACACCTTTCGCAACGAGATGACGCAGTTACCCTGCATCGGTATTTCGCGTGCTGATGGCTTGTATTTACGAGGGCTCTTAACGGCAGGGTCGGTGACCGTTCAGTTGCATGCAGATGTCGATAATGTCTGGCGCCCAATACAAATGACGACTGGCGAAGTGGCAGCCGATGGCTCTGACGATTTTGTTGTAGTCGGCGGACACCAAGACTCTTGGGAGGGCGAGCAAGCGACGGATAATGCTGCGGGTTCAGCCTGCATGATTGAGTTAGCGCGTTTCTTCACTAAGTATCGCAAGCATTTGCGCCGAGGGATTTCGTTCGGTTTATGGACAGCCCACGAAACCGGCACGATGATTGGCTCGACTTGGTATGTTGATAAGAATTGGGACCGCCTGCGAGAACATGGGATTGCTTATCTGCAAATTGATCAGCCCGCATGTTTTGGTACAACGCGCTGGGGTAGCGTTTCTAATGCGGAACTCAAGCAGTTTCAAGAGACCATCGACGCCAAACTATTAGGCGATCGTCCTCGCGCTTGGCGTCGCACAGTCAAAATTGGAGACGCTTCTTTTTTCGGGGTTGGCGTACCGATGTTTTCTGGCTTGGGCGTATTTACGGCCGAAGAACTCAAGGCAAGCGGTAATGCAAATTTAGGTTGGTGGCATCACAGTCTTGAAAATACCGTCGATAAACTTGATTGGGATACGATGGGCCTGCATTTAAAAATGTATGCGTCATATGTTTGGGAGCTTTGTACCGCACCTATCATTCCGTGTACGTTCACACCTGTTGCGGATGAAGTCATTCACCGCCTAGGTGAGTTATTGCCCGCGGGCGCAAGTATCGGGCTAGAGTCTGCTCTGGCTTCTGCCACAAGGCTACGCGAGCAGACGTTGCTCTTTGATGCGTACGCGACCGAGCTCAATCGCAAGTGTGTGGCAAAAGACGCACAAGCTGAGGCGCAAGCAGAGTTAGTGAATACGACGATTAAGCGATTGAGTCGCTTGCTGTTACCAATGGTCGGGACTGTCAAGGGGCGCTACGGCCATGATCCTTACTCTTACACCGCCCAAACAACGGTCTTACCCTCGTTGTACGATGTACCGAAACTTGCTAAATTACCTGAGGCGGAAGAGCGCTGGATGCTTGAGACCCAGCTATTAAGAAACCGCAACAGCATTGTTGATACATTAAGCGACGCGGCCCGACTGATTCAAGATGTGTTGCGCGCTGTGAAATAAAAAGACTGATGCCGTCAAGGAGTTGCAATGATGTCAAACCGCCTTCGTGTCACGATGTACGCCCTGAGTCTATTGGTACTGCTTCATTGGGGTCAGGTAAAAGCTAACGATTTTCCGAATAAATCTATTCGGGTCATCGTTCCCTTTGCTGCGGGTGGTGCCAACGACTTGATTGCACGTGCTTTGCAACGGCCCTTAGGAAAAGCGCTCGGCGGAACCGTTGTGGTTGAAAATCGCGCTGGTGGATCCACGAAGATTGGAACGCAAGCCTTGCTGCGCGCTGAGCCTGATGGCCATACTTTACTTTTACTCGGCCACGTTGCGTTGATGAGCTACTACTATTCCGGAACCTATGATTCGAAGGTTTGGGATGAAATGACCGTGTTGGGGCAGACGGGACAGATGGCGTGGGGAATGCTTGAAGCTCGTGCTGATGCACCATTTCAAACTTGGCAAGAATTGATCGCATTTGCTAAGAAAAATCCAGGCAAACTCAGCGCAGGCGGGCCAGCGTTAGGTGGGATGATGAATTTGATTATCCTTGAAAGTGCTGCGAGTGCAGGCATCGATATCACTTATATCCCCTATGCGGGTGGTGCCCCGAGCGGTGCAGCGCTGCTTGGCGGCCACGTGCAATATCGAGTCGCGCAACCTCCCGAGGTATACCCTAACGTGAAAGCAGGTTTAACCAGAGGTCTGGCTGTGGCGTTTCCAACTCGATTGCCCGAGATGCCTGATGTGCCGACCTTAAAAGAGTTAGGCATTAAAGAGGATGTGCCTGTTTTTGGTTTTGATTTTTGGGGGCCCGGTCAGATGCCTGCGTCGTTGGCGCAGAAGATATCAAAAGCGATTGAAGAGGCAATGAAAGACCCTGAATACATTGAAGTCGCCAAACGCCTGACCTATCAACCGATTTTTACAGGGCCAGAAGCTCTCAAAGTCAGCATCAAGAATTTTGAGGGCAATGTTGGACCTAGGCTAGAGAAGGCGTTTCCAAGCAAGCCTAATTAACCGTTGGCGCCACGGTGGGCAGAAAACACCGCTCCGAGTGGTTTGAGTCGTACCCCTTCGCGCAGTTTCTTAAAGGGATAGTCGGTTGGATCCGCCAAATAGTAGCCCGGAGCCAAGACCACAATGATCTGCTCAGCCAACGGCTCGAATTCAGCGCGATAGTGGCATGTACTCTTGAGTACCAGAATCTTTTGTTCGGCTGGCTCAATACCAAGATGCCGGAAGGGAGCTTGGTCAAGTGCCTGAAAGCGTTTGCTAGTCACCACGATACGAATGCCGTCAACCCGCAGCAGCGCCATCGGACCGACATCAATCTCCCGACCGCCGGATACGGCACCATCCGTTTTCATTTTTCCATTGCCTAACTTATCGACGCTAAAGATGGCTTCAAATGGCGTCACGCCAACTGGGCCCGAGCGACCGCCAAGCTTCAGTGTCACCTTGGAGCCTTCTCCTGCAGCATGGGCCGCTTCTGCAGCTTGCGCGTCACACAGAAAACCTAACACCACCTCTTGTGCCTGAGCCGCCACTAACGCCTTGAGCACGCCAGTCGAGTCGGCCGAGCCACCACAACCAGGGTTGTCTTGAGTATCTGCAATGACGACGGCTCGAGAAGCACCGCTGGCCAGACGCATCGCTTGTGCGACGCCTTCTTCGGGGCTCACCATTTTCTCGGCAAAGTTTTCTTCTTGAGCCAGAATCTCAGCCATCATTTCGTCGGCAGCTTGATCGGCGGCCTCTTGGCTCCAAGCGTGGGCGATCACTGAAGGACCGCACCAGTAAAGATCTGAAGGAGGGAAGCCCGCTAAGTAAGAGAGATTAATAAGATCCCCGTCAACAACCTTAGAGCGTGCGGTGACCCCTTTAGAGGGCTCGACCATTGTGCATTGACCATTTAACGGGATCAAAAAAGGTGCTTTACGAAGCGCACGACCGGTTGGTTGACCGCGTTTTAGAATGGCATTGAGTGCTTGCGCTGCGTACTGGCCGGTTTCAGCCCGATCAATATGTGGGTAGGTACGATAGGCTGTAATTGAGTCAGTGAGCTCTACCATTTGAGGTGTCACATTCGCATGATAATCAAGGCTAATGACGATTGGTATATTTGGCCCCACGCACGCACGCACCCGTCTGAGTACTTCGCCTTCGCCATCCTCAAAATCTTCGGTCACCATTGCGCCATGTAGATCAAGATAAATGGCATCGACAGGCATCGCCGCAGACAGAGCGCCAATTAAACTACCGGTGATTCGCTCAAAAGCATCACGCGTCACTAAGCCGCCCGCACCACCACTGGTCCAAAGCAACGGCACTAACTCGTGAGCCAGACGCATGTCTTTGATAAAGCCGGTCAAGGCAAAACTGGTGCTGCCCAGCCAAGTGATGACGTCACTGCCGAACACAAGCGGAGGACGATCACGGTGCGATTGAAAATATGCGAAATCTGTCTTCGGTTCGACAAAACAATTTGTCTCATGCTGAAATCCACCGATTGCAATGCGTGCCATAGTTACCCTAGAAGTGGACGAGTGTCGCGGTCATTAAAGATGACGCAATACAAACCGTTCAATAGTATTAACTGCCTAGCGCCATAACCTATTCTGCTTTGATGTTGGCGTCCTTGATAAGTTTGCCCCATTTTTTTGCCTCGGTGCGTAAGATGCCTTCAAACTGCTCTGGACCAAGAGAGAGCACCTCGGCACCTTGCTCGGCTAGGTAGCGTTTCATTTCATCGGACTCTGTAATTTGTCTTAAGGCTCCAGAGAGCTTCGCAACCACGGCAGCTGGCACTCCTTTTGGAGCTAAGACGCCATACCACATGTCAACGTCCAGCCCTGTTACACCGAGTTCATTAAGCGTTGGGATATCGGGCAAAACGGATGAGCGCTTCGCAGAGGACAGGCCAATCCCTTTGAGTCTGCCATCTTTGAGATACGGTTGCGATTGAACGGTCGATAAAAATATTAATTGAGTGCGACCTGAGAGCAGATCAGACATAGCCAAGGCGCTACCTTTGTAGGGCACATGCGTCATTTTGATCCCAAGAATATCGTTCATCATTTCTTGATAGAAATGTGGGGGCGAACCGGTTCCGGGCGAGGCATAGTTGATTGCACCTGCCGGTTGTGTTGCGGCTAAGGCGACAAGCTCTTTAACATTGCTCGCAGGAAAAGCCGGCGTCGCGCTCAGGACAAAAGGCACCGTGCACAGCGCATAGATTGGGGTAAAGTCCGCCACAGGGTCATAGGGAAGGTTCGTATACAGCAGAGCATTGGTGATGTGTGAAGGAATGGTATAGATAAGCGTATAACCATCTGGGTTCGCACGAAAAAGCTCGGTTGTCGCAACAATACCATTGGCCCCAATGCGATTTTCTACCACGACATTTTGACCAAGCGCCTTAGTCATTTGTTGCGCCAAATTTCGAGCCATGACATCGGTGCCGCCGCCCGCTGCGAACGCAACTAGCAAGCGAATGGGTTTGTTCGGGTAGCTAGCCTGAGCATAGGATGCTGCGTTCAGAAAAAAGGTCGCGCTGAACAAACATAGAAACTGCCAATTGATTTTTTTCATGTAACCCCCTAGGTCTCATACGCCTGTTGTTATTTCAAACAGACCTCATTATTTTTATCTAGTGTCAATATACTATCGAAAGGCGATTGAGCCAATTTTTTTAAGTTTTTGCTCGAAAGGATAAAAAATGAAAGATCAAACAGGCCTATCTTTGGCAGATAAATGGGAAATTCAAGAGCTCGTCGCGAAATATGCCTATGCAATTGATCATCGACAAGCTCAAGACTGGGCCGATCTATTTACGTCCGATGGACAATTTATCTCTGCAGGTGTTAAGCGTGCCCAAGGGCGTGCCGAGTTAATCGAATATGTCAAACGCGCCGAAGTGACTGGCAACCAAATTCGCCATTGGACCTGCAATATGCTGATCGAAGGTGACTCAGAGTCTGCCCGTTTGCGCCTGTATGTGATGGCGGTTGATGTTGCGCAAACGATTCGCCCATATTTAATGGGCGAGTACGACGATCAGTTGGTAAAGGTTGAGGGGCAGTGGAAATTTAAGCTTCGGCAAGTTGAGTTTTGTGTCGGCAAAAGTTGGTTAGATGGTGGAGCACCTACATAAGCCACGGTTGACGCAGCCGCAGGTGATACAGAAAAATCTTCAGGTGCGTCGCAAAATGATGCCAGCCTGCTCTCTATCCCAAAAGGCCGACATATTGCTTTGCGCTTCTGCTTGCAGTTTGTATTTTTCAATTTTCTGGCTAGGTGTACGCGGCAATTCAAGCACGAAGCGTACATAGCGTGGCACCATAAAGTAGGCCATGTTTGCAATGCAAAAATCAGTCAAGGCGGTTTCGCTGAGTTGCGCGCCAGGCGCCAAAATCACGCAGACGGCAACCTCATCTTCGCTCATGTTGGACTTTACAGGAAACACTGCAACATCCGAAACCTGCGAATGACTAATAATGACTTCTTCGACCTCAAAGGCTGAAATATTTTCACCGCGACGACGGATCACGTCTTTTTTTCGATCTACAAAATATAAGTAACCATCGTCATCAAGGTAGCCTCGGTCGCCAGTATGAAACCAAGCATTTTGCATCGCGGTGAGTGTGGCTTCGGGCATTTTGTAATAGCCTAGCGAGGTGCCCCACATGTTGTCACTGCGCAGAAGTATTTCGCCCAATTTATTGGCGGGCATATCAAAATCGTCATCGTCGACGACCCGCACCTGCATCCCAAAGCGTGGTCGTCCTGCTGAACCTAATTTGCTGGATAGATCGTCTTCGCGATAAATCGTTGCTAGCGCATAATCAGTCAGCCCGTAGCTGCTGATCGCTCGAATACCAAAGCGTTCAGTGAACTGTTTTCCAAACTGAGTCACCGGAATCAGTACGGCAGAGCGCAGTGGATTGTCGGCATCATTGGGACGAACGGGTTGATGCCATAAAATATTCGTCATTGATCCAAGCAAGCCCGTCACGGTAGCTCCTGCTGAGCGGATATCATCCCAGAAGGCGGATGCCGAGAAACGACGCGTCATCGCAACATGCCCGTCAACCATCAAGGGGCCATAAGTCGAGGACAATAAACCGTTTGCGTGAAACAGAGGAAGACAGACATAGACCGTGTCACTGTCTTTGTACCCGTAAGAGTCCACTTGATCGATCGCATAGAGCAGGGTCTGCGCCTGGGTAAACATGTTGGCTTTTGAGGGCCCTGTTGTGCCAGAGGTATAAAGTAGAAACGCCAAATCTCTAAAGCTCACGTTGCATTCAGGCTCGCCGTCTTGGGCCTGTGTTAGAACCCGATAATCAACGACTGTTGACATGCGTGGCTCAGCAAGGACAGCCGCGTGTTCTCTGTCTTCATCAAAGGCAACCCGTACACGAATCAGCGGTGTATCGAGTGAAATTTCGGCGAGTCGAGTCAGCAAGCGAGCATCGCAAATGACACCCATACAATCAGAGTGGGTGAGAAAATAGGTCAACATTTTCCCTTGTATTGCCGGATTTAGGGGTACCGCGACAGCGCCGATTTTTCCAAGTGCAAAATAAAGTAGCAGTTGCTCCGGACAATTGTCTAGCATCACAGCCACATGGTCGCCCTGTTTGATGCCAAGTGATGACAAGCCATTTGCTAGCTGATTGCTCAGTCGGTGTAACTCTCCGTAGGTGTACCTTCGCCCGTCTGGCAAATAAGTCAGCGCACGCCGCTCGGGGTGACGCTGTGCTTTCTCTCTTAGAACATTACCGATGGTGAGCGCTCGCGTGTCGAAGTGAGTCCTTAACAAAGCTATTCCTTTTAAGATATCTGCCGGAAACTTGGGTTGTCAGTCAATGAGCTCGAGTCTGCCCTGATCAATCACAATCTCTGAGCGACTGAGTACGCTGACTTGAAATAACACCTCGGCGGTTGAACGCCACATGCGAACATGTAAAGTGTCACCTGGATAAACTGGCTTGGTAAACCGACATTCAATCATTTTGGCGTGACGAATCTGATAATTGCAGACCGTTCTGATGATGGCATGCGCGGCGAAGCCCATTGAAGCCAACCCATGCAAAATCGGGCGTTGAAAGCCACCAGCCAGAGCAAGCTCTGGATCGACGTGTAAAGGATGCCTATCGCCGCATAGTCGATAAAAGAGCGCTTGCTGAGCGATGGTTGGCAGATCACATATTGCATCTGGTTCACGAGAGGGCAGGGTGAAAGCTGCAGCGCTTGGTGCGTTGGGCCCGCCAAAACCGCCTTGTCCTCGAGCGATAATCGTGTTGATTTGTTGGCTCAGGTGAACGCCCGTTTGGCTATCCCATAGGTCACGTTGCGTGTGTATTAGGGCATTTTTTCCTGGGCCCTTGTCTGTGACGCCGGTGACGATTGACCGGGTGTGAAGCTTTCCCTCGATTGGTAGCGGTGCAAGAATTTCGATTTTCTTAGAGGCATGCACAGTACGGCTTGACTCGAGTCCGGCAGAACCAAGCCACCAGCCAGGATGTCCTAACGCCATTGCCATAGTTGGGAACGCTACCAGGCCGCGCTCATAGATGAAGGGAAGTTGACGAAGATCGGTGGGATCAAAGCCTAGCCCAATCGCCAAGGCATAGAGCATTGTGTCCCGAGCATCATAGACAACATCTTCTTCTTTTGGCGGAAAGTTTTGTAGAAGATCGTAGCGAATAGTCATGTCTTTGTGATTGGAGCGATCAACGCAGTGGGCTGATGCTAGGGGTCGCGCTAGTCTGGCGAAAACGAGACAGGGAACCAGAGTGCATGACTTTGCCGGGTGATGGATTGCCAAGGATGTCTTCGACGATGTTGGCGGCTTCAATTAACGCATCTAGATCAATGCCAGTCTGAATGCCGAGCTCTTCACAAAGAAACACAGCATCTTCAGTACAGATGTTTCCAGCGGTATTCTTCGCTTTGTGACTTGCAAACGGGCAGCCGCCTAAGCCGGCAACAGAGCTGTCAAACAGATCTACGCCCATTTGTAATGCTGCGTAGACATTAGCTAAGCCTAGGCCGCGGGTGTCATGAATGTGAGTGCCAATTCGCATGTCTGGTTCAATGTCGCGCACGGCGCCAATGAGTTGCTTCAGTCGCTCAGGGCTTGCCCAGCCCATCGTATCCGCTAGCATCAGTGTCGGCAGTGCATGGCCTCGTCCCACAGTAATTTCGCGAATCCAGCTTAAGAGCGCAGTGACTCGCTTGGTTGAAACCTCACCCTCAAGATTACAACCGAAGGCGCACATGATTGAGGCGGTCGTGACAGGGACCTGATGTTGTTCATACAGTTGAACAAAATCAAGTTGCTCTAGTCGCATTTGTTCAGCTGGTCGATCATTATTTGCGCGGGCCAAGGCATCGCTCGCGTAAAAATAAAGCCAACCCTCAAGTGTGACGCCTGGCAACTCGAGAGCTTTCAAGAATCCTAACTTGTTCAACCACAGCGCGGTGTACTTGACCGAGGGCACTTTTTCAATGCGTGCAAATAGTTCAGGTGTGTCGGCCATCGTTGGTACTTTCTTTGGATTGACCAACGAGCCAACTTGTATTTGCGTGAGCCCTGTATGGCTAAGCGCGTCAATGAACCGTATACGCGACTCAAGCGGATGCAAGGTGGTTTCAAGTTGAAATCCCTCTCGAGGACCTTCTTCGTGGAACTCTACAAATTTTGGAAAATCAGACACAAGGGCTCTCTTATACTTAGACTAGGTGAAGCCGCTCAGGCTCTATCTATTTCTTCATGCTTTGCGCGATGATCGTTCTCATGATTTGAGAGGAGCCACCGCCTACAGTCGCCTGCATGCCCTCTCTAAAATAACGTTCCATGTCGGCCTCGGGAAGCATGCCATGGCCGCCCATAATTTGTATGCCATTACGCGAGACCTCTTGCAGCGTTTCAGAAGCATAGAGCTTGGCCATTGAAACCTCGCGGCCACAGGGTTGCCCTGCCTGATGCATACCAGCGGCGCGATAGACCAGTAAGCGCGCGGCGTCTACTTTTGTTTGCATGTCTGCAAGCATGTGCTTTAGCACTTGGA
>Ga0194043_1002211_pt1 | contig 10749 bp, 12 predicted proteins | sample JunL4415m_MetaG_FD_161274 | JGI IMG/M metagenome (GOLD analysis project Ga0194043, IMG submission 161274) | Anoxic zone freshwater microbial communities from boreal shield lake in IISD Experimental Lakes Area, Ontario, Canada - Jun2016-L442-15m | ecosystem: Environmental > Aquatic > Freshwater >...
GTATATTATTCGAAGTTAGAATCTCATTAATTAAGAGTGATCAAAATTACTAATTAAAGAAATGCCTACAACTTTCAACTATTCGATTCCCTACTTCTCCGTATTTAATGAATTTATTTAGATTATCTAATTCAACTAATCTATGACCAATAACACTACCGCCTGAATCATTTGTGAATTCATTAATTTTTTCTAATTCTGCATATGCCCTAAACTGATACGTAGGCGTATTATCCAGGGGTCTTGTTAATTTTTGATAGCCTAGAGGCTCCCATGATGTGACTTTCATATTAAGTTCTTCTTCGATTTCACGCAGTATTGTTTCATTCAGGGATTCCCCTGGTTCAGTTTTACCACCTGGTAGATTATCACCCTTATTGTCATACATAACAATAGGAACCTTTCCGTCAAAGTTTCCTATAATATATACTTGCTGCCAATCAAAATCTGGTATTTTGTCTTTTTCAGATACATCGAACCATTCGACGATTACCTTGCCTTTATATTCGAATTCGCTAACAAGATCTGGTTGAGACATAGCTAGTTTGCCTCCAAATCTGATTCAATGTAATCTGGTAAAATCTTTAATCCAAAATTAACTAATTTATCGAAGTCGTGATTTGTTACCCAAAATTCATGAAGTTGTTTTCTAAATATTTGGTGCATATCATATCCTTTGTCGGGGTATTCTATGAGTGGGACTATATCATTATCAAGGATAACAGTTAGAGATTCTTTTAAATATTGAAATTGATCTTCACTTAGTTTTGATATGGATGAATTTGGAACATCCCGCCAGTAGTGATGGAATTGAAAATGTAATAATTCGTGCATAAATCCTGCTATTGGGTTTTTCCATCCTATATATTCCCATATGTAACCTTTGCCAAAATTATATGGTCCGCGTGGAAAAGTGGTAACAAAGAAAGTAAAACTATTTAAATAGAGGTCTTTTCCAGTCAATTCAACTATTTTTAAACATGCTTTTTCAAACTTTTCATTGTATATATTCTCCAATAAAGTAATGTTTATATCGATATCATCCTTTTCATCAATATATTTTTGCTTTAAGAATGGTATTAAAAACTTGTATGATTCTTTTTTTGACTTTCCGTGTATATTTTTATAAATATCTTTCGGAACTCTCTTTTTCCAGTCAACGCCAAAGCTATTACCATTACACCCATCATACCAATTCCAGGCATCTTTTGTCGGGTCGAGTATTACTTTATATTTATAATTCATTATTTTTAGTATAAACTAAAATCTTATTAAAATGCAGATTTTGATTAAAGGTGTTTTTTGGTGAAAAATACTAGACGAAGTTAGAACTTTAATTGTCACATTCTAATTATATACTTTATATTGATAACTTTTTAGATAAGCACTTTCGAGGCTTTCATCAATATATTCTAGAAACTTCTCGTCCCCTTGTTCGTAATGTACGATCGACTTCACAGGCACTAGACCAAGACCGTGAACAATACCGCCAGATTTGCTATAGCAAAAGGTGGTTAAGGTATTAGCTCCAGCGGACTCACCGGCAATAGTTTTTCCTTCAAACAGTTCTTTTAAGTTGCCGAAATTGCGCATTGTGTTAAGAAGCCTGAGAGTCGCTCCTCCACCACTTGAACCACAAAGATATAATACATTCGCCCATTTTACTTGTTCGATGAACTTATCTACTTCTGCCACTTGGAAATTAAGTTTACGACCATTACTAACGTCTTCGAACTGTGAAATATGTCTTGTTTTGTAAACATCTTGTTTTTCAGGAACGGCTGCAAATTGAACAAGAAGTATATTTGCATCATCGGTAAAATCACTCAGTATTTCTCGAAAGAATTTTGCGTTCGCTTCGTTTTTATCCTGCGCATTACCACCATGTATAATGTATTTTATCGACATAGGTCCAGTATATCAAAAAAAAGCCCCTATTTTGGAGACTTTTACATACTGATTATGCTTGGCATATTATCCTAGACGAAGTTAGAACTTTGCTTGTTTCATGCTATTGAACAGACCTTGCGACTTCAGCAACTGATTTTTCAAACATATCTTCACTATCTTCCAATTCTTGAATGTTTATATATTTTGCATCAGTAACGCCATCGCCATAAATAAAATTTGAAGTGTTAAGCTCTACTTTATATACAATCCAGATCAACCAGGCATCTTTTCGATCAAGATACATTGATTTGGTATATGTAATTTCTCCAACATGGACGTCTTTTATACCTAATTCTTCATATATCTCGCGTTTTAGGCAGTCTTTCGGTAGTTCACCGTGGTCAAGTCCCCCACCTGGCAGGTCCCACCAATCTTGATTTTCTCTAACAACCAAAATTTGGTCTTTGTCATTTGTTATAAATGCTTTTACTGAAACCCGATAAAAAGTATTTGGATACATACCATCATCATAGCAAAAAGTCTCCGAAATGGAGACTTTCTCATACTGCTTATGCTTGGCAGGGCATCCTAGACGATATTAGAACGTTGTTGTTGGTTTAATTCAAAAGTTATCTCTTCGTCTTATTAGCTCACGTATTTGAATGGGGTTTAAGGCCTCAGTTGCTGGTCCACCGCGTGACTTGTAGCGTGGCAGATCCCAATGGATTAACAAAAAGATAAGTATATTTAGTATTAAAACCTGAAAGCTATTTATTTTAAGAAGTTTGCAATAGTATCAAATAAATATTGAATATCTTCATAATAGTGATTGTCTGATTTAAACCTAGCTAATGACGGTCTATCTCCAATAATAGCTTTTAATTTATCTGCACTACCCATTGGGTCAGAGGTGGCTTGAATATATAAAGTGTCAACTTTATTCTGGCCTAAGAGACTAAGATATTCAATACCCTTCTCGGTTGCCCACTCTATTGGAGTGCCGATAAAAACACATTGTTTTGGTGATAATGTGTCGTCGGCAATACACTTCATCGCAAGTATCGCTCCGGCTGATTTAGCGACAAAGTAGTAAGGTTTTTTGCATTTTTTTATGTAACTCCTTAATCTCTTTTTTTCTATGTCAAAGTCGATTTCGACATCGTTCAGGTCCCAGTGTTTGTATCTAAGGATGTGAATATCATACATCACGCTCAGGCTTGCACCCAGTTCATTTAACCAAATAGCGTTCGAGCTGTTGTTGCCTCCCAGGAGAATTATAGTGCCGTTCATCTACGGCCGTCCTTGGATATGCCCGCAAGGGCCTTCAATACTATTCCTCCTACATCGAGACCGTAGTGCCGTTCTAGCTCTTCGATGCCACCAGTAGTTCCGCCTACAAAGCCATGTCCTTCAATGTATCTAGGCCTGAAATCTTGAGCAGATTCCATAACAGCCTTGCTCATACTTGACTGTAATATAACAGGATTGCCGTTATAGACCGTGAGAATTGGGGCGTCACTTGAAAGTAAACTTGATACCTTTTCGCCTAATGTTTTTTGATTAACAACATTAATTACATTCGTAGGTATTCCATGTTCTATCTCAAGCACTCTTGCGGCATCAATAGAGTTTTGAACTAATGCTCCACTTGAAGCGATAACAAACCTAGCAAGTTTATCAGATTTATGTACGATATAGGCGTCTATATTATCTTCATCATCTTTTTCTCGTTCTAATTTTCTCATCGTTTGTGAATGAACTCTGACATAAGTAAAGCCATTGTTCTGGCCCAACGCACGCGAGTAGACGTTATAAAGGTCATGAACATCAGCAGGCTCGTATGTCGTTATTTCTGGAACTGTCAATAAAGCCCCAGGTTGTCCGCTAGTTTGATGCGTTTTACCGTTGTGCTCTTGGAATAATCCACTATTTGCGCCCGATACTAATATATTGCTAGCGCCTTGTGCGGCAGCATTCATTTGATCGAGTGATCTGTAGGCAAAAGCATCCCAATAATGCACATAAACCCTTGCGTCAGGATTCGTAACAGATATTCCATGTGCCATTCCAATCGTGTGCTGCTCACGTATACCTGTGCTATAAAAGTGTGAGAAGTCGTTAAAGCCCATCTTGGCTTGAGTCGTTTGCTTTATAAAATCTGGTGAAAGTACATATAAAGGTGGCGCATTCGGATCAGATTGAATTTTCTCACCTAATTCTGTTAGGTACTGTGTCTGACCATCTTCAATATTTGCCTCATCAGGACCGTTGTAATTTAACTTGAATATATCATTTGAATATTGATGTCTTTTAATGTTATTAGCAGGCTCTGTCACCAATGTTCTAGCAATGGCTGGTATAAATTCATCATCACTGCTTTCGGTAATTTCAGTATTTAGACCGTCAATTGCATCATCAAGCGCAGATCTATCTGTAACGCTTATTGTATGATATCCACTAAAGTGATCCTCACATCCTTCAACACCATAACCTTTTGTTGTATGTGCGATAATTACAGTCGGTTTTTTGATGCTGTCGAGCTGTTTGTATACATCTAAAACCTTGGCTACATCTTGACCGTTCGATATCTCCATAACATCCCATCCATAACCCTCCCAGATTTTGCTTATATCAGAGGATCCGTCGGCGTCACTTGTTGGTCGTGATAATTGTTTCTCGTTCTGGTCAATTATACATATCAAGTTGTCTAGTGGCAGCGTGGCTGCATGACGAGCAGCTTCGCTCACATTACCTTCTTGCTCCTCGCCATCACCTAGAAACACAACTATCCTGCCGTCTCGTTCTTCATTTTTATTAACTACAGCCGCCCCAACACCGTACGATAAAAGCATACCAAGTGATCCGCTGGGCGTTATGTCAACCCCTGGCACTAAATGCATATCCTCATGTCCCTGCAGCCTGGAACCGAAACTTCTATAGGTCGATAGCTCATCCCGATCGATATAGCCCATAAGCGCAAAGATTGGGTACCTAACTGGTCCTTCGTGCCCTCTGATTAGTACCTGATCGCGATCAGGGTTTTTAGGGTCATCGAGGTCAAAATTAAATTGGCCTCCAAAATACATGGTCACTAGGAGTTCTGTAGACGATGATGGACCGCCAATGTGTCCGCTGTTTGCATTTCTTACTGTCTCGAAGGAATCTCGTCTAATATAGCGGCACACTCTATTTAATAGTTCGACTTTATTAGTCTGTTCACCGTTTTCGGTACTATTAATTAGTTTATCTATTGGTGTAGATTCCATATTTACTCTCCTACCTTTTGACTTATGGGTAGGCATAATTTATTGACTTGTGCTCCATGTATTATTTTTGAAATAATCTTATTAAAGTTTAAACAATCAGTATTTAATGATCCAGCCGGACTCAGTATATAGTCTATTTTGCTTATAAATTGGGGTGTTATTTCTGTAGCTGCGTCACTTGCTATTTTGTTCAGAGCCGTACGACCGCCTCTTTGAACTAACCTTTCGGCTGCTATTTCTTTCGGAGTGTCTATATAAATTGAAGATGCATGCTCTCTCGGATAAAATCTATATAGCTCTTCGACGTCCTCGAGTGACGGATGGCAGCAGGTTATTACGTATCTGCCCAATGTCAGCCTTGATCGATTATGAGTAACATCTTCTCCGTAACGATATCCATACATCTCGCCACCCTCCCAGCATGAAGATTCTGCCAATCTTCTGTCATACTCCGTCTCACTGATAAAGTTGTATTCGGAGTCGTCTTCTCCATCTCTACGGGGTCGAGTTGTGTATGTTTTCATAAATTCAAGTTGCGGACTTGTATCTAAGGCGTTTCTAATAAGAGTGCTTTTACCAGCTCCTGATATTCCACATACGACTATCAGTTTTCCGCTCATTTAATAAATACTCCTTAATCTATAAAATTACAACAAATATCACTAAATGTAAAGCAAAGGACTTAAACTACCTTATTTATCTTGTATAGCGCACTCATATGAGATAGAGCACACCTTCCTAAAACATCAAGATTGTAGCCACCTTCCAGGATAGAAACTATAGGTCTTTCTGGCCAAGTATCAATAACTTTATCTGTTAGTGTACCAAAAGCATTACTACTCAAATTCAAAGATCCAACTGGGTCATCAATGTGAGCATCAAAACCAGCAGATATCACTATAAGGTCTGGATCGATCTTTTTCTGCATTTGTTCTAACCCGCTTTGAAATCTTTCAATATAATATGCGTCGTCTACTCCAATTGCGAGCGGAATGTTAAGAGTGTAACCTAGACCAACGTTTCTGCCTTTTTCAGAGCTTGAGCCCTTGAACGGGTAGGCGCAGCCTACATGTTGGCTAAAGTAAAATACATCAGAACTATCAAGGAATATGCTTTGTGTTCCATTACCGTGGTGCGCATCCCAGTCAATTATTGCAATCTTTTCGACTTTTTTTGATCTGGCATATTCAGCTGCATAAGCCGAGAAGTTAGCGAGACAAAAGCCACCGACATAATCACGTCCAGCATGATGACCGGGTGGTCTTATAGAACAAAATGCATTTCGTTTCTCTTCTAAAGCATAGTTTACTGCCTGTTGCACGCAACTAGTGCTATTTTGTAATACACGAGGTGTATATTGTGTAATGTATGTGTCGGAGTCCAAATACTGATCGCGTTGGCCAGCCATCATGCTAGCCCGTGCTATTTTTCTAAGGAGTCGTTGGCCGTGGACCAACTCGAGGTCACTTATTGGTGACTCATCGGTATTGATAATGACTTCAATCTGATTAGAAAGATCCGATTTTACTAAAGTATCACGGATAGCATCAAGTCGTTTTTGTGACTCCACATGTGGTTTAGTGGCGCTATGCGCACTAGATAATCCAGATTCTATATATATTCCTCGGTACATCGTAGTCATAGTATACTTATACCATATAAATAGGTATCTTGCATATTAAATAATTTGACGTTGAATGCAATTCATATTTACTATTTAATAAAAATATGTCATATGTTAGAATTTGGGCATGGATAAAGTTATTCGTCTTGCCACTATTAACGACGCTGTTGCAATTGCTGATACTAAAATAGATGCCTGGCGAAGTGCTTACAGATTTATGGTGCCTGATGCCCTATTGGAATCTCTTTCTATGCAAAAGGCCTTGCCAAAGGCTAAGAAGTGGATAAGCAACCCGCCGTTAAATGGAAGACTTTATGTTTTTTGTGATAATGGTATAGTTGTAGGACATGCATTCTTCGCTCCGCCAACAAAAATAAGTGTTGACGTTGGAGAGCTTGTTTTTATTTATGTAAAAACAGCATACCAAGGACTTGGCTACGGTAGTTCACTAGTTGATAAAGGTCTGAGCTATATAAAAGATTTAGGATGTCATTCGGTGTCACTTTGGGTTTTGACAAAAAATCACAAAACTCGTAGATTTTACGAGAAGTTGGGGTGGAAGAACAGCGGCAAGATAAGAATTCACAATAAGAATGGTTATAAATTACATGAAACACGATATACAATCAGTATCTAATACTCGAAATATCACTCCAGCCCTATTTAATGGCGGAAAAAGTCTTGTGTCTACTGCCTATATATATCCAGTATGCCCGTTGAGTTTCAATCACGCACGAATGTTTGTTATTGCTGATGTATTTGCGAGGTTTGATAAATTGAAGGGCTACGAAGTTTATTTTCCTATCGCTACCCACTATAGTGGCAATACTGCACATAAAGTTGCGGATTCCTTGTCTGAATACTACTTGAATAAGAAGGTTGACAACGACATAACTTATAACTTATTTAGACATAAATACAGGCTACCTGAGACCGTAATCAAGTCGTTTACTGACCCAATTAAAATATTAGATTACTTCCATTATGAAACTATACAAACCTTAAAGTCCCTAGGTATTGATGCCGATTATGTTAACGAATATACGACTAAAGGTAATGACTATTCTATATTCATCAATTCCCTGTTAGATGAGTATGATGAAAAAGGCTTAGTGATAGAAAATTCGAAAAATAAACTAGGCTTAAAATATGAGGATGAAAAATGGAAAAAAGCAGCACTTATAGTTGCTAATAAGACAACGTTTAAAAGTGTTGAGTATAAGAAGGATATTATTGCGGCATTAAAAAATATTGATAGTGAATGGAATCTATCACGTGTTAATGGCTACGGTGTTAAAAGAGGACAATATATTATTGATCCTATGTTTGACTGTGAGCTTTTCTCTATCTTTGATCTATATAAAAAGTGTAGTCTTGAAAAGAACTCCATTAGTGATAACGATACTAATGCGATATTCAAGCATCTGTTCTCAGTAATTAATGGTCTCAATGTGCCTAAAGATGAACTAGAGAAAGAAATTGTATCATGGCTTCCTTGTCGTCGATTAATATGCGAAGAGCATTTAAAAAACTGGGTCGCAAAGAAGATTCAGGCGGAAAGTATGATTTTATCAGAGTCCTATAGAACGAAAGAGTATCGAATACTTGGAATCGGTCTAATTGACGGAGTTCAGATGTCTGCATCAAAAGGAACTGGTGTTTTGGCGTGTGACTTGGTGGACTATTTTGGGCCTAATCTAGCTAGGGCCACTATCCTTTTACAGGGTGGAAATATATCTATTGAATTCCATTATGATTTAAAACTGGTAAAGCAAATTCGTAAGTTATTAATTCAGTTTAAGCGATATTATACATATGTTCAACAGGTAGCGAATAGTGATAGTATTAATAATAATCTACAGAACATATTAGACGACAAAAATTTTAAATTAATATGCACAAAGATTGATGAATATATCAATAATGGCGATTTCCGACAGGCAATTTATTTATTGATTAGGGACTTACCAAAAAAATATACTGATTTAGATTCATCGACTGCAAAACAGCTTAATAAACTTTATAGCCAATATATACCAGTTTTTTTGCCAGATTATCTACGAGGATTACAATATGACAGAAATATATAACGATAGTTTTGTTCTTGAAAAAAGAAAAGCTAGAGTTGCGATTTCGCCAACTTGTAACTTAAGCTGTAAATATTGTGATAATGGAGCAGCCAGAAGTGATGAACGAACAGGAGCAATGGAGGACTTTAGATCTACTAGCTTAGAAACTGGCGTAATCGGCACTTCTGACTATATAGAGTTAATGAAAACTCTAAGAAGTGCTGGATATACAGGTATTGTCTTAACGGGCGGTGAACCCACTATTAACCCTGATTGGTCAAATATTGTGATTGGCGCCAAGCAGATTGGTTTTGAGAGTGTGTGTTTGACGACTAACGGTTCTCTTTTGGATCAATACATCGACCAATTTGGTCACCTACCTGCGGAACTAGATATGTTGACCGTTAGTCTAGATAGTTTTAATAATGAAACATTCTCTGATATTACAGGTGCAGCCTTGGATCGAATCGTTAATGGCTTAAAAAGAGTGAAGCAAGTTAATCCTGATTTAGTCATAAAGGCGAATAAGGTAGTTATGAAGAGTGATCTAGAAAATCTCGAGCTATATGTGTCGGAGTGCGAAGGTATTGGTGCAATCAGCAAAGTTACACTACTAAGCTTAATATGTAAAAACCCACAGCTAAAAGAAGAAAGGGAATTCTTTGAATCTGAATACGTATCACCACAGGATGTAATGGATTGCTTGAAGATTTACGACTTCGCTATGGATAAAAAATACGAATATGTAGCATCTACGAGTGTGGGTATGGTTATATCATTAGTCGACACTAGTCAATCAATTAGGTCAAATGTATGCGACGACTGCCCTATATACTGCCAAGAGGGCTTTTACACTGCACGCATTGCTACAGATGGTACTGTCCGTTCATGTATTGATAGTCACAATCAGCTACCATATGTAGAATATAATAAAGATGAATCATATTCTACACTAGAGCATAAAGTACATACATTACTTAGATCAGTTGGTGATACTGCTATTAGGGATACATTCAGCGAGTTCTGTGAACGATATGAATTATTAAGCGCTAAGAACACTGTTTAGATATTGACTGAGACCCTTGTCGTAGTCAGATATAAAATTAAAAGCTTTTTTAGCAAAACTGATTCTTTGGTCTAATGTAGCTCCATTCTTCAATATGTCAATCACAATGTTATAGTCTGCCGGATCAACGACTGGTATGGTGTATTTATAGTTGATAGCCGCAGCTTTAATCATTAATGGGCCACCCAAATCTACATTTTTTATTGAAAAATCATCAATTTTTAATACAGTTTCATTAATTTTTGCAAAATTACAGACAACGATATCAATTGACTTAATATTGTATCTTTCTATGTCTTTCGTGTGAGTTGTGTCATCTCGGTTAAATAGTATTCCACTTTCTATATTGAAGCTAATTGTTTGAATACAGTCCTTTAGGATATTTGGATTATTAGTCACCTTATTGGCTGGTGTAAACTCGACACCATACTTATTTAGCTCACGACCGGTGCCGTCTGTAGCTATGATAGTGTAGTTATTTTCAACCAGAGCATGTGCTAGATCCGACAGATTATCTTTATTATAAACGCTAATTAATGCATATTTTTTCATACTACATAACTATAACCCAGTCATAATAATTATTGAAGCGTATGTTAATTGCTTACACCTATACTTTATATCAAGATAATCGATAATAAACAGAATTAATTATCCGATAAACAATCAAAAAAACTAACTAAATTGAGTCTTTTATACAGCGTATGCTTGGCAGGGCATCCTAGACGAAGTTAGAACTTTATTAGTATCCTATAACAAATTTATCTAGGGCTGTTTCCTATATAGTTTACTGGCATTAAGTCTGTAATGTTATTTTAGTGATTGACAATCTAT
>Ga0194043_1002212_pt1 | contig 10744 bp, 10 predicted proteins | sample JunL4415m_MetaG_FD_161274 | JGI IMG/M metagenome (GOLD analysis project Ga0194043, IMG submission 161274) | Anoxic zone freshwater microbial communities from boreal shield lake in IISD Experimental Lakes Area, Ontario, Canada - Jun2016-L442-15m | ecosystem: Environmental > Aquatic > Freshwater >...
AAATAGACGAGGAAGATGGTCGCGATGACCATCCACACACGCGGGAAGACCAAACATCCCAGCACGGCCACGACGATGGAAGCCCACGAGAGCACACCGGTGAGGGCGTGACCCGGGTTGCGGCGTGGTTCAGCCGTGTTCTCAGCTACTTGCGACACGAATTCTCCCTGGATGAACGACGTCAGGACGTCAAAACCCAGCTGATAGTGTATCAGCTTGGGTGCCCGGGCAGGTAACGTCCGGCTGTCGGATACGTACCCTAAGGACGCGAGTCCCAGCGTCGCATGATGGTCTGTTCGCGGCTCGGGCCAACGGCGACGATCGATACCGGCACATCGGCGAGGTCCTCGATGAAGTTGATGTAGTCGCGCGCAGCCTTGGGCAGTTCGTCAAAGGTGCGGCAGGCGGTGATGTCGGTCCCCCACCCCTCGAGCTCCTCGTAGATAGGCTTCGCGTGGTGGAACGCGGTCTGATGACACGGAAGGTTGTTGTAGCGCTTGCCCTCGTACTCGTAGGCGACGCACACCTTGATGGTGTCGACCGCCGAAAGCACATCGAGCTTGGTGATCACTAAGTCGGTCAGGCCGTTGACCTGGACGGCATAGCGAACGATTACGGCGTCGTACCACCCACAGCGTCGTTGGCGGCCCGTCGTGGTACCCCACTCACCGCCGACCTTCTGGAGCAGCTCTCCGGTCTCGTCGTGCAGCTCTGTGGGGAACGGGCCCGATCCCACACGGGTGATGTAGGCCTTGGCGATGCCCAACACCCGGTCGATCGAACGTGGCCCGACGCCGGTTCCCGTACAAGCACCGCCTGCGGTACAAGGAGAAGAAGTCACAAAGGGATAGGTTCCGTGGTCGATGTCGAGCAGCGTGCCCTGAGCTCCTTCGAAGAAGACCCACTGGTCGGCCTCGAGCGCCTTGTTGATGATGAACGAGGTATCGGCGATGTGCGGCTTAATACGCTCGGCATAGCCCATGTACTCGTCAACGATCTCCTCGACGGTATACGTCGGCATGCCGTAGACCTTCGACAGGATGTCGTTCTTCTCGAGCAGTGCGGCTTCGACCTTCTTACGGAAGATGTGCTCGTCGGTAAGATCCTGGACGCGCAGCCCCATGCGCGAGGCCTTGTCCATGTAGGCCGGGCCGATGCCGCGTCGCGTGGTTCCGATCTCGTTGCCGCCGAGACGGTGCTCGCTCGCGCCATCGAGGTCGCGATGGTAAGGCATGATCAGGTGTGCGTTGGTTGAGATGAGTAGCTTGTGGGTCGACAAACCGTCGGCCTCGAGCACATCCATCTCGTCGAGCATGACCTTGGGATCGATGACGACACCGTTGCCAATGACCGGCGTGATGTGCGGATACATAATCCCCGAGGGAATCAGATGCAGCTTGAGCGTGCGCCCACCATGGATGATGGTGTGGCCCGCGTTGTTCCCGACGTAGTCCATGTCGTCTGCGAGCAGATCAGTGATCTTACCCTTGCCTTCGTCGCCCCATTGGGCGCCGACAAGCACGATACCGGCCATGTGAGGTTACTCCCCGTTGAGTGCTGGGCCCCGCGGACTCATCTCTGCCGCTCCCGGACCGTGCGCGCCGACTTCCCGAGGGCGCGCGCTACGCTCCACCGTGATGAAGCGTGCGCGCGTAGTATGCCCGACGCCGACGCCGATTGCCACCTCAGGGTCCGCGGGAAGATCAGGGGTTGCACAGGCCTCGTCGGCAGAGTATGTTAGTGAGCGATAACTACGCCGCCCGCCGTCCAGGGGCACGCGCCTGACGACCCCCTCACCGCCAAAAGGAGCCGCGCCTCGTGAGCAATCGCACCTGGAGAGCAATCCTGATCCTCTTGGCCGTCTCGGCGGTTGGGGGGCTTTTGTGGATCAACTACTCTCAGCGACCAATACCCGGCAAGCTTGCCGTCGCCGGCAGTGTGCGCAATACGATCTCTACCGTACAAGCGCCGACGATCGCGTACCCTGCAATAGACGTCACGGTTGGCATCCCCAAACCGCCGTCGGCAGCAATGAGCGCTCCTAAGCGCACCGGAGCCCAGCCGATGGCATCACAGATGCCGACGGTCTCGGGAGCGCTCGAGGCAGTCTACGTCCGCCAAGGCGATAACATCGCGACTGGACAGCCTGTCGCACAGCTCAACACGGCACTGCTCGATCTCGGCGTCGCGCAGGCGAAAGCGGCATCGAAGAGCGCCCATGCGCAGGTTGCGGTGATGGGCGAAAACATCAACACGATTACCGATAACCAGGCCAAGCTCGTCGACGCAAAGGCTCAGCTGGCCACCGCCGAAAAGCAGCTCACCGCCGCCAAGACCCTAATCCAAACAGGCAAAGCTCAGCTGGTAGCGGGTATTGCGCAACTTGAGGCGACCATCAATGGCCCGCATCCACCGGGTCCATGGCCGCCCGCCCCGCTCGTTGCACAGCTTGCGCAACTCAAGGCAACCCTCAGCGCGCTCGTGGTGGGAGAGGCACAACTCGCCACCGCCGAGGGTGCGCTGGCAACCGGCAAGTCCAAGCTGGCGACTGGCGCGTCGGCACTGCGCGACGCGAAGGTGAAGGCCCGCAACGCACGCGAGCTGCTCGGGCTCGTCGCCAAAGGCCAGGACATCCTCATCGATGTCGCCGAGTACCGGAAGGGCCAGGCGACTATCGTGTCACCGGTAAGCGGCATCGTCACAGCTGCTCGGGAGTCGGGATCCGTCGCCATGGTTGGCGCGCCGATCGTTCGCGTGCGCCCCGCCGGGCGGACCGAGATTGACACCTACCTGACCCCCGCACAGCTCGACCTCGTTCACGTGGGTTCGCGAGCGGAGGTCACCTTCGACTCCAACACTGCGGGGACGCTACATGGAACTGTGGCACGAATCGCCGATTCCGTCGCGTATCCGCCGACGAGTTTCCCGACCGACGTAGTCCACATGGCCAAGACCGTCCGAGCAACCATCATCCTCGACGAAGGGGACTGGGCACCGCCCGGTACACCCGTCGACGTACTCATCGATACGAAGAACTCAGCCCGCTGACCGACCGCAACTCACACCGCACGAGAACAGGAGCGCAGACGACATGAACAAGCGCATCATCGCGATCATCTTGGTGGCCCTCGTGGCCGTAGGAGGCTACTTCGCCTACCAGAAGTACTTCGCGAACGCGGCCGGAGCGAACGGGGGGCTCGGCGGGAGTGGGATGATCGAGACCACGCAGATCGCTATCACGCCGCAGACCGCCGGGCGCATCATCGAAGCCCCGCCCAACGAGGGCCTGCCCGTCAAGAAGGGCGACGTACTGTACCGCCTCGATCCGGCGACGGCTCAGTACCAAGTCGAACAGGCACAGGCCGGCCAGAAGGCCGCATCGGCCAACTACTCGCACGTCAAGAAGGACGACGGGGCCACGAGCGCTGACCGCGCCGCGGCGAAGGCGCAGCTTGACCAGGCGAACATCGCCGTGAAGCTGGCGCAGGTCCAGCTGGGCTACACAGTAATCGCCTCGCCGCTCGTGGGAACGATCACGAACGTCGTCGCCAAGGTCGGCGAGAACGCCGTTCCGGGTAGCACGATGGCTGTTGTCAGCGACCCCGCCCAACTCACGGTGAACATCTACGTGCCGGAGAACCGCATCGGCGAGGTCAAGGTCGGCCAGCCGGGCACGCTCACTACCGACTCGACCAACAGCTATCAGGTCCAGGTTTCCTTTGTCGGCTCGCAGGCCGAGTTCACGCCTGCATCTATCGAGACGAAGGACCAGCGCGTCAAGCTTGTGTACCAGGTGAAGTGCCGCATCCTGAACCCCGACTCCTCGCTCAAGGCGGGCATGCCCGCCGACGTGGTGCTCAAGTGACCGTCGTTTCCCAAGATACTGAACTGGCCATCGACGCCCGAGGGCTCTCCAAGGAGTTCCGCTCGGTGCTGGCAGTCGACGACATCTCACTCGAGATCCCGCGTGGACGCGTCTTCGGGCTCATCGGGCCCGACGGTGCAGGCAAGTCCACGCTCATACGGATGCTGTGCACCGTGCTCGAACCCACTTCGGGAGATGCCTTCGTGTTCGGTAACTCGGTGGTCAGCAACCCGCACGAGGTCAAGCCGCGAATCGGCTACATGTCACAAGCGTTCTCGCTCTACGGAGACCTCACCGTCGCCGAGAACCTCAACTTCTTCGCTGAGCTTCGCGGCGTGCCCAAGAGCGAGATGGCCGCACGCTCTGCTCGGCTGCTCGAGTTCTCCGGACTCACTGAGTTCGCAGAGCGCCAGGCACAGTTCCTCTCGGGAGGAATGAAGCAGAAGCTGGCGCTCGCGGCTACGCTGATCTCCGAGCCGGATCTGCTCTTTCTCGATGAGCCGACGACCGGTGTCGACCCCGTGTCGCGCCGCGAGTTCTGGCGCATCATCAGCGACCTACACCGAAACGGCATCACTGTGTTCGTTGCGACCCCCTACATGGATGAGGCGGACCGCTGCGACGAGATCGCGTTCATGACGCAGGGGCGCATCATCCTGCGCGACACGCCCGCAGGCATGAGGCGTCGGGTGCCGGGACGCGTGATTGAGGTCGCCGTGGACCGCTACCGCGAGGCCATGACGCTCGTGCGCACGCTTCCGTTCATCCGAAGCGTAGAGGTCTCCGGCGAGCTGTTGCGGATGCTCATCGATCAGGATGCCTGCGAGGAAGACTGCGAGGCGGCACTGCGCTCGACGCTGGAAGGTGCAGGCTTCTCGGTAGGTAACATCCACCCGGCGGCGACCGACTTGGAAATGGCGTTCGCCACACTCATTCCCGCCGCGGGAGAACTGCTCGACACTTCCGACGACGAGATTCTGGCGGTGGCGGAATGAGACGTATCCTCGCCATCGCTCGCAAGGAGTTCATCCACATCATGCGCGACAAGAGGATGCTCGGCGTCATCCTCATCATGCCGCTGCTTCAGCTGTTTCTCTACGCCTACGCGCTGTCCTTTGACATTAAGCACCTGCCGACCGCCGCGCTCGATCTGGATCACACCGAGCAGAGCCGGCAATACATCTCGGCGCTGCAGCAGTCGAACTACTTCACGGTCAACCGCGTTCTCAACAACTACGGTCAGGTCGACGGGATTTTCGAGTCCAATCAGGACCAGGTAGTCGTAGTAGTCGGCAGCGGCTTTGGGCGCGACACCACGGCTGGTCGGGCGGGTGCCGTACAGGTCCTAGTAGACGGGTCGGACGCAAACTCGGCGCAGCTTGGGCAGACGTACTCGGGGGCGCTCTCAAGGGTCTACGGCGCCAAGATCGCCATTGCGCAGTACGAAGCGAAGGGTGCCAGCGTCTCGAACGTGGGAGCTCTGACCGGGAACACCCGGGTCTGGTACAACCCCGAGGGCAAGTCGGCCTCGTACTTCGTCCCAGGGCTCATCGTAGTGCTGGTGACCATGGTAACCGTGCTCCAGACGGCGAACACGCTTGTCAAGGAGAAGGAGATGGGTACCTACGAGCAGCTGATTGTGTCTCCTATCAAACGAATCGAGCTCATGGTCGGCAAGATCGCGCCATGGGCACTCATCGGTGCGGTTGAGATCTTGGTCATTTCGCTCATCGGAATCATCATCTTTGGGATCCCGTTCAGAGGCTCGGCGTTGCTGCTCGCGGTCGCAAGTCTGCTCTACGTCACCTGCACGCTTGCGCTGGGCCTCATCATCTCCGCGAGGGCGACGTCCGTCGAAGCAGCAAACCAGCTCGGCTCGCTTGTGAGCTTCCTCCCGACGTTCATGCTTTCGGGCTACATCTTCCCGCTATCAAGCCTGCCTTGGGTGCTGCAGTTCCTCTCGTACCTGTATCCGGCGCGCTACTTTATGGTCGTCACACGAACGGTGTTCCTGAAGGGCGGGGGCCTTTCTGTGCTCTGGCCGCAGCTCGCCGCTCTCGCCGGCTTCGCGGTTCTTATGACGACATTCGCCGCGTTCCTCTACCGAGAGAGGGCGTAACCGACTATGTCTTGGCGAAGGATACGCACCCTCATCTGGAAAGAGTTCATTCAGCTACGACGCGACAAGTCGATGCTGCCGATGCTCATGCTGATGCCGGTATTGCAACTAGTGCTGTTCGGCTACGTCGTGGGCTCGGACGTGAAGAACCTCCAGCTCGCCGTGCTCGACTACGACCACACCGTACAGTCAGAGCGCGTGGTAGAGGCGTTCACCAGCTCGGGATACTTCACGCTCGCTGCCCGGCCGACGAACGAAGCTGGGGTCAAGAATCTGCTCGATGGCGGAACTGCAGTCATCGCAATCGAGATCCCCAAGGGGCTCAGTGACTCGATCCGCGCTCGACGTCCGGCCCAGATCGGCATCGTGGTCGACGGCTCCGACAGCCGGACGAGCCAAGTGGCGGCGGGCTACGCCCAAGGCATCATTGCATCACTCAGTAGCCAGTTCTATGCGCTGCCATCCGCCAAACCGGGCAAGACCGCACCCGTAGGAGTCGACGCCCAAATCCGCGTGCTTTACAACCCGACCATGCGCGCCGTAAACACGATGGTGCCAGCGCTGCTCGCGTTCGTTCTGCTCATGTCGACCACGAACGTAATGAGCCAAGCCATCGTCAAGGAACGAGAACGCGGGACCCTTGAGCAACTCTTTGTGACACCGATCGGCCGCTCGGACTACCTTCTAGGCAAACTCGTGCCTTACATCGGAATTGCAGTAATACAGGTGATCGTGACTTTCGCCGTAGGCGTCTTATGGTTCCGTGTACCGTTCCGAGGCTCGTTCTGGGTGCTCGGAATCGGCCTGATGCTCTTCCTGTTCGCGTGCCTGGGGATTGGGATGATCATCTCGCTGATGTCGTCAACTCGGCAGCAGGCGCAGCAGACTTCGCTCTTCCTCCAGATGCCACAAATGATGCTGTCCGGCTTCATGTTCCCCATCGCCGCGTTCCCGCCCTGGCTCTACTTCTTCACGTTCCTGATCCCACTGCGCTACATGCTCGTCATCGTGCGCTCGAACTTCCTCAAGGGCTCGGGCTTTGTCGCGCTCTGGCCACAGTTCCTTGCGCTGGCTGTCTTCTCGTTGGCGTTGTTCTTCTTTGGCCTGTCGCGTTTCCAGAAGCGCCTCGCCGACTAGAGAGAAAGCGAAACACATGCGATTCCCTTGGACAGAAGCGAAGACCCCGAGCGTGGCGCAAATGGATGACGGCAACGCCATCCAGGTGCGCGGCCTTGGCAAGACCTTCGGTGATTTTGTGGCAGTCAACTCGATCGACCTCGACGTGAAACAGGGCGAGATCTTTGGGTTCCTGGGTCCCAACGGCTCGGGTAAGACCACGACGATTCGCATGCTCTGTGGCACGATCGGATCTACCTCAGGCTCCGCTCGCGTGATGGGCTACGATATCTGCGACGAACCCGAGATGGTCCGACAAAGCATCGGATACATGTCGCAGAAGTTCTCGCTGTTCGAAGACCTGACGGTCAATGAAAACCTGCGGTTTTACGCGGGCATCTACGGGCTTTCCGACGAGAAATACGCCGAGCGTCGCACCTACATACTCGAGATGGCCGATCTCAAGGGCCGCGAGGACGAGCTGACCGGCAACCTCTCGGTGGGCTGGAAGCAGCGGCTCGCGCTGGGATGTGCCACCATCCACGAACCCAAGCTTATCTTCCTCGACGAGCCGACCTCAGGCGTAGATCCCAATGCTCGCCGTCACTTTTGGGAGCTCCTCTATGAGCTCGCCCACGACGGCGTGACACTCTTCGTCACGACCCACTACATGGACGAAGCCTCTCACTGCAACCGCCTCGCGTTCATCTACCGAGGAGACATCATCGCGGCTGGCTCGCCGCAGGAGATCAAGGGGCGCCTCGCCGCCGACACCATCGTCCAGATCGAAGTTGATGACGGCGAGGGCGCACTGGCCGAACTCGTCAAGAACCCTGATGTGGTCGAGGCGTACATGCAAGGGTCGCTGCTCAACGCCAACTTGGGAGAGCATTCACTGTCCCAGGCGGACATCGGTGGCTACCTCAAGCGTGCCGGCTTCGTCGTTCGCCACCTCGAGCCGGTGGAGCCCACGCTGGAAGACGCCTTCGTGCATCTGGTCGGACAGCAAGGTGGGAGAGCATGAGCGCCTGCGCCCACCTGGGCGGCCACGGCATCCCTGCCTCGGCGCCCTATTTCACGGACTTTGTGCCTGGTCGCCGAGGCGAAATCCTCGACGCAGCCCTTATGGTCTTTGCCGCGAAGGGCTACGAAGCTGGCACTGTACGCGAAATCGCCTCGCTGGTTGGCGTCAGCGAGCCGGCGCTGTACCGTCACTATGCTGGCAAAGAAGCACTCCTGCTTGACTTGGTCTCCACGGCCGGCGGCCGCATCAGCTCTGAAGCCAAGGCGCGCCTCGAGGCGTTCAGCGCCGAGAATCTGCGGCAATCGCTTACGCAGCTGATCCACACTCGGCGCCGAGACACCTCTGACAGCAGGAACATCATGCGCACGCTGATGGATGCGGCGCCGCACAACCCGGCTTTGAAGGAAACCTTTAGGACGCAGTTTGGTGACCCAATGATCAACAACATTCGCGAGTTCATCCCTCGTGTGGATGCGTCCTTTGAGATTGTCCGCGCACCCGAGGAACTCGAGGGCAAGGTCCGCGCGTTCATGAGCATCTTCATCGGCTACTTCATGACGTCGATGTTCTTTGGCAGCTCAACCAGCGACGACGCCATCGTTGACGCGATGCTGGCAATCATGGGCTGGAACGCAGCGACCGCGTAGCCCTGGCGTGCGTCGCTTCGGCGAGCCTTCACCCGATGATTCGGACACCCACGACGCTGGCGTGTGCGCGCTTGTCTGCACTCACCAGCTGCGCATTTATCGCATGTGCTACCGCCACCGCCGCCGCATCGTAGGTCGAGCAGTCCAGGCTCTCTGCGAGAGTCACCACCTCGTCAAAGCTCGACAAGCCGAACGGAACGACAGCAATTTGCTCGGCCTTGAGGCGCTCCCAGAGCTGCGAGGCGATGGCCATTCCAAAGCAACGACGGGCGACATCGAGTATTTCGAAGATGAAGACATCGGGCACGACGAGTGCGATCTCGCCAGCACCGTGCTTGCGCAGAAGCTCAAGCGCATCGGCGGAACCGTCTTCGTCCTTCAGCCACTTGACGCCAACAGACGCGTCGAGAACTACCGGCCTCATTTGGAGCGAGCCGATCCGTGCCCGGCTGTCGTTCCGGCGTCCGGTCCCCCGAGCGGCCCGCCTCGCAGCTGACGCAGTATCTCCAGGACCGGCCGGTCGTCGAGCACGGGTGCGGCTCGAAGGTCATCCAGAAAGCAGCGAAGGTCATCCGTGGCGGCTTCGAGCTGCTGCGCACGAGCCTGCCCCTGCACGCCGGCAACGTACTGCGCGGACGCCTCCCGCACGATGCTCGACCGCGATACATCCCGCGACTGGGCGATCTCGTCGAGCTGTGCGACGAGATCAGCCGGTAAGGTGATGGTGACTCGTTCGGTATTCATGGGAGCATCATACTACTGATGCATACTGAGTGGTATGCGCTCAGGGGACATTCGCTGGGAAGCCGCTACCTCGGTGCACACTGCCCGAGACTGACCAGTACCGACCCTGCAATCGCCTGAGTGAGCACCTCGGCCGTGGTCTCGTGACAGGTGAAGAAGATCACCTGATGGTTCGCCGCAAGCTCCGCGATGGCGGCCGTTGCCTCGGCCAGACGCATTGCGTCGTAGTTGGCGGCGATATCGTCCATGAGGACCGGGAGGTCGGCTCCGAGCTTTCCCAGCGATGAGATCAGGCCAACACGCAGCGCCAGATAGAGCTGCTCGGCGGTCCCTTGCGAGAGTTCGATTGCAGGTTGGAGCGCGCCGCCCGCCGTCACAACCGAAATCTCCTGGCCGCCAAACGGGATCTGGACGCCAGTGAAACGACCGCCCGTCATCGCTGAGAAGACGCGGCCGGCCGTGCGCACCACCTCAGGCTGACGCTCGCGGTCAAAACGCTCGCGCGCGAAGTCGATCAGGCGCACCGCGAGCTGGTCGCTCACGTAGGCGTCTGCCTCAATTGCCGCTTGAGCCTGCAATCCTTCAAGCTCCTGTCGCGCGCGCGCCATGCGGTCATCTCGGCCGTCGTCGTCGAGCTTGCCGGTTAGTGTGGCGTGCTCTCGGGCGAGCGCCTCGCAGGCTTCTGCCGCCTCTTCGCGCTCGTTGGCAGTACTCGCTTCCAGCGTCTGCAGTAACGGCAGTGGGTCGGACGAATCGAGCCCGTGGCTCGCGACTATCTGGGCGATTGCCGCATCCGCGGCCAAAGCGCGCTCGGCCACTCCGCTGCGCGTGAGCGCGATGGCCGACAGATCGCGCACAATGACGGCGCGCTCGTCGCGGGCGGCAACAGCGCGCTCCAGCGCGGTACGCGCCCGAGCAGCAAGTTCGGGCGCAGAGGACAGCGGCGGAATCTGGGCGGCGGCTGGATCAAACCCCCGCACTAAATCGACCAGCCTCAAGACCCACGCCTCGGCTGCATCGCGTTCACGGGCGGCTTCAGCTTGGGCTCTGGCGACCTCGCCGAGGGAAGCCGCACGCTCCCTGAGCTCGTCAAGTAGCTGACGCACGGCGCGAGGATCGTCACCGTGCGCATCCAGATGTCTCTCGGCGAGCCAGGCACGCCACTCATCTACGGCCGACTGGTATTTTCCGGCGGCGTCTTGGGCCACCACTCGGGCAGCCTCTCCCTC
>Ga0194043_1002213_pt1 | contig 10743 bp, 10 predicted proteins | sample JunL4415m_MetaG_FD_161274 | JGI IMG/M metagenome (GOLD analysis project Ga0194043, IMG submission 161274) | Anoxic zone freshwater microbial communities from boreal shield lake in IISD Experimental Lakes Area, Ontario, Canada - Jun2016-L442-15m | ecosystem: Environmental > Aquatic > Freshwater >...
CATCAGTGCGACCAGTGCGCCCTCATCGTCCCTGGCCAGCAATCTGTCCCACCCGCGGCCCCAGACGACCTTCAGCACGGCCCAACCAGCGCCGCGGAACAAGGACTCCAACTCTTGAATGATCTTTCCGTTGCCGCGTACCGGGCCGTCCAGGCCCTGCAGATTGCAGTTGACCACGAACGTGAGGTTGTCCAGGCCTTCGCGGCTGGCCAGCCGCAGAGCCCCGGTGGACTCGGGCTCGCTCATCTCGCCGTCCCCGAGGAAGGCCCAGACTCGCTGCGCGGAGGTGTCCGCGATACCCCTGGCGTGCAGGTACCGGTTGAACCGGGCCTGATAGATGGCATCGAGTGGACCGAGTCCCATGGACACGGTCGGGAAGCTCCAGAAGTCCGGCATCAGCCGCGGGTGCGGGTATGACGGCAGTCCACCCCCCGGGTGGCTGAGTTCCTGGCGGAAGCCGTCGAGTTGGGTTTCGGTCAGGCGACCTTCTAGGTAGGCGCGGGAATATGCGCCGGGAGAGGAGTGACCCTGCCAGAAGATCTGGTCGCCGCCGCCCTGCGCATCCGGTCCGCGGAAGAAATGGTTCATGCCGACCTCGTAGAGCGCGGCTGAGGATGCGTACGACGAGATGTGACCGCCGACCTCGACCCCGGGCCGCTGCGCACGGTGCACCATGACGACAGCGTTCCAACGATTTATCGCGCGGATACGTCCCTCGATCGATTCGTCGCCGGGGAACTCCGGCTCGTCTTGGGGTGCGATGGAGTTGATGTAGTCGGTTTGGCGCACGGGCGGGACGCCGAGATCACGTTCGGCGCTGTGGCGCAGCAGTTCCCGCATCAGGTACCGGGCTCTAACCGGTCCGGCGGAATCGATCACCGAGTCAAGCGACTCGATCCACTCGCGGCTTTCGGCGGGATCGGAATCGACGTATTGGCTCGGAAGACCACCAGGATTGTTTCGATCGAACTCGCTCATGCCCTGACGTTAGCTACTTACCGCGCTTTGCACTAGGTGAGACCAGTCGTGTGCCCTGCCAGTCTCCCGCGGCGTTGACGGTGCTGGTCTGCTGCAGGCCAGCTGTTGGTGCACTGTCGGAGATTTCCTCAGGCTCAACATGACCGTCGCGACCGGACTTCGGGGTCAGCAGCCAGATGACGCCGTGGTCGGCCAGGGCGGGGATGACATCCACGAGAGCATCGACTAAGTCGCCGTCATCATCACGGAACCAAAGCAATACGACGTCGACCACCTCATCGGTGCCCTCATCTAGCAGCGGGGAGCCGCAGGCCGCCTCCACAGCCTGCCTAAGGCCCTGGTCGCAGTCGTCGTCGTATCCGATCTCTTGCACAGTCTGGCCGTTGGTAATCCCGGCCAGGGCCCTCGCGCTCACCAAGTCCTCCATCCGTTTCACGAGCGCACTCGGGATCCGGGGCGCTAGGCGTAGTTCACCGGACTTGGGGGCCGCACGCAAGCCCGCAGCGGCGGGTCGGTCAGGATAGGTGTCAAGTCGGGCCGTTTTGGGCCCTAAAACCACGAGGAGACCCTATGGCACTGCAGATCGGCGACGTTGCACCCGATTTCGAATTGTCGAACCAGTCCGGCGGCAAGGTCCGGCTGAGTGACTTCCGCGGCAAGAAGAACGTGGTCCTGATCTTCTTCCCGATGGCCTTTACTGGCCCTTGCACTGCGGAACTGTGCGCTGTTCGGGACGAGAAGGACGCCTTCATCTCCGATGATGTGGTGACGTTCGGAGTCTCGTGCGACGCAATCCCGACGCTCAAGATGTTTTCCGACCTGCAGGGGTACGACTACGACCTGCTCAGTGACTGGTGGCCGCACGGTGACACCGCGCGGGCATACGGGTGTTTCTTGGAGGAGCGGGGGTTCGCCACTCGAGGCACGTTCATTATCGACAAGGACGGTGTGGTCCGCTGGATCGTGTTGAACACGCCGGGTGACCCACGTTCGACCGACGACTACCGGGCAGCGCTGGCGGCGATCGGCTGACCGAACGTCGCGGCTGACGAACCTGCTAGCAGGCCAGGATCTTCCAACCTTCCGGTCCCACGGTCAGTGGGTCGGATTCCTGACTGGCCGGGTTCGCTGACTCGACTGTGCCCGATACCGGTAGGTCGAACCGGTATCGGGCATCGGCCAGGTTGAGCAGCACGACCACACTTGCTGTGCTCTCGAAGTTGCGAGCGCGGCATTGCAGCGCCAACTGGTCGTTGGTCACGAGCAGGGTGTCGGTGATAGCACGGCTGAGCCACGGGTGGCGGCGGCGCAGCGCAATCAGTTCTTCGTGCAGGTGGTAGGTATGCCACTGCGGATCGACCAGCTCGGCGGGCGTCGGCGGATACGGTCCGCGCACTGCGTCATCGCCGCCCGGACGGTCCTGCTTGACGCCCAGCATGCCCTGTTCGTCCCCGTAGTAGACGCTGGGGCTGCCCGCTACGGTGAACAGGACAGCAAGTGCGTGGCCGAGATGGCGCGGGTCCTGCAGTTGGCTGGCGATCCTGGTGACGTCGTGGTTGCCGACGAAGGTCAGAGGCAGGAAGTGGTCTACGAACTCGTGGTGGCGTTTGAGCGCCCACGACAGTTCGAACAGGTTGTGGTCGTTCAGTGAGCTCCACAGTGCCTTCCACAATTCGTACTGCGTGACCGAATCGAGGGTGCTGCGGTCCACATAGTCGTCGTAGTCGCCGTGGATCATCTCGCCAACGAACCAGGCCTGCCGATGGGTTTGTCGGACCTGGGGTAGAACCTTGGACCAGAACTCCGGCTCGATCGCATACGCGGCATCCAGCCGCCAGCCGGAGGCACCTCTGTCGAGCCAGTACTTCATCGCTTCCGCCACATAGGCGGCTACTGCAGGAAAGCCGTGGTTCAGCGTCACCAAGTCGCGGTTGCCCTCAAAGCACTCATAGTCGGGCAGCCCATCCTGGCTGGGTTGATCCCAGAAAATGTGGAACCAGTTGGCAAGGGTCGAGTTCGGGCCTTCCGCCATGGCATATTGGAACGGCTGGAAGCCGACGCCGACGTGGTTGAAGACGCCATCAAGCAACACTTGCAGTCCGCGATCGCGGCACTGCTGCACGAGGAAAGCGAAGTCGGTCTCGTCCCCGAGCCGTGGATCGATGCGGAAGTGGTCGATGGTGTCGTAGCCGTGGCTGTGGGAGTCGAAGATGGGGCCAAGTGCGAGTCCGGAGCAGCCCAACTCGACTGCGTAGTCGAGCCAGTCGACCAACTGGCGGAGTCGGTGAACGACGGCTGTGCCAGCGACCGGGCGCAGGGCAGGGGACCCAGTGAATCCCAGCGGGTAGACGTGCCACCAGATCGCGTAGTCAGGCCAGTCGTTCACATCTACTGACCCTACTGGCCGCACTTGCTCAGGCAGCGCTATTGATGCTGCGGACACGACCCGAGTTGGCTTGGCGATCTCGTTTGTCCCGCATCCAACCTGGGCGGACCGGGGCTGGCATTCTGCTGGCAGTCCGACGCTTCGCCAACGCCCGGATGCTGCGCGCGTAGGCGCGGTCCTGCAGGATCGTGTTGAGAACTCTCACACCGTCCTTGAAGGTGTTGAGGTTGGTGTGGCCGTGGTATCGGTTGTGCTCGAAGCTGGGAACCTCGGTGATCTTGGCACCAGATAGGGCGAACCGTCCGATGATCAACGCTTCGATCTCGAAGCCGTCGCCGCGGACCATGAGGTCGCTGTCGGTCGCTTCGATTTCCGGCAGATCCAACATGTACAACTGGTCGGACCAGAAGGCGTTGTAGCCGTAGCAAAGGTCGGTGAACCGATGATTCGTCAGGATGCTGGCGAGCAGGTTCAGTCCAGCGTTGCCCACGTTGCGCAGCAGTGTGATGTCGTCGCTGCCGCCGCCGGGGCAGAAGCGGCTTCCTTTGGCAAGGTCGGCGCCGTCCGTGAGTGCCTTGATGAACCGGGGGATCTCGTGCGGGTCCGATGAGCCATCGATGTCGAACATGACCAGCGCCTCGCCGGTCGCGGCGGCGAATCCGCAGGCCATCGCGTTGCCTTTGCCCTTGCGTGTTTGCTGGATGACCTTGGCGCTCGGCAGGACTTCTCGGGCGATGTCGGCGGTGCCGTCGGTCGAGTGTCCGTCCACCACGATTACTTCGTAGTAGTCCGCCAGGTAGGGCAGGATCTCACGGGCGTTGGCCGCCTCGTTGAGGGTCGGAACGATGATGCTCACCCTGGGGTTCTGCGGCCTCCGCTCGCTCCTTGGGCGACGGCGGTCCTTGAACGACTGGTGGTGCTGTTCAGTGCCAGGCCTCACAGTTTCATCCACGACTACTCCCCTCAATGCGCGATGCATGGCGTTCATCAGGCAACTTAGCGGCGCGGTTCACCCAAATGGTGCTGCCCGCTGGCTCATCCCGACTCCTGCTTGCTACCCCACGAACGTCGGCACAAAACGAAAAATGCTTGAGCAGATTCCACGGTGGTCGACATCACTGGAAGACCCGCGTGGGTCTGGCCTCAGCTCTTGTCCGGGGCAACTAGCGTCTCGTCGATTATCCCGTCACCGTTGTGGTCAATGCCGACCGGCATGGGGGTCCCGTTACCCTTCCACTTGCCGTACTCGATGATCAGGGACTCGTTTCCGCCCAACGGGATGGGCTCGCTGTCGAATTGCTCCTCACTTGCTTGGTCAAGGCGTTCGACCTGGAAGTCGATCTGGGACTCTCCGGTGTTGCCGGAGGAGGCGGTGACCGTTTGCTTGGTCGGATTGAGGCCGACCTCGATCGTGCCGCCGTTCTGGCTCAGGGCTAGTCCGCCAAACAGGAACGAGTAGGACACGTCCTTGCCGTCGAGCCCGAGCACAATGTCTGGGGCCGCGCCGGCGTTGGTCTGGTAGGCCAGTTTGTTCGTCGCCGGATCAAAGCGAATGGTGTCCACCTCGCCCGGGTTCATATCGATCTTGTCAATGCCGAAGTCATACCCCGGGCCAATGATCGCCACCGCGGCGTTGGCCTGGCTGGTCATCTTCGAACCATCAACCTTGATCAGGAAGGGTGATTGCTTGGGTACCGCCAGAACCGGCGGCACAAATGCGTTGTCAAAGGATAAGGGCGTGGTTTCCTTGGTACCGGGAATCGGATTGCCCTTGAGGTCTTGAACCGTCAGCGCAATGCCCTTCGCGCCGCCCTCCTGGTTCAGGTAGATGTAGTTGTACTCGCTTCCGCCCTTGACCGTTCCAGGCACCGAGCCGACTCCGGTCGCGGTTGAGGTCTGACCACCGGTGCAGAACGGACACGACTGCGGTCCGATCATCGGATCCACTGGGAACAGTTCAAGCTTGTTGTTTGCCCCACCGGTATAGGACTCGGGGTCGTTTCGTGGATCGGCTGCTGTGCTGTAACTCCAGGTGTTCGCCGCGGTGTCGACGACCATGACCTGTGGCACGTTCGGGAAGTTGTTGTCGTAGAGGATTATGCCCATCTTGCCCTCGCCGCGATCTTCCACCGCCACCGGAGTGACTGCGTGTCCGCCGGTCTGCTCGGAGCCGGCGAGTTTGTAGAAAGCGAGCAGGAAGCCAGTTCCGGCGGCCCAGCCTTCCTTGAGCTTGGCGATGGTCTCGTTGGGAGTCAGTTGAATCTTCTTGGATACGGTCGGGTCGGTGACTTGGGTCACGAAGACCGCGGCTAGGTCCGACTGCAACGGCTGGTTGTTCGGCAGCGTCATTTGGGAGGCGGTGTCCGAACCGTACTTGGAGGCCGGCACGGTGCCCTTGAAGATAGCCCAGCTGAGACCGGCCATCCCGAAACAGTGCCCCCCGTTCATCCCATCGTTCTGGGTAGCCATCCATTTCGCGGCGCTCGGTGTGAGCGTGCAGTTGCCATCGGCGACCCGCGCGCATACCTGGTCACCGAACAGGCTCTTCATCGCGGCAGGGGTCAGATTCGAGATGCCTTCGGTGTTGCCATAGTTCTCGAACCCGAAGCCGTTCTTGTCGACTGCGAAGCCGGAGTCGGCGACCACGGTCCCGCTTGGTCGAACGCCACCACTTGCGTTTCCGGCCCCGATCGGCTTGCTGCTCGAGCTGCTGCCGCACGCCACCAGCAGCGTCAGGCCGCCCGCTACAGCGGTTATTCTGAATGCTGAGCCGAGGCGTTTCCTGGTACTGCGCATTGTGCTCTCCTCCGGTGCGCTATCGCCGCATTTGTGCCCATTTGACGCTACCTCGGCTCAGGCCCGGAGGCGAATTTTGCTGTGGCGGCCGACACCGTTCGGCCTACTGCCCAGTCCTCGAAAACCCGCCGGGTTCTTCAGGTGTTTGACACCCATTCGCCGATATCGAGTCGGTCAACGGTCAAGCTCTTCACATGCACATTGTCAAAGGTGGATTGCTTGATCTTCAACCGGCGAATTGCCAACACTCCGATTGATAGTGCTCCGACCGATAGCGCGCCCAAGGCCAGTGCGCCCAGCGAGCTTGCACCGATGGACAAGGCACCCACAGAGACCGCAGTGCGGCGGGAACATCCGCACGAGCACTGTTGGTCTGACCCTTCATCCGTGCACGCTCCAGCACAGCACCCACAGGCAGTCGAACTCGCTGTCTCGTGGTGCCCGCATCCGCAGGACTTGTCTTCTTGCTTGCTTGAGGAATCGGCCAGTGGCAGTTGTTCAGTGTTTGGGTCCATCTGGCAAGAATGCCACTCCCGCCAGGCGCTCGCAGGGCTTCCCGCCCACTTCGCCAACTCCGGTGCCCAGTGGTTCCGCCTGGCTGACCCTGGAATCATCCAGGGGTCGAGTCCGTCGGTCCCATGACGGTGATCGAACTGAGGCAACCGACCGTCTTTGTCACGCTGTATAGTCATGCCATTCCGGCGAAACACCTGAACACACCCGGGCGAATGGTTTTCCAGGGCGCATAGCTCAGTTGGTTAGAGCACCTGCCTTACAAGCAGGGGGTCAGGGGTTCGAGTCCCTTTGCGCCCACAACGTGAAAGTGCCTGTGGCACAGGGCTTTTCGTCCTTGGTGATTCTCACCTCCGATCTTCGTGATCGCGCTAAAGGGGTTTCGGTGGGGGTTTGATGCGTGGAAACTGTCTGACACCCTCGACGACAACGCTGGCTTTCGCCGCCGCGAGGCCAGCTGGCATCGGCGTCGGGAGCGGCCGCGTCCTGTCCCTGCAGGATAGGCGACCGGGCCGCGGACGGACAAGAGAACTGATGTCTGCGGCCCGGTCGGGGTGCGGGCGTTTGTGGTTTCGGCTGCGCTCTTCGAGGCGGTTGCAGTGGACTTTGTGTCGCTCTATGTAGCCCCTGTGGGCTCGCTGCTGGTCACGCTGACCTCGCTCAGGGTGTGTCCGAGGAGCTCCAGCATCTTTGCGGTGGGGACGCGCATCGTGCGGCGGCCCACCATGATCACCGGGATGATTCCGTTCTTTGCAGCCCGGTAGCTTGCGCAGTATCCCAACCCGAGTGCCGCTCCAGCCTCCGGGACGGAGATGGTCGAACGGTTCGCCCTCCCGCACGTGCTCGAGGCACTTTGTCAGTTCCGGTCGGTCTCGAGTGGAGCCGCTCGCCCGATCGCAGAAGATCCTCCCGCGGCCCGCGGCCCGCGGCGCTCAGAGCATCAAGCTGGAGCGTTGGATCTTGATCAACGGTGGAGACGCGGGCGTATCCGATTCGGTGTGAAGTCATGGGCGAGACTGTGTCGAAAACGCCAACACCAGGCACACAACGCCATCTGGTTTTGCGACAGCGTTTCGCAACGCGTTTCGCCGGACCAGACCGTCTCACGCACGGCCGTCTCGGAAACGATCGTTTGTGGGACGAGTTGACGTGCCGTAAGTCATGCCGATGCTGAGGTCGCTTTCATCGCCAACCGCTGGCCGGTACTCGAACTGGCGGAGCAACACATCATCCCGGCCGGGCCTCAAGGCGGGCGTCCGTCAACGGTGCTGCTCGCGAGGCCGTCAGAGTCCCGCACCGGGGGCCCACGTCACGTCCGCCGCAGCATTGCACTCAGTTACCCACGATTGCACCGACATTGCCATGCAGCTACTGACAACGATCTATTGGGCAGCCGCCGGTGTACCGGAAGCATTCATCGCTTCAGCAGTCGCCGCCGTTCAAGCGACGCTGCGAGACATCCCATACGACCTGGCGGTCGCTCTTCGCCCGAGCTCTCCCTAGGCAGGACCATCAACCGGCCGCTCATCCCGCTCCAAGAAGGACCGGCGGCCAATGAACTGTAGGAGTTCTCGATGACACTTCACATGACCAAGCTGCGGCCATCGCCGCCCGGCTTCAGGCTGCTGGACTCACTAACCTGGTGATAGCTGAATTGACTGTGGCGTCGGCCAGCCACTCGTGAACCGAGTGCAGGGAACCTTTTGGTTTGAGATAGTGTCCGCCAGTCGCGCCCCGATCAAGGGTATGAACCATCGCCGGTGGCCGGATTCGTCAGAGAACGGGGGAATAGCCGCCGCTTCGCCGAGGTTGACGCTACGCTGGTTTGTACGGGCAATCGTCCGTACACTTGTGGAAGGAGGATGTCATGTCGAAAGGTGCGCGCATCGAACTGCGTATCAGCGAGCACGAGAAGGACCGGCTTGAGCGGGCCGCCGAGAAAATCGGAATGTCGGTCAGCGAGTTCATGCGGGACCGGCTTGCCGACGACGTCGATGAGGTACTTGGCCCAGAGGGTCTGACCGTGGTCCTGCCAGCCGATGTGTACGACGAGCTCCTGGCATCGTTGGATGCCCCAGCGCGTACATTGCCCGCGTTGGCTGAATTGGCCAACCGTCCCCGTCGGTACCGGGACGAGTCACGGCCGGCCACCCAGTGAACGATCTGGTAGCCCAATGGCTCACCAGTCAGCATTCGACAATCGGGTTCGATTGCGGCGTCCCTGAGCTCAATAATTGGCTGCGCGGCAGCGCACTGCGCTCCCAGCGGGTCGGCAACGGTCGCACAAAGGTGTGGGTCCGAGAAGGACAACAACAGGTGGTCGGCTTCTACACGATCGCACCGTACATGTGCGAGCGAGCTGAGGCCGGACTCACCAGACGCTTCCACGAAGGCTTCACCGGCATCACCGGATTCCTGCTCGGCAAGCTCGCCCTGGACACATCCATGCACGGCCAGGGCTTGGGAGCTGAACTGCTGCACGACGCCATAAGCGTTGCAGTCCACAGCGGGCAACAAGTGGGCGGGCAGCTGCTGTTCGTGGACGCAATCGACGAGGCCGCAGCGGAGTTCTATGAGAAGTACGCCTTTACTCGAACATACAAGGACGGCCTGCTCGTCATGCGGCTGAAAGACGCCGCACAGTCTCTACAACCTGACCCCTGACCCAACGAGCCAGCTCCACAACACCCTTGTGACAACATGTCAGCTTGTCAACACGCTGACATCCAGATTCACCGGTCGGCCGGGGTATTCCCGTTGGGCCGGATACCGGGTCCCCGGGTTCGCCAGGATGCGTTCTAAGCCCGGACGGTAGGCAAACCGCCGCCGGACCGGCAACTATTCGGCGCTGGGTGGCTCCACGGTGATCGCCGACTGAGTATCCAGGACGACCGCTGAAGTCGCCCGCTGCGTGCATCTAGGTTCAGCAGCGCGGAGAAATCGGCGTGCCCGATGCTGCCGGGACGTGGCTACTGCTCGGCGCCCTGGCGGGCCTGTTCGTCTATCGCCGCAAACTGCTGCGCTGCTGAGCAGGGCATCTCTCTCTCCTTGAGTTCGGGCGGCCACTCGTCGGCTAGATACCAGTCGGGGACCGGTCTGCCATATGCCTCGTCCAGCTCCGCCCGCTCATAGCGAGCATCCTGTTCGTAGCTGATCGGGGTTCGGCATTTGCGCAGCAGATCGATGTCCTTGTTCGCGAGGAACAGGACGCGCGGAACCGTCACCGCTTTCGCAGGTTCAGCCCACAACCCCCGAACTTGCAGTCGTTTGAGCCACTACGGCCTGCAATTGCAAAATCGGAGGGGTCCGTAGACGTGCATTCGGAGGTAGTAGATCGAAGGTTTCGTTCGCGACCTCTGCCCCCCCGGTTACTGACCAAGGAAACGGATCCGGGAGCTTGAAGAAGGTGCCAGCGCCGTCAGCACGTGGACGCTAAGAAGTGGTCCTGCGTGGTATCGACCACCACCATCAGAGTCATCGGCGCTTCGCCGGACCGGTCTTCGCCGCGCTGACTGCCAGCGCCGGGCTTGCCGTGCTTACACCGGACCGACGGGTGACTGGCCGGCTCGAGCGCTTGATGCCAGTCTGGGCGGGTTCTCCGATTGTTCCTGGCGTACGCGGACGACTTCGCCGCCGTCGGTTACGACGTGGTCGACGCCACCTGAGGTCACCGCGACGTCTCGCATGAAGTCTCGACCTGCGAGAGTGCATCGAACACTCAACCGCTCCGGTAGATGAACGGACCTTCGTGATCGCCCGGGCGGTTGCTTGCCTGGTTCTTGGTCCGCAAGATCGTGCAGGGCCAGAGCAGACTCACCCGAAATCACTCTGCGCTCGCCGGTTCACATGATCGTTTCGTTAGGTCGTCGTTGGTTGGGACGTAAGCTGCCGGAGGAGGCAAATGTCGTACCCGAGCCGAATGAGTCGCACTCGCTGGCGGGCTTGCGCAACTTGACCCGATCCATCCCCAACCCGGCACCGCTGAGCGTCCCCACGAACCCGCGCTGCTCTCCTGCGATGCCAGCGGCGCCCGCCGCTGGCATCGCAGGAGAGCAGCGCGGGTTCGTGGG
>Ga0194043_1002214_pt1 | contig 10733 bp, 12 predicted proteins | sample JunL4415m_MetaG_FD_161274 | JGI IMG/M metagenome (GOLD analysis project Ga0194043, IMG submission 161274) | Anoxic zone freshwater microbial communities from boreal shield lake in IISD Experimental Lakes Area, Ontario, Canada - Jun2016-L442-15m | ecosystem: Environmental > Aquatic > Freshwater >...
AGAGAGGGCAAGCCTTTCCTGCTGTTCGGTGATGGTCGCCTCACCGCGACGAAGCCGATCAGCGATGCTGACCTCGGCCGCTATCTGGCGCTTTGCATTCGTGACCCAGCGCTGCGTGGCATCCTGCCCATTGGCGGACCCGGCCCCGCCTTCACGCCGCGTGAGCAGGCCGGCTGGCTGTTCGAAATGCTGGGCCAGCCGCCGCGCTATCGCAGTGTGCCGGTTGCCATGCTGGATGCGATCGCTGGAACGCTCTCGGCGCTGGGCGCCGTGTCGCCTAAGCTCAGGGCCAAGGCGGAGTTAGCCCGCATAGGCCGCTACTACGCAACCGAGTCCATGCTGGTATGGAATGATTCGTCAGGCCGATACGACGCCCATTCCACGCCGTCATTCGGCATCGAGACGTTGCGCGATCACTACGCAGCAATCATCGCGGGCGCCCCCCAGCAGGACCTGGGCGCGCACCGCGTATTCTGATCAGACAATGACGAGCTCGACGCCCTTGTGCAATTTCTGCAGGTTGGGCAGCGACTTCGACTGCCACGGAATCTTGGTGGAGCCGAGAACCTTCACGGGCAGGTCCGGATGCTTCCTGAGCTCAATGGTGAACTTGGCGAGCAGGTTGATTCCGGAACTGTTGAGGAATTCGAGCTGTGTCAGGTCCAGCACGATGTTCTCGGGTTTGTCTGCGAGCACCTTCTGCATGAGGTCGAGGATCGGCTGATAGGCATCGGTGCCCGAAAGCCTGAGCGTTCCCTCGTAGTGGATGATGGAACCTTCGTTCCAGACGTTGTATTCGCCGGTCTTGATTTCCATGTGAGGCAAACCTTTGGAGTTCAGTTGAGGGTGAGAGCCGCGTGGGTGCTGAGGGTCACCGCCGAGCCGGAGGTCGAGGAGCGGAAGTCCCAGCCGAGACGCGCTCCGTAGTCATTCATCAGCGTGAGGAGGCCGAGCCCGGAGCCCGAGGAATTTTCGTCCACCGCATTGGCCTCGATCCGCTCGATCAGCAATTCGCCGGGATCACGCGAGATGATCTCCTTGATGAGTGTCTGGAAACTGCCGGCAACTGCCGGCGCAGTATCATTGCTCACGGTCAGTTCGAAATTGCCACCCTCAAGCGAACAGTCGACGCTGATGCTGCCCGGCACGCGGAACTTGATGGCGTTTTCGAGCAATTCGTTGACCAGATAGATGATCGAGTGGCGCGCATCGGTATAATCCGCGCCGTCCTTGGCGTGGCGGAGCGCAAAGACGTCTCCCAGGAACTCGCAGGTCTCGCTGGCATGCTGCCAGCTCACGCCCAGCGGGCCATCAGAAATCATGATCCGCATGGCAAAGGCCGTGGGTCCATTGTTCCGTTCCGTATCTCCGAACTGATTCATCATTCACCTGTGTTTCAGAACGACGAGGGTGATGTCGTCGTGAACTTTCTGTTTTCCGATATGGGCCCTCACATCGGCGATGATGGTGTCGGCAATCGCCCCCGCCGTTCCCGCGTGCACGCGTTTCACCGAGGCGATCAGATTGCTGATTCCATAGAGCTTGCCATCCTCGCTCTCGGCCTCGGTGATGCCGTCGGTGAACAACACCATCGTGTCGCCCTGTGTGAAAGGGACCGTGACGCTCGCCAGGAAGTCGTGGATGTTTTCCTCGAGTCCGATCGGGAAGCCAAGGTCCATCGTGTCCAGCCGCTCGACCTCGCCATCCTTGCGGACGATGATCACTTCCTCGTGCTGGCCTGAGATGGTTGCCTGGTCATCGGCGTAGTCCACGAAGGCCAATGAAAGGTGCCGGTCCGAGCGGGTGCGCTCGACGTTCTTGAAGATCGAGCGGTTCAGCACGTCGAGGAATTCCCGGGGGTCCGTAACGCCACGCTCATAGAGGGCGCGGCTCACGGACTGCACCATCAGCATCAGAACTCCGCTTTCGACGCCGTGGCCGGTGACGTCGCCGATACCGATCTTGGCCCCGCCGGGAACATAGAGAACGTCGTAATAGTCGCCGCCCACCTCGTCGGCGGGTTCGGCAAAACCTGCGATGTCGAGATCGGGGATGCGCTCAAGCTCGCTCTGGGTCGGCATCACCATCATCTGGATCTTGCGCGCCACGTCGAGTTCGGCTCCCAGCCGCAGGTTCTCGTCCTTCATCTTGTCATAGAGGCGCTGGATTTCGTCATTGGCCGAGGCGAGCTGGCCGGTGCGTTCGGAAACACGGTGTTCCAGCATCTCCGTGTGGTCACGAATCTCGCGCGCCAGAGAGTTGAACGCAGTACCCACGAGGGCGACCTCGTCCCGGCCCTTCACCGGCACCCGCACGTCATAGTCGCCCTTGGTCAGCCGGCCTGCCGCGTCGGCAAGACCGACGAGACCTGCAGTGAAGCGCCGCGACAGCGGGATCGACAGCAGCATCACCAGCGCAAGAAAACCAAGTACCGAGGCGAGAATGCCCTTTACGATCCGGTTGGTCGCGGTGTCGATCTGCTTCTGCGCGCCGTAGAGCGAGGCGTAGACTTCGCTCTCGGGCACCACGAAACCGAGCATCAGGTTTTCTGCCCCGATTCCACCATTGGCTTGCCACATGTTGATGGGCTGCAGCGGATGCATGACAACCAGCAATCCCACCGGGTTACCGTCCTTTTGGACCGTTACCTTGGAGATGGTGGTGGCACCCGGACGCGGCATGCGGAGGTTGGCAATGTCCGGGAAACTGCTCTTGAACAGGCTGCGCTCATTGCTGGTGACGCCTGTGCCGGCTGCGGAGACTTCGGTAAGGCCAAGAAGCTTCTCGTCTTCACCCTTCACCGTCAGAACGTTACCGTTTTGCTGCGCAAGGAAGGCGAATCCCGTGTCGGCGATCTTGACGCCTTGTACCAATTGGGTGAGCTGGTCGAGCGTGATGTCCACTCCCACCATGCCGGCAACATCGCTGCGCGACTTGTTGTAGATCGGCTGGAAGTAGCTGACGATCAACTGGCCGGTGATGGCGTCAACGTAGGGCGCCAGCACTGTAATATCGTTGGCGACGGGGCGTGAGGCTGGGTCCTTCAGCCACTGCTGCCAGGCCTCATAGACGCCGGGAAAGAAGAAATCCCACCAGTTCTTATCGTTGTGGCCAGGGTAAAGCTTGTCGAAGTTCTGGGCCTGGTCCGAATAGGGGACTGTGCGCATGATGGGGCGTTCCTTCGGCCCCACATAATACATCTGCAGTTTGCTCTGCCCGGTTTCCATGAGTGATGGTGCGATGAGATCGAAGGAGGTCGAATCGCGCACCGCCTGCTCGACGTCGGCACGCATCTTGCCGTTGCCGTCGAGGAGGTAGCTCCATACGCTGATGACCGAAGGCTCGCCACTGCGGTTCTGCAGCCAGCGCGTCTGCGCATCATAGACCATCGAGTCCTGGAAGCCGGTATTGTCGTTCAGTAGCCCGCCAAGGTCGCGTCCGAGCTTCGGATCGTCGACGAGGCGCTGGGTGAAATTTGCCAACATGTTCACCTGGTCGAAGGTGCGCGCGAACATCAGGTCGGCGCGTTGCGCCGTCATGTCGATATAGCTCTCCAGAAATCCTTCGCTTGCCTTGGTGAGGCCAGTCTCGATTTCGGTTGAGGCGTCACGAGACAGTTTGGCAACGTTCCACAGCGCCACGACACCGCCGAGCAACAGGGACGCGAGCACGGCGCCCCCGAGAAGCGCAATGAACTTCGTCCGGAAACTGGTGAGCAGGCTTCCTTTCAACGGTGGGCTGATAGTAATATCCGTCATGTGGGCTTTCGCGCCGAAGCGGCCCAGATCGGCCAACCAGCATATCCCTTGGGGTGTAGCGCAGCGTAGATCTGGTCCTGGAAACCCTGACGGAATCTGGCGATGAATTCCGGGCTGTCACCGCGGTCTCGCGCCATTTCTCCAGCAAATACGTTTTCCCACGCCTGGATCATGTTGGCGAAGTCCTGCGGGTCGCCGTCGCCGTTGGTCACCATGAAGCTGTCGACGAGGATGTCCTCGAACCCTGCATCTGCCAGATAACGGCGGCTCTTCGGCCCAAGCTCGACATCCATCTTGAAGTCCGCGAAGAGCTTCGCCACTTCCGTGTAGGTCCACTGGATCGACTCGCCGCGTGGTTCGCCAAGGCAATGTGAGTTCTTCTCGTTGGTGATGTACACTCGACCGCCGGGCTTGCAGATGCGGTAGAGTTCCTTGAGGATCAGTTCCGGACGATCGAAGATTTGCAGCGAATGCCGGCAAGTGACGAAGTCGAACTGGTTGTCCTCGATCACCATCTCGGAGGCATCGCCATAAACATATTCGATGTCGGTGATTCCGAACTCCGCCGCCACCTTGCGTGCATAATCCAGGCTCGTGCGCGAATGGTCTAGCGCCAGGATGTGGGAGGGCTTCAGTTCCTTTTGTACAAGGACGGCGAAGTCGCCGATACCGCAGCATATATCCGCAACGGTCATGCCAGGCTTCAGGCCGTGGCGCGGCAGCAGGTGCCGTTCATGGCGCCACGTCAGCTTGGTCTGGTTGCGCAGGATTGGGATGAAGCCACCTTCCTCGAGAAAGGACTGGCCTGGATAGAAGTCATTGTCATATTCGTTGACGGTGACATTCGGCAGACGCTCGGCGAGTGGCAGGAACTTGCGCGTCGACCAGCCCATCACGCTGGACGTCACAACTTCGATCTTCAATTCGGGACGCGTGTCGCAGACCTGCGACACCAGATTGGTGATTGCCCTGAAGGCGACGTTGTTCAGCCGCGCCAGTCGCTTGACGTTCAGGTAGAAAGTGCCGCGTACTTGTGCGAGCGAGTTGGTGAGCGCCTCGGCGAGAGGCCTCATCTCATCTTCGCTCTGCGGGCGGAGTTTGCCGGCTATGACGAACTCCTGGTTGTTCTCGTTGAAGCTCGCCTGGTAACTGCGGTCAATGCTCATGCTGCGGCTCCTTCAAGTGTTAATTCAGCCGCAAGCTTCAACCGATTACCCTTCTCCGCTACGATAGCAATACGCGCCCTGTAGTCGACGGCAACTTCGAGCAGGCCCAGATGCGGGTCAGGCTTGCCAGGAGAGAACAGGGCGGAGTGATAGATGCCTGCAAGGTCAGGCTGCGTCAGTCGCTGCGCGGCGTCGCGGTAGAAGGCCAGCGTCATGTCATCGCAGGGCAGATCCAGCTCGATTACATCGCTGTCGCCCAAGCGGCTCACCCGGCAGGAGAAGTTTCCTTCGGGCCCATGATGCGCGAATGCTGTTTCAAGAAGTTCGTTGAGTGCCGAACTGAGCAGATTTGCGTAGAGCAGCGAGTCGGTGCGGTTGTGGCTCACCATGCGGGCAAGATAGGACGAGATGCGGTCGCAATGCAGCCACTCCGAGGCGAAGGCCTCGATGCCCATTGAGATCTCGACTAGCGGTTTGGTGCCACGCATTCCATTGGTCCCGGCATGTCCTCAGGAGGCCCGGCGAGTTGCGGAAGGCAAATCGCGGAGGAATGTTGCAAAGGTTGAAAGTTACGACAGAAGCCGCCCCATCCATGATCGTAGCCGCAGCCCATTGCCCGAACAAGGAAATTTAGCTTGCGCTTGCGACGTCCGCGCCTCAATTTCGCGTCCGTTGAGACCTGAAGAGAACACCCGCGTGACGGCAAACAACAACGGCAGGAAGGCCCGGCCTCCCGTTTTCATCTCCGCGCCGATTGCTGCGCTGGTCGAGGGCATTTACCGGGCGGATACCACGATCGGTCTCCTCCGCCAGAAGGGCAATCTCGGCATCGGCACCTTCAACCCCAATTGACATGGTGCGACTTGATTTATTTGTTATGGCGTGAAGGAGGCTCAGACCATGCCAAGGAAGAAAATGATCAGGGCTGATCGCAGCCGAGAACCAACGAGCAGCTAAGTCTGGGTAGGCGGGATCCAACCCGCAGGACGGGATCCCAGCTTCCTTGTGGTGATCGCAGAGCTGTAAGACTAATCAAAATCAGTGAGCGTTAACTCGCGATCGCGAGAGTGACCAAATGCGGTGCAGTGATTCCACTCCTGATCCTCGCTGCTTGCACGTCAGCATGAGCTAGGTAGTTTTGAGCAGCTTCAACGCTGTGGAAACGATGAATGACTACAATTTTAGTGGGGTCAGCGTGATCCTGAAAGACCTCATCCCCCGTCACGCCAGCACTTTCTCGAATGTGCTGGATACTGTCATAGACAACCTTCCATGCGGCAAAGTCTTTCACCGGGTAAGATACAACCGCGAGCACTTTTCCAATAGCCAACCTAGTCCCTCCATTGTCCCTCCTAGAATATCCAGTTAGCGACCAAATAACACGCTATACATTTCCTACGACCATATCTACCCAATTCAAATTTGACATTTTGACATCTGATGAACCTCCGAAGAAGGCTACCGTCACGTCAGAGCGCAAGCCACGAACCTGATGTACGCGATCCGCATCGACGGACATTTCAACTATGTGCGCGCCCGATCGGTGCCCAAGATGATGAACTTCATGCCATTGGCCGAGATCGCCAAGCTTCAGACGGTGTTCGAGTTCCGCGACGTCGAAGGAACAATCGTCGGCTTCTATACGCCGAACTTCCTTGCGGGTGTGCACCTGCCCGGCCTGCACCTGCATTTCATAACCAAGGATCGCACCCGCGGTGGCCACCTTCTCGCAGCGGCCCCCAGCAGCGCCAGCGTCAAGCTGCAGCACGCCCCCTCGGTCGAGCTGGGACTGCCGATGACGCTGGATTTCCTGACCATGGAGCGCGTGCGCGACATCGAAGCCGACCTCAACAAGGTCGAGCGCTGAAACAAAAAAGGGCGCCGGTCATCCCGGCGCCGCTGATCTGCAGTTGCGGCTCGATTACATGTGAGCCGGCGTGGCCAGCGCCATGGCGCGCTCGAAGATCTCGATGTAGTGGTTCACGTTCTGGCCGATCAGCTCCATCTTGGAGAATTTGGCGATCCGCTCGCGTGCCTGTTTCAGTTCGGATTGCGGCACGATCTGACGAATGATGCCGCAGGTCTCGGCCAGCGACATCAGGCAGCAGTCGCGCGGGTCGGGCAGGCCGTCGCGGAGCAGGACTTCCAGAAGGCGCAGCTTTACCTCGCGGATTTCCTTGCCGTCGATTGCCGGGTAGCGGCGGGTCTTGAGGAACCACAGCAGGCGGCCCTCGGTCTCGACCAGGATCCTCTTGTCGCACAGCCGCTTCAGGGCCTGTTCTCGCACCGGGTCGCCAAGTTCGATCAACTGGTTGATGAGATTGTCAGCGCTGCTATCGAAGTCGGCGGCCGAGAGGCGCGCCAGCACCGGGTCGAGCGAGGCATCGCCGGTCGGGGTCTTGTCTACAACCCAGACGCGATTGACGTCGTTGTCAAGACGGCCCTGAAGCGCGAGTTCCATGATCGCTGCACCAACAAAGCCGGCGCGCTGGTACTCCAGCGGAATATCGACGAAACCGCCGTCTTCATCCTTGAGGGTGAGGAGGAGGAATTCCTCTGGAACTGTCAGCATGGTCATGGCCCCGTAAGAAAATGTCTGATCGGCAGTCATCGCCGCGGCGCGCACCATAACCAGTTTTGACGCCAAGCGAAATCATCATTTATGCGCTTCCGCCAGCAGTTCGCGGCAACCCGCCAGCGATGCAGGGGCTTGACCTGCGGCGCTGACGTGCGATACCCGCCACTGTAACGAACTTGATGAAGGATTTTCGCGTGACCGGCCGCCTCGATATGTCGCTGGCGAATGACGTTCAGGAGGTGGCACGCGTCATCGACAGCCTGGAGGAATTCGGCGCGGCGCACGGCATCCCGGCGGAGCAGTGCCTGCGCTTTGGCCTGGCCTTGGATGAGCTGATCACCAATATCATCTCCTATGGCCTCGCAGGCCGCAGCGACGGCATTATTGTCCTCGCCATTGAACAGCGGGATGGCATTCTGCATGCCGAACTTGGTGATAATGGCCCAGCTTTCGACCCGCTGGCCGCCGAAACCACGCCGCCCGCCGGCGACATCGAATCCCGCGACGTGGGGGGGCTGGGCCTCACACTCGTGAAAAGCTTCATGGACCGTCTTGACTACAGGCGTGTCGATGGGTTCAACCGTTTGACTATGGAAATGAAAGTGAAGGCAGCCTAGGCTGCCTCAGCAGGGAGACAAGCACGTGACCAGCCTCAACCACGAAACCGTGAACGGCGCCCTCGTTCTCAAGCCGTCGCGCCGCATCGATTCGAGCAGCGCCAAGGCCTTTGAGGACGATGCCTCGGCCCTTCTCGACAAGGGCCCGAAGAAGGTAGTGATCGACGCAACTGACCTCGACTACATCTCGTCGGCCGGGCTGCGCGTGATCCTGACGACCGCCAAGAAGGCGAAGACGGCGGGTGGCGGCCTCACCATCGCCTGCGCAAAGAACAACGTTAAGGAAGTCCTTGCCGTCTCGGGCTTTGACAACATCTTCGGCCTGCACGACAGCGTCGCCCAGGCGATCTCCTCGCTCGCGTGAGCGCGGATCCAGGTATTGAGGGCGCAGCCGGTCCCGAGGGCCGGCTCGCCGCACTCGAGGACGAACTCGCCAGCGTGAAGGCGGAGCTTGAGGACATCAACCTCCTTTATCAGGCGACGATCGAGCACGGCGAGGCGGTGGAAGACCAACTCGCCGAGGCGAACCTCGCCCTGCAAGTCACCCAGAAGCGGCTCTCCGAGGAGCTCACCGAAGCCGCGAACTATATTTTCTCGATCCTGCCCGAGCCCCGCAAGGAAACACCCCGCACCGAGTGGCTGCTGGTGCCTTCCACGGAACTCGGCGGTGACAGCTTTGGCTATCACGAGATCGATGGCGACCATATCGCCTTCTACCTGCTCGACGTGTGTGGTCACGGCGTGGGTGCGGCCCTGCTTTCAGTGACGGCTATCAACGTCCTTCGCTCGGCAGCGCTTCCCAACACCGACTTCCGCGACCCGGGCGCCGTACTCTCCGCCTTGAACGAGGCCTTTCCGATGGAAAGGCAGAACAACATGTATTTCACCATCTGGTATGGCGTTCTGAAGCGCAGCACCGGCGAGCTTCGCTATGCGAGCGGTGGCCATCCGCCCTCCGTGCTGCGCAAGGCGGACGGCAGCGTGGTGACGCTTTCGACCCCGGGCATCGCCATCGGCATGCTCGAGGCCATGAGCTATCGCGCCGCGCAATGTGCGATTGGCGAGGGTGATCGCCTCCATATTGTAAGCGACGGGACCTTTGAAGTGGAGACCGCACCCGGCGAGATGCTGGAGTTTCCGGTCTTTGTTGAACGGCTGGCCCGTAGCGCTAGCCCTGACGAAGTGCTCGACTGGGTGCGGGGGCTCAATGGGCCGGGCCCGCTTCCGGACGATTTCTCGCTGCTCAACATTCAGTTCTGACCATCATGGGACTCTTGCGGCGGCTTTGGCGGCACATCCTGGTCTTCCTGATTGGCGTGTTCACGGTCTGGCTCATCGTCTATGTCATCTTCAAGGTGACGGACAATACACTGCCGTGGATTCTCGCCGTCGCCGTCACCTACGGGATTGCCGCCTACATCATCCTACCGCGCGCCATCCGTATGGGTCTCAAGGTGCTGCATCGCCAGCACGTACCTGAATACACGACGACGGGCGACGGCCTGCCGGGCGACCCGGTGAACATCGCGCTCATCGGCACGTTGCCTCAGTTACGCGCCGCCTTCGCCGCCATTGGCTGGACCGAGGCCGACAAACTGGGCTTCGCAAGCTCATGGCGCATGGCGCGTGCCTTCGTTCTCAATAAGCCCTATCCGAGCGCGCCGTTCAGCTCGCTCTTCCTCTTCGGCCGCGGCCAGGACATCGGCTTCCAGAAGGCGATCGACAATAGCCCGCGCAAACGCCATCACGTACGATTCTGGGGCATCAACCAGTCTACCGTTCAGGATACGCTCGGAACTCCGGGCTTCTGGCTCAATACCGACCGCCCGTCCGATGATGTTGAGGCACTGTGGGTTGGCGCGGCAACACGCGACACCGGCTTCTCGCTCACATGGCTGTCATTTCAGATTACCCATGCGACGGCCGCAGATACCAATTCCGAGCGCGATCTCATCCTTACCGAGCTCCGCAGCAAGCAACTCGTCGGAGGGGTGACATCCTATAACGAACGCGGCGAGTTACCTTCGAAGCGCGTGAACCGCTATCTTTTCGACGGCGATGTCGGCGTAGCCGCTTTGACCACTTGAAACGAAACAGGGCGGCTTGCGCCGCCCTGCAGTCATTCGTGATGTGAGGTCGCTCATTTCACGTCGAATCGATCAGCGTTCATCACCTTGGTCCAGGCCTTCACGAAGTCCTGAACGAAAGTCGTCTCGCCATCCGACTGGCCATAGACCTCGACCAGCGCGCGGAGCTGCGAGTTTGAGCCGAAAACGAGGTCAACGCGGGTTGCTGTCCAAGTGACGGCACCGGTCTTGCGGTCGCGCAGTTCGAACACGTCCTCCGCCGGCGTCGTCGCCTTCCACACCAGGCCCATGTCGAGGAGGGTGGTGAAGAAGTCGTTGGTCAGCATCTCCGGACGCTTGGTGAAAACGCCATGCTGCGACTGACCGCAGTTTGCATTGAGCACGCGCAAGCCGCCCACCAGCGCCGTCATCTCCGGCGCGGTCAGCGTCAGCAACTGTGCCCTGTCGACCAGCAGTTCTTCGGCCGAGAGCGAGTACTTGGTCTTCAGGTAGTTCCGGAAGCCATCAGCCGTTGGCTCGAGAACGCC
>Ga0194043_1002216_pt1 | contig 10726 bp, 1 predicted proteins | sample JunL4415m_MetaG_FD_161274 | JGI IMG/M metagenome (GOLD analysis project Ga0194043, IMG submission 161274) | Anoxic zone freshwater microbial communities from boreal shield lake in IISD Experimental Lakes Area, Ontario, Canada - Jun2016-L442-15m | ecosystem: Environmental > Aquatic > Freshwater >...
CTAATATAGAGTTTAAAGTTAAAAATAGTGCAGATTATTTAGGAACTCTTAAAGCAGTAATGCAAGCTCAAAAAGAACTTGGACGAGAAGAGCAGGCAACAGCGGCTAGACTTGAGGAAACTCAAAATGCTTTTAAAGCCACAGATAAAGCCTATAAAGAGTTAACACAATCGTTACTTTCACAAAGCCCACTAGAAAAATTTGGGGCTAATTTACAGGCCAGTGCTATTAAACTAGCCCAAGGAATAGAGCAACCAAAAGAAGCTTTTCAAACCCTAATTGAAATTGTAAAAGATGTTAGTAAACTAAGTATACTACCTCCCGAACAATTTTCAGCTCTTGCTGGTAGAAGAGAAGAAATCTTAGCTCTTGCAGCTGCAGCAGATAAGACTCAAAAAGACTTGCAAAAGTTTCAACAACAAGCGCAAGATGAAAAACTTTCAGCTCCAGAAAGAATAAAAGCAGGAGAAATGGCTAGAGCAGCAGAACGAGATTTAGCAGATGCACAAGCAAAAGGTGCAGCTATTGCTAAACCACTATTACAAGCCGTAGCAATTGACAGATTTAAACAAGCAGGCGAAGTTTTAGGCAAAGAAATTGTATTAGCACAAGCACAAGCTGCTGTTGCTATTCAAAAAACATTTGCTAGTATATTACTTAGTGGTCCTGAATTAGCTAAAGAAGAAGGCAGACTTGCACAATTAGACATTGCTGCAAGAATAGACAGTATAAAGACTACGCGAGATTTAATTATTAGTAATACTTTGTTAAGAATGAAACAAGAAGATCTTGTTAACAGAATGATAATTGAAAGCGATAAATCTACTCAAAGCGAAAGAGAAGCTGCCGCTAAAGCCATGGCTTCAACTGGTGTGCAACGAAGTATTATAGAAAATAAAAATCCACTAGAGCAACAACAAAAATTACTAAAAAATGTAGATGTTAGTGCAGATGTAAAATCAGCAGCAGGGGCCCTTGCACCTGAAATAGATATGATTAGTAATGTGCAAAAGCAAATGATTGCTTTAGGAGCTCAAGCTAAAAGTGCTGAACTGCAAACTATGGCTAAAGTTGTTACTGAAGAATTAAAAGCTAGACAAGATATACTAGATGCAGAGGCTAAAACTGCACAAGAAAAATTAACTAATCTTAATCTTGAACAGCAAAATTTAAAAGTACTAAGTGAAACAGACGTTGCAGAAAGACAGAAACTTGAAAACCAAATATTTGAAAATAAATTAGCCAAAGACAGGCTTGGTGTTGAAACTAAACTAAGCGTTCTTAGAAAATTTGGTATTGATAAATTAGCTGAAGGTAAGGGGCCAGCACCTAAAGGTATGTCAAAAACTGGTCAAGAGGCTGCTGTTAGTGAATATAAAAAGGCTAAAAAAGCAGAAGAAGAACTTGACAAAGCACAAGCAGAAGAACGCAAGGCACAATCTACAAAAACCACTCAAGAAATTTTAGATAATGCTTTAAAAGCAATTGACATACGTTATGCCAAAGAAAATTCAGCATTTGAACTACAGGCTAGAAATGAAAACTTTTTAGTTAGTATGCGTCAAAAAGGTATAGCTCTTGATATAGAAGGTCTTGGTTATAGAAAAGATTTGGCGGCTATTACTCAAGAAGAGTACTTGATAGAAAAAGGTATTTCTGATAGGCAACAAATCACAGCTAATTATGATCAAAGAAAAAATGAAATAAATCAAAAAACCACTAAAGAACTATCTGCTCAACAAAAGATTATTGAGGAACTTACAACAAAGCAAGAAAAAGGCGTAAAATTAAGTGAATTAGATTTAAACGCCTTAGAAAGTGCTAAAAATTTAAGAGCACAGAGTACAAAGGAACAAAAAGAAGAATTAGCTTTAGCAGAAAGAGATAGAGATGTTAAACTTGATGGACTTAAAATAAGTTCAAGTTTAGCAGCTAGTATTCAACGAATAAATAAGTTGTATGAACAAGGTCAAAAAGCCAGTGATTTAGCTTATCAACGCCAAAAATTAACTAACGATCAAACTCAAACAGAAATAACTTATCAAAATCAATATTTAGAGGGTCTTAAATCTATTCAAGCAATTACTGATGCACAGTACCTTACAGCAAAAGGTATAAATGATCAAAAACAACTTGATATAACCTACACCACTAAATTAGCTGAAATCAATAAAACTGAGTTAGACAATACACGTACATTAAGAAAAGAACTAGAAGTTTTAAATGCTACCAGACTAGCCGCTGGAGATGAAATTTCAGTAGCTGCACAAAAAGAATATGAAAATAATAGAAATGATATACAGTCCAGATTAGATCTAGAAACTAGCAAATCTGCACAGATTAAAAAAGGTATGGAAGATGAACTACGTATGCAAAAACTTATTAACCAAGCAAGGGTGGAACAAGACGTACTGCAAGCAAAACAACTAGAAAGAATGGGTAAGTTGCAAGATGCAACTAAGAGTTTAGCAGCTGTATTTGGTAAAGTAGGTGATGCAATTGGCAAGGCTTTTGAAGAATCACAAAGCTTTGCTGATGAACAAGAAAAAATTGCAGCAAGGCAAAAGTCTGCTATAAAACAAGCAGAAGAGCGTTGGAAAAATGAAGGCGATGGAGCCGAAGGTCTTAGGAAACAAAAAGAAGAGATAAACGCTAAAACTAAAAAAGAAGAGATAGCTTTAGACAATAAAAATGCCTTGTCACAAATTAGCAATGTTAAAAAACTATTCAAAGAAAAAACCGCCGCTTATAAAGCATTTAGTGCAATTGAAACAGCAATACACTTAGCCAAATTATTTCAAATAGGTACTGAATTAGCTGCTGAAGGCGTAATGACTGCTCAAAGTACTGCTGGTAGCTTAGCTCGTGCAGGCGCTAAAGGGCTTGAAGCTATTACTGGAGCATATGCAATGACACCGCAACCTCTTGGTTTTATTGCTGGTGCTGCTATGACTGCAGTTATTGCAGCACTACTAGGTGCTGCATTTAAAGGCGGCACTAAAACTTCTTATGCTGCTTTTAAAATGAACAGCGAACAGCGTCAAGAAACGCAAGGAACTGGTAGTACTTATATAGCTGATCCTAACAGTAAAACTGGTGGCGGCATGAAAGTAGAAACTGGTGCCGGAGTATTTGGTGATGCTAATGAAAAAGTAGACAGTATTAGAAACGGTATTGAACTTCTTGCTGCTAATAGTGTTGATGGTTTAAGTTACGATAATAAAATGCTAAAAGCACTTACTAAACTATCGGACGCCATGACTGGTGCTGCCCAACAAGTTTACAGTATTCAAGGACTTCGTCAAGGTGGTACAGCTTTTGGAACTCAACCAGGTACTAATACAACTAGTAAAGGTGGTTTATTTGGTAGTGGATTTGGTAGCAGCATACTTGGTGGAAAAACCACTAGTACTGCTAGTATTCAAAGTGCAGGTATTCAACTAACTGGAACTTTTGATCAAATTATTAATGATACTAGTAATAGTATTAAACAATACAAAGATGTACTCTATCAATTTCATAAAAGCGGTGGATGGTTTAGTAGTAGCAAAGATTGGACAGAAATCAGACGAGAAACAGATAGTATACAAGAAGCCACTAGGGGTGCAATTGCTGATATATTTAAAGAAAGTAAAAATATGTTTATAGTTCTAGCTGAAAAAGCTGGAATGACTGCAAATACTGTTACTAATGCATTTAACAATATGTCTGCATCAATAGATATTGATGTTACTGGTATGACTGGTGCCGAAGTTGTTGATGCACTTAATGCAGCTATTGGTGTTAAACTAGATGAAGTCGGAAGTAGCATATTTACCTTTTTTAGCAAATACAAAAAATTTGGCGAAAGTTTCTTAGACACAACCTTTAGAGTAATAGATACAAACGAAAAGATTAATCAAGCACTAACAAATATTCGCGGTGTAAATCCACAACTTACTAAAAACTACGATGTTACTGAAGCAATGGCAAAACTAGGCGGTGGACTGGATAAATACCTAACAAAAACCAGCTATTTCCGTGAAAATTTCTTAAGTGAAGCCGAAAAATTAGCGCCCGTACAAAAAGCAGTAGACGAAGAACTATCTAGACTTGGTTTTAGTGCAGTAAAAACTGTTGAACAGTTTAAGTATTTAATTCAAAACTTTAAATTAACAGACCAAACTAGCTTTGAAACTTACGATGCACTATTAACAGTTGCGGAAGGATTTAAACAAGTTTATGGTAAAGCTGAAGATGTTGCTGCAATTACTAAGAGTAATGTTGACGTTGAAGGTGAACGAGCTGCCATACTAGATAAAATAAATCAATTAACAAAAACTAGTGTTGAATTACGTGAATTAGAAATAGCTAAACTAGATGCTTCTAACAGGGTATTTCAAAGGCAGCTTTATGCAATTGAAGATCAACAAGCAGCAGCAAAAGCATATCAAACAGCGCTACAAAATATTACAGGTGCACTAACTTCACAAATTACTAGCTTAACAGACTATAAAAATGCACTATTAAGCGGTGCTAATTCTACAGAAACTGTAGTAGAACAATATGCAAAAGCAAAATATGAAGTAGAGAGCTTATTTAGTATAATTAAAACAGGTAGTGAAGCTGAAAAAAGCAGTGCTGTTGGAAAGCTAACAGGAGCAACAGATAGATTTTTAGGATTATCTAGAGAACTATTTGCTGGCAGTGCTCAATATACTGCTGATTTTAATAGAGTTACAGGTATTGTTGGTGATACTATTGCAGGATTGGAAGCGCAAAAAACAACCGCTACAACACAATTACAAGCACTAGAAACAAGTAATACTTTTTTAACAAGTATTAAAGAAAACACTAAAGATACTGCTACATTACTTAAAGACTATCTTGACAAAACAGCGGTTAAAGTTACTGCAGATGCAAATGCTTCAGCTGCTTTAGCAACAATAACTAATGCTGCAACTAATGCTGCAACTAATGCTGCAACTAATGCTGCAACTAATGCTGCAACTAATGCTGCAACTAATGCTGCAACTACTGGTGCAACTAATGCTGCAACTACTGCTGCAACTACCGGCGCAAATACTGCTGCAGCTAATTCAGCATCTTCAGTATTTATTGGAGATAGTAGAGTAACTCAACCTGTAGTAACACCAGCAGGTGCACAAAATGTTACAATAGCAGGTGGCGGAACTATAAGTGTACTTGGTAATAGCGCAGCAGCTCAAACAACATCAGAAGCTGACACTATAGATACTTCTCCACAAGGAGTATATACTTATGTTCCTATAAATCAAACAGCGCAACAAATTGGTAGCTCAATAGGCCAAGAAATTGGTAGTTCATTAAGCACAAGTTTAACAACTACTATAAGTACAGCAGTAGCTGCCGGTGTAGCTGAAGGAATGGCTAAAGCAACTACAGAAATGGTTACTGCTATTGAAAACTCAACTACAGCAATAGTAGTTTCAACTGATAATAATACTCAAGTAATTGCTAGTACAGTTGAGGATACTAGTGCTAATCAAGTTAATGCAAATAGACTTAGTAATAGTGCTATTCAAAGTTACAAACGTTCAGACCTTGGATTAATGGCGATTGATTAATGAAAACAGTAAATGATATGATAGCTTGGCTTAAATCTCCAAGCCACATTAAATGTACCTTAGTAGATATTTCAGACGTTTCAGTTGCTGGAATACCTACTACTATAAACCTTTCCTCAATGGCTTACAGCAGTGGAGGCACCACCTATAACGCTTGCGTTATAGGTGGCCTTAGTTTTAGCGAATCACTAAGTATTGATGGTAGTATTAGCACAAGTTATGGTGGATTGGATTTAGTTAATGTTTATGGTGTTAATGACCAATTTCTTACATATATCTGGAATCGTAGACCTATAAAAATTTACTTAGGCGATCCCAGTTGGCCTAAAAGCGACTTTGTATTAATCTTTGATGGACTAGTGCAAGAATTAACTGCTAATAGTGAAAATCAATTAACACTATTACTATTTGACAAACTGCAAAGATTAAATGATGCCTTAACAGAAAAAACTTTAAGCGATAGCACAGATACTTATACTGAAAAAACTAAAAATGGTGTTGCAAATACAGCAATACTTCCGCTTACATTTGGCGAAGTATTTAATATTCAACCACTATATGTAGACAATGGGGCTACTGCTTTTCTTGCCTCAAGTTCTGGAACTTCTGGAACTTCTGGAACTTCTGGAACTTCTGGAACTTCTGGAACTTCTGGAACTTCTGGAAGTTTTGGAAGAGTTTACATGATCAATGACGGCCCTATTAATGGTATAATTGAAGTCAGAGATAATGGCGTGCCCACTACAGTAACAGAAAATCTTAGTAAAGGTTTGATTACTTTAACTAATAATCCGGTAGGAACCATTACTTGTAGTGTACAAGGAAATAGTACTACTAGTTATAGTAATACTATTTCTAATATTATAACTAAAATAGTTACTAGTTATGGTAATGCTACTAATAGATTTACATCTAGCGAAATTGATTTTTCTGGTTTTACAAATACTAGTCCAGTAGGTGTATACTGTATAGATAGATTAAATACTATACAACTTTGTAATGATTTAGCTAAAAGTGTAAGTGCTAATTTAGTATGTCCAAGTATTACACTTGATGCTACTGGTCAAAATATAAGTTCTAGCAAATTAAAGCTAGTAGAATTAAAAGTACCTACTGGAACTTCTGGATATGTACTTAGTGATGATAATATGATATTAGGTACTTTATCTATTACTCAGTTATTCCCAATAAAACCTAGTATTAAATTAGGTTATTGTAAAAATTATACTGTTCAACAAACTGTTGCAGCTGGAGTTAATCCAGACAGTAAATTTGATGAAGATTATTTAACTGTTACACAAATTAATAGTACAAATGCAGCATTATACAGAGATACAGGAACTATTAGTCAAGAAAATACTTTATTAATAACTGAATCTGATGCAAGCACTGAAGCAATTAAGCGCTTAAATCTTTGGGGCGTACAACGAAAACTAATTACTGCCACCTATTTACCAGAACTTATTTTTGCACAATTAGGTGATATAGTAACTATTAAATCTAATAGATTTAATTTAAGTGGTGGAAAAACAGGATTAGTATTTAATATTACCAGAGATTGGATTACTGGTCAAGTACAAATAGGAGTTTTAGTATAAATGAGTGTAACACCAATAAATACTAGAGATTTGCGATTACAAGCAACTTCTCCTAGAGTATTGCTTGTTGGCAGTAACTATATTAGTTTAACTGCTCCTACTATGCAATTTAAATATGGTACTAATAATGTGGCTCAACCAACTCAAACAGTGGTTACAGCTACACTAATTGGTGCACTTAATGGACAAACAGTTACTTTTAGTTATACTGGTTTTACTGTTACACCTACAGCCAGTGGCAATACAGTAACTATTTTACCCAATGACATAACTGATGATTTTGCTACAATTACTGCTACCTTAATCTTTCAAGGAGTTACATATACTAATTCAATTAGTATTAGTAAAATTTACAATCAGTTAGTAAGTAAACTTCAAAGGCCTATTGATTTAATTACTAGTGACTACGATGGTAGTAATTATGTATTACCTACTACATCAAACTATTTAGAACTATATAATGGAGTAGTAAAAGTTACTGGCGGTATAACTTATGGTCCTGCTACAACTACTCAAAATGGTTTAACAGTTGCTATAAACAGTACTAGTGGCCAAATTACTATTAGTGGTAGTACATGGACTAGCAATTCAGAAAGTTTTACTTTAACAGCTACTAAAAGTACTATATCATATAATAGTACTTATACTATAACTAAAGCCAAAGCTGGTCAAAGCAGTATTATTGGAGATCTTAGCAATCAAACAACTGTATTACCTGCTGATAGTACTGGTGTAGTTAATGCTGCTAATTTTGGCACAGCTGCTAGTACCACTATGTATGTATATATTGGTAGTTTTGATGATTCCGCTAATTGGACTTATCTTAGTACTTATAATAACTGTACTTCAAGTACACCAGCAACTAGTAGAACGCAAACTGTAAATAGTCTTACTGCTGATACTGCAAGTATTACAATTACAGCTAGTCGTACAGGATTTAGTAATATTGTTCAAGTATTTACTATAGCTAAAGCTAAATCTGGATCTGGAACAAGTGGTAGTTCTGGGTATGATGCTGTTGCATATTGGTTAACAGTTAGTTCTGATGTACTAGCAAAAAATAAATCTGGAGTACTTAATCCTACAACATTAACTGTATATGGATATAGTGCTGTAGGTATTAGCGCCCCTGCTCTTTATAATGGCAGATTTAAAATATATGAAAACGGCAGCACTACTGCTAGTTATACTAGTGCTGTAGATCAAACTAGTTATACGTATACTCCTACTGCTAACGCTACTAATATTAAAATTGAATTTTATACATCGGGCTCTACATTTGCTACAAAACTAGATGAACAAACTATTTCTGTATTAAATGATGGAAAAGATAGTATTATTGCTGTACTTAATAATGAATCAACTACAGTATCGGCTAATAGTGCTGGAACAGTTACTTCTACTAACCTTGCTACTGCAAGTACCACTATAAGTATTTATAATGGTACTACTGACGATTCTGCTAATTGGACTTATCTTAGTACTTATAATAACTGTACTTCAAGTACATCAACAACTAGTAGAACGCAAACTGTAAATAGTCTTACTGCTGATACTGCAAGTATTACAATTACAGCTAGTCGTCCAGGTTATACTAGTCTTAGTAAAGTATTTGATATTAGTAAAGCCATAGGTGGTGAAAATGCTGTACTATATTGGTTAACTACTAGTTCTGATGTAATAGGCAAAACTGCTGCAGGAATACTTAATCCTACAACATTAACTATATACGGATACACTAGCACAGGCAATAACTTACCTACAACATATGCAGGCAGATTTAAAATATATGAAAACGGCAGTACTACTGCTAGTTATACTAGTGCTATAGATCAAATTAATTATACGTACACTCCTACTGCTAACGCTACTAATATTAAAATCGAACTTTATACGTCGGGTTCTACATTTGCTACAAAACTAGATGAACAAACTATTTCGGTAGTAAAAGATGGCATTAATGCTATTCTTGCAACACTTAATAATGAATCAGCTAATTTACCTGCTGATAGTGCAGGCGTAGTTAGTGCTGTTAATTTTGCAGCTGCTACTACTACTATGAGTGTGTACAATGGTAGCACTGATGATTCTGCTAACTGGACATTTAGTGCTACATTTAGTAACTGTACTGCAACTGCATCAAATAGTAATAGAACATATACAGTAACTGCTATAAGTGCAGACAGTGCAACTATTACTATTTCAGCTGCTCGTACAGGATACACTACTGTTAGTAAAATATTTAATTTAGCTAGGCTTAAAGACGGTAATGATGCTGCGGCATATTGGCTAACACTTGGTTCTAATGTATTGCAAAAAAGTAGCGCAGGAATACTTAGTCCTACAACATTAACTGTATTTGGATATAGTTCTATAGGTACCACAGGTCCTGTAGCTTATGCTGGCAGATTTAAAATATATGAAAACGGCAGTACTACCGCTAGTTATACTAGTGCCGTAGATCAATCAACTTATGCATATACACCTAGTGGTTCAAATATTACTAGTATTAAGGTTGAATTTTATACGGCTGGTGTTAGTGGTAAAAAAGTAGATGAACAAAGTATTTATGTAGTTACTGATGGAGCTGCGGGTTCTGATGCTATTAGTGCTCAACTTAGTAATGATTCTGCAAATATAACTGCTAATAGTGCAGGCGTAGCCAGTGGACCTAGTCCTTTTGCATCTGCATTTACTACTATGTCAGTGTATAAAGGTGTTACTGATGATTCCGCTAATTGGACATTTACTTACTCACTTTATCGATGTACTGCAACTGTAACAAATAGTAATAGAACTTATCAAGTAATTGGTATAAGCGGAGACACTGCATCTATTACAATTACAGCTAATCGTACAGGTTATGCTAGTATTTTTAAAATATTTAGTTTATCCAGAACCAAAGACGGTCTTAGTGCTACAAACTATTGGTTAACAGTTAGTTCTGATGTATTAGTAAAAACTAAAACTGGAACATTTAGTCCTACAACATTAACTGTGTCTGGATATAGTGTTACAGGCAATAGTGCTCCTGCACTATTTACTGGTTTCTTTAAAGTATATGAAAACGGCAGTACCAGTGCTAGATATACTAGTGTTTTAGGTGAAGCTAGTTATACGTATACTCCTACTGCTAACGCTACTACTATTAAATTTGAACTATATTTTGATGATACTTTTGCTACAAAATTAGATGAACAAACAATTGCTGTAGTAGTTGATGGTGTTAATGGTACTAATGCTATTCTTGCAACACTTAATAATGAATCCGCAAATGTGTCTGCTAATAGTGCAGGTGTAGTTAGTGCTGCTGGTTTTGCAGGTGCATTTACTACTATGAGTGTGTACAATGGTATCACTGATGATTCTGCTAACTGGACATTTAGTGCTACATTTAGTAACTGTACTGCAACTGCATCAAATAGTAATAGAACATATACAGTAACTGCTATAAGTGCAGACACTGCAACTATTACTATTTCAGCTGCTCGTACAGGATACACTACTCTTAGTAAAGTATTTAATTTAGCTAGGCTTAAAGAC
>Ga0194043_1002217_pt1 | contig 10724 bp, 10 predicted proteins | sample JunL4415m_MetaG_FD_161274 | JGI IMG/M metagenome (GOLD analysis project Ga0194043, IMG submission 161274) | Anoxic zone freshwater microbial communities from boreal shield lake in IISD Experimental Lakes Area, Ontario, Canada - Jun2016-L442-15m | ecosystem: Environmental > Aquatic > Freshwater >...
GGCTTAGTCGGCATGGCCATATCAGGTATCGATATGGCGGTTTGGGATGCGCTGGCGATACAAGCTAAGCAGCCATTGGCCTGTCTGTTAGGTGGGCAACTCAAACCTATTACCGCGTACAACAGTTGCGGCTTAGGCCTGACCGGGCAACGCGCTGAGGTGGCTGCCCTAGCGCGCGAGTCAAATGAACTGCTGACTGGCGGTTTTACTGGCATGAAGTTACGACTGGGTTACGCTGACTTGAACGACGATGTTGCGGCCGTTAAAGCGGTGCAAAGTGCATTGCCTGCGGGAGTTCGGCTGATGACCGATTACAACCAAGGCTTAGACCCCTCTGAGGCGATTCGTCGAGGCCATGCACTTGATGACTTAGGTTTAACCTGGATCGAAGAACCCGTGCGGGCAGACGATCATGCTGGTTGCGCACGCGTGGCGGCTGCTTTGAAAACACCAGTCCAGATTGGTGAAAATTACTGGGGCTCGCGGGATATGTCGCGTGCAATTGCCGCGCAGGCAAGCGATTATGTCATGCCCGACCTAGAGCGCATTGGTGGTGTGTCGGGGTGGCTGCGTGCTGCTGCAATCGCTGATGCAGCAGCCTTACCCATGTCGACCCATTTGTTCCCAGAGGTGAGTGCACACCTGATGTGTGTGACGCCCACTGCGCACTGGCTTGAATATGTCGACTGGGCAAATTCAATCTTAAAGACTCCGCTTGAGATTGTGGCGGGTCAAGCAGTACTGCGCAACGAACCCGGTTCAGGGATCGAATGGGACGAAGCTCAAGTTAAAAGGCACGCGTATTGACCTGATCGACTTTGATCCCGCTGACTTTGATGACGTTACCTTAATGCTTGCGATCAAGATTGATAATTGCGGTGTCATGGCCTAGTGCTGTAGCTATCACCAGCCAAGACGCTTATTTGTCTTGACTGGTGACACCGGCATTCGCGTTTGGCCGGTTTAAGCCGAGCGAGCTTTTTCAGGGAACGGTAAGGGCTTGCCGACAGGCACGGGCTCTTCGCCTAAGCTGAGCAACATGGCGATGGTGACATAGGTGCCGGTCACGGCAATCACGTCTACGATTTGCTGTTCGCCTAAGACTGCTTTCGCGCTGTTAAACAGCTCGTCGCTGATTTCATGATTTTTTGTCATGGTGGTGCAGACGTCGTAGACTGCGGCTTCGTCGGGCTGCATATTGCGCGGACGAATCCCTGCTTTGATATCGTCAGCCACGTGTGCTGGCAAACCTTCGCGCAAGGCGATCGGGTAATGGGCATGCCATTCAACTTGCGAGGTCCAGATGCGGGCTTGAATCAAAATCGCCAACTCACTTAAACGCATTGGGATTGAAGAGTTCCAGCGCAGGTAGTCGAGCATTTTTTTCATACGATCTGCAAACACTGGGCTGCGCAGCATAACGTTGTAGGGGCCGGCCAGCCCAACGCTCGAAATCTTTAAGATGTCGCCTGCCAAGTCGCGCGCTTCGGGCGCAACAGTGTCAAGGGTGAGCTGGGTAAAACGTTTTGAAGTAAAGGTTGCCATATGGTCTCCGTGTAGGTGAGGCAATCATAGGCGAAAAATTATTCGAACGTTTGCTTATTGAATGCTGGTTTTGGTGCGCTGCAAAAGAGTTTTGTATTGCGCCATGTCTTTGCCCCACAGTACACGCATAGCCTCAGGCGTTGAGGTCTTGACTTCCATTCCTTGGGCGGCCAACGTTTCGACAATTTTTGGCGCTTGCGCAGCTTTGACGACGGCTGCATTGAGTCGCTCGATGATTGCTGTTGGTGTGCCGCCCGGTGCGATCACGCCTTGCCAAGTGTAGGCTTCAAAACCTGCCAAGCCAGCCTGTGCCACAGTAGGTGTCGTGGGTGTGGCTTGTGTGGGTTGGCTGCCAGTGGTAGCCAGCAATAGCAACCGGCCTTCTTTGACGTGATCCATGTTACCAACCAACGAGGTAAACATCATGTCGACCCGACCCGCCAGTAAATCGATTAGGGCAGGGCTGGCTCCCTTGTAGGCGACGTGCACGATATCAATATCGGCAGCAACCCGAAACGCTTCGCCCGCAAGATGTTGTGCGGTGCCGTTGCTTGACGAAGCAAAGTTAATTTTGCCTGGGTGCTGCTTGGCGTAAGCGATCAGTTTTTCAGTCGTATCGAGTTTGGTTTGTGGAGCAACGAGCAAACCTAAGGGTTGAATCGTTGTCAAACCAATTGGTTCAAAATCTTTAACAGGATCGTACGTTGGGGTGTCGTGCAGCAACGGGGTGATCACAAACGCGTTCGTACCAAACAGCAGGGTATAACCGTCGGGTGCAGCTTTGCGCAAGGCCTCAGTCGCCAAGAGCGTACCGCCGCCCGCTCGATTTTCAACGACGACTGCGTGACCGAGTTGAAGCGAAAGCTCTTGAGCGAGCAGGCGCCCAACAATGTCAGTGGCACCCCCCGGGGTGTAGGCGATGAGTAGACGCAGCGCTCTTGTTGGGTAGTGCGTGGGGCTTGTCGTTTGGGCAAAGCAGGGCGCCGCCAAGAGGCTTAGGATCAGATAAGACACGACCTGTCTTGCAATCAGTGAAAGTGGCATGTGCGATTCAAGGTAAAAAAATTCAAGGTAAAAATGAGTTTAGAGTTTAACGACAGGTGAAAAATATGATTTGACTAGCCCGGTAGTTCGTACCCAGGGCTAAGCTTGAATTGCCTCTTCTGTGTGACGCCCGCTCACAAAACGCAACGAGAGCGCTTCTAGCGTTTTGTCGAGCTCAGGTTGCCTTGAAAAATATCGGCGCGCGCGTGCCTTGCGGGCCATAAAAATGCGTCGCCATGACCTGACAGCGTCTGATGTAACGGTGCTCATCTGGACCATAGTCGGCCACGGCGTTGTGCATCGTACCGATGTTATCCCAGATTAAAAGCGAATCTTTTTTCCATTGGTAGGTGTAAAGATACTTATCTTGCAGTTGCAATTCAAAAAGGTATTCAAGAATCTCGCCACTCTCTTGTTGACTGAGTTCGTTAATTTTCATGGCATAGCCTGGGTTGGCATATAGCACTTTTTGCCGAGTGATCGGATGGGTCAAGAAAGTGGGATGTGTGGCAGGAGGACGTTTGCGTTTTTCTTCTTCGCTGAGCGGTGGGCGAGTACTGCCTGGGCGACTGCGCATCATGTCCCAAAATTTGTTGAAATCATGCGTAATGGTTGTATGAGCGAGTCGTTCTTTTGCTCTTGGGGGATGTCGTTGTAAACGGCGCGAGTATTGCGAAACTGTGTGGCACCCAAGGGCTTACCCTCGCGTTGCGGGATAACGGTGCCGTGTAAAACATTGGCAAAGGCGATCATGTTTGAGTAAGACATATCTGTGTGCCAGGATTGCCCTGCATCGCCGAGGCCCAAAGGTTTACCGTTTTGCACCATGTTTGACAAGATCATGACTTCAGGAAACCCTTCAGCCTGTGCGCGCCCGCCAGGGCTGACATAGAGTTCGCCAAAGCGCTCGCTAAAGGCTTTGAGTTGCGCGGTGGTCAGTGTTTGATTGGTAAACTCTAAAACACCATGCGTGCCAAGCGCCAGCATCACTGCATCAACCTGCGCCTCAGTCAGTGCGAGGCTCAGGTCTAGGCCGTGGACTTGTGCCCCTAATATTTTTTGAGTTGAGGTGATTTTCATTGTTGGTTTCGCAAGCTCAATCCTTTAGTGCGAGGTAATTGACAGCGTTGGTTGCATGCGATGCCAAGCGGTATCGCGTTGAAAGGCATCAGCAACTTTAAGTAGTTTGGCCTCTTCAAAATGGCGACCCACCAGCTGAAACGCTAATGGCATCTTGATGCTTGAGAGCCCCGCAGGTACGCTGATTGACGGAAACCCTAAATAATTAATTGCGCGATTGGCGTAAGTGAAGCCGCTGATGGATTGCAACACTTCGTCAAGCGTACCGGTTGTGGTCGAGGCAATCGTGGGCGTTTGCACCATTAACGTTGGAAGGTGCACAACGTCACAATTGGCGAAGCAGGTGTCGAGATAGGCTTGAATCAAGGCTTGCCGTGCGTCCAGTGCTTCGCGATAGGTGATGCCACTGTGCGTGAAGCCCGCCGCCGTGCGTGCGAGCACCTGTGAACCATAGTCGTCGCGACGTGCTTGCATCCAGCGATGGTGCACTGTGGCGGCCTCAACGGTGAGCACGATGGCTGTCATCTCATGGATTTTTGCCATGTCGGGTACCTGTACATCGACCAGTATTGCGCCCCGTGCTTTTAAGACCTCAAGGCTGGCAGTTAACGCTGCTGCAACTTCAGGGTCAAGGTTTTCGCGGTAATAGGCTTTTGGCACGCCGATGCGCTGACCTTTGATGTTGCCGTCTAAGGTTACTTCGTAATCTTCATTCGCACGTAGTGTGCACCACGGATCGTTTGCGTTTGGTTGGCTGATGTGCGTTAGGATCCGTGCACAGTCGCGCGCCGTTTGCGCTAAGGGCCCAACGCAATCCAGGGTGTGCGATAGCGGAAATACTCCGGCAAAACTGACGCGCCCGGCGGTGGGTTTGATGCCAGTCACGCCACACATTGCAGCTGGATGTCTGATCGAGCCACCGGTGTCGCTACCTAGCGACCCAAAGATCAAGCGTGCAGCGACCGCAATCCCTGAGCCACTTGAAGACCCACCGCAGGCGTAGGCCGGGTTCCAGGGATTTAAACCATGGTCATAGTGCGCGTTAAAGCCAGTGGGGCTCATAGCGAACTCTGCCATATGCAGCGCACCTAGATTGACCTGTCCGGCGGCCTCAAGTGTGTCGATCGCCCACGCGTTGTTTGCGGCGATGTTGCCCTGTAAGATCTTTGAGCCCACATGCATTTCAAGGCCAGCGATCTCGAGCAAGTCTTTATGGGCAAGTGGCACGCCGTGCAAGGGGGCGAGTGCTTCACCGCGCGCCTGCTGCGCGTCAAGTTTTTTTGCGCGCACCAGGGCTTGCTCGTGGTCAATACGAAATACTGCATTAAAGGTACGACCGATGGTTTCAAGACGCTTTAATGACCAAGTAGTGATCTCTTGCGAGCTAAACTTTTTAGCGGCAATGCCTTGGGCGACACCCACCAGATCTAAATCTTCAAAATTGGCCATGACTGAAACCCCTGAATTTAAAAAAAAGAAAATCGAAAAATAGAATGCACAGAACAAAAAATCGAAGGCGGCAAATCGAAAGCAGAAATCGAAAGCAGAAAATCGAATGCGGTAGAGCAAAAACGGTAGGGCAAAAACAGAGCGCGTCAGCGCAGCCGTATCAGTTTAAGCTATGTGTTTTAGATATAACGATATGAGCTATATCCAAATGAGAATATAGTTGTTTTGTCTTGCGTTGTGAACCGTTACGCTTGCCTTTGTACCGTAAGTTTCTCGTGCTGAGAGATGTCCCGGTGATTACAGGCAGGCTTTCATGCAAACAAAATTTTTTTTACGGTCTTTTTATCGCGCAGTGGCGTTGGGTTGCATTTTGTATGCCTTAACCCTGATTGCGGATACTGCACGCGCTTCGATCCTACCTATACCTGCCACTGCGCCTTGGTGCCATCTGAGCCCGCTTGATAATAGCCGTTGAAAGGCTCGAGAATCTCGGGGGCAAGGGTAGGCGTACCCGGGTCTGGCAGATGAAAGTGGGTAAACCCTACGCGGCGCAATAAAAAAACCAGTTCTTGGTTAATGTCACCTAACGCATGAAGTTCACCCGCGTAGCCGATTTCGCGTAGGCGCGAGGCAATCGAGTACGAGCGGCCGTCGGTAAATTTTTGAAACCGAACTCCAATCGCTGTAGGCAGAATGTCTTGAGTCGCTAACAGGCCCTTCAGATAGGTCGTCACGGTGCCCGCTTCTGAACGATTAAAGATGGCGTCAGTGTCGAGTACCAAAGTCAAAGTTGTTACGTGTGCAATTCGCTGGCCCGTGAGATCAAAAATGCAGAGGGTATCGCTGGTTTGTGTGCTGTTCATGTTGAATCTTGTTTGGTGCGTGGGATTGTCGTCAAGTTAAGAATTGGGTGAACGTTCATTCGTTCATTGACGGATTGGTTGATTCATTCGTTCATTCGCTTAACCGATACAGCTAAGCGACCGCGTGTTGCGAAGCCAATACGGACATGCGCTCTGTCGAATCGCCAGTTAAAGGTATTGGTTGAACCTGTGCGAAAGACAATGCCTGCCCAACGAGCAAGGTCACTGGTCCTTCAAATGTAGGTAAACCGTGTCGTGCGACCTCAAGCAAACTGCGTTTGAGGCGTACGCCGACCCGACTGGCATTTTCAACAATACAAATGGGTGTCTGCTTGGGTTTGCCGGCCTCAATCAACGCACTGCAAATGTCTTTTGCTTGGGCGCCTGCCATGTACAGGACTGCGGTCTGAGCTGCCATCGCGGCAGCCAACCACTCGTTATGCGTGTTGGCTTCGTGTTTGCCAAGTCGAGGGGTGACAAAGACCACGCTGCGCGACTCGCCCCGCAAGGTTAGGCTTGTTTGTAAGTCGGCGGCCGCGGCGCAGGCTGCGGTGACCCCAGGGATGATTTCAACTTCAATGTTTTCGATGCGACAGGCTTGGAGTTCTTCGGCCAAGCGTCCAAAAATTGACGGGTCGCCACCCTTTAGGCGCACGAGGGTCAAGCCGCGCTTTGCGAGCGTCACGAGCGTTCGGCAGATAAACGCCTGTTCAACTGATGGGCGACCCGAACGCTTACCGACTTCAAGCCATTGGGCGTTTGGTGCGGCCTCTTGCATGCCAGCGATGTCCATCAAGGCATCGTGCAAGACGACATCGGCCTGGCTCAGTATGCGCCAGGCTTTGCGCGTCATTAATTCGGGGTCGCCGGGCCCCGCGCCGATAAACCAAACTTTCATACGAGGGTCTCGTCTTGCTCGCCGGCTTGTACACGTTTGGGTTTGCGCTCGAGCTTACGGGCTGCTTCAGCAGCCTGCGCAAACACTGGTTTGCCTAAACGCGCAACGGCTTGTCTGAAGGATTCGCCGGGTTCGCGCTGCTCAAGATAAGCGTCGATTATCTCTTCTATGGCATCGGCAACTTCATCTTCAGCGAAGGCGCGCCCGATGATGGTGCCAAGTGCGGCGGGTGCACCATGCCCCGAGTGGCCCCCTAGCAGAATTTGGTAGAAAGCCGCACCGTCTTTATCGACTCCCAAAATCCCAATATGACCGACGTGGTGGTGTCCGCAGCTGTTCATACAGCCTGAAATTCGTAAATCCAACGGACCGATATTCTCTTGGGCATCTAGTGTGGAAAAGCGCTGGGCGATGTCTTCAGCAATGGGAAGCGAACGGGCATTCGCTAGGGCGCAAAAATCGCCTCCCGGGCAGGCCACCATCGCTCCGATCAACCCGCCCACGGCGTGATGTAGATTTAACTCCTGTAAGGCCTCATAGAGTTCAGGAAGATCAGCCTCGCGTACTGCGGGTAAGACAAAATCTTGGGTATGGCTGACGCGAATGAATCCTTGGCTAAATCGATCAGTAATCGCTGCGATCGCATCCATTTCGTCACTCGTCACGTCGCCGGGCGCGCGACCCGGTGCTTTCAAGGGGATCAAGATGGCGGCATAGCCGGGTTGGCGGTGCGCCAGACGATTGCGCGCCAACCAGCGCTGCCACTGCGTCTTGTTGCTGCCCTTGCTTGCTTGCTCAAGAGCTGCGAGTGCTTGCCCTTTGGTCCAGTCGGGTTCGATAAAAGCACTTTTCACACGTTCTAGCTCAGCCTGCGCAAGCTGATGGGGGCCATGGCGCAGGTCTTGCCATTCGGCTTCAACCATTTCGCTAAATTTTTCAATACCAACACTGCGCACCAAAATCTTGATGCGCGCTTTGGTAAGATTGTCACGTCGCCCAAGCTCGTTATACACGCGCATCACAGCGTGTGTATAGGTCAACATATCAAACCAATCCAAGCGTTCGCGTAGCACTGGGCCTAAGATGGGCGTGCGACCTAAACCACCGCCCACGCGCACCCGAAACACGGCGTGTGGTGTGGCTTGAACAACTTCAAAGGCCATGTCATGGATTTGAACCAGTGCGCGATCTTCGGGCGTACCGGTCAGTGCCACTTTAAATTTACGGGGCAAAAAGCAAAGCTCGGGGTGAAACGTGCTCCATTGCCGTAGTAGTTCGGCGTAAGGGCGCGGATCTAAGATCTCGTCTGGAGCAATACCCGCTAACGCATCGCTTGTGATGTTGCGCAAACAGTTGCCACTCGACTGAATGCCGTGTATTCCCACCTGCGCTAAATCGTGCAAGGCTTTAGGCGTGTCGTCTAGCGAAATCCAGTTCAACTGCATATTTTGACGCGTAGTCAGATGCCCATAGCCACGGTCATACTTGCGTGCGACTTCTCCCAAAGCTCTGAGTTGCTCGCTATTGAGCATGCCATACGCAATGGCAATACGCAGCATGGGAGCATGGCGCTGAACGTATAGACCGTTTTGTAGACGCAGCGGTTTGAGGTGGTCGTCACTGAGCCGCCCCTCTTTATTGCGTTGGATTTGGCCGGCGAGTTGGCTGGCACGTTCAATTAAACGTGCGGTGTCAAAGCTTGATGGTTGATACATGGAGTGTGAAGTAGATTGCAAAGCCTAGAGGCTAGAGGCTTACACGGCCATGGTCAAAGAACGATTTTATCTTTGCTTATAACGGTACAGGTAAAAACTTGAGTTTCTTATGCAAATTCAAGGGTTAAGCGTGGTCGTTCAGCCGTTCGTTATCCAAACGCGGTGAAGTCACTACCGGTGTTGAGATGGCCCAAGTTCAGATCGACAGCGCTAAGCGTCGTTAGTCAAATTCAAAGGGGAGCGTCGGCTGCGCAGCCCGCTCAATATATTCGGCTGCCTGCACTGGGCGCAGACTCCCTGCGCGGACCCCGAGCAGACGAATTTTTTGCTCAAGTGGTATGCGTTTTAAACACTCGGTGGCGGCAAGTCGTATTTGATGACCATCAGTAATATCGTCTGGCAAAGTTAAGTCACGCGTCACCACTTGAAAATCTGCAAATTTCAACTTAATCCCAATGGTGCGACTCGCGTAGCCTTTTCGTTGAAGGTCGTCGGCGAGGCGTAAGCAAAGATTTGTAAAAATCTCAGAGAGTCTTGCACGATCATGCTTGGCATGTAAGTCGCGTTCAAAGGTGGTTTCGCGGCTGATAGATTTTGGCTCCGACCATGTTACGACCGGGCGTTCGTCGATACCTTGGGCAACTTGAGTCATCCATGCGCCTGTACTTCGTCCAAAATGTGCCACCAACAGGTCGACTGGTGCTGCGGCGAGTTCACCGATAGTGTGAATATTCAAAGCCGCTAATTTTTCATTGGCTTTAGGCCCGATACCATTGATTTTTTTTGCCGCCAACGGCCAAATGCGTGTAGCCAACTCACAGGGATCAAGAATCGTGATGCCGTCGGGTTTATCGAGGTCAGAACAAATTTTTGATAAAAGTTTGTTCGGGGTTATGCCGATCGAACAGCTCAAACCGGTGGCATTGAAAACCGCTTGCTTAATGCGCTTGGCAAGGTCGAGAGACTCGTCCTCTATCTGTGTGAGATCGATATAGATTTCATCAATGCCACGGTCTTCGATGTGGGGGGTGACAGAGGCAACCGCCTCTTTGAACAGGCGTGAAAAGTGTCGATACGCTTCAAAGTTTGCTGGTAGCAAAATTGCATCGGGCGCCAAGGCGGCTGACTTCATTAGACCCATACCCGAAAACACGCCCAAGGCCCGTGCTTCGTACGTTGAGGTTGTGACCACGCCGCGTCCGGCGTAGTCTCGCAAGCGTGAAAATTGTTTTTCGCCTTGCGCGTTCGTGACCGGAGTGCTGGCGTTGCGCCCACCCACCACAACGGGTTGACCCCGTAACTCTGGATAAGTCAGCAACTCAACAGATGCGAAAAACGCATCCATATCCAAGTGAGCAATTCTGCGCTGGGCGGTCATGGGGCAGAGTGTATTTGAAACTCAGCCTAAAATCATGGTTTTAACCGCCGGTATCATGATGAGCGCCTCGACCTCTGCCCCTAAAATTGAAAACCTGCATATTGCAGCCTTTCATCCAATGCCCACGCCTGATGCTGTCCATGCGCAATGGCCGCTGACACCTGCGGCGGCAAAAACTGTCGAAGAGGGGCGAGCCGCTCTGATTCGAATCCTGACTGGTGAGGATACAAGGCGGTTTGTGGTGGTTGGTCCCTGTTCGATTCACGATCCCGTTGCCGGAATTGATTACGCGCAACGGTTAAAGGCACTTGCCGCTCAGGTGTCAGATGTTTTGTTGATCGTTATGCGGGTGTACTTCGAAAAGCCACGCACAACGGTAGGCTGGAAGGGCTATATCAACGACCCACATATGGATGATTCGTTTCGTATTGACGAGGGCATGTCGCTGGCACGCAAGTTTTTGCTTGATATCAACGAAATGGGCTTACCAGCCGGTTCTGAGGCGCTTGACCCGATTTCGCCTCAGTATTTAGGCGATTTGATCACCTGGAACGCGATCGGCGCACGCACGACCGAGTCTCAAACGCACCGAGAGATGGCTTCAGGGTTATCGACACCGGTCGGTTTTAAAAATGCCACTAACGGTGATGTTAGCGTGGCAGTGAATGCCATTTTGTCGGCAGCACGGTCACATCGATTTTTAGGCATGCGAGGCGACGGACAGGTCTCGATTGTTCATACCACCGGTAATC